>Ga0208968_1000725_pt1 | contig 19949 bp, 17 predicted proteins | sample RifOxyA3_FD_184031 | JGI IMG/M metagenome (GOLD analysis project Ga0208968, IMG submission 184031) | Groundwater microbial communities from Rifle, Colorado - Rifle Oxygen_injection A3 (SPAdes) | ecosystem: Environmental > Aquatic > Deep subsurface > Groundwater | place: Rifle, Colorado, United...
CCCAGGGTTTCGCATCCCTTGTCGGACCCGCAGGCCACCACCGGCGTTCCCGTTTTAATCCCGCAGGTCCGGAAAGCCTTTTCCGTCACCCGGCCCAGAATCTCACCCGGTTTGATGAGAAAGGGCAGCTTATCCCGTTCAACGGGAAAGAGCATTCGCGATAAATGCCACGGAGAGGCCCATTCCTGTTTTTTATAATGAAAAGGGATATGGCCGATCTGGGAGGCGGTGGAATCCTTGAATTCGCCGGTGAGCCGGTGGTTTAAAAATCCGGACACCTGGAGGTATTTATGGGTTTTTTTCCAGATCTCGGGCTGGTTCTGCATGATCCAGTTGCATTTGCCCTGGGTCTGGATATCGTCGATCTTGGCTTTCAGGCCCGAGAGCTTCAAGGCCATGCCCAGGGGGAACCCCTGGCCCCAAAAGGGTTTGGCCCGCCTCTGGTCCAGCCACAGGAGGCAGGGCCGCAGCGGCATTCCCGCTTCATCCACATTGATCATGCTGGCCCGCTGGGTGGTCACCCCCACACCGGCCACGGCGGCAAATGCCTGGGGCGCATCTGCTTCAAGGGTCTTGCAGGCGGCAATAAGGCTGTTCCAATAGAGTTCCGGGTCCTGCTCGGCCCGGCCGGGAAGGGAGGACACATAGGGCTCGTATTCCTTTTTGGCGCAGGCGATCATGTCCCCGGTCCGTGAAAACAGGATGCCTCTCAGGCTCTGGGTGCCGCAGTCAATGGCCAGCAGGGTGTCGTCTTTCACATTCATTGCTCCTTAAGGGATTCAGGCGGAGAATAACAGGCCTGCCAGAGATCGGCATAGTCTTTTTTTTCTTTTTCCCACCGGGCCTTGTCCCAGGGCAGGAAGGGGCTGCAAAGGCCTTCAACCCGATCCAGGAGGCCGACCCCGCCCTTTGGCAGCAGAAGACCGATCCTGACCCGACGGAGCATGAGATCCGGCAGATGATGGATGTCCTCGTGTTCGGCGGCATGGCGGATTTCGGCCCAGATGTCCGGAGTGTTTTCAACCGGCGATAGAAGTGGTTCCTCCTGGTCCAGAATCATGGAACCGGCCTTGGGGCCGTAGCGGCCCAGGATTCTCTCCACTGTCCTGCCCGGAACCCTGAGCGAGGAAATCCGGTTCAGGGGGGGGCGATCTTCAGGGAAGGCCGGGCCGGGTTCTCTCACGGGCAGAAAGGGTTTGGCCGCCTTCAGGGCATCATGGGCCAGGAGCCGGAAGGTGGTCAGCTTGCCGCCGGTGACCGTGACCAGCCCCTTATCCTGCCAGACCACATGCTCCCTGGATTCTTTGGACGCGGCCAGGCCTTTTCCCCGGCTCAATACGGGCCTGATCCCGGCCATGGAGGAGATGCACTGGGAGAGATTGAGATTCAGCCCCGGCAGGACATGATTCACGCCTTCCATGAGGTAATGGGCCTCGGCCTTGGATATCCGGGGTTCCGCATTCACATCCCCATCATGGTCCACATCGGTGGTGCCCAGAACCAGCACCCCTTCCCAGGGAAAGAGAAAGACCGGCCGCTGGTCCTGGGGATGCATAAAGCTGATGACCCGGTCCAGGGGAACGGAGCCCTGGGGAAAAAAAAGATGGCTGCCCCGCAGGGGCCGGATATGGAATCCCTTCATGGGCGACGGGTGCAGAGTTTCCGCCAGGGCGCCGCCGGCATTGATCAGGACCGGGGTTTTGATTTCAAGTTCGGCCCCGCTGTCCTCCTCCCGGATCCGGACTGCCGCCGTCCGGCCCCTTGCATCCCTTTCCACCCCGGTCACCCGGGCATAATTGACGGCGTCTCCCCCATTTCGGCAGGCATCATAGATAAGCCTTAACACCAGCCTTGCATCGTCCACCTGGGCATCCTTGAACCCCACGGCAGACAGCAGGTTTTCCTTCCTGAGGCCGGGGATCATGTCCAGGGCCTCTTTTTGGGTAAGATACCGGTGCTGCCTCTCCCCGGCCAGAAGGCTGTAAATGGACAACCCGGCCGCCATGGCCGCCCGGGAGGGTCCGTAACGGCGAAACAGGGGCATGATGAAACCCATGGGGGTGACAAGGCCGGGATACCGTCTTAAAAGGAATTCCCGCTCCCGCACTGCGGCCCGGGTCAGGAGAAATCGTCCCTGTTTCAGATACCGGAGGCCGCCGTGAACCATCTTGGACGACCGGCTGGAAGTACCCCAGGCAAAATCCCGGCCCTCGACCAGAAGCACCTTGAATCCCCTTTTGACGGCTCCATGAAAGACCCCGGCGCCGGTGATCCCGCCACCGGCCACCACCATATCGTATTCCCCTTGGATATCTGAAAATAACATTTTGTTTCCGCTCCGGCTCCTCGTGCAAACGCCCTTCCATGTAAAAGGTCATATCAGTTAAGGTAAAAAAGTCAAGTTTTCCCGCATAAATCCTTGGCAATCCTGATTTTCCCATGGTATAAAGCCAGAATCATAATCTGACGGACCCTTTGATTCATCAACCCGGCACAGCATACGATATGAAAAAATTATCCGACGTATTGAAACAACTGACCACGCCTTTGCATCTGACCCTGAAGGACGGACTCGCCTTCTGGCAGGAGAAGGTCCTGTTGAACCTTCTCCTGGTGACCGTAATCCTGGGTTTTTTCACCTATATTCCGAGTTTTGTTCTTTCCCTCAGGGAAAAACTCTGGGTCATCGCGGTAGTGGATACCCTCATGTATCTATTTGTCCTTTTCCTGTTTTTCAGAAGGGATCTTCCCTTTAAATTCAGGGCCGCCGGGATTCCGCTGATCAGTTATATCCTGGGCATGGTTCTGTTGACCACCCTGGGGCCTTTCGGTGCAGGGCCGGTCTGGCTTTTCTTTTTCCCGGTCATCACCGGGGTTCTTATGGGGCAAAAGCAGGCTCGCCAGGCCCTTATCCTTAATTTTTTCACCCTCGTCGGGCTGGGTCTTCTGATTCATTCCCGCCAAACCGATTTTCTCTTGCCCCTCAATTTCAAACCCTGGTTCCTGGCCCTGGAAAATCCGGTTGAAAAATGGGGGATCATCTGCCTGAATTTCATGCTCTTAAATGTTGTGTCCACCCTGTCCCTGACCACCCTTTTCAGCGGGCTTCAAAAATCCATTCTGGCCGTTGCCGAATCAGAAACAAAATACCGCCGGATATTTGAGAATATCCCGGATATTTATTTTGAAACCGATTTAGAGGCCAAGGTGCTTGAGGTCAGCCCTTCCCTGGAAAAAATCTCCCGCTATTCCTGTGGCGAAATCAAGGGCCAATCCCTTTTCAAGATTTACAAAAACTTAAGACAGAGGGAAGAAGGCATTGCCCTCCTGACCCAAAACGGATACCTCAAAAACCATGAGATCGAATTCATCGACAAAGACGGACGGATCGCCTGCTGTTCCATCAATGCCGAACTTGTGAGAAAGGATACTGGTCAGCCCGAAAGGGTGGTCGGCATCCTGAGGGATATTTCCGAACAAAAGGCCCTGGAAAAAGAGAAAAAAGAACTGGAAGAACGCCTGGGACGGTCTCAAAAGATGGAGGCCCTGGGACTTCTGGCCGGGGGGGTGGCCCATGACCTGAACAATATCCTGTCCGGGATCGTCACCTATCCGGAACTTCTGGCCATGGATCTTGAACCGGACGACCCCTTGAGAAAATCCCTGGAGATCATTCAATCTTCAGGGCTCAAGGCCGCCGGTATTGTTCAGGATCTGTTGACCCTTTCCAGGAGGGGGGTGATCACAAAGGATGTCATCGATTTCAACGAGCTGGTCTCGAATTTTCTCCAGAGCCCGGAATACCACAAAATCCTTTCCTTTCATCCCAATGTCACGGTTGAAAACCATATCAACGCTTCCGTGCCCTTTGTCAAGGGCTCCTTTATTCACCTCCAGAAAACCGTGATGAATCTCGTTTCCAATGCCGCCGAAGCCCAGCCCGGCGGCGGCGTCATCCGGATCTCCACCTCGAACCGCCACTTGGACAGGTCCTTGAAAGGCTATGACCAGGTAGAAAAAGGGGATTATCTGGTTCTGAGCGTGGAAGACGACGGGTCCGGCATTGCGCCTGAAGATTTGAAAAGAATCTTTGAGCCCTTTTTCACCAAAAAAGTCATGGGAAGAAGCGGAACAGGCCTTGGCATGGCCGTTGTCTGGGGGACGGTCCAGGACCACGGCGGGTATATTGATATTGATTCGACCCTGGGTGAAGGGACCCGGTTTGATTTATATTTTCCCGTGACCTGGGATATCCCCCTGCCTGAACCGGAAGCCTTTTCCCTGGAGGGCATCCGGGGGCGGGGGCAAACCATTCTCATTATTGATGATGTCCGGGAGCAACGGCAGATCGCAGAAATTCTGCTTCAGCGGCTCGGCTATGAGACCGCCTGTGCGGCAAGCGGTGAGGAAGCGGTAGCCTGGCTTAAGGAGCATAAAGCCGATCTCCTGCTCCTGGACATGATCATGGAACCGGGCATGGACGGTTATGAAACCTACAAACAGATCCTTTCCTTCAGGCCCGGCCAGAAAGCCGTCATTGCCAGCGGTTTTTCCAGGACCCTCCAGGTGAAACAGACCCTGGAAATGGGGGCCGGACAGTATCTAAAAAAACCCTATACCATTGAAAAGATCGGGTTGGCCGTCAAGGCCGAGTTGGAAAAGCCCTGATCTCAGCCGTGCTTCAGGGCGATTTTTTCAAACATGACGATGATGCCGGCGGCTATCCCGTAAACAATATCAATATCCGCATTCAGATCCGCCGATGAATCGAAAAATAAATGAAGATCCGAGTCCATGGCTTCGTCGGCCTTCCAGTAGCAGATCAGCAAGGGCAGCCTGGGCAGGGGGTAGAGCACCAGGGAGATATCGGATTCATAGTGGTTTTCCACTTCCTTCCCGTTAAACAGGACAATGAGGTCTTCAAACAGGCCGGTATAGGTATCGGCTATTTTTTTCAAGGATTTTTCCGAACGCTGGACAAAGAGGGCGTTTTTCTCCCGGCCGCCCTTGAGTTCCCGCATGGGGACCCATTGGCCCGTCAGGGGCACTCCCTGGCAGCGCAGCACATACCCCAGGACCGGGGCTGCGATCCAGGGATTGATATGGATATCGGCATACATATCCCCATTTTGGTCAATGGAAAAGGGTTTGCCGAAAATTCTCAGGGTCAGCCGCCCGCCGGAAAAAACGCCGCCGGTTCGTTTTGCAGCCTCTTGCAGGTCAATGGCCTTTATCTTTTCCTTCTCATCAGCCAGAAAGCTTTCCCGGTATTCCCTGCTGGTCTGTTTTTTCTTCTGCCGGCCCTGGTATTGGGCTAAAATTTCCCGTGACAGGGCCGGGCATTCGTTGAGGGATCTTTCACCCAGAAACACCCGTGATGCAAAGGCAAGGCAGGTTTTTTCATTACATTTTCTGCAATTGGATTTATCGAGCAGCTTGAACACTTCCATGGCATTGGCAAATTCAGTCATATGGGCTCCTGTTTTTCATGGTATCCGTCATTCTTTAACGAAAGACTATAATCATAAATTGAAAAAAAATCTACCCGTTGACGAACCGGGCCGGCCTAGGATACCATCACCCATTGTTTTTGGGAGATCAGGCGATTACCGGAAAAAGGCAACCATCATGAATCCACTTAGAAATAAGGCTCTCAGCATTTCAAGCGTCATTGTCGCCGCCTGTTTCAGCGTCCAGGCCATCGGAGTCGGGGTATATATTTCCTACGGCGTCTTTTTCAACCCTCTCATGGCCGAATTCGGATGGCCCCGGGCCGCCATCTCCGGATCATCTGCCGTGGCTTTTTTTGTTTCCGGCCTGTTCGGCGTTTTCATCGGAAGATTGAACGACAGGATCGGACCCAGGATCATCATGTCGGTGTCGGCCCTTTTCCTGGGAATCGGGTGCATGCTCATGTCGGGAATGGACACCATCTGGGAACTCTATCTGTATTTCGGCCTGGTATTCGGGATCGGCCTCAGCTCCATTGATGTCATCGCCCTGACCACCATTGCCCGGTGGTTCCCGGAAAAAAGGGGGTTCATGACCGGCATCACCAAGGTGGGCACCGGCTCCGGGCAATTGATTTTCCCTCTCCTGGCCAGTTTTTTGATATCCGGTTTCGGATGGCGGAAAGCCGGTGTGATCCTGGGCGCCCTGGCCCTTCTCTCCCTTTTGTTCATTGCCCAGTTCCTGAAAAAGGAACCGGACAGCCCCGGATTTCAGAACCCTATCGGCAGGGCGGCTCTCCGGCCCGACGGGAATCTTTCCTTTTCCGAGGCCCGCCGGACCTTTCCCCTGTGGCTGCTCTGTATCATTAACCTGACCATTGTCTCCTGCCTCATGAGCATCCTGGTCCATATCGTCCCCCATGGCCGGGACATCGGCATTTCGCCCCATAAGGCCGCAAGCGTGCTGTCCGCCATCGGCGGCGTCAGCATGGCGGGCCGGTTCATTACCGGCATGGTCATTGACCGCATCGGGGGCAAGCGCTCCATGATCCTCTCCCTTTTACTTCTTTTAACGGGGCTTTTCTGGCTTCAGACCGCAGACAGCCTATGGAAACTCTACGTATTCGCCTGTATTTACGGGCTGGCCCACGGCGGCTTTTTTACCGTGATCTCACCCATTACGGCAGAGCTTTTCGGAACCGCCTCCCATGGCGCCCTTTTTGGTCTGGTGGTCTTTTTCGGCACGGCCGGCGGGGCACTGGGACCCATCCTGACAGGCTATCTCTTTGATATCAGCGGGGGTTACGCCCTGCCCTTTCAACTTATCCTGGGTGTCAGCGCCTTGGGGCTGCTGCTCCTGTTTTTGTTAAAACCCGTCAAAACCATAAAAATTTAATTGACTGTTTCAAACAAATGTTTTATTCATTTGTTTGAAACTAATATTACAAACGGGGATCTATGACAAAACAATTGCCCACAAGGGAAAGACTCATTGATATCGCAGGGGACATCTTCGGCAGGGAAGGGTTCAAGTCCGCCACCGTCCGGAAGATCGCAGAAGAAGCCAATGCCAATATTGCAGCCGTCAACTACCATTTCCGGGACAAGGAAGGCCTTTACCGGGCCGTCCTGGAAAACATCTTTTCCAAAGCCTTCCAAAAATTCCCCTCGGTTCCTCCGCCGGGAAGCCCGGCTGATCCGGAAATAAGACTTCATTTCTTTATCCGGGCCATGTTTTACCGGTTTTTAAGCCGGGAGGGATGGGGAGGATTATCGGGCCAGGGGAAGCTCATTGCCAGGGAATTTCTCAACCCCACCCCGGCCTTTGACAACATTGTGGAAACCTATATCCGGCCCCAGAAAAATATTCTTGCCGCCATAGTCTCGGACGTATCCGGCGGAAAACTGGACCCGGAGCGGATCATTTCCTGCGCCGTCAGCATCATCGGCCAGTGTATCTATTACGCCTTTGCCGCCCCCATCATCGAAAAAATTGCGGAAAATTTTGCGCCCGTTGAAAAGAATCTGGATTTTCTTTCGGACCATGTTTTCCGGTTCTCCCTGGGCGGTATTCAAAGCATCGTCAATTCCCTTCATGAGAACAACGGAATTATCGGTCAGGAGGTTCACCCATGAAAAAAAAGCCAGTCCTTATCATCTTGCTCCTTTTGATCCTTGCAGGGACCCTCACCTTTTTTATTGCCTTCAAGGGAAAAACAGATCCGGGATCCCTCCGGGTCTCGGGAAATATTGAGGCCACCGATGTGGAGCTGGGATTCAAGATTGCCGGGCGGATGGAAGAATGCCGGGTGGATGAAGGGGATACCGTATCCAAAGGGGCGGTCCTGGCCCGTCTGGAAAACCGGGACCAGGAAATCGCCGTGGCCCTGGCGAAATCCAATCTGGACCGGGCAGAGTCGGTGCTGGCGGAACTGGTGGCCGGAAGCCGCCCCCAGGAGATTGACCTTTCAGCGGCCAGGGTTCTCCAGGCCCGCCAGGCCCTCCTGGAACTGACCCGGGGAAGCCGGGCCCAGGAGATTGAAACTGCCGTGTCGGATTTGAATACGGCCCTGGCTGCGGAAAAATCTGCGACATCCCAATTGACCCAGGCCAAAGCGGATTTTGACCGGTTCGCCGGCCTTCTGAAACAGCAGGTTGCAAGCCAAAGGGATTTTGACCTTTACCGGACCCAATACGAGGTGGCCCGGAACAAGGCTGAAGAAGCCGGGGCCAGGGTTAATGCCGCCCGCCAGGCCCTGTCCCTGAGAAAAGAAGGGCCCAGAATCGAGCAGATCGAAAAGGCAAAGGCCGCCCTGGCCCAGGCCGAGGCTGAATTTTCCCTGACCCAGGCAGGCCCCCGGCAGGAAAAAATCGACCAGGCCAAAGCTCTGGTGGATGAAGCCGGGGAAAAACTGAACCAGGCAAAACAGCAGCTTTCCTATACCGAACTCTTCGCCCCCATGGACGGGGTGATCCTGAGCCGCTCCGCCGAACCGGGGGAATTTTTAAACCCGTCCACGCCGGTGCTCATCCTGGGAGACCTGGCCCATCCCTGGCTCAGGGCCTATGTCAATGAAACCGACCTGGGCAGGATCAAATTAAAGGACAAGGTCAAGGTCTTTACCGATTCCTTTCCCGGCAAGCCCTATGAGGGCGTCCTTTCTTTTATCAGCAGCCAAGCCGAATTCACCCCCAAATCGGTCCAGACCTTTGAAGAACGGATCAAGCTCATGTTCAGAATCAAGATCGAACTGGCCAACCCGGACCATGAACTCAAACCCGGCATGCCGGCCGATGCAATCATTTCGATCCCTGGGAAATAAGATGACGCCCCTGAAAAAAAATGACGGGCCTGCCATTGAGGCCCAGAGCCTGACCAAACAGTTCGGGGATCTCACGGCCGTGGACCATATCGGGTTTGAGGTGGCCAAAGGGGAAATCTTCGGCATTGTCGGGCCCGACGGGGCCGGGAAAACCACGACCCTGCGCATGCTGACCGGGATCATGGACCCGGACGAAGGCTCGGCCGCCATTGCCGGATTTGATACCCGGACCGCCACTTCCGAAGCCAAGGACCATATGGCCTATATGAGCCAGCGATTCGGCCTTTATCCGGATCTGACCGTGGCTGAAAATGTTGCCTTTTATGCCGATCTTTACGGGGTGCCGCGCAAAGGCCGGGACGAGCGGTTTGCCGAATTATACGGATTCAGCCACATGGCGCCGTTCAAAAAGCGGAAGGCCGGGGACCTGTCCGGCGGCATGAAGCAAAAACTCCAGCTCATCTGTGCCCTGGTCCATACTCCGGCCGTCCTTCTCCTGGACGAACCCACCAACGGGGTGGACCCGGTGAGCCGGAGGGATTTCTGGCGGATTCTCTATAAAATTGTCCAAGAAGGCGTGTCCATCCTGGTGACCACGGCCTATCTGGACGAAGCGGAACGCTGTGACCGCATCGGGCTTCTGGACAAGGGAAAACTCATGGCCGTCGGCACTCCCCATGAGATCCGGCAATGGATGCAAAAAAAAGTCCTGACCCTGCAGAGCCCCGATGCCAGAAAAATCAACCGCCTGCTCCAGCAGGGGATGACCGGCGCTGAGGTCAATGTATTCGGCGACACCGTGCACATTGTCTGCGAGGAGGTTGAAAAAACCAGGGCCATGGCCCTTGACCTGATCCGCACCACCGGTTTTAAGGTCAGGGACATCCGGGAGGCCCGGCCCGGCCTGGAAGACGTCATTATCAGCATGATGGGAAAAGAAACCCAGCCGGACCCCGTGGCCGATTCTTCCGGGGATTCCAAGGCCATCCCGGCCGGGGACAGGGCCCTGGCCGGATCTGAAACACCGGAACCGGCCGTGGCCGTGGAAAACCTCTCCCGGGTATTCGGCAGTTTTACGGCGGTAGATGCTTTAAGCTTTGAGGTGCCCCGGGGTGAAATTTTCGGATTCCTGGGACCCAACGGCGCCGGAAAAAGCACGACCATCCGCATGCTCTGCGGGCTTTTGACCCCCAGTTCCGGCAAAGGACGGGTGGCGGGCTTTGATATTTTTACCGGGCCTGAACAGATCAAACAGCATATCGGGTATATGAGCCAGAAATTTTCCCTGTATGAGGATCTCACCGTTGAAGAAAACATTCAGTTCTACGGCGGCATCTACGGGTTAAAAGGCCCGGCCATGAAAAAAAGAAAAGCCTGGGCCATGGAAACGGCAGGGCTTCTGGACCATGGAAAATCTTTGACCCGGATCCTCAGCACAGGGTGGAAGCAGCGTTTGGCCCTTGCCTGCGCCATCCTCCATGAACCGCCCATCATTTTCCTGGACGAACCCACCAGCGGGGTGGACCCCTTAAGCCGCCGCCGGTTCTGGGACATGATCTACAGCATGGCCGACCGGGGCATCACCGTGTTTGTGACCACCCATTATATGGAAGAAGCCGAATACTGCGACCGCATCGCCCTGATTTATAAAGGCCGGATGATTGCCATGGGAACGCCCATGGAATTGAAAACCCGGCATATGCAGGAGGATATCCTGGATATCCGGTGCGACCGGCCCCAGACCATTTCCCAGGAACTCAGGGACCTGCCGGGAATACGGGATGTTTCCCTTTTCGGAGCCGGGCTCCACGTGGTCACTCTTGATGCAGGGGCTGCTGAACGAACCATCCGGCAGAAATTCAAAGATATGGGCCTGGCAGCGTATACCATTGAAAAGATCCTGCCCGGCATGGAAGATGTGTTTATCTCCCTGATTGAGCAGGATGATCAAAACAATGCCGGGGTCAATGGAAAGGAGATGGGATGAAATTTCAGCGCCTTCTGGCCATTGTGAAAAAAGAATTTCTCCATGTGCTCCGGGACTGGCGCAGCCTTTATCTTTCCCTTGCCATCCCCGTCATTCTGATCATGCTCTTTGGCTATGCCCTGACCCTGGATTTAAGAAAGGTGCCCACCGTGGTCCTGGACCAGTCCAGGTCCGCCCGAAGCCGGGAATTGATAGAACTTTTCGCAGGGTCCCCCTATTTTTCCATTATCGGATACCCCGACGCCTACCCGGACCTGCAACTGGCCCTGGACCGGGGAACGGCCATGATCGCCCTGGTGGTGCCTTCGGACTTTGCAGACAAAATTGCCGCCGGAAAAAACACCCAAATCCAGATCCTGGCCGACGGCAGCGATGCCAATACCTCCCGCCTGGCCATGGGCTATGCCTCCACCATCGGCATGATCTATTCCTCCCAGGTGACGGTCGAACGCATGCAGGCCCTGGGTAAAGACCCCATGGCCCAGCCCGTGGAAATGGTTTCCCGATCCTGGTACAACCCGGATTTAAGAAGCCAGAATGTCATCATCCCAGGCATCATCGCCATTGTCATGGTGGTCATCGCCGCCATGCTGACCAGCGTCACCGTTGCCCGGGAATGGGAAACCGGCACCATGGAGCAGTTGATCAGCACCCCTCTGAAAGGCCCTGAACTCGTCTTCGGCAAGGTCATCCCCTATTTTCTCATCGGCATGACCGATGTGGCCATTGCCGTCATCCTGGGCAAATGGCTGTTTCGTGTGCCCATTGTGGGGAATGCCGGCCTTTTATTTGCCATGGCCGCCATTTTTCTCAGCGGCGCCCTTTTCTGGGGCATGACCCTGAGCATTGTGTTAAAATCCCAGGTCCTGGCCAACCAGATCGCCATTGTGTCCGGTTATCTGCCCACCCTGATTCTGAGCGGCTTTGTCTTTGCCATTGAAAACATGCCCCTGCCCATCCAGATCATCACCTATATTGTGCCGGCCCGGTATTTCATCGCCATCCTGAGGGGCATCTATATGAAGGGCATCGGGCTTGAAATCCTCTTTGTGGATGCCCTTCTCCTGACACTTTATGCTGCGGTCATGATCCTCATTGCCAATAAAAAATTAAAATTCAAACTGGAATAACCATGATCCAACGAATCCGGCAGATGCTCATCAAAGAATTCCTACAGATGCTGAGGGACAAAAGAATGCGGGCCGTCATTTTCGGAATGCCCGTGATCCAGCTCGTTATTATGTCCTTTGCCCTCACCACCGATGTCATGAATATCCGGACAGGGGTCCTGGACATGGATAAAACCCCGTCTTCCAGGGAACTCATCAACGATTTCACAGGCGGGGGCTATTTTGAAATCATAACCATTGTCCCATCCCAGGCAGACATCAAAGGCCTCCTGGACCGGGCCGAAGTCAGGGCCGTCATCCATATTCCCGCCGGGTTTGAAAGCGACCTGAAAGGAGGTTCCACGGCTTCGGTGCAAGTCCTCACAGATGGTACGGACAGCAATTCCACGGCCATTGCCCAGGGTTATGCCAGCCGCATCGTCCAGGACTATTCCAACCGGAAACTCATGAACCGGCTTCAGCAAAGCGGCATGCCCGCCATGAAACCACCGGTGGAAACCGTGGAACGTGCTTTTTTCAATGAAAACCAGGAAAGCCGGTTTTATTTCGTGCCCTCCCTCATTGCCGTCATGCTCTTTATTTTCAGCCTGATTCTGACCAGTATCGCCATTGTCAAAGAAAAAGAGATCGGCACCATTGAACAGGTCATGGTCACGCCCATCCGGAAAATCGAATTCATCCTGGGAAAAACCATTCCCTATATGATCACCGGTTATATCTCCATGACCCTCATGCTCATTGTGGCGTTTTTCATGTTCGACATCGTGGTCAAGGGAAATATCTTTTTATTTTATCTCTTGTCCGGCCTGTATCTCTTCGGGAACATGGGCGTTGCCCTCATCATCAGCGCCAGTGCCTCCACCCAGCAACAGGCCATGCTGACCAGTTTTTTGTTTCTCATGCCCTGCGTCATGTTGTCCGGGTTCATGTTCCCCATCAAAAACATGCCGGAAATTGTCCAGTACGCCACCTGGCTCAACCCCATGCGCTGGTACCTGGAGATCCTGCGCGGCATTGTCATGAAGGATGTGGGTCTGGCTGTTCTCTGGCCTGCCGTGGCGGCCCAGGCCACGCTGGCCGCTGTCTTCATCAGCCTGGCCTGGGTAAAGTTCAGCAAAACCCTGTCATGAAAAAACCTGGGCACTGCTTTGATGGTATTTTTTACTGAAATCCGTTCAGGTCAAAAAATCATTTTTTACCTTGACAGTAGAATATAAACTTTATATTTCTAAAATAAGTTTGTACCGGGCGATTGGATTCATCCATTTCCCTGTCCAAGATACGGTTAGCCCTGTGAATGAAATGCGTTCTCCACCCAAGATACGGCTATGAAATGCTGTTCATCCTGATCTATATCCTCCTGTGACCATAGAAATCCAATCCCCCATGATGGTTACACTATAACATGAAGGAGGATGGTATGAAATTTTCAGATTTTTTTGTTCCGAAATATGTACATTCAGACCCGAATGTTCGTCTCAAATTCATTTCAAAATCAAAAGACATTGGCCTGCTGGAGCAAATGGCGGAAAAAGACGGGGATGAAAATGTCCGGAAATCGGCAGCAGAACGGGCACAGATGCTTAAAGGAATATTGAGCTCAGCTTAGACGGATGATGAATCCAGTTATTCCGGATGTGTCCCCTGTGCCATAGAAATATTTTTACAATGGGTTTCATGGATGTTCAGCGCCCCCACAACCCCGACCGCTGCAAAGGTCAGCATGACAAAGAAACCGTTCTGATAATCTCCGGTGGAATAGATGCGGGCGCTGCCGTCCAGGGTGCCGGACCAGGTCAGATCCATGATTCTGCCGAATAAGGGCTGCATCAATGCCGTACCGGCGAAGCAGCCGGTATTGACCACGCTCACGGCCATGCCGGAAAAGTCAGGATGGATCACTTCCTTGGCACAGGCAAAGGTCAGCACAAAGCCTGAACCGGCAAAGCCCATAAGGCCGAAGAGCGCTATACCGGACATCCCCGGAGACCAGGGCAGAAATATCAGGATGAGCCATGAGCCTGCATACAGGACCGCTGCGGTCAGCATCACCGGTTTTCTTTTTCCGATACGGTCTGAAACCCAGCCAAAGAAAAAGGACCCTCCGGCAAAAGAGACCAGCATGACGGTGATATGGTGTGCGGCAAAGGCCCTGGATATGCCGAACACATCCCTTAAATAGGGAACCCCCCAGAGTCCCATGAAGGCATAGAGCCCGCCCACCATGCCGAACTGCACAAAAAAGCCGGGCCATACGCGTTTGGCCCGGATCACATTGGCCAGGCTTTTCAGCCAGGGAGGGGTTTGCTTTTGAGGTACAGGGCCTGCACCCCTGATGAGGCCTGGAAAACCGGCATCTTCCGGCCTGTTCCGGACCATTAAAAAACCGGCAATTGCCAGAGCCAGGGACAGGCCCCCGATGCCGCCGAACACCAGACGCCAGTGGAACACATCCAGAACTGCCGAGAGCGGCCCTGCCGCAAAGATGGACCCCAGATTGCCCACCAGGAGCGTCAAACCGCTCATGATCCCGAAAACCCGCTCACTGAACCAGACGGAATTGTTTTTCATGATGCTTACAAACACCACGGAAACACCCAAGCCTACGAAGAACCGCCCAACGCAGGCCATTTCAAAATCAACGGCCATGGCGAACAGGATGGACCCCAGGCCTGCGGTGATATTGCCCGCGACAATGGCGGTCCGGGTCCCCAGGATATCGGCCATAACTCCCGAGGGAATCTGCATGACGGCATAGACAAAGAAATAAATCGCCGCCAGGGAACCCAGCCCGGCCCCTGAAATATTAAAATCCGCCATTAAAAATTTAGACACGACTCCTGGCGCCATGCGATGAAAATATACCAGGATATAGGTCAGCATCAGGATCAAAAAGATGGACCATCTTTTGATTTCAAAATCCATGGGCTTTGTTTTTTCCATAACCGCCAAATTCAGCATCCGTTTATCGAATCGAAAAACCGGGACAAGGCTCTCCGGTCCCTTTGGTTTTTGCCTGACAGACTCTATATGCAATTCACAAAACCGGCAATGGGTAATCATCAAGACATATGGATAGAATTTTCATTTTTGATAACCGGCAAAGGCTCAAGAACGTGCTCCGAAATTTATAAACCCCTTTCCCAGGCTATCTTCATATATTGTTCAACCGTATTGGCAGGAATGGGATATTTTTTGGATTCTTCTTTTTCAACAAGCCTTATTGCGTGAAATTCACACCTTGTAACGCAGAGACCGCATCCGATACATCTCGCCAAATTAACGCCTGCTGATCCGTCTCCCACGGTTATGGCACCCATCTGGCAGATGTCTTGACAATTGCCGCAGCCGGTGCAGTCATCTTTGCTGACAGTAACATAATAATGGGTGCATGCAATTTTGGCAGGCTCATCCATTTTGTTGAGGTTTTTCAGTACAAAGCAGCAGCATCCGCAGCACATACAGATAACAAAGGGTTTTTGAGAATTTGACGGCTGAAGCACAAGACCGGCCTCATTGGCTTTGTTCAAAATCTCCAGGGCCTCTTCTTGGGTGATGGATCGTCCGATATTGTTTTCTTCATAAAAAACTGCATTTGCCCCCAGCATCAGGCATACTTCCAGGGGTTTGCCACAGCCATGCCCGGCCATGGCATGCTCTTTTCTACAGATACACGGCACAACCACAATTTTGGACTGTTTTTTTATAATCGTTTCCGCCTGTTCATAGGGCATGATGTTCATTTCAGCGGGAATGCTTTTTGATATGGGGATGACCCTCTTTTGCTGGGTTTTTTGTTTTGCCCAGCTCTTTTCCCAGATCTGAGGAATATATTCAATCACATCAAGGATGAGCCTCTCATCAAGCGAATTGACATGATATTCCCATATCCCCATGATAAAATTGGCGGCCATATATTTATGCTGCTCTTTGCCGGAACGGCCGATGAGTCCTTTTCTTGACATACCATACAAAAGCCTTTCAGTATCGGATTCATTTTTGTCGAGCTTTTTCGCAATAATGTCTGCAGGTTCGGGAAACAGGGCAAGGGCTGTTGCGGCTTCCGCTTCTTCCGGTGTAAACAACTGCTTCAATATCCTGATTTCAACCCCTGAATCCGTGGCCGGAAAGCTCGCCGGAAGGTTGTCAAGGTGTTTTGCCAGTCTTTCATATACATCCGTCATGTTGTCCTCCTTTGTGATCTCAAGCGTTTTCTTTCAAACGGACAGTTTTTGCAATCGTTGTCTAAAGGCCGTACCGACCATAATAAGCGATTCAGGATCAAGATAGTCCTCGGCCTGTTTTTGAAACAACACGGAGCATGTAGCTGGAAATTCATCATCTCGGTCATTAAAAATCAGCAGTATCTCTATTTTCGGCAGGACCCTGAACTCCATGGCAAAATCATGGGATACGCCCAATTCGCAGGGCTTGCCGCCTAATTTTCGGGATGCATCCGATAATTCGCCGACCCGGCCTGAAAATCTTTTAACAATGGGTCCTTCCGTATCACTGGTAAAAAAATTAAGGTTTGTAAATTGAGACATTTTATGAAAATCCTTGAGTGCTGACCACTCCTTGTTCACAACGGGAGCACCGGGACATAGCAGCAGGTATTTGGAGAGTATCACGCAAACCATGTAATTGGGACGGTTACCGGACTCATCTGCAATCCCTTTATCGGAAACGATATAGTCCTCCCCGAAAAAGGGAATAACTGCATCCCGGCCCCTTAATTCTATCCCGAGAATGTCTTTTATGGATGAAAAATCAAGTCCGGCAATTTGACGGCAATACTCTTTATAATGGGTTTCAAAAATAGTGGCTTCCATCTTTTTAACCTTCCTTTTTTTGTCATTGTTATTTGTCTTTGTTCTTTGTCTTTGTTATTTAATCATGCTTCATTGAAATCTTTTATCAATTGATAAATTATTTTCCATCCCCCATCCGGGGGATTTTAATTATTTTTCTTGTATTTTTTTGTCCAATGAATAATGAAACCCTTATGATAAAAATATGAAGGTGTCCGATGTTTATAAAAAACTATTCTGAATTTGTATGTTTTCTTCCCCGGTTCATGAACCCATCACCGGATGTTGAAAATCCCGGGTCAAAGATCTGGTCTGCATCATTCAGGCTGGATCAGGAGATAAGGCATATATTTCCGTATATCAATGCAAGTTTAGATGACGCTTTATATTATGAAAGACCGGAACATGTGAGATTCACATTTAATGGGTATCGCTGCTTTTTGTATCCTGACCTGGTGGCTGCACATTTTTTTGAAAGCAAAGCGGCAGCCAAGGATTTTATCGCCGATTTTATCGATTTTCTGAATGGCGTGGAGGGTCAAAAGAAAAATATCAGACCGAATTACGACCGGATCAAACCCATACCCATCATTGATATATTGAAAATCCTGCCAAAGACAAATTGCCGGGAATGCGGGTATTTAACCTGCATGGCATTTGCTGCTGCCATCATGAAGGGGAAGGCGGCAACCGACGAATGCCCCGGTCTGGCGTTGCCCATCAGCGAAAACGCCGTCTATCCTGTTTTTGACGACACGGGTAACCTTGTGAATTCGGTTTCTTTGCAAATCAATACATCAAGGCTGAAAAATCAAATCCAGGAGCAACATGAACAAATCCTCAAATTGGAAGCGGCTCTCAGGACGGATCAGCAAAATGAAACGGCAATGGATTCTTCCCGCCCATCGGAAAAAACCGATTTTGGTTTGACAAACAGAGAAATTGAAGTGCTTAAGCTGATCGCAGAAGGATATACCAATAATGAAATATCCGGTATGTTATTTATCAGTCCCCATACCGTCAAAAGCCATATGATCCATATTTTTAATAAATTAGGGGTAAACGACAGGACCCAGGCCGCGGTGCTGGCCACACAAAATGAAATCATCTAATCCTGTTGGCCAGACGCAAAAAGGCGCTCTGAAATTCAGAGCGCCTTTTGAGTTTTTATCGGAACGGGTTTATTATGTTACTGCTTTCTTAGGATCAGACATGGCCTCCATAGACACCCGGTTGTTCGGACCTGGCGCTTGCCCAGGGAACCCTTGGGGAAGATCCGCCACTATAACTATGGGCATTGATTTCCTTCTGGCGTTTTTCTTCTCCCTCTCTGACCAAATTTCTGCATTCCCCTTTACAGATTCCTGTAATATCTCTTGACGGTATATTTTTCATTTGAGAATCCTCTCTTTTTTTGTATTTCTAAAAGAAAACCGGTATATTGCACAGGCTTTCGGTATGCTATATAAACTAATGCTTCGAATTTGTTAGTCAAGGCTAATATATTTTTGCTTTCAAAAATTTAACCCGTGATATTATCTCTCAATTGGTATATCTGCCATCCCAGCCCGATACATTGACGGTTTTCCATACAGGCGTCAGCATCCTCAGGCTCTAAATATGTTTTTAATTCCCGGTTGTCCTTTTTTAACAGGACGGCCCAGGCCTTGTTTTTCTTATCAAAATCCACCCGAATATCAATGCCGCATCGGCCCACATCCGGATAAACGGATCTTATTTTATCGCATATTTGATCTTTCTGGTACATAGGACCTCCTTTATCTCTATGGTAAGAGGTGTATATCCAAACTATAGTCTTCTTTTATACTTTGTAAAGCAGGCATCTGAGACTGTTCAGGGTTAAGGGGTAAAGATTCCGCTTGTTCCTGGGGTTTACAAACCAGGGGCAGGGTCTTATACTAACAAGGCAAAAATCAACATGAACGACCTAAGGAGACTCCCATTGAAACAAATCATAGTGCTTGCAACCCGGAACAAGGGAAAAACAAGGGAATTTAAGGAATTATTAAACCACCCCTCCGTTGAGATCCGGAACCTGGATGATTTCGGCCCCATCCCTGAAGTGATTGAGGACGGCGCCACTTTTGACGATAATGCCTATAAAAAAGCCTCCTTTACGGCCCGAATCCTGGGATACCCTGCCCTGGCCGACGATTCCGGCTTGTGTGTAGATGCTCTGGACGGAGCGCCGGGGGTGTTTTCCGCCCGGTATGCTGGTGAAAACGCCACGGATGCGGAAAACGTCAAAAAGATGCTGGCTGCGGTCAAAGGCAAAAAAAACCGGAATGCCGCCTTCAAATGCGTGATTTCCATTGCCGTTCCCACCGGGGCCGCCCTGACCTATGAAGGGGAATGCAGCGGCGTCATTATTGACGAGCCGGCCGGGAATAACGGGTTTGGATATGATCCTGTCTTTTTTTTCCCGGCCCTGAACAAGACCTTTGCCCAGTTGACCATCGAAGAAAAAGGCCGGGTCAGCCACCGGGGAAAGGCCCTCCAGGAAGTGGCCGGGGAAATGGACAAGATCATCAAATGGATTGAATTCAATACGCCGGGCCTTGAACGGGCGGGGTGCCAGGGGAAATTATCATGAATTTTGAAACATTCAACGAGCTTGTTGTGAATAACCGGTCCTGCCGGCGGTTTGACCAGGCCCATAAAATAGATACCAAGACATTGGAAAGCCTTGTGGATCTGGCCCGGAACTGCGCATCGGCCGCCAATAGGCAGCCCTTGAAATTCATCCTCTGCCGGGATGAGGCGAAAAACGAAGAAATTTTTTCCTGCCTGGGTTGGGCCGCCTATCTCACGGACTGGCCCGGCCCGGAAAAGCCGGAACGGCCCACGGCCTATATCGTCATCATGGGGGATCATAGTATTTCCGATAATTTCTGGTGCGACCACGGCATTGCGGCCCAGACCATCCTCCTGGGGGCCAGGGCCATGGGCCTTGGCGGATGCATGTTCGGAGCCATTAATATTAAAAAACTCAAAGGCTATCTGAATATCCCGGACACCCTGGAGGTGAAGCTGGTGGTGGCCTTGGGAAAGCCGGTGGAAGAGATCCAAATTGATGAGGTGGGCGAAGACGGGGATATCCGCTACTGGCGGGATGAAAACAGGGTCCACCATGTGCCGAAGCGAAAACTTTCCGACCTGATCACAGGCAGCTTTTAATCCGGCAGGCCATGACAAAAAAGCGGCTGAACATACTCCTGGTCAATCCC
>Ga0208968_1000727_pt1 | contig 19926 bp, 17 predicted proteins | sample RifOxyA3_FD_184031 | JGI IMG/M metagenome (GOLD analysis project Ga0208968, IMG submission 184031) | Groundwater microbial communities from Rifle, Colorado - Rifle Oxygen_injection A3 (SPAdes) | ecosystem: Environmental > Aquatic > Deep subsurface > Groundwater | place: Rifle, Colorado, United...
CTCTTGGCAGTTACTGTGAGAAAACCGTAGGGGCTTTTTTCGATGCGATTATCGAAACAGCCCTGCAATGTGCTGGTTTGTTAGAAAAACCAAAGTTAGTCAGTAATTTTTAAACCCGAAAGTTGAGATATAAGGTTAAACGTTAGAATTAGTGAGCTTCTTAAAGAAATATATACAGCAATTCAGGCTGATAGCAAAATGCTTGCTGTTATGGGTGCTCGCTCAATAATTGATCTATTTATGAATGAACATATAGGCGATATTGGTGGCTTCCAACAAAAGCTGAATCAGCTTCTGAAAGATGGATGGATATCCAAAAAAAATATGGAGTTTTTAAGCGCAGCACTTGATGCTGGGCATGCAGTCACTCACAGGGGATACAAGCCGAGTATTAATGAAGTAAATCAGATTATGGATATCATTGAAAACCTACTCCAAACCCAAGTACTTCTCTCATCCGCTGAAAATCTAAGAGAGAATACTCCCAAAAGATGATATTAATAATAAATATTCTTAAATCTTGAAATGTAACCCTGTTGTTGGAGTGTAAAGGAAAGGAGTCAAGTCTCTTGAGCCTTGCTGAAAAATTCAACAATCAACGTGCGTCGGCTGTTTCAACGGTGATGTTGGGGGTTCGATTCATAGGTTTAAATATACTTAGTTCTTGGAAAGGATGACTTTAGTGACACCAAATCTAAAAGTGTTAAAATAAAAAAAGGATGAACTTGCGACATCTTATGACAAAAACTTGTGACAAACTCATGACAAAGCTTGCGACATCAGCAAATGCAGTTCAGATGCTTATAGAAAAATCAGGGAACCTGTGATACACCTGAAGCATGACCCGGACGGGAAAGGGCCTCTCCTGGAGTGGATATAAACGATTGAACAGCAAGGAACATTCTCGTAATATGAAATTTCTGATCTGCGGAAAGGGCGGCAGCGGCAAGAGTACCGTGGCGGCTCTGCTGGCCGCCAATATGGAAAAAAGGGGAAGATCCGTCTTCCTGGTGGATGCGGACGAATCCAATATCGGGCTCTACCGCATGCTCGGCCTTGAGTTTCCTTTGCCGCTCATGGAATACCTGGTTGGAAAAAAAGGGTTCCGGGAAAAGACAAAGGCTGCCGGGGCCGGATTCGGCGCACAGCCCCCTGTTTTTCCTGAAAACCTGAGGGCTAAAGACCTTCCTGGAGAGTGTCTGGCTGTTTCCGGCAGGCTCAGGGTCCTGTCCCTGGGCAAGATCCACCATTTCGGGGAAGGCTGTGCCTGCCCCATGGGAAATCTTTTCAGGCTCCTGTTTTCATCCCTTTCCATTGACACCCAAGACCTGGTGATTGTGGATACGGCGGCAGGCGTAGAGCATTTCGGCAGAAGTCTGGACGGATGCTGTGATCATGTCCTGTGTGTTGCCGATCCGTCCTATGAATCCCTCATGATGATCCGAAAAGTGGATGCCCTGGCCAGGGAAGCCGGCCTGGGCGTGTCTGTGGTGCTGAACCGGGTCACCCCGGAAATCGAATCCGAACTTGTGGCCGCCCTTGAAGGATTGAAAATTATCGGGAAACTGCCTGACAGCAGGTCCGTCTTCCTGAACAATCTAAAGGGCCGGGCCCTGGACCCGGACATGGCTGAAATCATGCCGATCTGCGATACGATTGAGAAGCTCTGCTTCTAACTGATAAAGGAGGCTTTGATGTCGGAACTTCCCAACCCGCATCATCTGGTCATGGGCACACTCACGGATTTCCTGACCGGCCGGGAAATTCCCGATACCCATGACGAACGGTACCGCCAGAAAATCGCCCGCCTTCTGGTTTCAGGCAAAGGGTTTGATAAAAAGGACATCAAAGCCGGCATTGATCTTGAGGTTGCCGTCAAAGGGAAAAAAGGGCGGCTCAAGGTTGATTTTTTGGTCCATGATGGCGGGCATGCCGTCATGCTGGTCAAATACGGACCAGGCTCCCTGGTCACCCGAAGGCTTTCCACCCTGGCCCTGTCCAGGGTCGTCCTGCCTTACCAGGTCCCTGTTGTGGTTGTAACCAATGGAGAAGATGCGGAAATCATATCTGGAGACACCGGAAAGGTGACTGCCGAAGGGCTTGAAAATATCCCGGGTCTTGAGACGATCCTCAGGATGCGGCCTTTGTTTTCATTCAGGCCCATCACGCCTGTTATTTTTGAACAGGCCTCCGGAATCGTTCTTGCCTGCGAGATCGACGGCGCCTGTCCCTGCGATTCAGATGTCTGCATCCTGCCTGAATAACCCGGCAGCGATCAGGGTTATGTCAGTATTCCTCCAAGTCTGCACTCCCGGGCCAGTGCCCCGTAAAATCCGTCTGCATCCCAGGATGCCACCCGTGCCAGAAAATCAGGGGTCCAGGCATTGACATGGCCCATGACAAAATCCAGGTCAGGCTGGATTTTATCCCGGGCCTGGGGTGTTTGATGGATGAGGGCGGAAAGTATGCCGAGAAACTCCAGTTCCACGGCAATGTGATCGGCCGGTTCTTGGGTTTGAAATCCGTATTCCCGGTACAAATTTGAGAGCTGCACCGTGGAAGGCCCCATGAGGATACCTTCCAGGTACCATGATCCATACGGAATACAGGGCACCTCCGGCAGATAGTTGATGAACAGCGACACATACCGGTTCTGAAGCGTGGTCAGAGAAGAACGGACCTGTTCAATGTCTTTCTGCTGCACAAAGACCCTGGCCACATCCCGGTCATCGGGAAGATGGCCGGGATAGGAGAACAGACGGGACAGGGCCATGAAGGTTTCAGTATCTGCCGGGTGAAACGCCATAGTCTTATCCCTTCTTTAAAATCGGTAGTTTGTGAATGGCCAGAATGACAACAAAACATACAAATGACAGCGCACCGGTAAAAATCAGGATCTCCACAAAGGTGGGAAAATAGCTGTGATGGGTGACAAAGGTGTCTGCCGGAGGATGATACCGGCCCGAGGCAATGGGAACGGACCAGTGGGTATTCGGGCTTCCCAGGGGGGCCAGGGTCAGGGGCACATGATTGAAGGCAGCCGGCATGAGCAGAACCCGGTGAACAAATATACCTGAGATGATCAAAAGGCAGCCGGTCATAATGCCGGATGCGGTTTTACGCACTCGGCGGCTGAGCAGCAACGCCACACCCAGCAGCGGCGCCAGAACCTCAAAGGCATGGGCCGGGCCGTATTCCCGCAATGTGATGGCCAGGATATCTTTGGCCTCATCCGCCCCATACCAGGCATGGACGACAAAATCGTTATACATGAGGAAGATATGAATGAGAAAGGCGGTGGCAATAAATACCGCAAGAATACGAAAGGCGGCTTGAAATTTTTCAGCCGGGCCGTAACACAGCACCGCCACACACATGACCACGGCTGTGCCCGAGGCCAAAGCCGCTGCCACAAAATCCGGGGCCAGGACTGCGGTATGCCACCACCCCCGGGCCCCCTGGGTTGAAAAAATCCAGGCCGTCACCACATGGATGCCCACGGCCGCCACCAGGGAAACCGGCGCCAGCCGGTGCGCCCAGGTATCGGAAAACCCGGCAGGGTCTTTCACGGGCAGGGCGATTTTTTTCAAAACCCCGGAGCTTGCAGCCAGATCCGGCAGCATGAGCAGGTACAGATAGGTCAGGGACAGGAAGGCATAGAGGTTCAGCACAATCACGTCCCACACCAGGGGAGACATGATCTGGGGGTGCAGCAGCAGGTTCAGCACCCGGAAGGGCCGGCCCAGGTCCGGCAGCACGATGAGCATGGCCGCACTCACATTGGCAAATGCGCAAAGTGCCCCGATCCTGGCAAAGGGTTTGAGGGCCGTCACCCCGAAAAGATAGATCATGGAGCTGACCACCAGACCACCGGCGGCATTGCCCACAAAAAACGCCAGGGCCGATATATACAGCCCCCATGAATACCCATTGTGCATATCGGTAAGAACAAGACCTTTCCAGAGCTGGAATACCCACATCAAAGCCCCTGCCGCCATTAGCAGGCCGAAAATTGTCAGGCTGATTTTTTTACCCATTTTCATATCTCCTTTCGTTTGGGGGGCAGATAGTACACATTAGGCTTTGTGCCCTTTTCCGGCAACAGGGTGAACCCGTTCATCTTTTGCACCATCCGGGATACCCGGCTGTCCGGATCATCCAGATCCCCCACATGCCGGGCCTTTCCCGGACATGCCCGGACACAGGCCGGATCCAGACCCTGTTCCTGGTAATGCACGCAGAAATGGCATTTTTCCACCACTCCTTTGATGCGCACCGGAGAATATACCAATCGGTTGTTCAGACGGAAGGGCTCGGGATATCCAAAGGTATATCCGTCCTGGTATTCATACCGCTTCATGGCGGTGTTGGAAGGTTCCCAGTTGAACTGCCTCACCCCGTAAGGGCAGGCCGCCATACAATACCGGCACCCGATACATCGGTCATAATCGATGAGCACGACGCCGTCATCCGTCTGATAGGTGGCGCCCACCGGACACACCTTGACACAGGGGGCGTTTTGGCAGTGCTGACAGTGGACGGGCAGAAAATACATGTTCCCGGTGTCCGGCGGCGTCAGATGGCGATCACTGCCCGGGGTTACCACCCGGTTCCACCAGGTGCCGGCCGGCTGGGCATTGTGCTGTTTGCATGCCACGGCGCAGGACCGGCACCCGATACATTTTTCCAGATCAATAACCATTCCTCGTCTCATAGGGTGATCCTCCTTGCATCCACCAGGCATTCATTCCACACCGAAGTGGGGGACCAGATGCCCGGTACAAAATAAATTTCATGAAGGGGTTTGATCCAGGGCATGGTCAAAGAATTATAAGACTCATCCTGGAGATATTTGGCCCACCACCCCTGTTCAAAGATCAGGGTGCCCTCACGGCAGCCCGGATCGATCACGGCATAGGCACGGGTTTTTCCCCGGCCGTTGTATACCTCCACCAGATCATCGGAAAAGATATTTCTCTCCTCTGCATCTCTGGGATTCAAAAAAAGCTTGGGTTTATGGCCTTGGAGTTCATTGAGCCAGACATTGTTGGAATGGGTGGAATGGACCCGGTACAAAGAATTTTTGGTGACAAACCGGAGCCGGTATTTGGATTTGGCCTCCGGGTCTGCCTTGTATTCGGTGTCCGCAAAGGTGGGCTTGGATACCGGCAGTTGCTCGCCTTCGGCCAGGAAAAGGTCTTCATCCTTGTAGAATTCGATACGGCCGCTGCGGACAAACCGGGCCGTGGCCGGGAGCGGGACCGGGTAGCTGGGGGGCGGAAAAGGGACCCGGTCATGGATCTGTTCATAGAAAGGCACCTGGCGGTCCCCGGGGGCGGGGGAATGAAGCCGCACCGGCCCTTTTTTCACCATGTCCAGAGTAATCCCCTTGGTTTCCATGCCCCCTGTCTTCAACAGCAGGTCAATGATCTCAAGAGAGGCCTGTGTGTCGTCCAGATCCGGGTAAAAATAGTTTTCCCATTCAGGGTTCAGGCGTTTGGCCAGTTCCCGCATGACCCAAAAACCGGTGCGGCTTTCAAACAAAGGCGCAATGGCCGGTTCCTGCAGTTGCAGATACGGATGCAGAATGGTGGCGGTGAGTTCATAATTTTCATACCAGGTGGTGGCCGGGAACACCACATCCGACCACATGCAGGAGGTGGTCATATTAAAATCAAAGGCGGCCACGAACTCGATGTCCCCGGATGCGGACCGGTCCTTTAAGGCATTGGCCATATTGTGCTGGTCAAAGGGGTTGCCCCATCCGCCGACCATGGCCTTGATGCCCTTTTCAGGATACCGGGGGCCGCCCTTGTTCAAAAAATGCAGATAGGGCACCCAGTTGAGTTTCCCCTGTTTGGGAAACCACCATTCACTCAAATTAAACCGGATCCGGTACTGGCCGGCATAGGTGGAGATGCCGCCGCCGCTGACACCGATGCTGCCGGTGAGCACCGGCAGCAAAGACAAGGCCCTGCCCTTTAAGTCCCCGTGATACCACTGGTAATTGGAGGCCCCGTAAATAATGTGAAGCGGCTTTCGGGTGGCCGCCTCAACGGCGATGCGCGCTATGGTTTCAGCCGGCGCCCCGGTGATCTGGGCTGCGGTTTCCAGGGAGTAATCCGCCAGCATCTCCTGCAGGAGTGAAAATACCGTGACCGCCTCCACAAAGGAGCCATCCGCCAGTTCCACCCGGTGTGATCCGGTCAGATCGGCATGGGTGGGGGCCAGATGTTCAGGGTCAAGAACAGTAAGCCGGTTATTGCTGTAAACCACAAACAGGGTCCGGTATTCCGGAATGTCCATCTGACCGGCATCATTTTTCAGGGCCTTGACCTCCTTTGCCAAAAGCCGTTTGCCCGTATCTTTCCGCACCAGCACCGGCATATCCGTGAAATCCTGTAAAAAGGCTTTATCATAGAGGTCCCGGTCAATGATCACCCGGGCCATGCCCAGGGCCAGGGCTGCATCCGTATCCGGCTTGATGGACACCCATTCATCGGCCTTGGCGGCGGTTGAGCAGAAATCCGGGTCCACCACCACCACCTTGCCCGTTTTTTTGGCCTCAATAAGGTGGTGTACATCCGGCAGCCGGGTCTGCACCAGGTTGGACCCCAGCACAAGGGTATACCCGGCATTGGGCCATTCCAGAGATTCCAACTCTTCGGTCTGGACCCCGAAGGTCATGGGCCAGAACATGGGCAGGTCCCCGTTCTGGTCATATCCGTGGTGGATGGTCCATTGGGCCAGACCGGCCAGCCGCACAAACGCGCCCTTGTGCACATAGCCTGTACCGGGCACCTGAATCGTTACGGCAATGGCGTGGGAGCCGTATTTTTTTGTGATGCCTGTCAGTTTTTCAGCCGTGTAATCCAGGGCCTCTTCCCAGGACGCGCGCCTGAATTCTCCGCTGCCCCGGGGGCCGGTGCGGATCAGCGGATATTTGATCCGGTCTTTGCCATATACCAGATTCATCATGGACAATCCCCGCAGGCAGCCCCGGGGATTATAGCTGTCTTCCGGATAATCCGCCGCCTGGATCAGGGTGGTGATGCGACCGTCCTTGACATGCACATTAAACCCGCAGGCCCCGGTACAGTTCGGAGAGCAGGTGGTCCGGGTTATGGTTTGGCTGCCTGAGGCGGCGGAGGCAACCCCCTGCCCGCCAAACTGCATATATTTGAGGTTCAGGGACGCCAGCGCCCCGGCAGCCAGACTGGTTTTGATAAATTCTCGCCGATTGATACCCATGACACATTCTCCCTTGGTTCAGGTGATTATTTTTTATATAAATGTCTTGACCCTCTGCATATCACAAGTCAGGTTTGATTTAACTTGATTCAGATCAAGTTTTGATATCTTTTTGATGATTAGATTGTCCGTTTTGTTTCAATCAGACCAGAATTCGAGTCGATTTCCCGGAAAAAAAATATAGATAACATCTGGCAGGAATTGTTTTGCACGAAAACCGGCCTGATGAGAAGTGATGCAAAGCTGTTATCCTTTCCTGCATCAGGAATGCACGAGGTGCTCCCCCCTCCCTCCGGCAGGCCATATCTGACCACCGGTTGCATATGACCCATTCAGATGACGATCAACGGCTGTGCCGGAATGCCGGTTTTTTTAAAATAGGCTTAAATATCAAAAAGATGGGTGTCTTGACAGATAATATTAGATACCTGGCACAAAAATTGAAAACCAATCAATATGCCCATAACAAATCAACCCCAAACTGGTTAACAGCAAACCGTAAAAGGAAAAATTATGAAAATTTTAAAATTAAAAGATACAAACGAATTCACACCCGGAGCAATGAAACGATTCTTCCTGGTAGAAGACTCCCCAAACTTTAAAATTGTAAATTTTAATCTCGATGAAGGTGTCACTTTTCCGGTTCATTCCCATGACCTGGATGGCGAGCTTTCAATCCAGGTATTGGAGGGAGAAGGATACTTTCTCGGTGATGGAGACAAGGAATTACCAGCAATACAGGGTGATATTCTTATCTCGGAGATCCGGGAACCTCATGGTGTAAGAGCCAAAACCCGGATGAGAATCCTGGTGACTATAGTCCCGCCAATTTGACGCTTTTACATTTCAAGAAAGCAAGATGTCCAAAAGAACAATAAGAAAGGCTACCCGGTTTAACGGGGTTAGGAGAACATCATGCCTGAAAAAGTAATAATTGATCAAGATGAATGTATTGGCTGCGAAGCATGTGTAGAGATCTGCCCTGCTGTATTTTCTTTTGATGATGGAGAAGGAAAAGCCTATGTCAATGAAGATGCAGATGCCGCGGAAGACTGTGTAGATGAGGCAATCGCGTCATGCCCGGTTCAGTGTATTTCTAAAGAATAAAATACGATACCAACTTTAAGGAGAAAAGAGACTGTTATGAAAAACGTATCTAAATTATCTATAGCCAATCTGCCTGTTGTATTAATCGCATTGCTTGCATTTTTTGTGTTGATGAATGCAGGCAACGCGTTTGCACACTGCGATACTCTGGATGGCCCTGTTGTGGCTGATGCCCGGCAGGCTCTTCAGACCGGTGATGTTACCCCGGTTTTAAAATGGGTTTCGGAAGACCAAGAAGGTGTCATCAAGGCTGTCTACAAACATACTCTGGCAGTAAGGCAGTTGGGCGATGAAGCAAAAAAGCTGGCTGATACCTATTTTTTTGAAACACTGGTCCGTATTCATCGCGCTGGTGAAGGTGCGCCTTACACAGGTTTAAAACCCGGCTCATCCATTGATCCGGCGGTAGCGTTAGCTGATAAGGCTATAGAAAATGGTTCTGTCGATCAATTGACAAATGTTTTAAATACCGCCTTGAAGAATGGATTGATAACTCGATTTGACAAAGTGATCGATGCCGGGAAACAAGCCAATGAAAGTGTTGAACTAGGACGCGAATATGTTGAAGCGTATGTCCAGTTTACCCATTTTGCTGAAGAGATACATGGAATGATAAAAGGAGCAGGAGGGCATAGCGGACACTAACGACATTGGGGAAAAGATTACAGAAGCGCACAGGTATTTGAAAAATCACGGTATTGATTATTGTTGTGGTGGGAACGTTACACTCCAGGCTGGCTGCCGGGGAAAAGGAATCGATCCTGCAATAATCGCAGAAGAAATAGAGGCTGTGAAGAAAGACCAAATCGATCAAAGCCAGGACTATGCATCCTGGGATCTCCTTTCTTATTGATTATATAATCAAGACTGTTGAACAGTTCCTGGTAGCGGAGTTTGCGGTCACCCTTTTGGTAAGAGGGTGACCGAGTTTCAGGAAACGAGTGATATCTCCGAGTTGTTATGGAAGTTGAGACCCCTGCTCTACTTCGCATTGATTGTCCGGACAGAAAACGTTCAGCCAGATACCTTTGGTTTCTTTTGGGACTACACCACCGGCAGGCAGGGTTATTTTATTCTGATCAAAGGCGCAGGACCCTTCCGGGCAGGCCACTTCAATCCACAATCCGGGTTTTCCGGCAACCGCCTCACGCTTTTCAGAAGGCAGATTTGATATTTCGTTTTCAGGAACAATCCGGGCATTTTCGATAAATACTTTTAATCGGGTTTCTTTGATACCTTTTTTCATGACCCCTCCTTTTCTGGTTCAATTATCGACTCTAATCATGGCCGCTTTCGACCACTATAATCACTGTGTCTTCAATTCTTTTGTACCACATCAACATTCGTATGGATTTGATTCAAGTCAAGTTTTTTCCCATTGATTGTTTTATTTTCTGCAAATTCTGACAACCTGATCTGCGGGGAGTTACAAGACGGTCAAAATGCTATAGGTGGGTGTTCAAAGGAGAAACAAAGGATAAACCGATTATCCTGTTCCAGTATCGTCCGACAAGATCCGGAGATGTTGCATCAGGTTTTTTGAATGGTTATCAGGGTTTTGTCCAGACTGACGACTATGCCGGGTACGATTTTCTCGATATGATATCAGGCATAATCCATGTTGCATGCTGGGTGCATGCCCAAAGAGAATTCATGGACGTTACCAAGGCTACCGGGATAAAAAAAGATCCCCCTCAAGAAGGGAATGCCGGGGCTGCTTTGAAGTACATCGGCAAACTATATAAAATTAAGAAATAAGCTCAAAAACAGGGGCTGTCACCTGAAGGATTATGCAAAGAAAAGCCGTACAAACACCATCTTCAAAAAATTTAAAACCTGGTTGGGTGCAAAAATTGACCAGGTCCCGCCAAAAAGCCTGCTCGGTAAAGCAATAAACTATACGCTCAACCAGACGCCCCGGCTGATACGGTATAAGTTCAATCATCACCAAAGCTGAATTTTCTGCCTGCAAACTTTGCATATGCCAACGCCACTGTCCGGTAAATAATATGGGCAAATTTTGTATACGGCAAATACGCAAAGGAACAGAATACAAGAACAAGATGAATGAAATACGTTGCATAAGTTACAAGTGCAAAACCGGACAGTCTTGCAAATTGAGTTGCCATACCGGTAACACCGATCCCGAAAACAAGCCAGACAAGGCACCAGTCAAAATAGGTTGATACCTGTTGCTGTATTTTAGAAAGCCTGCTTTTTATCAGCAATCCGCTGCCAACGATAAGTACCACGCCACTGATGTTCGCTATCCACTTGACAGGGTTCATTTGAGAATAGGGTCCATGATGATGGAAAATGTATAGCGCCACACAGAAAACACTGGTGACAAAAAACAGTCCGAGATATGAGAACATCACCATCATATGAGCTGTTGACCGTTCGTGATTTTCGCCACACTTTGAAAATCGCTGGTGTTTAAATATTTCCGGCACGATACTGATGAAAGCAGCGAACATTTTTTTTATATTCAGTTTTTTTTCTTTTGTTTTTCCTCCCAAAATAGCTGTGTTGTGAATTTCATGAACAAATCGTATAACGCCCATGGCAAGGCATAAAAATGCCCAGGCTGCAGCAGGAATCATGATGATATCAACCAGCCATGTGGAAAAAAAATAGGCATGAACAATTTGTCCTCCTTCAGGAGTGAAATCAAGCAACCCGGTTGGCAACCCGAGGGTGATAAATAAAATAACCGGGATCATTAACACCCATGCCAGATTTTTGGGATCTGACAGAAATTTTGCAACAGGCAGGGGCCATGCATATTCTAAAATTGCCTGCCGCCTGAGCGCAGCCATCACATCTGCGGGTTTGGCCCCCCTTGGGCAGGCGATGGAACAATCTCCGCAATTATGACACAGCCATATATCCGCATCCTGCAGAAGTTGTTTTTTCAGTCCCCAGGAGGCGGCAATCATTTCTTTTCGCGGAAACGGTTTAAAATCAGGAGAAATCGGACACACGATCGAGCAGGTTGCACATTGATAGCATGTTTTTACATCATGCCCTCCTGTTGATACAACCGATCTGATAAAATCCAAATCCGGCTCAAGCATATTCACTGTTTTCATTTCTAATACCTCTAACTATAAAAACTCACAATTTATTCAATGATCAGTTAAAGTATTTCATAAACTGAACACGTTCATAAACTGCGGGGTCGTCGGCTCCAGATTGGCTCATTTTTCCCCTGAATTCAGAAATTGTAGTATAATGATGTGCCGTCATCCATTTTTTCAGGGTATCGGTTACCTCTTGAATGTATTCTATTTTATTTTGATAAAAAGCCGACACCATCTGCACGGCTTTTGCGCCTGCCAGAAGCTGCTTGATAACCCCTTCACCATCATGAACCCCTGTTGAAGCTGCCAGATCACAGTTCACCCTTTGGGACATAATGGCGATCCATCTCAATGATTGTGCCAAATCTGAAGAAGTGCTGAAAACAAAAGAGGGTTTTACCTCAAGTTTTTCGATATCAATGTCCGGGCTGAAAAATCGGTTAAAAAGAACTATACCTGAAATCCCTGTGTTTGAAAGCCTTTGGATCATATGCCCAAGATTTGAAAAATAGTAGCTTATCTTAAGGGATATGGGTATGGAAATCGTATTGACAAGTTTTTCTACTATTTTAAAATATGCATCCTCCTGTTCCTGACTTTTTCTTTTAAAATCTGATGGCAAAAAAAACATATTTAATTCAATTGCATCGGCTCCTGCATTTTGAATTTCCTTTGCAAAACCGATCCACTCATGGGAATAAACACAGTTGATACTGGCGATAATCGGGATGGATACCGCTTCTTTTGAACCTTGAATCAGATTGATGTAATGGCTGAGCTTTTTTCCTCTCAAATGGAAGTCCAAATAATCAAACTGATCCAGATTGATGCCATCCGCCTGCGCTTCCTTTATGACCCCCTGGTACTCAAAAAAAATTTCTTCTTCAAAGATTGATTTTAATACCACTGCTCCTGCACCCAGTTTTTCAATCTTTTGAATTTTTTCGACAGAATTGGTCAAACCACAGCTACCGATAATAATTGGGCTTCTTAGATTCAATCCAAGGTATTTGGTTGAAAGGTCAATCATGTGAAAACCTCCTGTAAATTTTCAATTCACTGGTTAATTAAAAACGTTTATCGCCAAAATATTTCATAAATTGTGCCCTCTCATAAAAGAAAGGGTCCAGGCTTTTCTTCTGACTTATTCGAGGTATAGGGATAAGAACTTGCTTTTTGTTACCCAAATCACAAATGACCTTCCAAAATCCGAAATATTTTCTAGATTCTGATACAGGGACAACATGTTTTACATGTATCAGGGTAACAAATTTAAGACAAGAAAAAAAATCAAGTTTTTGAAAAGAAAAATGCGGTTACCTGATCTGCGGGGAGTTACAAGACGGTCAATTATGGATGTGACTGGATAGGCCGGACCAGATGTGATGTATCATTCCCAGAAAAACAATGAACCATGCTGTCATGGCAACGAAGACGAACCCTTTGGGAATGGCGGCGATCAAAGGTGCCTGGGTCACTTCCGCCAGACGATGAGTGCAGACGGTATACATGCCCAGGGGGAAAACCGCTCCCCAGTAGAGCGGGCTGTAGCGTAAGGGGAAGCGCCGGACCCCGTGGCGCCATACCCCTAAAATGATGAGCATGGGAATCCACCAGGTAGCAGTGGCCCAGAAAAAAAAGGTAAGCCCCTTTAAAAAAGGTGTCAATTCCCGTAGAAACGGCGATGCAGCAGCATTTTCGATCAGTCCGGCACCTCCCAGGGTGGTGATGGCCACAGCGCCCATATTGATCCAGTAGGGCGGTGTCAGGTCCTGGGGGGAGAAAGAAAAGAACAGATAGCGGTAAAATATCAATGCAATCACCCAGATGTAGAGCATTCCCCCGAACAGCCAGGTGTTGAAGGCCACAAACAGGATGGTTTCACGGTAGAGCGGCAAATACGGAGCAATGGCGGTACTCAGAACCGTAACCGCCTGGGTGGCCACAATGCTCAGCAGCCATCCGCCGTTGATGCCCTGGGCAATGGACGGTTTTTTTTCTTTGGTGATCAACCCTGTGAACAGGCCGTAAATCAGAAAAAGCCAGAGTATAATCGTAATACACCACAATGCTGCGGCTATTGTGAAATTGCCGGTCAGCAGCAATGTCTGGCTGCCCAGTACGCCGGAGGCTGCAACGCAGGTGAAAAAACCCATGCCCTGGGTATGATCCCGGAAATCCTTTTGAAACCGACGGGTGAACAAAAGGATACGGGCGATATACATGACCCATAAAATGAGATAGGCAGCGGCGCTGATGCCCAGAAGGACACATGCTATCAGATAAAATTTCTGATAATGTGCCGCAATGGAAACAATACCGGTGGACATCACCAGGGCAAAATAGGCTGGATTCAGGTTTTCGACGCTGCCCGCCCATATGCCGGATTGTGGTGGATGGTTTTTTCGCCTGATCTTTTCTATCATGGTCAGACCTGCCGTGCCTGCCGCCGAAAAATGATGAACGGCCGCAGCAGGTAGAACAAAGGAACACTCCAGATGTGCACCAGACGGCTAAAAGGGGAAAAGCCAAGCAAAGCCAAGGCTGCGGTCACATGAATCCGGAAGCTGAAGGGCACTTCGAGCATCAGGGTGCTGTCGGGCGTAAAGGTGACGATGCCCCGGATCCAGGGTGCCACATTGTACAACACATTGAAATTACCGAACAGCACGTTGTACAGCCCTGTGGTGATCACCACCGCCAGGGCCGCCAGCGTGACGATGTCATTGCGGGTGGTCACAGCCTTCAGGCGGGGTTGTTTCAACCGGCGCCACCCCAGCACCAGGATGCCGACAAATGCGGCCAGTCCCACGGCAAGTCCGCTCCAGTGGGCAATGGCCATGTGTATCCGGGCAGTGATGCCAAAAATATCAAACACGCTTTGGGGGATGAGCAGCCCCCCGGCATGCCCCATAAAGGTTGCAATGATTCCAAAATGGAACAGGATTGATCCGTAGAAAAGAGATTTTTTTTCCAGAAATTCACTGGAACGGGCGTTCCAGCCGAAGCGGTCGGTGACATAGCGGTAGGCATGACCGACCACAAAAGTGGTCAGACATATGTAGGGGAAAACGGTAAAAATAAGGGTATGCCAGAGGGTCATGTTGATTCTCCTTGTGTGCACGGGCGGGTTGTCATCCGGGTGTCCTGTTGATCTGTGCCAGTGGCGGCCGCTGCGGCCAGGCGGGCCAGGGGACGCAGAAGTCCGGCATAGGCAGGCGCTTTTTTTTCCAGGCCGGCAACCAGATGGGTTGTGGCATTCAGGCATTGCCATATCTGTGTTGCCGCTGCCGGTTCCAGACAGGGATGGATAAAAAGAAATTCCAGGAGCAGCGGCAGATAATCGGGAAGATCCCCGCTGGTCCGTTCCCAGCCGGTTCGGTCATACAGGTGCTGTAGTTTTGCCAGGGCGGCTGCGCGTTTTTCATTGTCACCAAAGGCGTGATAGGTCAGGTTGAGCGTCGTGGCCGATTCAAGATCAAAGGCGGCTGTATAATTTTCCTGGAGGCGCAGCAGATCATGGGCCTTAAGATAGGTTAGAAAATCTTGCACAGCACGCTTGAATTCGGGTTCGGTAATCTGTCGGGCGGCAGTGGCGATCGGGTCAAGATCATTCAACAGCCTTTTGTCCGGGTAATCCAGCAGCACGGAGAGCATCTGCCATGTAGTACCGGATAAAAGGATCATGGGTGTATGTTTTTTGTCTTCTGTCATTTTTAAAATGCCTCCCCCAGTCCGCATCTGCCCTGGCGGGTGAAAACGGCCGGGTCATGCACCGGCGTCGTGGGGATCACGAACCGTTCCGCCAGGGGGGCCAGTGCCAGCAGTTGATAGATCTGATCCGCATCTTGAGCATTCAGGCCCATTGCATCCAGCACCTGTGTATTGTTTTGTTTTTCCACACGGCGCAGACGCATGTAATGGCGCAAGGCAGCCAGCCTGCCCAGGGCCAGGCGCACCGGTTCCTGGTCTCCCGCACTCAGCAGGTTCGCAAGATAGGTAACCGGTATCCGCATCTGGTCAATCGCTGCCGGAATTTCAGAGGTGTCGGCCACCTGGCGGCTGACCGGGCTGAGGGGGGGTATGTACCAGACCATGGGCAGGGTTCGGTATTCGGGATGCAGGGGAAGGGCCAGCCGCCATTGCCGGATCAGGGAGTATACCGGAGAACGGCGTGCCGCAGCCAGTACATTGGATGCAATGCCCTGGGCTTTTGCTGCCTGGATTGTTTCAGGATTTTTCGGATCCATGAGGATATCCAGGTGGGCCGGGTAGACATCCTGGGCCCGGGGGGCTGCGGCGGCCCCAGGGATGCGGTCGGCATCGTAGAGCAGCACCCCCACATAACGGATGCGGCCCACGCAGCTATGGGCGCACAAAGTGGGCAGGCCGACTTCGATGCGGGGATAACAGAAGATGCATTTTTCGGCCCGGCCGCGCTTCCAGTTAAAATAGACCTTTTTGTAAGGACAGCCCGACACGCAGTACCGCCAGCCCCGGCAACGTTCCTGGTCCACCAGCACAATGCCGTCTTCGTCTCTTTTGTACAGGGCCCCGGAAGGACAGGATGCCACACAGGCCGGATTGAGGCAGTGTTCGCACAGCCGCGGCAGCCAGAACATGAAAAGGTTCCGGAACTCCAGGTAGGTGTCGATTTCCAATCGGTTGAAATTGATATCGCCTGCACCGGTTTCCGACAGACCGGCCAGATCGTCCTCCCAGTTGGGGCCCCATGCAGGATCCATGGGTTCTCCGGTCAGGCAGGAACGGGATCGCATCGTTGGCTGGTGGTTTTTTGGGGGGCTGTCGATCAGGCTGCCGTAATCATAATCCCATGGTTCATAGTAATCATCAATGACCGGCAGGTCCGGATTGTGAAAAATGTTCATTGTCTTGTGAATCCGCCCGCCGGCCGCCAGCTTCAGCCGGTTGCCTTTCAAGATCCAGCCGCCGCGGTAAATCTGCTGGTTTTCCCATTTTCCGGGATACCCGATACCGGGCTTGGTCTCCACATTGTTGAACCACATGTATTCGGCACCTTCCCGGCTGGTCCACACATTCTTGCAGGGAATGCTGCAGGTGTGGCAGCCGATACACTTGTCCAGGTTCATCACCATGGCGTATTGCACTTTAATCTTCATACCATTCCACCTTTCCGGCCTTGCGCACGATGATGGTTTCATCCCGCTGGGAACCGATGGGTCCGTAATAATTGAAACCGTAACTCAACTGGGCGTAACCACCGATCATGTGGGTGGGTTTGACCAGAATGCGGGTCACGCTGTTGTGGGTACCGCCCCGTTTGCCTGAAATTCCGGCGCCCGGCGTATTGATCAGCCGCTCCTGGGCATGGTACATAAACGCCTTGCCCGGCGGGATGCGCGGACTCACCACCGCTTTTGCCATCACCACGCCGTTGGCGTTGAAGCATTCCAGCCAGTCATTGTCTTTCACCTTGATTTTTTTGGCGTCAGCGTCGCTGATCCAGATGGATTCTCCCCCCCGGAACAGGGTCAGCATGGTGAGGGTATCGGCATAGGTGCTGTGAATCGACCATTTGGAATGGGGGGTCAGGTAGTTGAGTACGATTTCCCGTTCCGGTTCCCGCTTCACGCTGCCGGTATCACCCGGAGTGATTGTCAGGGGCGGGCGGTAAATCGGCAGTTGTTCACCGAAATCACGCATCCAGGGATGGTCCTGGTAGAACTGGGCCCGGCCGGTGAGGGTCCGGAAGGGAACCTTTTCTTCGATATTGATCACAAAAGGGGAGTAGCGCCGTTCTTCGGATTCAATGCCGCTCCAGATGGGTGATGTGATGATCTTGCGCGGCTGGACGGTCAGATCGTCGAAACAAATCCGTTCATCTTCCCGTCCTTGGCTCAGATGACGCAGGTTCATGCCGGTACGTTTTTCCAGGGTCTCCCAGGATTTGACCGCTGTGGCGCCGTTGGTTTCAGGGGCCAGCATCAGGATGGTCTCGGCAGCCTGTTTTTCTGTTTCCATGATCGGCTGTCCCTGGGCGATCCCTTGGGTTATTGTGCCCAGAGATTTTTTCAAAGCTTCGGTCTCCGCGTCTGCATGCCACATAACGCCTTTGGCGCCCACACCGGCGGACGCGGCCAGGGGGCCCAGGGAGGTCATTTTTTTAAAGGTATTGGGGTAGTCCCGGGTCACCACGGTCAGGTTGGGCATGGTTTTTCCGGGCACCGGTTCGCATTCGCCCCGGTGCCAGTCCTGTACCTGGTCCTGGGCGATTTCTCCGGGGGTGTCGTGCATCAGGGGGGTGGCCACCAGGTCTTTGACCGTGCCCAGGTGGTCGGATGCCAGTTCGGAAAATTTTTCTGCAATGGTCTTGAACTGCTCCCAGTTGGTTCGGGTTTCCCAGGGCGGATCAATGGCCGGGTTGAACGGGTGAATGAACGGGTGCATGTCCGTGGTGCTCAGATCGTGCATCTCATACCAGCCGGCAGCCGGCAGGGCGATGTCCGCATACATGGCACTGGTGGACATGCGCAGCTCCAGGGTGACCATCAGGTCCAGCTTGCCTTCCGGGGCAGGCTTCCGCCATTTTATCTCTTCAGGGCGCAGGTCGCTCTCGGAATTGAGTACGGCATGGTCAGCACCCAGCAGATGTTTGAGAAAATATTCATGTCCCTTGCTGCTGGCCCCCAGCAGGTTGGCCCGCCACAGAAAGAGCATGCGCGGAAAGTTGTCCGGATGATCGGGGTCTTCCGCAGCAAACCGCAGTTCGCCGGTTTTGATTTTTTCAACTGCAAAGGCTGTGATCTCTTCATCTGTGGATGCCCCGGAAGCCATGGCTTCCTTGACCAGTTCAAGGGGATTGCAGTTGAACTGGGGATAGGACGGGAGCCAGCCCAGGCGGGCGGCGATGACGTTATAGTCGGCCATGTGCCTTGCTGCCGGCTGATTTGCCAGGGGGGACTGAATTGTTTCCGGCCGAAGGGTGTCATAGCGCCACTGGTCCGTGGCAAAATAATAGAATGAGGTGCCGTTCTGCTGGCGCGGCGGCCGCTGCCAGTCCAGGCCGAAGGCCACCTGGGCCCAGGCCGCCTGGGGCCGCACTTTTTCCTGGCCCACGTAATGGGCCCAGCCGCCGCCGTTCACGCCCTGGCAGCCGCAAAGGGTAGTCAGGTTGATGATGGTGCGGTAGATCATGTCGCTGTGATACCAGTGGTTGGTGCCGGCTCCCAGAAAGATCATGGATTTGCCCCGGGTTTTTTCGGCATTGTCGGCAAATTCACGTGCCACGCGGATGGCGTCCTTGGCCGGCACGCCGGTGATCTTTTCCTGCCATGCCGGTGTGAACGGTGCGGGATCATCATAATCTGCCGGATAGTCGGAAGTACCATCTTCCTTTTTGGTGGAGGCATTTTTCTGCTGCACCCCCAGGTGTGCGGCCATCAGATCAAATACCGTGGTCACGCGCAGGTCTCCGCCGGGAGTGGTGACGGTCTTATAGGGTACTATCCCTTTTCTGACGTTTGAACCTGTCTCGGTAAAAACGGGAAATGCCACCGTGCACCACCCGTTGTTTTGTTCTGAAAGACTGATCAATGGATCGACAGGCCGGTCGTCTGCCGCCATTTTCAAGTTCCATCGGCCTTCTTCGTTCCAACGGAAACCAATGCTGCCGTTGGGCACGACAAAACCGCCTGAAGCATCATCATACACCATTGTTTTCCATTGCGCATTATTGGTTTCCAGGCCTAAATCCGCGGCACGCAGAAACCGTCCAGGCGTTTCGCTGTCCGTTCCCTGTTCGAGCACCACTATAAAAGGCAGATCCGTGAACTGCCGGGCGTAATCCATGAAATAGGGCACCTGCCGGTCAATGTAAAACTCTTTGACGATGACGTGGGTCATGGCCATGGCCAGGGCTGCATCCGTACCGGCGCGAGCCGGAAGCCAGGTGTCTGCGAACTTGACATACTCGGCGTAATCCGGTGCTACTGCTGCCACACGGGCTCCCCGGTAACGGGCTTCGGTGAAAAAATGGGCATCGGGCGTGCGGGTCATGGGCAGATTGGTCCCCCAGACAATGAAATAGGATGATTCAAACCAGTCAGCGCTTTCAGGCACGTCGGTCTGTTCGCCCCATATCTGGGGAGAAGCCGGCGGCAGATCGCAGTACCAGTCGTAAAAGCTGAGCATGGATGCGCCGATGAGCGACAGGAAACGCGCTCCTGAAGCATAACACACCATGGACATGGCTGGAATGGGCGAAAATCCGAATACCCGGTCCGGGCCGTATTTTTTGATGGTATGAACCAGGGCTGCGGCAACCAGAGTGGCGGCCTCATCCCAGTTCACGCGCACGAACCCCCCTTTGCCCCGGGCCTGATGAAATCGATGTCGTTTTTCTTTGTCTTTTGCAATACTTTCCCAGGCTGCCACCGGATCATTGACTTTTGCCAGGGCCTGGTGCCACATGTCCAGCAGGCATGAACGAACCAAAGGATGCTTC
>Ga0208968_1000732_pt1 | contig 19829 bp, 19 predicted proteins | sample RifOxyA3_FD_184031 | JGI IMG/M metagenome (GOLD analysis project Ga0208968, IMG submission 184031) | Groundwater microbial communities from Rifle, Colorado - Rifle Oxygen_injection A3 (SPAdes) | ecosystem: Environmental > Aquatic > Deep subsurface > Groundwater | place: Rifle, Colorado, United...
TGCTTCTTGAGGAATTTGAATTTCTATGTTGGAATCGTTTGTGTAGATTTTTTTTGTCCACTTTACTTTTTCTCCCACGACTGCTTCGCCTTGAATTAGTTCTACTCTTAATTCAGATTCGTTGATTAGTTCTGAGATTGTTTGGTTTGTTTGGTTTGTTTGGTTTTGTTCTGGGGCTAGGGTTGTTTGGTTTTGTTCTGGGGTTAGGGTTGTTTGGTTTTGTTCTGGATATTCGTTGGTTGAATTGAATTGGGATTCTTCTTCGGATTGGTTGGATTCTGCTGGGGTTGTTTGGTTGGATTCTGCTGGGGTTGTTTGGTTGGATTCTGCTGGGGTTGTTTGGTTGGATTCTGCTGGAGTTGTTTGGTTGGATTCTATCGTGATATTTTCTAATAGCTCGTCATTTTCTTCTGTTATGGAATTTTGTTGTTCGGGTTGTTGTTCGGGTTGTTGTTCGGGTTGTTGTTCGGGTTGTTGTTCAGGTGTTTCTGTACTTGGATTTGTTGAGAAAGGGCTGGAGTTGTCTGAAATTGAAATGTCTGTTGAAATAGCAACGTTTGTCATTAGAAGAATGTAGATCAGGAAGATTACTCCAAAGTCTCGCAATTCTAGTTCTCCCCTTTTGTTCATTTTTTCTTTTCCTTAGATTTAATTTTTTTGGGGATATTCCAGTAGGGAGATTTGCATTTTGGGCAGACTAGGGGTTTTTTATCGATGGACTGGATGAGTCTTGGTACCCAGATATGTTTGCATCTCTCACATATATATCCATCTAACTTTATTTCTCCCATTTTTTTAAAGACTATTGTAGTCAATGTTGATTATGATGTTGAGTTTAAATACGTTATCTTTGGTATATGAGTTTTGGTATATTACTAATAGGTAGATATTAGATTTTAGATTTTAGATTTTAGATTTTAGATTTTGGAATTCCATGAAAAATTTAAATGGATTTATTTTAGAAAGCGTTTCAATTCTGCATTGTCTCTTGTATCTTCATATCCTAGATTAAAAGCTTCCTCAAGATGTTTCTTTTTGTTATCTAGGGCACTAATACTAAGCTTCTTTGTTGGAGAGATATATATTACGTCAACTCCGACTATCTCTTTTTGTATATGTTTTTTGTTTGAATATTCCACAACTGCCTTACTTAGTCCTTTATTCACAAAAAGAGAGTATGTTTTCCAAAAATATGCAGATTTGCTTGGCCCACTATTTTCATCATCTATTATAATTATTTTTTTTGCTCCTTCTTCTACTGCTTTTTCCAAAGTTTTTTCCATTGGCGCGCTAATTGATCCATCTATGTATTTTTTTCCATTAATTTCTACTCTTTTTCCATAACATATTGGAACTGCTTTTGATGCCCTTAATGCTTCAAAAATATCTACATTCTGATGGTTACTGAAAAATCTCTTTCCCCCTGTTGTATATTCTGTTGCTCCAATGAAGAAATTTGTTTTGGATTTTCTTATTGCCTTGTAATTTAATGGTTCTAATTCTTTGAAGATCTTAATTACGTAGTCCACATCCAAAACTCTATTAATCCTTAATAAAGATACGAACTTTTTTGATGCTAAAAGATTTGTCCATATATTTTTTATTTCTGGATATTGCCCTGCCACATAATAGGCGAGGGACCCTGTGCTTCCTGAGCTTCCAACTACAATATCTGGTTTTTTTATTCCATGAACTTCTGCTAATGAACACAGAGCTCCGGCCGAATAAGCACATCTTGCTCCGCCGCCGTTTGTGACTATGGCAAGTTTTTTCTTCATAGAATAATGCTTGATTGAAATCTTTTAAAACTTAATTGTTAAAAAATGGTCAATTTTTATTCAATAAGAAATTACGTCTTTTTCAACTTCGGATTTCTTTTGGAAATTTACTCTTACTATGGGTAGATTTATTAAATTTGGTTTGATTTTATTGACGATGAAGAAGTTGGGAGTTTTTTTGCTGATTGTAGTTTTTGCTCATTTTGCTAGTTCGGCACATTGGATTAGTGGATTTGCCGAAGATGCTCTTGATAGTGAGGGAAGTGATGGGAAGGAAGTTGTTATGTGGAACCCTTTATTTGGAAGCACTGATAATGTTAGCGATATTGTTGGCGTACTTGGGATGAGTGGAGTTAGTGGAGTTTATTTGTTAGATTGTGAAATGCTTGGCAGTGGCTGTGTAGTTGGCAATATCTTGAGTTTGAAAATTTTTGGAACTAGATATATTTCGTGGGTTGTTAATGTGACAGTTAGTGGGGCCGGTTATGATGTTGTCGGGAATTTAAGCTTAAACTCTCCACCTTCTGTTAGTTTGGTTGCTCCAGAAAATTTTGGATATAGTGACTCTAGTGTTGATTTTAATTGTTCTTTTGCGGATTACGATGATAACGTTGTGCGAATTGCTTTGTGGGGGAACTGGTCTGGAGGTTGGTCGGAGAAGGCTTTTGTTGATTCGGATTTTGATAATAATTATGTTATTTTTAGTGAAGATTTAGTACAAGGAAGTTATAAATGGAATTGTTTTGTCGAAGATGATTTAGGAATAGGAAGTTTTGACACTAATAACAACAGTTTTTTTGTAGATGCTACTGCGCCTTTTATTTTGGACGTCAGTAGTGTGACGGATGTTTGCGGATTCGGTTCTATCCCAATTGAATGTAGCGTTAGTGATAATATCGGCGTTGGAAGTGTTGTTATTCGAGCTCGGGCTCCGAATGGCTCTTTGACTAATTATTCTGCTTCATTTATTTCTGGTAATATATATAGGGCTAATGTTGATTTAGGTGAAGCAGGAGTTTGGGGCTTTGAGTGTTTTGGGTTTGATATTGTTGAAAATGCGAATTATTCTGTCGGGGATTTTGTTACGGTTGGTTCTTTAAATGCGGAAATTAGTTTTGTTGGAGAAGTTAATTTTGACAAGAGCCCTAGCGTAGAGGGAGAAGTCTTAAATGTTTCAGTTAATATGACAAATGTTGGATGTGTTGATTCTGGAAATTTCACTGTTGGATTTTTTGATGATGATGTTAATTTTTGGAACGCAACTGCTTTTATTGGAGTTGATAGTTTCTTGAAAGTTTATGCAAATTGGAGTGTTAATATTGGGAGTTCGGAAATTTTGATTTATGCGGATTTGGAAGATGTGTTGGATGAAGATAATGAGTCGAATAATGAAATTGTTGGCTCTACTTATCTGAAGGCTTGGCAGGGAATTTATGGGAATGTTAGTTTAGACTTGGTTTTGGCCGGCGAGGAAAATAAAATTGGAGCATGGGACGATGTTGTAAGTTTTGCTGGAAATGTTTTTGTAACAGATAGCGAGGCCAATGTTGAATGGAATAATTTGCAAGCTGTTGGTCGGACAAAGTTGGAGTTGCCTAGTTCTGATGATTTTAGTGAAATTGATTCTTTACTTGGGATGAGTTTTTATAATGATTCTTTGGCTGAACTTTTTAGCTCTTCTGAAGTTTCGAATTTTAGTGTATTTGGTTCAGATATTGAAAATGTGGCTTATGTTAATAGTAGCTCAAATGGGAATTTTATTACGGGGGTTTTATGGGACATGAGTGATTCGGTTGATTTAGAATATGATTCTTCGGAAGGTGAGGATGTTGTATTTGTTGCGAAGATTAATGGCGGGAAAATTGGAACTCATGGTGTTTACGATTATGAGATTATTGTTCCGTCAAAACTTAGGGGTTATGATAATACGGATGAAGAGAAAGTTTATTTGTATTATGATTTAAGGTAGAGTGAATTTTATTTAAAGTTTAGCTAAAGATACTAGATAAAATTATATGCTTAGATTTTTATAATAATTTTTAATTAATATTGAGAATTTAACGAAGAGAAAGTTTATATAATAGTTTTGTGAAGGTTGGTTATGGGAGAAAGAATAGTTGGGAGACTTATTATATTACTTGGGATTTTGTTTTTGAGTAGCTGTGTTTTAGCCGAAGTTCATGTTATTAGTAATTCAGAGAACTGGAGAGATGTTTATTCCTCTATGTTATTTGCTAGTTTAAATGGGGACTCTGGGGATTTTTTGGCGAGCACACAACATGGTCCGGTTTTGCTTAATGGAATTCCAAAAAATAATGATATTGTTCTTTTGAATTCTAATGATAAGCCGTTTGTTTTTAATTATGGTAGCATGATTGAGGCGCGGGACTATGCTTCGGTTGAAGAGAGAAGTTATGATGATTTTAATTTGGAGTTGGTTGATGAGTTGGATGTTAATAATTTTATTATTGTAGATGGGTCTTATGGATATAGTGCTATGGCAGTTACTCCCTATGCTGTTTTGACCGATGCTTGGGTTTTTTTTGCGGATAGGGTAAATATTGCTGAGGTTGAAGCAATTTTAGCTAGGAAAGATGTTAATTCTATTGTTGTTTATGGTTATGTTGACCGAGAGGTTAATGATGCATTAGTTGCGTATAATCCGAAGGTAATTAATTCTGGAGATAGGTTTCAAGATAATGTTTTGATTGTTGAGGAATACAAGAAGTTAAGTGATGCGAAACAGGTTTTGCTTAGTAATGGAGAATTTATTGAAAGAGAATTGATGATGGGAGCGCATCCAATTTTGTTTACTGGGAGAGAAAATGTTCCTGATGGCATTGCTGATTATTTGCAACGAAGTGATATTGAGGTTGGGGTTTTGATTGGGAACGAGTTGATTAATGCGGCTACAAATATTAGGCGAAGTGCTGGAATTAGTGTTATGGTTAAGTTTGCTCAAGGGGCAAGAAGTCAGACCGCCGGAGTTTCTGCCGTTGAAGGATTGGATTTGTTTTATCTTCCTACGCCTAGTTTAAATTTAGAAATTAATTCTGTTAAGTATAATAGGGCCGCTAAACAAGTTGAAGTTACTTATCACAGTACTGCTAATGTTCCAATTTATGTTAAGGGAACGCTGACTCTTTTGGGCGATGATGGGACTAAGAAGGTTGGGGATTTGGATTCTGTATTTATTGCTCCAAGTGATTTTAAGACTTTGATTTACCCTGATGTTGAGTTGACTGGGAATGATTTGAAGGCTGAAGTTTATGCTTTGTTTGGTGAGGTCAAGAGTTCGCTTGATAGGGAATTGCGTGGTAGTTATGATATGGGTGTGATTAATGTTTTGGATGATTGTGAGGTTGAGATAACTGGAGTTAAGTATAATAAACAGAAGAATATGTTTATTGTTGGAATTGATAATGTTGGGGACGTTGGTTGCTATGTTGATGTTGAGTTAAATGATGTTGTGGTTAATCGAGTGAAGCAAACTATTGGTGGAGAGGGCTCGGTTTTTGTTAAGGGTGGGAAAAGTGGGAAGATTGAGTTGACGCAGAGAATGGATGATGCGGATTTGATTGACAATCCCTATGTGAATTTGGTTGCTTATTATGGGGAAAGGGAAGAGAGTTTGGTTGGGGTTTTCAGAGGAAAGTTTGAGCTTGATGTTGATATGTTTAGTGGGACGACTTATCTGATTGTTGTCTGTTTAATTTTGTTGTTGCTGTTGTTGATAGTTTTGTGGCGAAAGAAACAAGATAATGAGTGGTAAAGTCGTGGCTTTGTGATTAGAGAATTATATTTTGATTTTTTCTTCTCTTTGTGGGACTGTTCTTTTTCCGAATCTGGCGATTCCTCTTTCAACCTGGTCGTTTCCTATGAATAGATGGTAATTATTTCGTCCGGGCCCGCTAAATATTTGCCCTGAATAGTCTATGCTCCAATGCGTTGATGAAGACGTTTTTTTCCTAATTGCTTTTCCTGATTTTTTTAATAAATCTATTAGTCTCTCATGCTTCTTTTTCTTTTCAGAAGATATTGGTTGTGTCGCATAAAAAATACCTTGATGTACTGATATTAAACCCAATCCTTTTTTCTCATAGTCTGTTGTTAGCGATATATACTTATGATTTTCTACTGGGATATTCAAATATCTAAACCCTGTATCTGCAACTTGGAACTTGGTTTCTCCTGATATTTTTCCTATTTCAAGCCTATCTCCCTCTTGGATCTCTAACACATTTTCCCCTACGTGTTCCTTTACCGCATGTCTTAGTTCTTGGATTGATGATAAATATAGCTCTGTGTCTTTTTCAAAATATCTGAAAGCATAATCTAATACTGGATTATCAAGTTGGTGTCCCTCCCAGTGCAACTTTTGTGCTTCGGAAATATTTTTATCTAAAATGGATTCTTGTCGGCTTAGTGTTTTTTCTAAATTGCCTATTCTTTCTTTAGTTATTAGTATTGAACGCGAAGCCTGTTTCGCTTGATCATAAGCGTCTTGTACTTTTGTTATTTTGTTATTTGATGTTTTGTATTTTTAAGGATTGTTGCGATTGAGTTGTTGCACAACTTATTTAGACAGTTTGGGTTTTCTCTTTTTTGTCTGCTTCTTTTTCTAATCTTTCTTTTTCTGCCACCCTTGCATCATTTTCAGATTTTAGTGGCATAATTATTGTTTCCACTTCTTGGAATATTTTAAAAATATTTTCTAGGTCTTTTTTGGCAAGAGTTGAGGTCCAGATTTTTGTTTTAAGTGGGACTTCTATTAATTTTATTGATTCTAGATGGAGGTTGTATCCGGCCTTTTGAAGTTCTGTTATATTTTGTTTTATTATATTTATTTGTTCTCTTATCACATTAACTATTTCTTCCTTCTTTTCAGTTTCGGCTTCTTTTGTTGTTTCGAACTTTATTGTTGATTTGGATTCTGATAGAAGATTTTTTGCTTTAAGGAAGAGGACTGATTCTATTAGGTCTTTATCTTCTATTGCTTTTGATTGGGTTTGCTCTGGCATTATTTTTTAGATTTGGGTTTTTTATTTTTTAGCTGACTCGTCTCCTTTGAAAGACTCTATTTCCTTTATCATTTCTGCCTTGTCAGTACATGATTTTAATCTCGCTCCAAAAGTTTTGGATAACTGTTCTGAAAACCATGTTGCTATGTCATTTTTTTCGGCATTTACATGGAGAGTAAAAACTTCATCATCTAGCGTCGGAAGGAAATTTTTTAGTTCTTTGAGGCTTGAAATCATTGCACCATTGTCAAAAGTTAGGGGTGCTACCATTTTATTATTTAGTTCTTCCATCGGATCTATTTTTTTAGCCTCGGCAGTCTTTACTTCGCTTGCCTCTTTTTCTTTTGCCTTTTCACTTTCTTTTCTAGCTTCCTCTACTGACCTTTTTATTTCTTCCATATCTGCCAATTCAATTTGCTTTTTCTTCGGTGTCTTGCCTAATTTTTCCCATTGCTTTACAATTCGTGGTTTTAATCCTTCTAGATAGATATCAACTACTGAAAAGTTTCCTACCATAATTTTATCTTTGACTAGTTTTAATTCCATTTTCAAATCGAAGACATCAATTTTTAATTCTTCGAGTTGTTCTACTTGATATTCTAGTTCTTCGACTTGGTCGTTGTATTGATTATATCTGTCTAGTTCTTCGTCGGAAAGTCTTCTTGTGTTATGGAGAATCGGTCGGAAATTGATGAAGTAGGGGTTTGCATGATTATAGGCTGGGTTAACAAACATTCCCACTCCAACTGACGCCTTAACTAGAGATTGTAAAAATTCTTCTCCATATTTTGTTTTAATTCTGTTTAGGTCTCCTTCGTCTCGCGTTCGCATTTGAATTTCTGTTGAAATATTTGCCTTGATTTGCCCTGCGAAATCTGACAAAACTTGAGAGATTAAGCAAACTCCATATCCCCATTTACGAAATTCTCGGCAAGCTCTTTCAATTTGAATGAATCCCTCTCCCGTCCCCCCAAACTTTGGCAAGATTCTATGAATTTCGTCAAAGACCAGAAGTGTTCTAAGTGTTGGATATTCTTTTGGATCGGATTTGAATATTTGCCGAATTACATTTGCAACTACAATATCCATGTCTTTTGGTTGAAGTTTGTTTAGGGTTAGAATTTGAATATGCCCTGGCTGGAAGAATTTTTCTACATCTACTATTTGTCTTGCGTCTTTTATTGCTCGAATGTTTCCTGGAAAGCCTCTAGCATCGGTTTTTTTCATTCCAAAATTATCATAATATGCAAACATTTTTTTATCTTCTAGTTTCCGGAGCATTCCTGACCACTGAGCTGTTGGATCGAATACTATGACACAAATGTTTTGCTTTAATGCTTCTTCAATTAGGACCTGAGCTGCAATAGATTTTCCTCCTCCGGTTGCTCCCGCAACTATTGAGTGAACTGTTAATTTGTGTGGATCTAAATACGCATCATCTTTTTTTTCTGCTATTTTTCCGAGCCATAAAAAACCTTTTTCTTTTTTTGGCAAAGATTTCATATCTAGTGACATTTTATATTTCTTCTTGCTTTCGATGTATCCCCTTACTAAAAAGAATGTTATAATTGCAGCTAAGGCCGTAGAGGCTATTATCATTAAAATCCAAACTGGGATACCGAAAAATTTTCTTGACATCGGAGGTATTTTCCCCACTATTAGAGATTCTGTTTCTATTATTTTATTTTGATAGGAACTTGCAACTTGGATTTTGTAATATCCCTCCTGTGCATTTTCAGGAAAGTTGAATTTCTTCAAAATTTGAATTGGACTTTCTATCGTTAAGGTTTCTACTTCTAATAAAATTGTTTCGTTAGTTGGTTTTACTAAATTATATGTTAGGGTGAGGTTTTCTAAAGTAGAAGTTTCTAATTTTGTGATGTCTATTTTGAATTCAATTTTTTTTGTTAAATAAAAGTTTTTTTGCAACGGCATAAGATCAATTATATATACTGGGCTTGCAGACTCGTTTGTTACATTTATTTTGACGGAAATTTCTTCTGAAAGTCCACCTGATAAAATCAAAGGTCCTTTGAATGAGCCTATTTCTGATCCTTTGATATAGAAATAATATTTCTCTGACTCTTTTGGTTCTATTATCAGCCCTGTAAATCTTGATGAAATCATCTGTTCGACTTCCCCCGTTGGTCTAAAAAAAACTTCTATTGGTGAATTCTGATTATTTGTTATTTCTATAAAATCTTCAAATAGTGTTCCTTGCTCTAATTCTCTTTCTATTGTGCTTCTCGAGATTTCGTAATTTTCTTTTATGATTGGCTCACCGTAAGACGTAGCTTGAACTAGAACTAGGGTGGTTATTAGAGTTAGGATTAAGATTGGGATTTTTTTCATTTGATTGGCTCTTTTGGATTGGGCTTAGAGATTGCTGGGCTTGGAATTGTTTTACTTGGTTTTGGTTCTGGTTTTGGTTCTGGTTTTGGCTCCGGTTTATTTTCTGTTTCTGTTAATATTTTTGAAAACTTATTCAGTTCTTCTCTTAATTTTACCTCATCTTCCATAAACCCCTTTGAAACGTTTTGGCCGTATGTTAATTTTATTCTTTTATAAATATCCATTGCCTCCATAGTTTTGCCTTCTTTTACTAGCCCTCTTAATTCATTTAGAAGTAGATATAATTCAAGTAATCTTTTTTTCTTCTTATTTTGTTTGTAAACTATATATAAGAGGAGAAGTATTATTAGAAGAATTAGGATTATTGTCGGGTAAAGGAATTTTTTTAATATAGCTATAATTTTGAATCTTGCGCCTATCAAAAATTTTTCAGAGTCTAGGTCCATTGCCTCTTCTGAAATTATTCTTGCATAGAAAATATATTCTCCGTCGAAAGTTCCTTCTGGAACTGTTAGCGTTCTCTCTTCTTGGAATATTGTTTCTAGAACTATGTCTTCACTTGCAGACTCTATTATGTCGCCTTTGAAATTTTTTATTGCATAATATAATTGGGATGATGAATTTCTTATGTCTTGTAGATTTTTTATTGTTATTAGGGCCGTGACTTTTTCTCCGACTCTTACTGCCTTTGAACCTTCTGTTAGGTTTACCTTTATCCTTACGTCTGATTCAAATTTTTTTATGTCTAGTACTATTGGGATTGAAATTTGATCTCCATGGTTAAGAAGAAGAAATCCGAAATACTGATCTGGCATCGCATCGTAGGGGGCCGTAAATTCTATTAAGAGTTCGTGTGTTTCCCCTGGCGCTATTTCGATATCTGTGTCACCTAGTTTTGTAAAACGTTCCAGATATCTTATTGACGCATTTAATCTAATATTAGTATTTCCTGTATTTATGATTTGTACAACTTTTGTTACACTTGTTCCTTGTCTTAGCGTTACCTTTAGACTTCTTACATCAACTTCCAAATTTTCTGCTAAAATTCCTTCTTCGAAATAATCCATTTCCGCGCCCCCTGTTCCATAAGACACTCCACCTGATTCGGAAGCTATTGTGTCTGTATCTCCCTCGTATTCTGTTTCCCCGTCGTATTCTTCTCCTAGCTCAAGGTTGAATGCTTTTACTGTGAAATTTTGAATATCAACTTTATTTGTATTGTTATAAATGTCAAAAGCATAAAATGTCCATGAAACATTTGTTCCTGCTGGCGCGCTTATTTGGACTCTAAAAGATGAGGTGTTGGATGTCCCCGTAAATGATGTGACTGTTTGGTTTTGCCAACCTAATCCTTGATCGATTGAAAATATAAATTCTTTTAACTCTACGTTATCTGTCCATTTTGTTGTAAAAGTTACATGATAGTTTTGGTATATTGAAGCTAGACTTTTTTTGGGACTACTCCACTGCGGAGGGGTTGTGTCTATTCCTACTGTTACTTCGAAGAAATTGGATGTGGATGTGGATGTGGCATCCGAGGCATTGAATTGCATGAATTGGGAGCCTGAATATCCAATGTCTGGGTAGAATGATACTTGGTTTTCAGAATTGATTGTTGTTATAATATTTGATATTGTAGTATAATCAAAAATCATTGTGTCTCCATTTGCGTCTTCAAAATAGTCGTCTAAGTCGAACGCATTTATTCTCGGGGTATCCATTATTATTAAAATGTCCGGAATATTTTGGGTTAATTCTGGTGGAGAATTTGAAATGTTCATCTGCGTTTGTGTGTCTGCTGATATTTGAACTAAGCCGAGTAAGACTAAGATTAATATAAAAAATTGCATTAACACCTCTTTTTTCTTTTCTCCCATTTTCTCCCTATTTATAGAGGATAATTATTTTATTTAAAGGTGATGATTGTAGTTTTGAATTTTTATTATTTATATGAAAAATTGTATCGCATTCAGTTGGACACTTCGTGTAGGTCCTTGACGCATAATGTTTATCCTAATTTTTGGCGAACCTTTATAAAGTATTATTTAGTGCTTATATCATGCCCAAAAAGGACTTAAAGAGGTTCAAAGCTGAAACGGTTGTTGTAAAGGGAACTATTACATCTGATCAACGTAATGCGATTGGGGAGTTAGTTGGAGTTTTGGGAAGCAGTGAACAGGATGTTGTCGGGAAAATTTTGACACTTTGGTTGTATAATGAAGGGTTTTTGAAAAATATAAAAGGAGGCACTAAATAATAAATTGAAATGAACGGGAAAATTGGGAGATATGGCGAAGGTGTAGTGAATAGGAAGCGCGAGTTTTGTTTTAAGAAATATGCGCAAGTGTTTGTAATGTTAATTTTGTTGATTGGATTAAATGTTCATTTTATTGGTGCGGTTAATGAGACGGAGGATATTGAAGTTGAATTAGTTGAGGAAGTTTTGGATGAGGTTACGCCCCATAATGATTGTGATGAGGTAAATTTGGGTGAAGAAACTGAGGAATCGGATTTGGGTGGAGATATAATTATTATGAATGATAGTGAAACTTATGTTGAGGTAAATTTAAGTGAAGATATTGAGGACTTGAGTTTGAATGAAGATATAATTATTATAAATGATAGTGAAACTTATGTTGAGGTAAATTTCAGTGAAGAGACTGGGAATGCTTCTGAAAATGTTTCTGATGGTTTTGAGTATATTGATATTGATACACTATTAGGCAATGAGAGTTTGCAATCTAGCGAATTGGCTACATCAGAGGAAGATGAGGTTATTGTAGAAAAAGAAAAGATTTTGAAAGAACTCGTTAAAGATGGTCAAATTGAATTGGAATTTGAAATTTTCGAAGGGGATGATGTTGAGATTATGAAAAAAGAGGTTGGACGAGGGGAACTTGAAAAGGATGTTTTGATTTCTAGCGATGAACATTTTGATGATGAGGTTAGGGTTTATTCGGATTTGCCTAGCCCTGCTTTGAAGGAAAATATTGTTGTGACTTGGGAGAGTGAGAGTGAAGTTGTTTCGGATATTGAATATTTTGATTTGGATGGAGATGATTTGATTGATAGGATTTCTTGGGTTGTCCCACATTTGTCTACACAACATTATAGTATTGTGATTATTGTTGATGAGGTTAGTGGCGGGAGTGAGTTGGATATTAATACAAATGTCCCTAGTGGAATTGTTTCCAATCCTGTTGTTTTTGAGATTAATATTAGTTATGTAAATTTGGATGATATCGAGTGTAATCTTAAAATTGATGGAGATATACATATTTTAATTGAGGATGGAGATATTATTCCAGAATATTTTAAGGAAGAAGAAAATCATAGCTGGATACTTGAATGTAGAGACAAGAATAATTTTTCGATTAGTAAGATTAAAAGTGGAAATTTTGTTGTCAGAGATTCTTTTAATCTTAGTTTGGGAGACTTCTTTTTAAAAAGTAGTGGGGTTAGTGGTAGCGTTAATGCGAATGGAGGTGTTGTTGAGCTGAAGCTAATTAGGCCAGATTTGAGTGAGGTTTTTGTTAAAAATTTGAGTGGAAATTTCCCGCAGGATTTTAGTATTAATAGTTCTGTTTTGGGGAATGCTGGAGTTTATTCGCTAAAGGCTGTTTCGCATTTTTATGCTGAAGCGGATGTTTTGAATAAGAGTTTTAATTTAGGAATTGTTAATTTGAGTTTTAATAACAGTGGTAAAATGGGAAGTGTTTCCAGATTTGATTTGAGAAGTGATAGTTTAGTTGGTGGGGTTTATGATCTTTATGTTGGGACGAATCGGATTAAGAATAATGGAGTTTTCGGTTCTGGATTTGGAACGATTAGCAGTACGGATTATACTCCTTTGGCTGTTGGTAATTTTGATGTTGATTTGGAAGTTACGATTAATGGTATTTTGTATGAAATTGATGGCGGGATTTTGAATGTTGCAAGTGGGATTGATAGTAAGGATCCTGATGTTACTTTAATTTTTCCAGATTGGGAAGACGAGGTGAAGAGTCGCGATATTGAATTTGAGTATCGGGTTGATGAAGATAATGGAATTAAGAATTGTAGTTTTAAGTTATATAATACTACGAAGGATTCTTCTGGGGTTCATCAAACTGATAAACTTATTTTTCCCATTAGTTCTTCTGATAAAAGTTTGGCGTTTAAGAATAATGTTGTTAATGGGCAGAAAGTTGAGATTAGATTGGTTGATTTTGATGACGGGGATTATATTTGGGAGGTTCGATGTTTTGATAATGCTGGGAATGAGGGCTGGGATTTTAATTATTTTAGTGTTGATGTTGTTAATGATAGCGGAAAAGTTTTAGTTAATGAAGCGGCAAGCTACAGTCGGCAGGATGAAGTTGAGGATTTAATCGAAAAAATTAATTCGTTTTTAGAGAAAGAAGATGATTTTGGATTGGAAGAGCGAAAAATTTTGGAGGTTTTGGGACTTAGTTCAGATATGACTTTTTGGAAAAAGAGGGTTGTTCAGATGGACCAAGATTTGAAGTTTAATTTGAAGTTTATGGAGGAGGAAAAAAGAGAAAAAAGGACTAAGGAAATTTATGATGAGATTGATGAGATTAAAGGGAAGATTGTTTTGGATGTTGTGAGTGTTGACTCGTATGAGTTTTCTAAGGGAAGTGTTGATTTGGATTTGGTAGAGGTAATTGGAAATTATATGGAAGCAAGCGGAGTTGATATTGGGGATGGGGCTTTGCGGAGTTTAGTTTCTTATAATAATGGACTGCAAAAAGATTTGGGTGTTTCGGTTGAGACTTGGAAATTGGAGTTGGAATATTTAGATGGAGTGCAAGAAATTGTTTTGGTTAGTAAGAATTTGGATGTTAGTGGAGATAAAGATTTGAAGGTTTTGGAAATTATTCCAGATAAATGGAAAGCTGTTTTTGTTAGTAATGTTGAGGATGAGGGGAATGGTATTTATAGTGTGGATGCTTCTAGTTTAGAAGGAGGAAATCTTGTTTATTATTTTGAGGAAGGATTTGCCTTGAAAGAGGTTGAAAAAATGGAGAGTGTTTTGTTTGGCGAGGGTTCGGTAAGCTCTGGACTTAGTAGTATTACTGGGATGTTTATTGGGGTTGGAGATTCTATTAGTTTGGGTTCGTTTTTTTGGTTGCCGCTGTTTTTGTTTATTGGGTATTTTGGGTTTATGATTTTTGGAAAGGTTCGGTTGGAAAATTGGAAGAAGGAGCCTGGGGTTGAGAGAATGGTTGAATTGATTAATGAGACAAATGGGCTGGTTCGAGATGGTCGTATTGATATTGCCAGAGATAATTATAGAAAAATGGGTGAGATTTACAAAGCTTTACCTGTGAAATGTAAGGGATTTTTTTATAGAGAACTTGGAAAGGTTCGGCTTGCAATTGATAAGAAGGATGTTTTGAATTTGATTCGAGAGTATGAGGCGGCGAAGGATTCATTTCGAAAGGATGATGCCGTGATGCTACATGGAAAAATTAATGCGATTTATCGGAAGTTGCCGAAGAATTTTCAGGAAAAGGTTTATCGGAGATTGGTGAAGAAGGAAGTTTGAAACTAATTATTGTTTGAATAAATATAATTTAAGTTGTTTGCCAATGTATGATAGGAGCTTCCTTGTGTCCCATGATTATAAAGTATTTCTATTGTTTCTCTCGCAAATTCTTTCCATAACTTTCTTTTCGAATATTCTGGTGCATCCTGGATTAATTCCTCTGCCGCTTCAACATACGAAACTATGTTTTTATCCATCTTAAGTTTTTATTTTCTAGCTTTATAAGAATTATTGTGGTCTTAAGTGTTATAATGATTCTATTGGAGATTTTATTTTTTTGAGTTCTTCGTTTGAAACATGGGTGTAGATTTGGGTTGTTGAAAGATTTGAGTGGCCTAAGAGTTCTTGGATTTTTCTGATGTCGGTTCCGGATTCTAGCAGATGGGTTGCAAAGGAATGGCGAAGTGTGTGGGTATGAATGTCTTTTAGTCCTGCTCTTTTTGATGCTTGGGAGACTATTTTTTGGATGTTTCTTGTAGATATTTTGCCTGTTCTTCCTGAGAAAAGATAGATTTGATTTCTAGATATTTGAGATTCTAATTGGTATTTTATTGAATCAAAAAGAAAGTCTGGGATATTGAAAATTCTATCTTTATGACCTTTGGCTTGGCGAATGTGACCGGTTTTTTCTGGAAGGTTTATATCTTGGATTTTTAGTTGGGTGAGTTCTGAGACTCGAAATCCGCAGGCGTAGATTAGGCTTATCATTAGATTGGATTTTTCGTTTTTAATTTTTGAAAAGAGAAGTCTGGTTTCGGTTTTTGTTAGAGTTGTTGGAAGATGAGTTTCTTTTTTTGGGCGTTTAATTGTAAGAGTTGGATCTGTTTTTAAGATATTTATGTGAGCGTATTTTATTGCTGCAAGAAAAAGAGTTATAGTTGCGGCTGCGGAAGTTGTGAGGTTTTCGGCGAGGTAATATTTAATGTCATCTGAGGTGATTTGGGATGGTTCTTTTTTTGTAGATTCTAAGAGAAGTTGATTTTGTTTGATGTAGTTTTTTATTGTGTGCAGTGATGCTTTTGAGATTTTGAGTTCTATTTCTAGTTTTTTTAAAAATTCTTGGTTGTTCATTTTGTCGTCTTGGAGAATGTGAGATGCGAAGGTTTTTATAGTTATATTTTGGAATTGGTTTATGGAAGGCGAAAAGTTCAAGGCTGTTTGTGCTGAATGTGGGCAGGAATGTGAGATTCCATTTAATCCTACTGAAGGTCGGCCTGTAAAATGTGATGCTTGCTTTCGAAAAGTTCGAGATAGTCGGGGTGGGAACCGTAGATTTCAGGAGAGACGAGATTTTAGTGTAGTTTGTGCCGAGTGTGGTAGAGCTACAACCGTTCCATTTAAGCCAGTTCAGGGGAAGCCTGTTTTGTGTAGAGATTGTTTTAAGGGAAAGTAGATTTGGGTGTTTATTTTAGATAATCTTCTATATATTCTTGTTTTATTGTTGATAATGGATGACTTGTTAATTGATAATAAAGGTCTTCTTTTTGTTCTTTAGTGTCTTTGATTATTGCGTCTATATTGGGCTCGTATTCTCTGGTTTTTGGCCATTCCATTTCTGTCATTGTTTTGTTAGGATTTATGATATTTGTTTACTTCTTGTGGATATCTAATTATTACGCCTTGTTGATTCATTAATTCCCTTCGGGTATATTCTGCTTCACGAACTATTGATTCCACATTTGTTTTAGAAAAATAACCCGGACCATCTGGCCAAGTTTTTGCTTGATTTTCGAGCTTACCTTCTTCCATGATTTTGATTATATTTTTATATATAAAAACATTTGTTTTGATTTTCGTTAAACCGAATAATTATATAGTTGATTTATTATAGTTTGTATTTTAGATTATGCGAACTTTTTTAGTATTAATTATAAGTCTTACTTTTTTAGCCAGCGACGGTATTTTTATTATTATTTTCCACCCCTTACTTTTTGGTTTTTTATTTATTTTTAGAACCCTCACTTTTCTGCTATTTTTTGTCATTTTTTTCTTTTTCTAACTCTCACTTTTTCATTTAAAATTTGTTTATTTTGGACATTTTTGGATTATTGAAAATTTTAAAGTGGAAAGTGGCAATTTCGCATTTTAAGGGGGCATAGAGAGACTTTTCTTTTAGAATTAAGGAATTTGTTGATTAAATATACTAAGTTTGTTTGTAGGTGCTTTAAAATTTGTTAAAAAATGTTTTAATTTTGAGATGTAGGGGTGTTTTGTAGGGGCATGTCGAAACCTTTTTGTTTGAGAATCGCTAGAATTTCTTGGCGGAAGTTATGGTTGTGGATCATTCTGTGATGATTTGGACAAAGTCCGATTAGGTTTTTTGGGGAATGGTTAGTTTTATTGTGGTCGATGTGATGGATGTCTACGATTTGGTTGAAGCCGCAGACGGCACAGGCGGAAGTAGTTTTTCGAAATTGAGTTAGAGTTATATTATTTTTTTTACGTTGGTTATATGCATTGGCTTTGTCTGCGTGGAAGGTAGTGTTGTAGCATGAAGCACAGAGGGATTTGGCGTGGATTGCCCTGGGTTGAAGGCATCGCTTACATTTGGAGATTGTGGGCTTCCATTTTAAAGACTTATAACAGGCATAACAAAGGCCCTTGGCATGATGCTCTTTTTCTTCGGAGCAATTGCTACATGTCTTTATCACCATTTGAAAATAAATCCGTTCGCATATAAATAATTTGTGCAAACGGACCAAATCCGTTCGTTTTATATAATTAGAACATCGTATAATGTATATTATGCGAACTTTATTAAGAAATTATATTATTCTTGTATTGTGCGAACTTTTTATTTATTTTAAATATCTTCTAAATTTTTTGACTTGTATTCTTTTTCTCCATCAAATGCTGTGCAAATTTTGCCATTGCTACAAAGGCCGTTGTGTAGATTGTGCTTGCATTCTACTACTTCTTTTGCTGTATAATGTAAAATTGTAAATGTTGTTTTTCCTAAGCATACATATTTTTTTTATAATCTTCTCCCATGGCCAGTTTAATATTGAAATGTTTTAAGGTTTATTGTGATTTATTGCTACTAAATTTTGTCTCATTTGGGTTGATTATGCACTTAGGTTATGTTAGTGAAAAATGTGAGAAAGTATAAAAATGTGGAATGCGTGAAGTTGACATGAAAATGGAGTTATTAGGTACACTTTGTATCGGTGTTGGTTGGGTTATTGGGGTAACAATTTCTATGATTGCCGTTCCGATAGGTGGTGAAATTGATTATAATTTTATGGAAGCTATGGGAAATACTTTGGTATTTGGTTTTCCTGGTTTTGTAATGTTTATGATTGCCTTAATTTTAAGCCTTAAAGATGATGCTGATACTGGAAATTTTTAGAGTAATAATTTTATAAAATTTATTTTTATTTATTAAAAATCATTAATATCACACTAATTATTGAACCTATAATCACAACCCAACCCGAAACTATTGTGACTATTGCTGGAATCATTGGGATTAAAAGTGTTTTATTAATCATTGCAGAACCCACTGTTAATGATATAATAACTCCAACTATCCATATTAAAATTCCTGTTAAATTATTTTCTTGCATTTTCATTTTCTCCTCCTTTTTTTGGTTGTATAATGAAAAAATATCATTGCTGCGATGAATGTTATAATGAATGTTAGAAGATATGCTTCCCTTAAAGATGATGTGTGTCCGAAATATTCTGTAATAGATCCTAGAGACGAAGTCTTATCCGGATTTAGTGAACAAAATGCCCATTTGTAAATTTTATTTGGAATATTTGGAGCAGTTCTGCATGGAATAATTGGGAGAATTATTGATGTGATTAGTATTATTGTTGAGGTGACGCCTGAAAAAATTATCTTTTTTTTTAGCTGCATACATATAGCTTTAACTTTAAAGTTTATAATCTTTTTGTTGTGAATTTTATCTGTTTAAGTATATTGTTTGGACGCATTTAGTTAGCTGTTTGATGTTTTACAATGTTTAAACAACATTAAGACGGGTGTTTGTTTTACTTTATTGATTTTTATTTATTTTTATATTGTTTATCGTCTATAAAGTTTGGTGTTTGGTGTTTAAACACACTATGTTTAATTGGGTGTTTTTTTAATGTATATATGTTTAATTGGGTGTTAAATGGTGTTTGGTGTTTAAACAACGCGAAAGATTTATAAAGAAAAGTGTTTAAAAATTATTAAGATGTGGAGTTTATTTGGACATAAAAAAAAAGTAGAGAAGTTAAGGGATGATGTTCAAGATTCTTTTAGTCACGTTAAAAAGGATTTTAATAAAGTAGGTGAATGGATTAAACATCTCGACGATAAACATATGTCACAAAGAGATGAAATTTTAATTATTAAAAATCAACTTTTAAGCATTCAAGATGATCTTATTGAGATAAAAGACTTTATTTCTTTTTTTGGTCCACGGCTATCTAAAGATTTGTCCAAACAAACTCAAACAATAAACAATAAACAAACACCTTATGGTTCTGTCCAAACAGATGTCCAAACAGATGTCCAAACAGATATTTTATCTAATCTTACTGTTATGGAAAGAGGAATTGTTTGGACTCTATTAAATTCTGAAATGCGACTTAGTTATGAGGATTTAGCAGCTTTACTTGGTAAAAATAAAAGTACTATTAGGGGTCAAATTAATATGATAAAACAAAAAAATAATAACTTGATCATGGAATTTCGGGAGTTTAGTGGGAAAAAAAGATTGTATGTTCCGGATGAAATTAAAAGTAATATTATAAAAAGTGTGAAAGTTAAAGTTAATCAGTCAAAAAGAGTGAAAAAGTGAAAAAGTGAGAGTTAATTTAGTATTTTTTTATAAAAAATACTAAATTTATCAATAAAATAAACCAGAAAAGTGAGAGATTAATATAAAATATAAAAAAGTGAGTATTAAAAATATATTCACATTCAAAAACTAACCTAAATATGCTAGATTTAGGGTTATACTCGTTACAATTAAGTAATAAAGTGAGATTTTTATATAAAAGTTTTTATTCGTTTAACCGAATAATTATTATTTGTAATATTTTATTTAAAATTATTTTTATAAAAGATAATTTATCGTATATAAATTAAATAATTTTAAATAAAATCAATAGATATTAAAGTAATATTTATTG
>Ga0208968_1000741_pt1 | contig 19617 bp, 21 predicted proteins | sample RifOxyA3_FD_184031 | JGI IMG/M metagenome (GOLD analysis project Ga0208968, IMG submission 184031) | Groundwater microbial communities from Rifle, Colorado - Rifle Oxygen_injection A3 (SPAdes) | ecosystem: Environmental > Aquatic > Deep subsurface > Groundwater | place: Rifle, Colorado, United...
GATTAATTCTTCTTATCTTAGTGAATAGATGATATTTTTTCTTGATCCGGATTATCTTTTTGTGATTCATAATTGTTTTTTTGTCTGATAACAGCTTCATTTGGATGGTTCTCCAACCGTATTTTCGTTTGCCTTTATCAAAGATCTCTTTGATGAGCAGATAATCGTCGTAATCCCATTCTTTTTCGTCCGAATGTTTGAGCCACTGGTAATATCCGCTCCGAGATACCTTGGCAATCTCGCACAGCGTTCCTACATCCCAATCTAATTTCTTAATCAGTCTGTATTTCTGGCTTGGCCTGAGTTTTACTCCCTGCGCTTGGCCCGGAGCTTGGCTAAAAAATCGTTTTCCGCTTTGAGATAGGCCACTTCCGTTTCCAATCGTTTAATTTTATCCGCGTCGCTCAGGCCTTTGGTTTTTGGTCTTCCTCCACCCTTGCTTTTACCTCTCGTTTCTATTTCCAGACCTCCTGATCCTTTGATCTTAAACAACTTATTCCACCGACCTAGGCATCCCTTGGGTTTATGCTTGCCAATTATTTTTAAATCAAATCCGGCTTGGTTGAATATTTCTCTCGGAGTCAAACCTTTCTCATTATACAGCTTTACCGCTTCAACTTTAAATGTTTTACTGTAAGAAATCGCTTTCTCGCTGCATCTGGTAACATTTTCATTTTTTAAAAGTTGTTCAATTTGTTCTTGAGTGAACATTTTCTTGTCCATAATTTTATTTGATTAACTTGGTTAATTATACCTCATTGAAAACACAAAAAAAGCAGACACTTTCGTGTCCACTTTTTGGGGTACAGATCACTTTAGGACTGTTCTATACTTTATACTTTATACTTTATACTTTATACTTTATGCTCCATGTTCTATGCCTCAGTTATTTCCCTAATAGAGTAATTCATCATCCCCCTGCCTTTGTAATAGTTTCTGACCAAAATGTCCGCCATCAATCCGAAAACGAAGAGTTGGACGCCAATCATCACCAAAAACACGCCCATCAACGGCCAAATTTTGTCGGACAAAGAAACGCCGAAAAATAATTTTGCCACCGCCATCCAGATAAGAATCAAACCCCCGACAAAAGATAGGGCGATTCCGGAACCACCGAAAAGATGGAGCGGCCGATTGGCGTATTTGCGCCAAAACCAAATGGAAATCATATCCACAAAACCCTTGAGCGCCCGCTTCCAATTATATTTGGTCACGCCAGCGACCCGCGGATGGTGCGAAACTTTCACTTCTCCGACTTTGTATCCCTGCAGTTCCAAAATAGCCGGCATAAACCGATGCATCTCGCCGAAAAAATCCACGCCGGAAAAACATTCCCGCTTATAGGCTTTCAGCGAACAGCCGGAGTCGTGAATTTTGTCATGGATAAGAACTTTGCGCAAAAAATTGGCTCCGCGTGAAAAAAACTTTTTGGAGAAACTGTCTTTTCTTTGCCACCGCCAGCCGGAAACCACGTCATAACCCTTTTTCATTTCCTCAAGAAGCGCTCCGATGTCTTTCGGGTCGTTTTGCAAATCGCCGTCCATCGTGATGACTATTTCTCCTTGAGCCTCTTTGATCCCCGCGTCGAAAGCGGCCGTCTGACCGAAATTGCGGCGGAATTGGATAAGCTTTAGCGGTGAAAGTCCCCGGCATTCCTCGACGGTTTTGTCTTTCGATCCGTCGTCAATGAAAATGATTTCAAAACTTTCTCCCAACTCTTGGCAGGCTTGATTGACACGCTCGTGGAGCTCCCTGACATTCCCCTCTTCATTATACAGCGGCACTACAACCGATAGTCCCAATTTTTTGTTCATAAAAGTGTTACGTAGCATGCTGCGTAGCACTTGTCCTCCTCAGCGGAAGCTACGCAATCGATGCGATATGTTAGTTGTCTTTATTCATCCATATGCTAGCATTTCTCCCAAAATAAGTCTACTCAAAAACTCTTAATAATAATATTCCGTTTTCTTAGACCAGCGAGAATTCGGATAATTGTATTTCAGATGCTGAAAAACTTTTTTAGGCCACTCACCATCCTCTCTGGGGTGCAACTTGCGAAACCATGTCAAAAGCGACAACGCTTCCGGCGTCCTACTGTCGCCTGGATTCATTTTTTCGTATGCAAAAATAGGTTCAGCCATCAATTTAATCAGCGATTCGTTGAACAAAATTTTCTTCTCTCTTAAATTTTTTTCAACCTCCTTTTCGGACATAAATTTTTTATTCAACTCTTCAGTTTTGGCATCCTCCTCCCACCAATCCAACGCTGATTTATTTTGCTCCCAATAATCCTCCGGCCGCATACAATAATCGCAAGAATTATCATTCCAATCATCCATATTATCGTAATAATTGAAATTTCTATTATGCAGTGTTACTCCATAAACATCTCCAGTATTAATTTTATAATCCTTAAGGAGGGAGTAGACAATTAAAAAGTTGCGCGAAATGTCTTCGTTGGCATTTTGCGCCTCAGTCATATAGTTGTCTTTTTTGGCTATCTGATCGAGCAAGGCAAGATAGATATCTTTTCTTTTTAATAGAAAAGCGCGCGTAAAAATCTTTTCCGGGTAGTCCTCCCTTAAATATTTATTGGAATAAAGCTGATCTATAGTCAGGCCGAAATTAACAAATTCCAGAAACACATCGTCTTTTGGTTTTTCAATTCCGCTGTTTCTAAATTTATAATAACTATAACCTGCCCGGTTCATCGCATCTCCTAGCGCCATATCTTTCATCCTGAAAAACGAATAAGCGCCATACCGGAAAGCTAAAAAATTAGACTTCCGCTCGATGTAGCGTATTGCGTCGCTTAGACTATCGGCATTTTTCGTTGCCAGGTCGGAGAAATAGTTATAAGCAATGTCGGGAATATCAGCAGAATTAACGATATTAACCATACTGTTCCAAATTTTATCATCAGTGATCGATTTAAAAAGCAACTTATAAGCGTAATAAACCGAAGGATAATAATACTGGCTATCGATATTGGTATCCAACGCTTCTTGCACAAAACTATTTCCTAGTCTGTAATCGGACGCATCAGCTTTTTTTAAGAGAAGCACAAGCCATAAATCTTTCTGCAAACTCTCTCCGTATGCTTCTTTGATCTCATCAATTATTTTTTCATCATACTGCGGCAAATTCCAATAATACAAATATTGTATAAATTCAGAATAATCGTCTTCTACGAATTTTTCTCTTAAATCAGTATTTCGATCATCAAACAAAAGTTCGAATTGCTCATTAAAAATCGCCATATTATGGATCAGCATAGCAGGCTCTTCGGCATTTAGATCGACCTCAGCTTTTTTAAATTGTTCCCCATTAAATTTCTTGCCCAACAGCTTTTCTTTTTCCAATAAAAAAGCGTCTCTCAATTTTTCCAAGTCATTGTCATTTATATATCCCTCGATAATTCCCAAATTATTTTCATCATTATAATCCGAGCTTCTATTTAAGGCTCTGACATAAGCCAATCGGGCATCAATACGTCGAGGATGTTTTTCATTGCTGATGATATCTTGGAAAGATTTTGTAGCTTTGTCTAACTCGCCATCGTACAGATAGCAAGAGGCTTTTTGATATTCTTGATCCATTAAAAATTCCTTAGAGCCGTCGAAGAAAAACACTTTTTTATTACTGATAAATCTCTTCTTAACAATAAAAAAATCAAAAAATAAATTTTTTGCCTTTTCCCAAAAACTTGAACCTGTCCGCGAGTCACAATTAACCTGGAACGCTTTATGGTAATTCCAATTTTTATCCCGAACATAAAGACAGGTTTTAAAAATTTCATCCTGATTTATAACCCACTTTTTTAATTCCACATCAATCAAGGTTTTCTTTTTGTCTTGCAATATCTCTATGGCGTTTTGAAAAACTCCATAGCCGCAATTTTTCTCATCCACCCAATAATCATCCTCTGGAACGCTTGTCCGAGTTATATTATTTTTTTCGCCATTCCAAATTTTCAGCAGTTCATCGACAGACGGGTGATCTTCGTCGTACCACGTCACCAGCGGGTTCCATTTGCTATATTTTTTTTTCTTACCGTAGTAGTTGCCGTTGTTTTTGAATATGGGCTCTATGTCCCCGATTTGCTTATCTGAAAGCGGTTTGCCTTGCCAATTCCTGTAAGCAATATAGAAAGTTACCGGGTCAAGCTTGTCTCCGAGCAGATAAGCATAATAATCCTTGTTGTCATCAAAAAAAATATATTCCAGACTCCTTTTGAGGCGATACGTCTCATAAACGTCAACCGGATAGGCTGGCGAGCAAGCCAGAGCATTGCCGGCAGTCAATGATAGGCTTATCAAAAAAATTATTATTTGTTTTGTGTATTTCATATTTCCAATTTTTTAATAATCCTTTCGTAAGCTTCTTCCGACCAAGAATTAGGATTAAAAATATAAATATTTTTACCTCTGGAGTATTTATTGAAAGAAAAATTCATTTCTTCCGTGGATAAAGCAACATCATCGGCGCATATTTTATTTTTCAGGAACCAACTTCCAGGCATTTCTTTTTTTATCCAAGCCTCATCATGGCCCAGTTGATATAACATTGGCACCGCGCGATCAATCGGCATCTTATCAAGCCAACTGCCGGAAGAACACCATGAAGCCAGAGCGGTTATGGAGATCCTGACTTCGGGCAATTTTTCTTTGATTTCGCGGATTAATTTTATATAAGATTCATATTCGCTTGTTTTTGCATCAAGATCAACCTGACATTCGGAAGCTTCTTTGCATTGTTGAACTACAAATTCCGCAATTTCCCGGATATTGGCGTCCATATAGCCCGGAGAACTAAAATTATCAATTCTTATCACCGGAAAGCTATAAATGTCTTCGGGAATTTCCAAATGGCTTTTCCGACGACTGTAAGAAATTCCACCGTCTCGTATAACTACAGAACCGGCGTAAAAAACAATGGATATCCGTCTATCTTTTTCATCACTGAGAAATTTGAAATCTTCATTTCTGTTCCAAGCATAAAGATATATTTTTCTTTGCGACCTGAAAAGTATCGGCGCAAAAAGACAGAATAAGAAAATAAGCACGCAAATGATTATTAGCAACTTTTTGTTTTTATCGGGCATCTTTATTATTTAAAAATGATATACTATCATTAAGTATATCATTATGCCATAATCTGTCAACTTTTTTCGAACAAGCCGCCATTCATTCCTTATAGTAGAAGTCACTAGCGTTGCGTTAAAAATCAAATAAACATGCCTGTTTCTGAAGCTGATCACTAAAACTTTGTAAGTCAGATTCAGAAATGAGCGTATTTATCGGAGTTTTGTCGAATTGGGAAACGGATAAAATTTGTAGAATTTCGTATAAATCCCGTTTGATTTTCAGTTCTTTTTTCAAAATAGCCACTAAGGGGACTGTCGCTAAACTCAACTTTTTAAAAAGTTAACGAAAATCAGTTATCTCTAGCTGACTTTCATCAACTTTTTATCTTTTCTGAATCATTTTCAACTCTTTTTTCTTCTTCCGAGGCGCAATGAGTCGTCTAAAAAGCTACGTGATTCGGTTTTCCGTCGGAAGTATCACCACGGCTTTTTTTAAATTGTGGACGATAGCTTCGGAAAAACATTGAAACAAAACTTTTACTTGGCTTCTAAACTTAGCCCGCTTTCGCAGTTTGGAAAAGTTTCCTTCAAAGGGCATTCTGGTTTTTGATTTCCAGGAGTCCAGATATTTGTTTTTCAGTTTGTTGTTGTTTTTCATTATGATGCCCGAATGACATCCATTGGCTTTGAGTATTTCGTAGGCTTTCTTCTGGTCGTAGATTTTATCCATAAAAACCATGGTATTTTTGGTAATGATATTTGCGAGAGCCTTCGGATCGGGCAAGTTGGCCGACGTCACCGCTACCTTATCAATCAAGCCAAAACGCATATCTACGTTGTGATGTCTCTTGTAACCGAACCAGATATTGGTTTTAGATTTGGCGCCCCAACGGGCATCTTTGTCCGCGGCGTAATTTTTAACGTTTTGATTGTTCAGTTTATCTTCGCCGTTGGCGATAGCTTTGTCTCGTTCTTCCCAAAGGGCAGTCTTAGTGACAATGGAGGAAGCATCGATGAACTTGAAAACATCTCCAAACAGTCCTTTACTTCTCAATTCTTCATTTACGTTGTTAAAAATGTCGGCGATATTTTTAGTACCCAGTCTCGTTCTCAATTTTCCAAAGTAACTGTGGTCCGGAGTTTTTTCGAGAAGAGCAAAGCCGCAAAACCATTTGACGGCTACATTTTCCTGGAGTAGCCTTTCCATTTCCCGATCAGAATAATCTTCCCAAAACTGGATAAGCAGCGCTTTGAAGCCTTTTATCACATCAATTCCTTCGGCACCGGTGTCGGAATACAATTTTCGATATGGAACAATCAGTTTTTCGAAATTGATTATCTTGTTCAATTTTCTAAAAACATGATCTTCTTTCACTATCTTTTCAATAATCTCTTCTTCGGTGGAGGTGAATAATCTTAGCGTTTTGTTTTCTTGGTTAACCATTTTATTTGAGTAAGATTAGGCTTGTTATGGCTTAATTATACCACTAAATGGTTGTTTTTGGTATGGAAAATTCGGCTGGATTTTTAGGGAATTGGCGACAGTCCCGAAACGTCACGACTTGATGGCTCAAGTAAATTCTCGGGAAAGATTAAATAGAGTAAAATTGCCCAAAAATTAAATTCGTTAAGGAAAGAGATTTTTGACTACATCCAATAACAACGCATATCTGGCTACAGGAAAATCACTCAAATATATATTCAGAGGTTGTGATTTTCCCTCCGCCCAAGTTTTCATCCCTTAGTTTTGATGAAGGTTTAGGCGGAGATAATTAAACCAAGCATAGTCTGAAAAGCAAAATTTATCCTGCTAAGTCGGGATGAAAACTTCAGATGATGCGTAAACGTTGAAATTGAGAAAACATTTTTTATTTGTAAACTATTTTTGCGGGGAACTTTTTTAAAAATATTTAATAAACTCATATGCTTACAACCCTAGATTATTCCCTGATTATCCTTTATATTATCATTGTTTTAATTGTTGGCTTATTCTCTAGTAAAAAAGAGACAACAGAGGAATTTTTAATTGCTGGAAGAAAACTCAATTTTCTGAATACTGCCGTCACCCTTTTTGTTAATAAAGTCGGGGCTGGTGTTTTGCTTACCTATTCCGCCTTGGTATATTTATTTGGTGCTGGTGCTATATGGTATTTTATAGGTGCGATTTTTGGATATTTTGTTTTTTATTTTTTCGCCAGAAAAATAAAAACTCTTGCGGATGAAAAAAATTATTACACACTAGCCGATTATTTCTTTGATAAAAAAGGGAGACTTGCTGGTTTTCTGGTGTCACTAGTTGTAGTCATATCCATGTTTGGATGGGTTATTGTAAATTTTACTGGAGGAGCAAAAATAATAACGGAATACTCTGCTGTTAATTTTGAATCGGCGGTGATTATTATGGGGATCGTTGTCTTATCCTACTTAACAATCGGAGGATTTAAGGCCGTTGTTAAAACAGATTTTATTCAGGCATTTGGCTTATTTACAATACTAGGATTAATAATAATATCCCTCATGTCTAATGTTTCCAGCTTTTCCAAAGTTAATGTTGATTTTTTTAGCATCCCCGCTGGTCAAATTATCAATTTCTTTTTAGCTGGACTATTATTTCCATTTGCCTCTGCCGAGCTTTGGCAAAGGGTTTATGCAACAAAGGACGCTGCCAACTTGAAGAAAGGGTTAATAATAGGTTCTTTGCTATATGTTATTGTAGGAATTTTGTTAATGCTCATCGGCTTAATCATAAAAACAAATTTACCAAACTTAACAACGGATGTAGTTTTAGTCGTTGGTTTGAATAAATTATTGCCCATAGGACTGGCGGGCTTGCCGATCGTAGTTTTTTGCTTTGCTGCTATGTCTTCCACGGACACTTATTTGTTTTCTTCAAATGCTTCCTTGGTCCAAGACTTATTATTGAAATTCAACTTTATCAAAAAAGAAAACTTGTTAAAAATAATGAGAATATCCTTTGTTGTATTGACAACGCTTGCCATAGTACTTTCCATAATAATCCAAAACCTTGTCGATACTACTTTTTTCTTTGTCTCATTAATGATGTCATTAGGACTATTAGTTTTAATAATTTGGATATATCCAAAAATTAATAAATATAGCATAAATCTGTCCATCCTGTTTAGTTTGATAGGGGTAATCCTATTGGCAATAACTAAGGGAATCTCTACCTCACTGATTGTATATAGCTTAGGATTATGTTTGGTAGGATTAATTGTTGGAAGTGGGTATAATTTTTTAAAAAAGTTCCTCGCAAAAATACAATGAAAGTAAAATATTTTCTCAACATCGCACAACACGGCATATCCGCAAGGGCTAAAGCCACATTTCGCCACTCTATTTAAAAAATAAAGGTGGTGGCAAAACGTCAGATGATGCCGATACGTTATACGAAATAAATTTTTTATCTAGGTGGTAATCTAAGGCTTTGCGCATTGAGTAGGGACAGAAAATTTATTTTTTTATTTATTTTATAGAGGGGAATAAGGTGTCTTTTTTGCTCCTGGAATCGCAGAAAAAGCTGATTAATTATTATAAATTTATGTATGTCGGAAAAATTACCGAAACTTTATGAAGGCGCTGGAGCTGGAGATTCCGACCGGTAATTTGCCAAGTACTCCCTATAGGCTGATTGTTCGGATTAATCCGGAAAACAAAGTTCCGGAGGAGAACGAAGAAAACAGCCGTATCGTTGCGGTTGTGAAGTAGGAATTTTCTTAGGGGGAGTTGAAAAATGACCAATTGGGCCATTGCGCCGGGAAGCAAGCGTTCAAGATTATTTTGAACATCTCGCTTACCGGCCTTTTTTATTTTCAACCGGCTTCTCCTTTTTTATTTTTATGGTATAATTAAATAAACGCGATGGGATTCTTTTCTAAAATTTTAGGCGCGAGAAATATTTCCAACGACTATCTTTTATCGCTGGATATTGGAACCGAAGTGGTCAAAGCTTTGGTTTTTCGGATTGACGCGGAAGCCGGAGTGGGGATAGTGAAAGGAGTCGGCAGGGCGCGGCAGAGTTTGTCCGATATGCATAGCGGCGCCGTTTCTGATATTTCCGGCGTGATCAAAAACTGCCGGCTGGCTATTGAAAAGGCCAAGGCGATGGCCGGGGCGAAAAAGGCGGAGAAGGCGGTGGTGGGGATAGCGGGAGAGTTGGTTAAAGGAACTACTACCACGGTGCATTATGAAAGGATTAAGCCGGAAATTCGGATCGATCTTCCGGAATTGAAAAATATAATCCAAAAAGTGCAGTGGAAGGCCTTTGACCGGATCCGCCAGCAATTGGCCTGGGAAACGGGACACAGCGAGATAGAAGTGAAGCTTATCAACGCGGCTATTGTGGACGTGCGGATAGACGGATACAAAGTTAACAATCCGGTCGGGTTCCAGGGACGGGATGTTTCCATTTCCATTTTCAACGCGTACGCGCCCTTGGTTCACTTGGGCGCACTGGAAACTATCGCCAAAGAATTGGGGTTGGAACTTCTTAATATCGCCGCGGAACCGTACGCCGTCGCCAGGTCTATGGGCATTGATGATGTTGCTGATTTCAGCGCGGTGTTTATTGACATCGGCGGAGGGACGACGGATATCGCGGTGGTTAGAAACGGAGGACTGGAAGGGACGAAAATGTTCGCGTTGGGAGGAAGAGCTTTCACTAAAAGGCTGGCTCGGGAACTGGGGATAAGTTTTGAAGAGGCGGAAATTTTGAAAATAAAATATTCCGAAGGAAAATTGGGCAAAGACGTTGCCGTGAAAATTGAAGGAATGCTGGCGGATGATTGCGGCGTTTGGCTTTCGGCCGTGGAACTTTCTTTGGCGGAATTTGCCGAAACGGATCTGCTGCCCTACCGGTTTTTTCTATGCGGTGGCGGGTCGGGACTTCCGGGGATAAAGAGATCTCTCTTGGGACAAACATGGAGGAAAAATTTGCCCTTTGCAAAAGACCCGGAAGTCAGCTTCCTCCAGCCGCGGGACGTGACCAACATTATCGATGAAACTAAAAACCTTCGCGATCCCCAGGACATTACTCCGATGGGGCTGGCCAATCTGGCTTTGGATTTCGCGGGAGAGGAGAAAGTAATGGCCGGAATTTTACGAAGAGCGGTGAAAATGATACAGAAATAAATAAATATACAGAGAGACACAGAAGATGACAGAACAACACGGAAAAATTCTGTGTCGTTCTGTGGACTTCTGTGTAATTCTGTGGATAAAATATGCATCAAACATTTTATATCGACATTGATGAAGAGATAACTTCCATTGTCGAGCGATTGAGGAAGTCCCGCGTGGAGGAAATAATTATGGTAGTGCCTAAGCGGGCGCTGCTTATCCAGAGTATAATAAACTTGCGGGTTCTCAAAAAAGAAGCGGAAGCTATCGGTCTTCAGCTTATGATTGTGACGCAAGACAAGCTTGGCAAACTTCTTATTGAAAAAGCCGGGATTTTGGTTCAACAAAAACTCGATGACGTTTCCGACGAGGAGATGCTTCTCGGCGCGGAAGGAGTTGAAACGGGATCAGAATTGAAAAAAAACGTTCCGGAAATTTCCGAAAATATTGAAGATAAAAAAAGAATCAAAAAAAAAATAGAGGGGATAGGGTCTGACAACTATTTTATAGGAGAGCCGGAAGTCTCTGAAATAAGCAGGGAGCCGGAAAGATCTCCTGTTGATAAACTTGAGAATGAACGAGGGCGGGAAAGGATAGTCAACCGGGAGCTGGTATTGGGGACGGGCAATGATATCAAGAGAGCGCCTCGGGCGCCGGAACCAGGAAAAGGCGAAAAAATTTCAGGAGGCGCGCTCAGAAGAGTTATGGCTATGGATGTTTTCGGCGGTGGTGGAGCTCAGCGACCATTAGCGGAAACTCAGATACCCGCGGGAAGAGAGTTTGCTTCTTTGCCGGAAGACAAAAAAATAGAAAGCTTTTTTAGCGGAGCGCAATCACGCAATCACGCGGATTCCGCTGTTGACGGATACCCCGCCCCGTGGGGCGGAGTTTTTGGAAATCCGGAGGGAAAGCCGATGTCGGTCCGGAAAAAAGAAAAAAATATTTTTGGCAGCGAAAAAATTTCCGGCAGCTTCAGGCGCTTCTTTCTGATTTTTGGGATGATTTTTATTTTAGCGCTTCTGGCTGTGGCCGGCTATTTTTTCGTTCCGAAAGCTACGGTGTCCCTGTCAGTCAAGGAGAAGACAAAATCAGTGGATACTATTATAAAAGGCGATCCGGGCTATCCGGAAGTTGATTATGAAAAAGAAACTATTCCTTCAAAGTTGCTGGCAGTCGAACATGAAATTTCAAAGAAATATGGTTCCAGCGGAAAGAGTTCCGTTTCCGGCCAAAAAGCCAGGGGGACGATAACCATCTACAATGAATTCGGCTCAAGTCCGCAGCCTTTGGTTGCCACGACAAGGTTTGTCAGCGAGGACGGAAAAATATTCCGGTTAACGGCTGGAGTGACTGTTCCCGGTACGGCCAAAGTCGGGGAAGAAACAAAACCGGGAGTGATCGAGGCGGAAGTGGCGGCTGACGAGGCGGGGAAAGAATATAATATCAGCGCCGGCAGATTCTCTATTCCCGGGTTCAAGGATAGCGGAGCGGATAAATATTCCAAGTTTTATGCCGTTTCAATAAAAGCCATGTCTGGAGGGGGAGGCGATGGGCAAGAGGCTCGCTCGGTTTCCCAGGCGGATATCGATAACGCCAAAAAAGAGATTCTAGCGGAATTTAATGGAGCATTGAAGCAAAAAATCAAAGAAGACGCCGGACAGGATGCGGTTGTTTTGGATGATGCTTTGTTCATTGAGGAGCCTGTTTATAAAATTTCCAATTCAGCGGGAGAGGTAACCGACAATTTTGAAATTTCAATTCGGTCGAAAGTTCAAGCAATTATTTTCAAGGAAAGCGATTTGAAGAATATAGTTAATCATTTGATTGAAAAAACGGGAGATGGCGAATCTAAGATCAATATAAACTCCATGAAGCTGACATATGGGAAATCCAGCCCCGATTTTAAGGTCGGATCTTTGGACATAAAAGTGGGAGGCGCCGGGGAAATTTCCGCTAACATGAACTTGGATAACTTGAAAAAAAATATTCTTGGCAAAAACAATATTGAATTGGAAGAGCATCTAAGCACCTATCCGGACATTGAAAAAGTTGAAGTGTTGTATTGGCCGACCTTTTTTTCCAGCAGAATCCCGTCTTATGGGAGGCGGGTGGAAGTGGTGCTTGACCCCGTTAGAAATTGATGATAATGTTCGGCTTAGTGTTTGGGGTAAATATTGCTGACGGGGATATTTCTAATGGGGTTGACAAGTAGCAACATCCAAGCTAAAATAGCTCAAGATGTTGAAAAACAAAATAGCCCGGCTTTTTAGAGGAAAGATTTCTCCGGAATTTGGACTTTATTTTTCTCAAGGTTTTGTCTTTGGGAAAATCCTCTTTTTTTGTTGATTTTTTAAAGAAAACAGGTTTCGTATGGCAAATGACAAAGAGCTGGTAAAATTAGAAGGTGAAGTGATAGAAACCTTGCCAAGCACGACTTTCAAGGTTAAGTTAAATAATGGGCATGAAATTCTAGCTCATATTTCCGGCAGGATGAGGGTTAACTATATAAGACTGATTCCGGGCGACAAAGTTTTGGTAGAAATGAGTCCGTATGATTTGACTAAGGGCAGGATAACTAAAAGATTATAAAAACAGTGAAAGTAAGAGCGTCGGTAAAAAAGATTTGCGATAAGTGCAAGACAGTCAAGCGTAAAGGAAAACTTTACGTGATTTGTTCCAATCCGAAGCATAAACAGCGCCAAGGTTAAAAAATAGCAGAAAAAAACACAGAAGTGACAGAACGACACAGAATTTTTTCGTGTTGTTCTGTAAATTATGTGTAATTCAGTGATATGCTACGAATTTCAGGAGTTAATATTCCAGATGACAAAAGAATAGAAATATCTTTGACCTATATTTACGGCATAGGGCAGACGACCGCGTCCAGGCTTTTGGATGATTTGAATATTTCCAAGCTCAAAAGAACAAAGGATTTGACGGAAGAAGAGCAGAATGAAATCAGAAGTTATGTGGAAAAAAAGGTGAAAGTCGAAGGGGAACTCAAGCATATCGTCAGGGATAACGTCAAGCGTTTGAAAGAAATCGGATGTTATCGCGGAGTCCGGCATCAAAGAGGACTTCCAACGAGAGGACAAAGAACCAAGACAAATAACCGGACGATTAGAGGAAATGTTCGAAGAACGATGGGATCAGGAAGAGTCAAGACGGAAAAAACCTAGAATGCGAATGAAGATACGAATGTCAACGAATTTTTACGAATAATTTGTAATCTTCGTTTTCATTTGTAATTTCATTTGCTAATCCAATTATGGCGGAAGATAAAAAAATTAATCCTGAGGAAAAGAAAGAAGCGGCGGGAAAGGCTGAAGTTTTGAAAGTGGAAGAGACGGCAGTGCCGGAAAAGACTGAAGACAAGAAAGATGAAGCGGAGAAAGTCAAAAAAATAAAGAAAGCAAAAAGACAAGTGCTCAAGGGAAAGGCGATGGTTAAATGCACTTACAATAATACCGTTGTCAGTATTACGGATTTAAGCGGCGGGGTTTTGGGATGGGCCACTTCGGGTCTTTTGGGATTCAAAGGCGCCAAAAAGGCTACTCCTTATGCCGCGACCCAGGTAGTAGCGAATGTAAGCGAGAAAGTAAGAAAATACGGAGTGAGAGAGCTGGATGTCTTCGTGAAAGGAGTCGGTTCCGGCCGGGAAGCTTCCATTAGAGCTTTGGCTAACAATGGTTTTGATTTGAATTTAATAAAAGACATAACGCCGATCCCGCATAACGGGTGCCGGCCGAAAAAACCCAGACGCGTATAGAGATAACAGAAGGAACACAGAAGATGACAGAATAACACAGAATTTTTCTGTGTCGTTCTGCAAAGTTCTGTACTATTCTGCGTAAATAATTATGGCGAGAGATATTGACCCAAAATGCAGAAAATGCCGGAGAGCCGGAGAAAAGCTTTTTCTTAAAGGCGACCGTTGCTACACTCCCAAATGCGGAGTGGTTAAGCGCGCTTACGCTCCGGGAGTCCACGGGAAAAAAATGAAGCGCGGCCTTAGCGAGTATGGGATGCAGCTTTCCGTTAAACAAAAAATTAAGCGAATTTATGGCGTTTTGGAGACTCAGTTTCGGAGGCATTTTGATGAAGTGAAAAAGAAAAAGGGAATTACCGGAGATCTTCTCTTGGAAAGATTGGAAATGCGGCTGGACAACGCGGTGTATCGAATCGGCTTTGCCAGTTCCCGTTCTCAAGCCAGGCAATTGGTGAATCATGGTCTTATAAGCGTTGATGGGAAGAAAGTGACTATTCCTTCATACGAAGTCAAGATTGGGCAAAAAATTTCCCAAAATTCCCACAAAAAAGAGAAAAATTATTTTAAAAATATAGCCCAGGCTCTTAAGAATAAGAAGGATTTTCCGGTCTGGATCAGTTTCGACGCGAAGAGTTTGGAGGCGACGATAAATAACCGTCCCGAAAGGGCGCAGATGGGTGTCAACGCCGATCCGCAAATCGTAGTGGAATATTATTCTAGATAACTAAATGCGAATGAAGATACGAATGTCAACGAATTTTTACGAATAATTTGTAATCATTTGTTCCCAATTTGTAATTTCATTTGCCAATATAAAATATGCAATCGATTACACTTCCTCAAAAACCCAAGTTCAAGATGATTGATGAAAAAACGGGTAATTTCGAAATAGAAGGATGTTATCCCGGATACGGGACGACGCTAGGAAACGCGCTGAGAAGAGTACTGCTTTCTTCGCTTTCCGGAGCAGCCATAACGTCAGTGAGTATTAAGGGAGTCAAACATGAATTCTCGACCATTCCTAATGTTTTGGAAGACGTGATTCAAGTAATTTTGAACTTGAAACAAGTCCGGTTCCGGCTTCACAAGGATGAATCGGTGAAAGTTCAACTTAAGATTAAAGGTGAGAAAAAAATTAATGCCGGCATGATTGAATGTTCGTCAGACGTTGAAGTGGTTAACAAAGATGCTCACATCGCCACTATTACCGGCGCCAAGGGAGAAATTGAGATGGAAATGGAAGTGGCGGGAGGAATCGGTTATGTTCCCGTAGAGCAGCAAAACAGAGAGAAGAAAGAAGTCGGCGTGATCGCGATGGACGCGATTTATACTCCCATAAAAAGAGTCAACTACGCTATTTCCAATATGCGCGTGGGAAAAAGGACTGATTTTGAAAAAATAAATTTGGAAATTATGACCGACGGCAGCATAGATCCCGAAGAAGCTTTTTCGAAGGCGGTCGGTATTTTGGTGGATCAGTTTTCCGTTTTGAAAGATGTCCAGGCGGCCGGAAAGGAAAAAGCGCCCAAAAAGGAAGTTGTTGAAGAGGAAGCTGAAAAGAAAGAAGAAGATAAAAAAGCCGAGGTGGATCCGAAGAAAGTTGAAATAACCGAGTTGAAGAGCTTATCTACCAGAACGTTGAATGTTTTGGAGAAAGGCAATATCTCCAAAGTCGGAGATATTCTGAAGTTGACCGAAGAACAGTTGGGCGGATTGGAAGGGATGGGTGCCAAGGGAATCAAGGAAATCAAGAAAGCAATCGGAGATTTCGGTGTTAATTTGAAAAAGACGGAATAGAGCCATGAAGCATCAAAAAAAAGCCCGAAAATTGAGCAGAGACAAGGATCAGAGAAAAGCATTGTTTCGAACAATGCTGGGCAGCTTGATTATGCATGAAAAAATTGAAACCACGGAAGCGAAAGCCAAGGAACTCAAGGGGAAAATTGACAAGATTGTAAACAAGGCCAAAAAAACTAAGGATGAGAAAAGAAAGCTGGCTGTTTCCAGGGATTTACGGACGCTTATCCCCGCCATGGCTGTCAAAAAGATAATCGGGGAATTTTTAGATAAGTTTGAGAAAAGAGGAAGCGGTTACATCAGAATAATAAAGCTGGCTCCCCGCAAAAGCGACGGAGCAAAAAAAGCGGTAATAGAATTCGTTTAGTTACGAAATACGAAATTAACGAAATACGAAAGTACGAAAAAAGTTTGCGTGAAAGTTTTGCAGTTCGCTTATAACGCACGTTCGTAAATGAATTATGGCAAATCAAATTAATAGAAAATATCATTTGTTTGACGCGGAGGACAAATCCCCGGGAAGATTGGCGACGGAAATCGCCACGGTTCTTCGCGGCAAAAACAAGGTTGATTTCGCGCCGCATATTGACGGAGGCGATTTCGCGGTGGTTGTTAATTCCGACAAGTTCCGGATAACCGGCAATAAGATGGAGGGAAAACTTTATCACAGATTCAGCGGATATCCCGGAGGAATAAGCACTAAAACTCTAAAAGACAGAATGGAAAGCGAATCGGAAAAAGTTATCCGTGACGCGGTTTGGGGAATGCTCCCTAAAAACAAGCTTCGGGATAGAATGATCAAGAGATTGCTGGTGTATAAGGATGATAAGCATGAGCATAAAATAGAGATCAATCATTGATTATAAATTATTTTAGCGCTTAATTCTCAAATCCAAAGCTCAAATGTCAAATCAAATCCAAAATCCAAAATCAAAATTTGTCATTTGAATTTTGAGCTTGATTTAAAATTTGGATTTTGAAATTTGAAATTTTATTGAAAAGTTTATGGTTACTGTAAAGAAAGTTGAAGAAAAAGAAGAGACCAAAAAAGAAGCGATTACACCTCGTTACTTTTGCGCTGTCGGCCGGAGAAAAACAGCTGTGGCGCAAGTAAGGATCTATTCCGTTGAAAAAGCTGACAAGGGAATCTTGGTAAATGACAGAAAAATGGACGAATACTTCCCTCTGTTTCGTTTGCGGGACGCGATAAAGTCCCCGATTATCTCCGTCGGTCAGGAAGGAAAATTTGATGTTTCCGTTCACGTGGCGGGAGGCGGAATCAACGCCCAGGCTGAAGCCATTCGATTGGGAATCGCGCGGGCGTTGGTCAAATTCGACGAAACTCTTCGCAAGGCTCTTCGCGACCGGGGATTTTTGACACGGGACGCGAGAGTGGTGGAGCGCAAAAAACCAGGTCTTAGAAAAGCCCGCCGCGCGCCTCAGTGGGCGAAGCGATAGGATGTTTTTTGCTGAGCAATGATTTTTCAGAAGTGGGAGAATATCATATACGATAAAAATTATGACAAAAAAGACAGGCTATAAACCTGTCTTTTTTATGTCGATAATAGATCCTTCGCTTTTTTAACTAATGTTAAAAAAACTCAGGACGAGGACTTTATCCTCGTTTTTTCTTTTTGGAAACGACTTTCTTAATTTCCGCCTTGGTTTTCACTTTCTTGACCTTCTTCACTTTGGCGGTTTTTTGGGCGGCGGCTTTCTCGGCCATTTTCTTGAAACGGTCGACTCTTCCGGTAACATCCAGAAGCTTCTTTTTGCCGGTGTAGAACGGGTGGCAAGCCGAGCAGATTTCCACTTTCATTTCCGATACGGTGGAACCGGCTTCGATCATGTTTCCGCAAGCGCAGGCGATTTTAGCGTCGGAATAATACTTGGGATGAATTTTTTTCTTCATAGGGTTTTTTGTAAGCTTTATTAACCTATCTAACCTATCATACAAAAGGAAAATTGACAAGAGCAAGCGGGGCTGGTATATTGTATTAGTACTAAAACACATACTTTTTGGGCTTTGTCCTGCCTTTTGCTTGTCAAAAGGATCAAAAGCTTGTTTTACGATGACGCGTAAAACTAACAAGAAGTAGCGGTTCGCTGTCTGCTTGCCAATGAGGCAAGGGGAGGCGAAATAATAATTAAGGGAAAACAATGGAAGAAGAAAAGCCGGTAGCGGAAAGCAATTCCGCGAAAAGTTCCGTGACGGCTCACGAGGACTATTTTGCCAATCTTGATTTTTCAAAGTTGGCGGTCAGCATTGAGGATATGTTCAAGAGCGGAGTTCACTTCGGACACAGCAAGTCTCGAAAAAATCCCCGGATGGACGAGTACATTTATGCTGTTAGGAAAAATATCAGCATAATCGATTTGCAAAAAACGGTTGAAAAGCTGAAAGAAGCGATGGCGTTTCTTTCGGAAAAAGCGGCCGCGGGCGAAGAGATTCTTTTCGTGGGAACAAAAAAACAGGCCAAAGATTTGGTGGAAGCGGCAGCCAAGGCTTGCAAGGAGCCTTACGTGAAAGAGAGATGGCTGGGAGGAACATTCACCAATTTCAAGGTTCTTTCGGAGAGAGCCAGGTTCTTGCGCGAAGGTCAGGAAAAAATGGAGAAAGGAGAGTTTGCCAAATACACCAAATTTGAGAAAATGAAGATAGCCCAGGAGTTGGAAAGACTGGAAAAGAAAATGGGGGGGATAAAAGAGATGAGAAAACTTCCCGGCGCGGTTTTTGTGGCTGGCACGATTGAAGACGCTTTGGCCATAAAGGAAGCCGAGATCAAGGGAGTGCCAGTGGTCGCTTTGGTGGATTCCAATGCTGATCTTAGAGGCGTGGATTATCCGATTCCGTCCAACGATGACGCTGTATCTTCTTTGAAAATAATGCTATCCTATATCGTAAAAGCCGTGTTGGAAGGGAAGAGCAAAATGAAAATAGTTGCGGATAAAAAAACGAATGATAGCGAATTGAAAGATAAACAACAATAATAATATGTTAGAGAAGATAAAAAAAATAAGGGAACAAACCGGCGCGGGCATCATGGAGGTAAAGAAAGCGCTGGAGGAGGCCGCGGGCGATGAAGCCAAGGCTGTTGAAATTTTAAGAAAGAAAGGCAAAGAAAAAGCCATGAAGAAGTCTGAAAGGACTGCCGGTGAAGGAGTAGTGGCGGCGTATATCCATTCCAACGAAAGAGTGGGGGCGATGGTAAAACTTCTTTGCGAAACGGATTTTGTGGCCAGAAACGAAGAGTTCAAATCATTGGCGCGGGATATCGCCATGCACATTACCGCCATGAACCCGAAATATCTCAAGCCGGAAGACGTTCCTTTGGAAGAGTTGGAAAAAGAGAAAGAAATCTGGATGGCTCAAGTGTCTCAGGAAGGGGAAAAGCCGAAAGAAATTATGGAAAAAATCATGGAAGGAAAGGAGAAAAAATACCGGGCGGAAATTTCCCTTATGACACAGTCTTATGTAAAAAACCCCGACCAGACGATTGCCGATTTAATCGCCGAGAAAGTCGCTAAAATCGGAGAGAACATCCAAATCGGCGGATTTTCGAGAATGGAACTGTAAAATAAACTCGCGAAAGCCGAGCGAATGTTAGCTACTTTAGCGATTAGTTATTTATGAAAGTTTTAGTCAGGTTGTATTCCTGGGAAGATCCGGGAATTTATTCCAGTAATTTGGAAGTCAGCAAAGGGGATAAGGTGGTTGCGGTTACGCCGTACGCCAGTGAATTGGGAGTGGTGGAAGAAACCAAAGTTTCTTCAAAAAATGATATAGCCGGAGAAATTTTGAGAGTGGCTACGACCAAAGACAAGGAAG
>Ga0208968_1000746_pt1 | contig 19515 bp, 10 predicted proteins | sample RifOxyA3_FD_184031 | JGI IMG/M metagenome (GOLD analysis project Ga0208968, IMG submission 184031) | Groundwater microbial communities from Rifle, Colorado - Rifle Oxygen_injection A3 (SPAdes) | ecosystem: Environmental > Aquatic > Deep subsurface > Groundwater | place: Rifle, Colorado, United...
CTCGCGGGCTCCGGAGGCGTGGTGGCCAGTTTCAGCTTGGTATGACCGGGCGGGCCGGCGCCCGGGGGGGGCTGACGCATTACCTGAAACAGCCCTGAGCGTCTCGCAGACGGCGGTTCGGCGCGATATATTTTCGGGCTGTCCAGCGCCCGGTGGGCGCGGAGGGCGACGCGCGTCGAAGAAGAGCACTCGAACAGACGGGCGGACGGGTGGCATGCAACTATGGATCTGGCGGCACTGGCGGCTGAACCTGCCGGATGACTGGGAGATGCTGCAGTTCTCCCGAAATCCGTTGCGGGGCAGTTGTGCGTTTGCCGACCGGTACCAGTTCCGACTCGAGTTCCACTGGCGCAAGGTTGACGGGCCGCCGGATTTCGGGCGCATGATGTCCGACTACGAGGCGCGGTTGAAGGAGGACGGAATGGCGCACCCGGCGCGGGTGCAGCGGGGCGCCTGGCAGGGCATCGAAGGGCACGAGGAAGGGGTGCTGTCGACGCGGTTCGGCCGGCACTTCCCCGAGGCGGCATGCCTGGTGGAAGTGGTTTTCCTCTGGCCGGAGAAACGGGATCGAAGCCTGACCGGAACGGTGCTGGACAGCATCGCGCCCGAGCCCGCGTATGCGGACGGGCTACGGCGCTGGCGGGCGTTCGGGATGGATTGCCTGGTCTCGCCCGCGGTGGAACTGGATGAATGCGACGTGCAACCGGCTTGCGTCGAACTGCGCTTCTGTGATCCGAAGCACCACACGGTGGAACGTTTCGCGCGACGCGGCATGGTTTCGGAATGGCTGAAGCTTTCCATGGCGGAGTGGTTACGGGTCTGGGTGGGGCGCGAGGCGCGGGTGCTCTCGTCGCGTTCGGTGGAACACGGGCAACACCGTGTGGAGAGCCTGGTGGCGGAATCGCGGGCACCGGGGCTGGCCGGCGCTTGTTTTCGGTATTGTCGCAGCGAGACGGCGGCGTGGATTTGCCCGCAGGACAAGAGGCTGTACAGTGTGGCGCTGACGCGCCTGGCTCGCGGGCGGTATCGCGGGGGTGGCCAGGCGGTCGGAAGCCTGTCTTGTTGTTCGGGTATGGAACTGCGTGGATGAGCCTAGACACGGCACAGCAGCAACGACCACGGTCTTGGCGGGCCATGCTTGAGGCTCGGCCCCTGCGCAACCAGGCGGCGCGCGTTGAGACGGGCGCCGGTTCCGGGGTCGCCGTGTATGTGCGGCAGTCGCGGCCGTCGTTCATGGCCCGGCCGCCGTTGTCGTGGATCGTGCCGTTCCGCGAGGAAAGCTGTTCCACGCTCGATCCCCTGGGTGCGGAGGTCTGGAAGCTGTGCGACGGGCAACGGACGGTGGAAGGCGTGGTGGACGCGTTCAAAGACCGCTACGCATTGAGCTTCCACGAAGCGCGTGTGGCGGTGACGGAGTACCTCAAAGTGCTGGTGCAGCGCGGCGTTCTGGCGGTGGCGTTGCGGGATAAACCATGAAGAAGAAGATCGATATTGCCGATCAGCCGACACTGAGCCTCGGCCGTACGATTCGGATCACGGTGGACGGGATCCGGTACCGGCTGTTCCGGTGTTCGGTCACGGTGGCGGTGATTGCCGTCGCCGTGGCGTTCCTGATGAATATCATGAGCGAGAGCTTGATCAAGCGCTCGGTCGCCGAGGACACGCGCGAGCGCATCGACCAGTCGCGGCTGGTGCACGAGTGGATGGCGCGGCTCACCGCGCCCGGCAGTTTCGAGTCGATCCTCACCGAGGTGGCCGCCGCGTCGCCGGGTACGCCCGTCTACGAGGAGACGGCGCAGATGACCGGCCTCAGTGCCGGGGACATGACCGCGTTTCACGCCGACGTGCGTGCCGCCGCCGCCTACATGCGGTTCTTCGAGACCCTCGACTACGCGCGGCGCCGCAGCCTGGTGCACACCGCCGTCGGCGTCGGCGTGTTCGACCGGTTGCGCGCGCAGGATGGGATGCGTCAGTTCACGGAAAACATCCGCACCATGAAATCGTTGCGGTTTATCACCTCGCAGGAGGATCTGGTCGCATTCCTGGGACGTTGGAAAGACCTCGAAGTGCGACTGCGTCAGGTGCAGGAGGGGCGCGCCAAGGGCATTGCCAAAGTGACCGAGGCCCGCGCCGGGCACCCCATCATGGAGTCGCTCGCTGGAGCGACGGGGGCCTTCGGCGAAGCCGTGCGCCTGGCGGGGTTCCGGTTCGACGCCCAAGCGCTGGCACCGGAGGTAGCGGCGCAGGCCAAGCGGTTGCTCGAAATCCGGCTGCTGGAGAAAACGATGGAACACCGGCCGACGCGGCAGGCAATCGCGCAGGACTTCAACGTGCTGCCGGCCGACGTCAACGTGATGATGATGTGGAAGTATTTGCGCAGCGAGAAGAACGCCGCTGTTTACCTGGAGCGGATGAAAGAGAGCGAAATGGACGTCGCTGGGTTGGACGCGAAGCGCCTGGCGTGGCTGGCGGAAACACGCCGCGAAGAAAAGGCGCTGATCCGGGCCGAGTTGCTCACCGCCGACGCCGGCGGCGGCATCATGGGCATGGGCGAGCGCATGAGCTGGTTGCTGCTGGTTTCCATGCTGGTCTGTGGCATCGGCATTTCCAACGCCATGCTGATGACGGTGACCGAGCGCTTCCAGGAGATTGCGACGCTGAAGTGCCTCGGCGCGCTGGACGGTTTCATCATGCTCATGTTCGTGCTGGAGAGTTGTTTCCTGGGTGTGGTCGGGGGCAGCATTGGGGCGGTCCTTGGCAATGTCATCGGCACGGGACGCATGCTGTACGCCTTTGGAGTGCGTTTTGTGGGCACTGTGCCGTTTCTGGAGCTTGTGTTCGGCATGGTGGTGGCTGTGGTTTTGGGCGTGATCCTGGCAGCGCTTGCGGCGGTGTACCCGGCCTTCAAGGCCGCGCGCCTCGCACCCATGGAAGCGATGCGGATCGAGTAGCGTGCGTCGCCTGCTCAGGCGGCAGGCTGTAGGCTGTAGGTGAGAACGATGCGTGACCATGCGAAACTCGGAGCGGTTACGCGGACCGGCAAGTGGGTCGTCTCCCAACCTGATCGGGAAACTGCAGGCCCCTGCCCGAGGTCTGCGAGCCTACAGCCTAACAGCCTGCAGCCTAAGTAACCTGAGCCGTAACGGGCAGAGAAGGTGTGGGGTCCGGCATGGAGCAGCAGACAGCGACCGTAGCGCCGCAGGCACAGGCTGCACCCGCGAAGTCGGGCAAGCGGCGGGTGATCATCCGCACCGTGGGCCTGCGCAAGTTCTACAAAATGAAGGGCGTGGTCACCGAAGCTTTGCGCGGCGTGGACGTCGAGATCTTCACCGGCGAGTTCATTGCCGTGATGGGTCCGTCCGGGTCGGGCAAGAGCACATTTTTCAACATGATCGGCGCCTTGGACAGTCCTTCGACGGGGCGCGTTTTCATCGACGAAGTGGACGTGGCTCAGCTCACGGCCGAGGAACTGGCCTACCTGCGTTGCCACAAAATCGGGTACATCTTCCAGAGCTATAACCTCATTAAATACATGACGGCGCTGGAGAACGTCACCACACCGATGGCGTTCGGCGGCGTGATGCCCGACGAGGCGCGTGAGCGCGGCATGGAACTGCTGGACATTGTCGGGCTGAAGGAGCGGTGGCACCACCGGCCCATTGAGATGTCCGGCGGTCAGCAGCAGCGCGTTGCCATTGCCCGATCCCTGGCCAACTGGCCCAGTGTGCTGCTGTGCGACGAGCCCACCGCGAACCTGGACTTGCGGACCGGGCAGGAAATTCTCGATATCCTGCGACGCCTCAATACCGAGAAGAATGTGACCATCATCTGTGCCACGCACGACCACCGGATGATGAATATGTGCGACCGGCTGATGTGGGTCCGCGACGGGCGCATCGAACGCATTGCCCGGCGCGATGAGGTGCACATCGAAGTTGGCAGCATTGGCGGTTCCCAGGAATAGGGCCGTGGCGTGGAGGCAAAGAACAGCGGGCCGGGAGTGGCTACGAGTCACCCCCCCGAACCTTGGAACCCCACAACCGGGCATCCCCCGGGCGCGAAGAAGCAACCTCGGGACAATGAAACCATGATGACAGTCGGACAAAGGTTGGTGAATACGGCCATACCGTTGATGGCTATGGCCTGGTGCCTCTGCCTGGCGGGGACGGCGTTCGCCGTCACGCCCGCGTTCAAGGCTGACTGCGAGGCGCTGGTGCGGTCTCCGCACCGCCTGGCCGGTTCCGAGGAATGCCTGGCCGCGTCCGACTATGTGCAGAAACGTCTGACCGAGATCGGCGTGGACCAGCTCATCGTGCAGCCGTTCCCGACGGCACAAACGCAGGCGAAGCGTTGCGAACTGCTGGTGGACGGGGTCGCGAAGCCGTTCGCGCTGCTGCCGATGCGCCCCGACGGTATCATCCCGCCCGTGTCGCCGCCGGAAGGCCTGACCGGCCCCATCGTTCACGCCAAGACCGGCAGGGCCATGGACCTGTGGGACACGTCGGTGAAGGATGCGATTGTGGTGATGGACTACAACTGCGGTGACGGCTGGCTGCGCGCTTTCCGACTGGGCGCGCGCGCGATCGTCTTCACCCTCGAAGGGGACGCGTTCGCCAACAACCCGCACTTTATCGAGACCAACGCTAACCTGCCGCGTTTCTTCTACTCCGGTCCCGCATCGGACCTGAAGGAAGGGGCCACCGCAACGGTGCACAGCGAGGTGGTGTGGGAAGGCCGGACGGCGCGCAACATCATCGGGTTCCTGAAGGGCACGGCGCCGATCTTCAGCCAGGAGAAGGAAGAGCTCATCATTCTGGGTGCGGCCCTGGACAGTTTCGGCGAGGTTCCGAACTTGGCGCCAGGCGCGCGCGGCGCAGCGAACTGTGCGGCGTTGCTCGAACTGGCCGAGTATTTCCAAAAGGTTCGACCGCGTCGACACGTCCTGCTGATCTTCTTCGATCAGGAGGCGCGTGGGCATGCGGGCAGCAGCGTGTTCTACCGTGCGTTGGAGACCAAGACGGAGAATGTCAAGGTCGAGAAGCGTCAGAAGTATCTGGACGCCGAGAAGACGTTCCTCGAGGAGTTGACCGCTCTGCTGCAGGACCCCAACCCCCTTCTGCAGTCCTCGTCGGTCCGCCGGCAGCTCATCAACCGTCTGGCCGACAGGGCGGCCGAGCCGGCCTACATGATCTCAGATACCATGTGCGAACTGCGCTGGGAATTCCTCGAATTGAAGGACGGCAAACCGCGCGGCGGCGGGCTGCCCCGGCCCCGGCCCCCGGATCCCAAAGGGCGGATGGATGAGATCTCGCAGCAGTTGCGCGACCGTTGGCAGCCGGAACGGGACGACTGGAACAGCCTGCGCCGCGTCTTGGGTCGGGCGCGACGGAGCGGGGGGCGCGACGAGACATCCGGCCTGTCCGAGGGGGCGCGGCAGAAACTGGGCACGATCATGGACCTGGTTCGCGAGGACGTCCGGCTGCGGTCCCAGGAGTTGGCCTTGGAGGAGCAGACGCTGAAGGCGGATACGGCGCTGTTCGGGCTTATCGGCGAGTATTGGATTTCCTTGCACATTTCGCTGATGCTGGGGGACAGCACGCCCACTTGGGGGCTGATCATCGGCGGCGACTCGGCCATGCACTCGAGCCAGGACAATCCGGGCCTGTACGGGAAGATTCAGACGGTGTTTCTGCGCGGCTATCAGGCCATGGACGCGGCAAAGATTGCCCCCAAGCATTTCCTGACTGCGTCGGCGGACCAGACCCTGTCCCAGACCCGTGTACTCTGGGGGGCGCCGTACCTGGTACACACCGGCGAGGTGGCGGGACTGTTCGGCATCTACAATATCTGCCTTGGGACGTGCCAGGAGTCGCTGCCGCGCGAGGGCACGCCGCACGACACGCTGGACCGGTTGAATCTGGACCGGATCGAGGGCCAGGTCAACGAGATTGCGTCGCTGCTGTCCGCCGTGGCCGACCTGGAGACTGCCAAGGAGGCGGAGAAGAATGCCGCGCCGGAAACGGAAGCCCCCGCCGCCAAGCCAGACCAGGGGGCGGAGCGTTCGGCCACTGCTCCTGGCGCGACGGCGGCTGCGGGCGCGGCACCAGCGAGCAAGGATGACATTTACGCGGTGGCCAGCCAGGAGGGCTTGTCGCTGCGCCGCGGGATTGTCGCCAACGCGGAGTACACCGTCTCAGGGTTTGAGGACGAAAGTCCGATCGGGCCGATGGTCATGGGAGTGTTGCCGGGCAGTTCGATCCCGAACACGCCCATGGCCGGCGCGGTGGTGCAGTTCCGACTGCGGCGCCCCAATCTGTTCTGCTATTCGCTTCGCAAACCCTACGCGTTCGACGACTTCCAGGTCCTGTGGACGACGCGGAACGGGGGGTATGCCCTGGGACCGGTGTCCGGCGGCTGGAGTTGGAACGCGCGCAGTGCGTTTGCGGCGGCGTTTGACGAGCGTGGTCTGGCCACCTCGGTCTCCGATGTGGAGTCGAATAAGACCTATCGGTGGCGGCTGAACGTGTTCCGCTGCAGGGCGGGCGTGGTTTGCCTGCCGCCCCAGGTGCGGACGGAGAAGATGGCCGGCCAGGAAGTGCAGGTCATGTCCTCCCGCTCCAACGCGATCCTGGACGTGAAGAAATCCTATGTTGAGACGGCGGACGGGGTCGTGGCGTGGTTCTCGGACGTGCGCGAAAAGAGCCTGAAACTGTTCAGCCTGCGGCAGATGGTGGGGTTGAACAACGGCGCCGAATTCCTCGTGCCGGGCGACAAGGTCTCGAACCCGAACGGCGACGGGTTCTCCATGATGACGGCGTGGGAACCGCCCAACTCGGCGGAGCGCTCGTCGGCTGATTTGTGGCGTCTGAACGAATCGCGGCTGCAGATCCTGCGCAGCAAGCGGATCCTGGACAGCTCGCTGGCCGAATTGCACGGTCGAGCCGAGGACCTGTTGATCGAGGCGCGCGACGAGCCGTCGCCGTTCCGGCGCGAGGCCTTGTCCGCGATTGCCTTCCTGGCGAGCCAGCCGCTCTACACCAAGATTCGCGCCATGCTCGACGACCTGGTCTTTGCCGTGATCATCCTTCTGGGTCTGTGCGTGCCGTTCGCGTTCGCCCTGGAGCGGGTGGTGATCGGGTCGACCATCGTGTACCGCCAGATCGCGTGGTTTACGGTGATTTTCCTGGCGACCTTCCTGACCCTGCGGTTATCGCATCCGGCGTTCGCGATCGCGAATACGCCGATCATCATCTTCCTGGGCTTCGCCATCGTGGTGATGTCCGCCATGGTGATTTTCATCATCATGCGGAAGTTCGAATTCGAGCTCAAGGCCCTGCAGGGCATGACCACCACGGTGCACGCCACGGACGTGTCGAAGATCAGCACCATCATGGCCGCCATGCACATGGGTATTTCCACCATGCGCCGGCGCCCGCTGAAGACGGCCCTGGCGGCGGTGACCATCATCCTTCTGACCTTCACCATCCTGTGTTTCGCGTCGTTCGGGACGCAGTCCGGAATCGTGACACTGCTGTCCGGCCCCAACCCTGCCTACTTCGGCGTGTGGGTTCACAACGTGAACTGGGAACCGCTCAGCCCGGACTTGGGCGATGTGCTCTACGCGCGCTGGAAGGACCGCATCAAAGTGTACCCGCGGTACTGGATATCGCCAAAGACACAGGACAAACCGGGCATGCTGGTCAGCCGTGAGGACGGTTCCAAGCCGGTCACCATCCGCGGGGTGCTCGGGATTGACCCGACGGAGATCGATTGCCGGCCGGACTTGAAGGAGTTGCTGGACCGGGACTTGGACGGCAAAGTCCTGATCACCGGCGCGGTGGCGCGGACGCTGGAGGTGGAACCGGGTGACACGGTGCTGGTCGGCGGCCGGCCGTTGCGCGTCGGCAAGCTGCTCGACGCGGTGCAGATGTCGGCAGCCAGGGACATGGACACCAGCAGTGTTCTGCCGGCGGATTTCACCGAAGCCAGTTCGGCGCAGCAGACGACGCAGACGAATGAGCAGGAGGCGATGATGGTGGAGAAGAACTGGGCCAGCCTGCCGGTCGATTCGGTCTGCATCATCACGGCGGACAACGCCGCGTCGCTCGGGGCCGAGCTCTACGGCCTGCAGCTCTACACGCGCGATACCAGCGAATCGGTCGATATTGCCGAGGACATCGCGCGGATGCTGCCCGTGCCGGTGGCCGCGACGCGGACCAACGGCGTTTACCGGCACGTGCTGGGCACGGTGCTGGCCGCCAGCGGCATCCGGGATCTGTTCTTCCCCATTCTGCTGGGTGGGTTGGTCATTTTCGGAACCATGCTCGGATCCGTGGCGGACCGCGAGCGTGAGATCTACACGTTCAGCGCCCTGGGGTTGGCCCCCAAGCACGTGGCCACGCTGTTCTTCGCCGAGTCCATGGTGTACAGCCTGATTGGCGGCATGGGCGGGTACCTGTTGGCGCAGGGGTCGTTGAAGGTACTCACCCTGCTGTCCGAGTACGGGCTGGTGCGGGTCCCCGAGATGAACATGTCCTCGACCAACACGATCTTCACCATCCTCGTGGTCATGGCCACCGTGCTGGTCTCCGCCATCTACCCGGCCATCAAGGCGTCGAAGTCGGCCAACCCCGGTTTGCTGCGCGTGTGGCGACCGCCGGAACCGAAGGGCGATGTCCTGGACCTGGTCTTCCCCTTCACGGTTTCCGAGTACGACATCACCGGGATGGTCAGCTTCCTGCGAGAGCATTTCCGCAACCACACGGACACCGGACTGGGTCAGTTCATGACCAGCCGTGCCGAATTGGCGCAGGAGGCCGATGGGAGCCTGGGTCTGGACGCGACTCTGGCCTTGGCGCCGTTCGATCTGGGCGTCAGCCAATCGTTCGCGTTGCGCAGCACGCCGAGCGAGATTCCGGGCATCAACGAAGTCCGGGTCGTGATCAACCGCAAGTCGGGGCAGCCAAAGGACTGGAGCCGACTGAACAAGGTGTTCATGGACGACTTGCGGCAGCAATTCCTGCTGTGGCGTTCCATTCCGCACGAAACGATGGAACTGTACCGCGAGCGTACGCTGGCGGAGATGGGTAAGGCAGAAGTGCCCACGACAGGGGACAAGTGAGTTATGGCAGTACGCGTAGACAAAGAACTCGAGGAATTCAGGCAGGTCATGGAGGTCCCCTCGACGTTCGAGGAGGGCTTCCGCTGGTCGGCGCTGTTCGGGGCGCTGTTCGTGGCCGCCATGATGGTCCCCGGCGCCATCTACATGGGCCTGCTGGCCGGTATTGGCATTGGGCCGGCGGCGCAGTGGGTAACGGTGATTCTGTTCATCGAGGTGGCGCGTCGTGCGCATCGGCACTTGGGGCGGTCCGAGATTTTCGTGCTGTTCTTCATGGCGGGCGCCATGATGGGCGGGCTGGGGTTGGGGACCGAATCCGGGCGCGCGTCGGGGTTGATCTGGAACCAGTTCTTCATCAACAGCGATGCGGTGGCGGCCCAGGGCATGGCCGAACAGATCCCGCCGTGGGTGTGTCCGCCGCTGGAGTCGGAGTCGTACAGCCTGCGAACGTTCCTGCATCCCGACTGGATTCCGGTGATCCTGATGACGATTTTCGGCACGTTCTTCAGCCAGCTCTCGAACATGGTCTTGGGCTACGGGCTGTTCCGGATCGCCAGCGACATCGAGAAACTGCCGTTCCCCATGGCGCCGATCGGCGCCCAGGGCATCATGGCCATGGCGGAGGACATTGAGTCCAAGTCGGCGAAGGCGCATGAAGGGTCGTGGCGCTGGCGCGTGTTCTCGATCGGGGGTGCCATGGGGCTGGCGTTCGGCGCCGTGTACCTGCTGTTGCCGACGCTCAGCGGCGCCTTGACCGGGACGTCCATCCAGATCTTCCCCATTCCGTTCTCGGACTTCACCGGCAAGACGGGACAGTACCTCCCGGCGTTTCCGACCGGCATTGTGTGGGATTTCGGTAACTTGGTTTTTGGCATGGTCATGCCGTTCTTTGGGATGGTCGGCAGTTTCGTGGGGCTGATCGTGACGTTGGTCGCCAACCCGATCCTGTACAGCACCGGCATTCTGCACAACTGGAAGTTCGGCGACGACACCATTGCCACGCTGTTCAAGAACCAGATCGACTTCTACTTCAGTTTCCAGATTGGCCTGGCCCTGGCCATCGCGATCGTGGGAGTGGCTCAGGTGGTCGGCATGGCGCGGAAGTCGAAGCAGGATTCAAAGGACCGGACCGGCAGTGGGAGTTTCGCCAGTATGATCACCCCACCGCCCCCCGGGCGCGGCGACATTCGCGCGTGGTACGTGTTCCTCTGCTACTTCTTCGTCACTGTGGTGGAGATTTGCGTGTCGATCGGATTGCTGGTCTGGTACCACGGCGCCTGGAACAACCAGATCCGCAATGTGCTTATTGTGCTCTTGATCCTGGGGTTTCTTTACACGCCGCTGATCAGTTATGTGACGGCGCGACTCGAGGGTATGGTGGGGCAGGCGGTCATGGTGCCGATGATTCGTGAGGCGGCCATCATTCTGAGCGGATACAAGGGCATTGCCTGTTGGTTCCTGCCCATCCCGATCGCCAACTACGGCGCCATGACGGTGTTCTACCGGCAGTGCGAACTGACCGGCACCAAGTTCACCAGCATTTGGAAAGCGACACTGGTGCTGTACCCGATCATCCTCATCAGTTCAATCCTGTTCATGAATTTCATCTGGAGCCTGGACAAGATCCCGTCGAACCAGTACGCCTACGCGCAGAAGATGTGGGAGTTGACCGCGGCAAACTACTGCATCATGTATTCGGCCACCACGGGCGAGTACTCGATGTTTGAGGAGGCCTTCAACTGGCTCTATCTATGGCTCGGCACAGGTATCGGTGTGGGGATGTTCTGGATACTGTATTCCTTGGGCGCTCCCATCATGTTGGTGTACGGTGTGGTGCGCGGGCTCGGGCAGAACATCCCGCACAGCATTGTTCCGCAGTTCATCGGTGCCCTGATCGGACGCTATTACTTCCAGAAGCGGCTGGGCCTGAAGTGGCGCCAGTATGTGCCGGTCGTGGCTGCCGGGTTTTCGTGCGGTATGGGGCTGATTACGACGGTCGGTGTGGGGATCACGTTCCTCAGCAAGTCGATCATCAAGCTGCCGTTCTGATCGCGCAAGAGGGCTGGAGCCGATGAGTCAAGGCGAAATGTTGATCCGGGTCCGGGACCTGAACAAGACGTTCAACCTCGGCAAGACCGTGGTGCACGCCCTGAAGGACATCAACCTGGAGATTTTCCAGGGCGAGTACCTGTCCATCATGGGGCCGTCGGGGTCTGGCAAGAGCACGCTGTTCAACATGATCGGCGCTCTCGACCGGCCTTCCAGCGGTGACGTCGAGGTGGCCGGCGTGAACCTGACCAAACTCACGCCGCGGCAGTTGGCGCATTTCCGCGGCAATCACATCGGCTACGTGTTCCAGTCGTACAACCTGCTTCCCGCCTATGATGCCATCACGAACGTCTCCATGCCGTTGCTGTTCAGCGGCAAGTCGCCCGAAGAGGCGCACCAGCGCGCGACCGAGGTGCTGACGCGTGTCGGGTTGGGGCATCGCCTGACACACCGACCCGACGAGATGTCCGGCGGTCAGCAACAGCGCGTCGCGGTGGCACGGGCCCTGGCCAACTCACCGGCGATCATCCTGGCGGACGAACCGACGGCCAACCTCGACTTGGTCACGGGTGAGGAGATCATCAACCTCTTGTCGGCGCTGTCCAAGGAGTTCAACGTCACGGTCATCTCCGCCACGCACGATCACAAGATGCTGGCCACGTCCGACCGCATTCTGTGGATCAAGGACGGCGGCATTGACCGGCTTGAGCGTCGCGAGGATCTCGACATCCGCATCGGTACGGTGTCGGAGGTGGGAGGGGCAAAGATCGACGAGGGCGGAAAGAAGTCTGCCGAAGCGGCGCAAAAGAGCGGCTGAGCCGCCGAGCACGGGGTGTGGTGACGGTCCGGTGGGCTGGGCGTAAGATAGACCCTCGCTTCCCGGGGCGAGAGGAGTTGACTTAGGTTCGCCCCCCCCCCTTTTCCACTCGTGAGGGATCATGCACGATTCCGGGGACCTATTCACCGACTTTATCCGGCACTACGGGGACGCGCATCCACCGTGCATGCGATACCGGGATGGCGAAGACATTGCCGACTGGCAGGCTCGCTTCCGAACGAAAATCGCCGAACTTCTCGGTCCTGTTCCGGCACGTGTTGCGCCCGAAGTGGACGTGATCGAGACGGTGTCGGCTCCGGAGCACACGCGCTATTCCCTCCGCATTCGAGTCAACGAGTTCTCGCGCCTTCCCGCGCAACTGCTGGTGCCGCACGGATTGGCGGTGAACGAGCAGCGTGCCGGCTTGATCGCCTGCCATGGTCACGACCGCTACGGCGTGGATTCGATCTGCGGAGTCCGCCCGGAGGAGGAACCGCGCGTGGCCTACGCACTGGCGGCTGTGCGAGCGGGTTACGTCGTCCTGGCGCCGGGTTGGTGGGGTTGGCCCGGTCGCGACGGACACTTGGGGTTGGTGGGCGCCGGCGATCGGTGCAACACGGTTCAGAATGCGGCGGGCATGTATGGACTCAACATCCTGGCGCTGCACATCCAGGACGGTCAGGCGGCGCTGGATGTGTTGACGGCTCGGCCCGAAGTCGACTCGACTCGGATCGGGTGTTTGGGCAACTCGTACGGTGGCCGTATGACCATGTGGCTGAGTATCGTTGACCCGCGCATCAGGGCCTGTGTGCCGGCAGGTTGCCTGAACTGCTTCCGCGAACGGTCCATGAAGCTCAGCTCGTGCGGCATCCAGTACCCGTACGGGTTATTGCGGTACGGTGATGTCCCGGAACTGTTCAGCCTGATCGCACCGCGGCCCATGCAGTTACAGGCCGGGGCCCTGGACCCGCTGATTACCCCCGCGGATCGGGATGCGATCGTGGATAGGGTGCGATGCGCCTATCGCCTGCGGAGTGCGGAGTCCGCTCTCGACTATGTGCTCCACGGGGAAGGGCATGTTCTGATGTGGGAAAAGGCCGCGCCGTTCCTGACGCAACACCTCGGCCCAGACTGTTCCTGATGCCGGTTCGCCCCTGCCTGCCGGGCCGTATCGCGGGGCGGCAACTTTGCTTTGGGAAGCAGATCGAATGCCGCTAACCCGCCGCCAACGCCGGTAGTCTGCCGTCAGAACGGCGCGGCGACCGCGCATTTCCTTCAGGAGCTGGGCCTGTCTCTCCGTGTCCCGTGGTGTTCTTCTCGCTCTTCTGCGTACGCCCATTGCCTTACCGATTCAGGCCTATCTGTCATTCCTATTGGAGGAATTGTGATTGTCCACGGGTGATTCGATCTTCAGCGTCGTGTCCGGAAGGTTCGTCCCGTCGGCGTTTGAGAGCCACACGAGGAGGCCGAGACAGAAGACTTCGCCCGCCTTACGCGAGGCGTAGTTCCAGCGAGGGCCGTTGTCGCCCAGCCCAATAAACCCGTTGTTCTTGTCCTTCCACAGGAAGAACCACGCGGAGCCTTCGGCAAGGAAGTCGAGCTGAAGTTGCCCGGCGTTCCGGAGGGAGACGGAGGAAAGGCGCGGTTTGAATTCCTGCCATCTCCCGAGTTCTTCGACCGCGTCCTGTTTATCGAAACGGTAGATTCCGCCGACAAGATCCGGCCCCGGCCCACCGTCGAAAGGGCATGAGAGAAAATAGGTGAAGGTGCTGATGTCACGGTCCCGCTCGGGGCGGTACTCGCAGTTGATGGCGATGCTGTGGCTGGTGAAGGTCAGGCGCTCCTCCACCTGGCCGCCGTTCCAGAAATAGGAAAAGGCGACGTCCGCCGAGAGGTTGCCGGGGGCGAGTCGGGTGGCGGCGCGGGGGAATCTCACGAACTCGCGATTCTGGTAGAACTTCCAGCGCTCGATCAAGGATCCGGTGAACTTCTTCTTCCCCGCCACCCAGACCTCGATCTCGCCGCACCCGTGAATCCGGGCCGTGTACGCCTCAGCGACAACCTCCAGCCACACGCCCTGCGGCGGGACCGGCTCCAGTCGCATCGTCGCTTCGCCCGAGGCGTTGCCGCACACTGTGGTCCAGGCCATCACCACGGCAAGAGGCAGCATGAGAAACCGACCTATGCAATAAGCGGACCAGGCTCCGTCGCCTCCCGACAGTACCGCGGGCGGAGTCTGCCTGAGCGGGCGCGGCGACCGGCCCAGCCTCGCTCGGCCTATTGCGCAGGTCGAGAAAAGCCGCTCGTTCAGCATTTCGCAAAACACCATTGCGTGTATCACTTCGCCTTTTCGATTTCAATCCCCTGAATGCCGACACCGCCGGTCAGGTCGATGTCGATGATGCCGTCGTGGACGCCGACGTTCTCGTCGGTGAGCACGACCGCCTTGGCGAAACCGCCGGCGTCGGTGAACGGATCCACCTTCTTCTCCCAGACGTGGTTCTCGACCTTGACCGATATGTTGCGGACGCCAGGCTTCTTGATAGGTTCGTAGGTCTCGGCAAAATGGAGTTTCACGTTGTAGAAACCCTTCGGGACGGGAATGTGGTAGGCGACGTGACCACCGTAAGCCTCCGTCTGGTACACGCGCTGCGCGTCGGTGCCGGCCACGATCATGGTGGCGCCGCGATCGGCGTAGCTGGCGTTCTCGTTGCCGTACGCGCCGCAGGCCAGATAGTGCTGATCGGGGAGCCAGCGATGTCCGCTCGGATCGACGTACGGCGACTCGCAGGCGCAGTTGATCCGGCCCGCGCCGGTCGTCTCCAGGTCCGCGAGAAACTTCGCCTGCCCGTCCAGGGCAACGATCTCAAGCTTCGCCCGCTTGACGTGCGCCGCCACCTCGTAGTCGTCGAGAGTGTTGTAGAGGGCAAACGCATCGTCGCTCTGCAGTCCCTCGAAAAGCCGGGCGATCATGTCGCCGGGCACGCTGGTGAGCAAGTGCTTCTGCGCGAGGATGTACCGAGTCTCCTTCTGGATCGACGACGACGCCGACACCGGCATGGTGAAGTCGCAGACGATCTTCTCCGGTGCGGCGTCGACGGTGAAAACCCGGATGTCGTTCGGCTTCATGTCGACGGCCCACGAGCCGGCCTTTGCGCCGGCGGGAGGCTGGCAGTCGTAGACGATATCCCGAACGGCGCCGCCGGCGATCGAGCCGGCCAGCGGATAGGGCGAGTGGTTGACGAGGCGGAGCCAGGCCCCGCCCTCGCGCACGGCGGCCTGCGCGATGACGCCGCGGGCCCGGTCCGGCGGCAGTGCTGCGAACTCCGCACGCGGCGTGCAGCAGAAGGCCTTGGCAAAACGGCGCTGCTGCTCGCCAAACGCGGTCTCCATGTTGCAGTCGAGCCAGCAGTAGAACAAAGTCTGCGGCGCGTGGTCCCGTATGGCGTCGACGAAATGGTGCATGCAGTTGTCCTCTGCGCCGCGGAGGACAAAGACGCCTCGCGCCGTGTGGTTCCACAGCCATTGCTTCGCCGCCGAGGCGGGGTTGTCCACCTCGTTGAGCTGAGTCGACATGTAGAGCGTGTCGAGGCGCTTCATGACGCTGCGGGAACCACTGTTGGTGTTCCAGCCGTGATAGGGCAGCGTGTCATCCGCCATCGAGCGGTTCGGGTAGTAGTCCACCTCCAGCAACGGTGTCACCAGCACAAGTCCAGGCTGGCTGGTGTACATCTCCAGCGGCACGCCCATCGCCGTGAGGTAGTCCTCCATGCCGGTATCGCGAGTGCGACGCGACCGTTCAGCGTCATCAAACGGCGAGTTCTTCTGGGGACCGGTGCTCTGGTAGATGAACATGTCCCACTTGTTCGCGCCGGTCCGGACCCGATCGGACATCTTCTGGAAGGCGGCGCGAACCTTGACGCCACGCCAGTGCAGCCAGAGCGCCTTGTTCTCGCCCATGAGCAGGTCGTAGCGTTTCTGGAACCGCTTGGGATCGACAGGGTCGACGTCAAGCTTGACGCCCGTCTCCTTCGCAAAGAGACCGACGGTGAAATCATCGTAGCCCACCTCGGTCCCCTCCACGTCGCGGTAGCTGCCACGCACGAAACCGGGCGCCCACCAGTCGCCGGTGACGACGAAGACACCCTCGGGCTTGCCAACGCCCTGGTAGCGGTCGTAAATCTCGCCGAGAGTGTCCAGCATGAGCTCCTCGACCTTCGGGTTCAGGAAATTGATGCCGTCGCTGGCGAAACTGCCGACCAACTGGCGGCCATGGCGGTCGACCATGTGCAGCCCTTGCTCCCCTTGCCAGACCTTGCGGTCGCTCACCGCACCGTCGCCCGCAGCGCGCATGGCCGGCGAGTTGCAGTACTCGAAGCCGACCAGGCAGTGGATGTTGTTTTTTGCGTACATCCGCAGCATGAGGTGCGGGAGGTCGAAGTCCTGGTTGGAAGTGTTGCTGTTGTGCTTGACCGACGGATAGTCGCCCTGGGTGTACATGTAGACGCCTTCGACGGTCATGTTCTGTCCCTGGAAACGGAGCCACTTGATCTTGCGCTCGATGGCCCTGTACCAATTGAACCAGGCGTCGCGGTGGCCGCTGTTGCGGATTCCCGAGTCGAGCTCCAGCGGATTCTCGGAAGCAGTGGTCAAGGTCATGAGCGAGATACGCTCGTTGTGCGAGCCGAAGCGCCTCTCGGTCGGCGGCAGTTCGAGCGCGGGGAGATCGCCCTCGATCCTGTAGATGTTGATCTCGCAGGCGGCGGCGGGCGTGCCCCGCAGTCCGCTCATCACCACCACGGCGGCGGCGAAGCTGTTCGGGTAGTAGATGTAGCGCAGAGCCTTCTTGCCATTGCTCAGCGGATAGTAGGCGCCGCCGGTCAAAGCGGTCCCGCTGGAGCTGTCCCAACCGCGGCTGCCCACTGGGTTCGGATTGTTGCAGAACGGAATGGGAAAACACTCGGTGACACAGGAGTAGACGTAACGCGGGCGGTTGTCGGGGATGATCACTTCCACCAGGAACGGCTCGCCTCGTTCACGGAGGTGCAGGCGGTAGGCGAAGTAGTCCCACACGCCAGGCCCGGTCTCACGGTAGGACATACCATCCTCAGTGACGACCTTCCCTTTGTTGAGGGCTGCCGGATTGTACATGCCGGCATGGTCGAGGAACTGCGTGTCGTCGCCCGGTTCCGCGGCACAGTCGATCTTCCGGACGAGTACGAGGCGTTTGGCGAACGCCGGCTCGAAGCCGGCTAGGGGCAAGGTGTCCTGCGGGATCGGCCCGACGAGAACCATCTCCTCGCGCCGCGCCTCAACCGCTTTGCCATCGGCGTCCTGCAGCGTCCAGTTCAGGCGGTAGGGGCCGGGCTCCCGGGCTTTCGGGGAGAAGGCGTAGACGAGGAAGTCCCCGTCCTCCTGCGGCTCCATCTTCTCCAGCGTCTCGACCTTCGTGTCGGTTCCCGCTTTGAAGATCTCGAGGCGAGGGGCGCATTTTCCCTTCACACCGATGGGCAGACGGACGCGGAAAAAGGGCGTCTCGTCCACATCAAAGACGGGATACTCCCGATCGGCCGGGGCTGCGTCGAGCATGCCCATGTGCTTGGGCTCCAGACCTCTGGACACTGCAGTGCCGTCGGCGAGAGCCTCCGAAAGAGGCCGGAACGTCGGCGTTGCCCAGGCGGAATCGTCGAAGGCGGCGTTCGTCCAACCCTCGTCCGCCTTCAGGCTCGTCTTCCACGACGCGTCGCCGAGGAGGTGCGTCAGCGTGCCGTCGCGATCGACGGCCATTCCCTCGAAGAGCCATTCGGGACTGCGCTGCGACCACGTGATGAACTCGCGCTCGAAGGCGATCACGTTCTCGCCCGCCACCAGATGCGGCGCGAGGTCGACGGTCTTCTGCGGGCCCGCCGGGTAGATGCGAGTGCCCGTATCCATCTTCCGCCCATTCACATACAGAGCGTAGGTCTCCGGCGACTGGAATGTGGCGTGCGCGAGGATCGGTTTCGCGGCAAGGCTGAATTTCTTGCGGAAGTGCACGAGCGACGACGACGGCGCGATCTTCATTCCCGCGATTCTGACCGTGACATCCGGCGTCACGCAGTGGAGTTTGAACCCCGTGCAGTTGCCGCCAAGGGTACGGACGAGGCCAAGGTCGACCTCGAAGTCCTGCCTGTCCTTGCCTTTGATTTTGAACTTGCACTCCTCGGACGAGTACTTCGTGAAGCTGCTGACGCAGAACGTCCAGTCCGTCTCATCCACGCTCTGCTCAACGGTCATGCGGAGGCGGTACTTGTCCTTTGTCTGCGGCCCCCAGGCGGCGCCGAAGCGGGGGCTGGGACGGCTGAAATCGTTCGGCGGCGAGCCGAAGCCGAAAACGAACCCCTTCGGCCCGGTTGTAAAAACCATCGACCCGTTCTCGATCCTGTACTCCGCCCCCTTGCCGTAGCCGTACTCCTTGAGCCAGTCTTTGGTGAAGACGCAGGACTCGCCGTATTCGCTGGCAAAGAAGTCGGGGCCCACCCAGACACGGTCCTTGTCCGTGATCTGTCCCGGGCAGATCATGATCGGGCTCTTCCACGTCTGCTCCGCAAGGGGATAGATGCCGATGCCCAGGTTCGGCGCGTCCTTCTCGTAAAGTATCTCGGTTGCCCCGGCAAACTGACCGGTGCAGGCAACCACAACGGCGACGGCCAGCAATCCCCTCCACGGGGGGGGCATGTGACGCATACGTGCTTCTCCTTGCTGTAAATCCCAATCGTTACCCAGCAATCGTCGTCGCCATCGCCTCTCGATCACCCGCACCCTGGGCGGCGCCGAATCGATGAACGATTGCGACGACGATTGCGAGCACGACCACGAGTCGAGAGGAGGACTTCACACTCGCCTGCCATGCCCAGGGACGCAACCGCGCCTGACATAACCGCAGGGCTGTTTCAAGATCCGGCCCCGCGTCTCGGAAGGCCACGCCTCCGCGCACACCAAGTAGGGGCGGCCTGTCCTCAGGTCGCCCCCCCCCGGCGTGGGTACACGCCGGGGGTACTCGCCGCACGCGACGGTCACGAATCTTGAAACAGCCCTGACATAACCGCCGTGCCAGGGGTCGTCGCCGCCCCCTCCCCCTGCCTGATGTCGGGCATCTGCAGTCGACGGCAAGGAAGAAACACCGCCTGAGACGGAGTGTCTTCCCGGGCCACAAGTGAGGAAGATAGCGCCACCGCCGAGCGCCCGCAAGGAATGGGGGGGAATCCCGCGTAATGCGTCAGCGCCCCCGGGCGGCAGACTGTCCGGTCATGTGTGGGTGTTACTCACTGTTTGTCCGGGGCGTTCTGGCAACGTGGCGGGAGCGGCTCGCTCCCGCGGGTGCCGGAGCGAGCCGCTCCGGCCACTCTACCGCAGCCCGCGAGTAACATGGTACCCCACGACTCCAAACTCGTGTTTTCTGGCAGACTTTGTGACGGCAGCAACCACGCCGAGCCAGGTGTCGGGTGTCGGGTGTCGGGTGTCGGGTGTCGGGTGTCGGGTGTCGAGGGGG
>Ga0208968_1000753_pt1 | contig 19424 bp, 13 predicted proteins | sample RifOxyA3_FD_184031 | JGI IMG/M metagenome (GOLD analysis project Ga0208968, IMG submission 184031) | Groundwater microbial communities from Rifle, Colorado - Rifle Oxygen_injection A3 (SPAdes) | ecosystem: Environmental > Aquatic > Deep subsurface > Groundwater | place: Rifle, Colorado, United...
GGAGCGCCCGCGTCCTCGCGGGCTCCGGAAGCGTGGTGGCCAGTTTCAGCTTGGTATGACCGGGCGGGCCGGCGCCCGGGGGGGGCTGACGCATTACGGGGTTGACATTCGTCGCCGGGGCGGATAAGATACCCTTGAAGACACACGTGTGCATGGAGTGGTGACGATGGCTTCGCGAAATGGCATCCCCGCGCCGCAGCATCGCGTGACGATCCGCGACATTGCCCAGGCGCTGAACATCTCACACTCGACCGTGTCGCGGGTTCTGAGCGGCTGGCAGGGCGGGTCGATCTCGGACGCGACGCGGCAGCGGGTGGTGGAGTGGAGTCGCCGGCTGGGGTACACCCCGAACAGTTCGGCACGGGCACTGGTGACCGGGAAGACGGGGAATATCGCCCTGTTCACGCCGTCGCTGGAGGAACGCACGGGGCCGCATTTTGCCCGCATGCTGGATGCGGTCGAACGCCGGAGCGCGGTCTTGGGTTACCGGTTGCTGGTCTGCGGTCAGATCGAGGCGTTGCGGGGCAGCGGGTTGGCCGACGGGCTGATCGTGTTGGGTGCCCCGGATCTCGTCGACGGCGCAGCGTTGTCTCCGGCCTTGCACAAGGTTCACGTCTGCCATTTGTCCACGCCGCCGGATCATCTGCGTAACATCATCTGTTGGAGTGACTTCGATGGAACGCGCCAGGGGACGGAGTTCCTCATTGCCATGGGGCATCGCCACATTCTCGGGGTGTGGGGCAACATTGCTCCTCCGCCCAGTCCGCGCGGCGCGAAGGTCGAGGGCCATCGCGCTGCCATGGCCGCGCACGGGCTGGTGGCGCGGGAGCGATTTGGGGCGCCATCGTCGGACCAGGTGCGGGCGGGGTACCTGCTGATGGCGCAGTGTCTGCGCGAGGCCCCGGAGGTCACGGCTGTGGTGGCGCGCAACGACTACCTGGCGGTCGGGTGCCTGCAGGCGGTGTCAGAGGCGGGCCTGAAGGTGCCCGGCGACGTGTCGATCCTCGGGTACAACGACACCATCCTGGCGCAGTATGCAGCGCCGCCGCTCAGTTCAGTGCGCACTCCCATCGCCGCCGCCGGTGAGCTGGCCGTCGAGTTGCTGCACGCGCGACTTCAGGACGGTGCGGTGGACATTCCGGGTCGGGTTCTCGGCACCGAGGTGACGGACCGCGGTTCGTGCGCCCCGCCACGGCCCGGGCCGCGGGGCAAAGCGACGCGCGGGCGCCGCGGCTGAGACGGGTACTTGACCCGGATCGGTCACCGGCGCGACGTGTACCGCCAGTAGGGTGAAGTGGTGAGGCGCGGGGCTCACCTCGAGTTTCCGGTTCATCCCGCCGCGGCACCCGCATCCTGCAGGATGAGCAGTCCGGCTCGGGGGCGGACTTTGGCGATGCGCACCGTGACACGGTCGCCGAGCCTGGTCTTGGCCAGGGTGCTGAATTGGCCGCGGACGCAGGTCTCGTCCAGTTCCACGGCCGGGTGTCGGCCGACACCTTTGACAACGGTGGCCGGGTACGTCCGGTCCTCGGGCTGCCGGCTCAGGTACTCGAGCAGCCAGTAGCGGGTTGCCTCGCGCTCCAGGTTCTTGTTCTCCGTCGCTTTACTGTCCGACTTGCTCAGGACCTCGAGCAGTTCCGTGAGGTTGTAGGGGAGGGGTTCACCGGCCAGGTGTGCGGCGAGCTGCCGCTGGATGACGAGGTCGGCGTAGCGGCGCAGGGGTGAACTGACCTGCGTGTAGAGGTCCAGGCCGAGGCCGGCGTGCGGTTCGGGGTGGGTCGAGAGGCGCGTACGCTGGATTTTGGACAGTTCACGGTCGAACGCCGCCGGGTCATAGGGCTCGACCGGTTTGACCGTGTCGCGCGGCGGGGCCTGGACGCGGTAGATCACCGGCACATCGTGGCGGAGTGCGTACTCCGCACTGAGGCGGTTGGCCAGGATCATCAGTTCGCCGACCAACAGCCGGCTGGGCGTGGCGGCGTCGACGTTCTTCACCTGGATTTCCTTGCCGTGCAGGCGGACCTTGATCTCCGGACGGTTCAGGCGGAAGGCGCCACGGGCCTCGCGCTCGCACCGCAACCGGTCCGTGATGGCCAGCAATGTCCGTAGTGCACTGCTCAGCGGGTGCTCGGACTCCGGGCGCAGTGCCGCGTCGGTCGCCTCGTAGGTGAGCCGGTGCACGATGCGGACTTGGGCGCGGCCGAACGTCCAGTCGAGCAGCTCGCCCTGCGGGCTGAACCGGACACGGAAGCTCAAGGCGGGCCGGTCCTCGTTGCGATTGAGGCTGGCCAAGTCGCAGCCGAATCGTTCCGGGAACATGGTCACGGTTGCCGTGGGCAGGTAAAGCGTGAGGGACCGCTCCGAGGCGGCTGCATCGGCCGGGTCCCCCTTGTGCACGAAGGCGGCAGGGTCGGCAATATGGATGCCGACAATGACGTTGCCGTCCTCCGTTGTGACCGTGATGGCGTCGTCGACCTCCCGCGTGTCGGCGTCGTCGATGCTGAATGATTCCAGGCGAGAGCAGTCCAGGCGGCCGGGATCGGGTCGGTACGGGGCCAGGCTGGCGACATGCGTCTCGACGGCCTTGCTGAACCCGGGGAAGATGCCGTGCAGGAGCATGAACTGGTCGGCGTCGGGTGGGAGGCGGCCGGCACGGCGCAACAGGTCGAACCCGGCTTCGCGGAGGTGCTCCGGCCCGGCGGTGTCCTTGAGGATCCGAACCGCGTCGTTTTGGTGTCCCTGGGTGATGAACGCGGCCATCTGCGCCACGAACTCCTCGAGTTCGGGCGGTACGGGGACGATCTCGTCGGCCGTCTTCTGCAGGTCTAGGAGCCAGGCCAGGGCGCGTTCGCGCAGGGCCGTCTTCTCCGCCTCGCGCTGTTGCTGCAACCGGTATTGCTCCATCTCGTCCGGCGTGCGGGGCGCGAACGACAGGATGCCGGTGCGGCGGAAGTGCGCCGGGTCGGTCAGCAGCGCGATCACCGCCGCCGCCTGCTCTGCCGCGCCGGCGGCGCCGAAGTACTCCGTTGCGATGTCTTCCAGCGACGGGTCGTGGCGGTCCTCGCCCATGCTGGACCAGAGCAGTTCGGTGTCGATGCCCTTGGCGGCTTCGCGAATGCGCGTGTCGAATTCGCGCAGGGTCGAAGCCACAGCGCCGGCGTGCAGGCTGCCGAGTATCCCGATGATCTGCTTCGGGCCAGCCGGGAGGAGTCGGCCAGTGGCGTCCTCGACCTGCGTCTGATTGCGCTGCTGGCGATGGACGAACCCGACCAAAACCTCGTCACCGGAAATGAAACTGATGAATTTCTTATCAACATCCATAGTGTGTCTCTGGTGCGGAGGAGGTAACTTACCGCGGCAAGTGCCGGGGCGATACACGGCGGGTGCGAATCAGGGCGCGGGACGAGGGGCGGGTGTCGGGTGTCGGGTGTCGGGTGTCGAGGGACGAGGGACAATGCGGCAGAGCGTGGCCATGGTCAGCGGCCTGTGGAGTGCGGCGGCAGAGGGCGATTGAGCGTCCGGCGCCGCCGCTTCGGCTGAGGCGCATTGCCCGGGCGACGCGCTCCAGCCAAAGCGGTGTCGCAGCCGCCGGCAGCGGCCTTGCCACCGCACTCTATATCGCGACGTCGCCGAGGAACTCAGCCGCATTGATTGTTCCCCCCCCCGACACTCGACACCCGTCCCCCGACACGTTCCCCGGCTGAGGCCGTTACGGAAGGCGAAGATGAACATTTCAATCCGGGCCGCGACTATGGCGGACTACGAGGTGATCTGCCAGCTTCACGAGCAGGTGGATCGGCATCATGTCGAACTGCTGCCGGACGTGTTCCAGGAGTTCCGCGGACCGGTGCGCTCGCGGGAGGCCATTGCGGCCTACGTCGAGGGCGAGAACGCGGACTGCCTGGTCGCCGACAGCGATGCCGGCGTGGTCGGCCTGGTGACGATCAAGGCGGCGCCGTCGCCGAATTACCCGATGTTCCGGTCCCGCACCTTTGCCCTCATCGAGAACCTGGCGGTGCATGAAGCGTGGCGTGGCCAGGGGATCGGGTCGACCCTGATGCACGCTGCCAAGGGTTGGGCGCAGGCGCGAGGCTTGGGCACGATCCAGCTTGCCGTCTGGGCTGCGAACTCCGCAGCCATCCGGTTCTACCGCAAGCACGGGTTTGATCCGATCCTGATCCGAATGGAGGCGGACGGCTGAAGGGCTGCGTGAGCCCCGAAATGTCCGTTTTTCCGATGATCCCGATGATCTCGAGGCATTTGCCCCCCCGGTCGCGGGCACTTTTCGGAAGGTGAGGTCGAACGATGTGCGGTGATGAGATGACAGACCTGGCACGGGTTCAGGCGTGGTTTGAATCGGGCGAACTGGTGCAACCGCGCGCTGAGGCCCTGAATTTCGTCGACCTGGTGCGGGCAATCGGCCGGCTTTGCGGTGCCGCCGAACTGGCGTCCGGACCGGGGGAACTCAGCCCCGCCACGGCGGCGCGAATGGGCAGCTTTATCGGCATTGCCCCACAGCCCTGCAAGCTCTACATCGAGCCCTGCGCCGGGTGTCACGTCGAGTATCTTGGCGTGCACGGCGGATTGCGCCCGGCCGAAATGACCGTGCCGTTGGTGCTGGTGTGAGGGGACAGATTTCGGGTGTTCGGTGTCCTGGGAAGTCCCCCCCCCGACGCCCGTTGCGCGTGCTCACCGCACGTTGACCAGGGCGGCGCAGGCGGCGCCGAGGAGGATTCCGAGCTTCTGGCGCCGGGTCAGGTGTTCGCGCCAGGCGTAGACGGCCAGCAAGGCGGTGAGGATGACGCCCGCGGCGGCTTTCAGCGGCAGGAACACGATGGCCGGCAGTACGGTGAAGGCCATGATGAATGCCCACAGTCCGACGACGCAGGCCAGTCCCATGATGACGCCGAGCCTCACTTCTCCACCGCGGAACCGTGGTTTCGGTATTCGGACGACCGCCGGCGCGAGCAGCAGTCCGCCGGCGGCCAGGCAGTAGGTCAGATAGCTGAACAGGATCTCCGCATGTGCCGCGCCGGCGGCGGCGGCGGGGTATGCCAGATCGCTGACGATCTTCATCAGGATCACTCCCAGTCCACTGCAGACGGTGGCCACGGCGACCAGTATGGTCCAGCGCGTCCGGTTCCCTTCGATATGCGACTTCGGGTCGCCGAACAGAACGACGCACGGGATCATGAGAACGAGGCCGACGATCTGGTACATGCCGGGCTTCTCGCCCCAGAAGCAGATGGCGACGAGCAGCGGGATGACCACCGACAGGTTCACGCAGGTCCAGCCGATGGCCAGTCCGCCCTGGTGCATGGCCATGAAGAAGGTGCGGACCGACACCAGCATGAGGAACGCGCCCGTCAGTCCCAGGGGGATTGTTGGCCCTTGGGCGACGAGACCGCCATGCGCCAGGGCGAATGCCGCGGCCAGGCTGGCGCCTGCCGCGTACATGATCAACTGAACGGCGACGGTGTCGTAGTTGCGGTTGGCCGCGACCTTGTAGCAGACGCTGAACGCGGCGCCGACCAGGATGTGGATGATGGCGTAGATCATCAAGCAGGGCTCGGGGCGCGCACGAAGACGAGGTGTGGCACGGTGCGGCCCTCCGCTTCCCACAGCAGTTCGAAGTCGGTCTTGATGTCGCGGATATCATCGCATGCTGCGGGGGCGGGGCAGAAGAGCGGCAGGTCGGCAACGATGCGCCGGATGTCGTCGAGGTACGGCAGGTGGTCCGTGGCCAGGTGCAGAATGCCGTCAGGTTCCAGGATCCGCGCCAATCGTGTCAGGAAGTCCGTGGTCACGAAGCGGTTGTGGCGGTGCCTGGCTTTGGGCCATGGATCGGGGCACAGCAGATGAACGCGTCGTACAGACGCGTCCGGGATTTGGTAGCCGGCCAGTTCCAGGTTGCTGGCGCGGAGCAGTTCGAGATTGCGGAGTCCGCGTCGATCGGCCTTGACCGCGACCTTGCGCAGGCGTCCCAGCATGATGTCGCTGCCGAGGATCAGTCGATCGGGATGTCGGTCTGCCAGGGCCAGAGTGAACCGGCCCTTGCCGCAACCCATGTCCAGTTCGATGGGGCAGGTCGGTCGGCCGAACCTGGGGTCGATGACCTGGTACGTACCGGTCAGTGTGTGGAGTCGGTCCGAAATGTTCTGCGTAGGCATAGGCGGAGGTCAGGCGGCGGCGGGCCTGTGGCTGTTGTTCTGTCGCTTGCGCTCAGGGTGTGTCGGGCGGTGTCGCCGGGCGGTTGGGTGCCGGTGGCAGGCCGGGGGATTCCGGGATATCAGGCAGCACGGCTTCCGGCGCCATGAGCCGGACGAGCCAGCGCGTGATGGTGCCGAAGTACTGGGCGGCATCCGGGCCGCACCAGGACATCAGGCCGGTTTCGTAGGGCAGAGACCCGTCAGGTGCAACCGCGCGGTAATAGATGTCCGGCGAGACATAACCGCGGTAGTCGGAGGAGAACGAGCAGAACCACAGCGACAGGTCTTTGCTGGTGAATGAGTCCTTCCACGTCTTACCCAGTTCAGAACTCGGCTCGACGGGTAGGCCGATCAGCACCGTGTCTCCGATGCGAACGGCCTGGATCCATCCGGTGCTGTCCACTCCCAGCAGGGGCAGCAGCAGAGGGGAGAAACGCCAACCGAGCCGGAACCGGATCTGGTACGGCGGCAGTGGCACTCGGGTTCCCAAGTAGGAAATGGGTGCCAAGTCCGCGAAAACGAGGCCTGCATCTCCCTTCTGGACGCGTTCTGCCAAGGCTTGCCCCAGTGCGGCGGCGCGGGCGTGCACCTCGAGTGCTTCGGGGGCCTGCAGCAGCACCGTTCTTGCCGGCGAGCCGTCAGGGATACGGCCCATGGCGGTGCGGACCAGTTCCAGATGCGCTTCTGCGGGGACGGGCGGTTCGGGTGCGGCGTTGCCGCTGGCGCCGCACTGGAACAGGGCGGTGACACCCCAAGTCTGCTCCAGATACCCTTGGAGATACCCCGGGTAGTCGCCGCTGATCAGCAGGTTGTCCGGCCCGAGAACCGTGGCGTGCGCGGAGAAGTTGAGCACGTAGCAGCGTTTGCCATCGGCCTTGCGGAACACCAGGTACTCGAACCGGGAGTCCACCGAGTTGCCTTCGCGCGCCCGGTTGCGGACGAACTCCGCGGCGTCGAACCGGCCGCGAGCGATGCCGGCCGGTTCCATGTCTTCGATGGCCGTCAGGGCGGCCTCGACAAACGCGGTGCGAAGTATCTGGCCGACTTCTTCGACATAGGCGCCCCCGGCGAAGTGACGGGCCGCCAGGTTATCCCAAGGGTTGGGCGCAGAGTGTGTGTGGGTGGCGCTGAACAGGATCGCCGCCTCGTCCAAGCCGGTCGCAGCCCTGATCTGGGCTCGTACCGGGTTGCTGAGGTTCGGCGGTATCACCAGCAGGTCGGCGCCGATCAGCAGCACGGTCTTGACCCCGTCGCCAACCGCCACGGCCCGAACACGCAGGTCCTGCATCACCCCAGTGGAGTTGTGGCCTTGTCGGGCCGCGTAGCCGAACAGGGGGACGGGCGCAAACGGCGTGATGACCCGGGACGCCCAGCCGGCCCGCAACGGCCGGTGCGTACTGGCTGGCAGGCTCGGCGAAAACGGCGCCACCTTGATCCGTTCTCCCGCAGCGGCCAGCTTGCGCAGTGTCGGGCCCCGGGATGAATACGCCGGCCACGGTCCGACCAACAACACGACAAGCGCGACGGCGAAAGCGATTGCCGCCAAGGCCAAAACGACGGATTTGCGGAGGCGCTGCAGTGCCATGGTCAAGCCATCCCTGTCGCCGTGTCATCCACTCTTCTTCCTCTCGCGGAAACTGGACCGGGCAGACACCGAAAACGCCCCCGGCCACCGCAGGAGCAGGGGAATGAACTCCCAACTATGAAGATAACCCCGGCATGGGGCCGGAACAACCCGGGGCGGAGAGGAAATCGAGACCCCGCGTCCCGTCTCGCTCCGTGGCCGTTTGCCGCGACGTCGGGGGCGCCGCACTGCCGGCCAGCGTTCCGATGCGGTTCCAGTGGACCGCAGGCTCGCCTCGCGTCGCCTTCCTCTGCGGCGCCGGCCTGGCGCTGGCCGCGGCCGGTCTGCTCGGCACGCTTCGGTTCCCCCACGAGGCACGACACGGGGGCGCGTGAACCCGGCCGATCAGGCTTCTTCTTCCGGGGCGGCGTGGCCGAGTTCGCGGAGTTTGTTGCGGAGCGTGTTGCGGTGCAGGCCCAGGTAGGTGGCGGCCTCGGACTGGTTGCCGCCGGCCTTGGCGAGCGCGTACTGGAGCAGCAACCGTTCGAGTCGGCTGACAGCCCTGGCCTGCAGGTCGCCCGAGCCGTCGTCCAAGGCCTCGATGCAGGCGCGCAGCAGTTGCTCGACATCCGCGGCGCGGGCGTCGGACGGCGCCGCAGGGCGGGCTTGCAGAACGGACTCGGGCAGGTGGGCTGGCAGAATGGGTGCTGTGCCGCAGACCACGGCTGCGTGTGCGATGGCATTGCGGAGTTCGCGCACGTTCCCCGGCCAGGCGTGGCGGGCCAGGGCGGCCAGGGCCTCCTCCGTCAACAGGGGCGGGTTGCCTCGGGCCAGTTGGGCCAGGAAATGTCGTGCCAGATCAGGGATGTCGATGCCGCGGTCACGGAGCGGCGGCAGTTCGATCTGCAGAACGGCAAGGCGGTAGAACAGGTCTTCGCGGAAGCGCTGGTCGCGGATCGCCTGCCGCAGGTCACGGTTCGTGGCCGCGACCACTCGGACATCGAGGTGGATCGGGGTCACCGAGCCGAGCCGCTCGATGACTTGTGAGTCGAGAAAGCGCAGCAATTTGACCTGCACCCCAAGCGGCAGGTCGCCGATCTCGTCGAGGAACAGTGTGCCGCTGTCCGCGGCTTCGAGCCGCCCGGTTCTCTCCCCCACGGCGCCGGTGAAGGCACCTGGCACATATCCGAACAGCTCGCTCTCGACCAGGTTCTCCGGCAGGGCTGCGCAGTTCACGGCGACGAACGGCCGGTCGCGGCGCGGGCTGTGCCGGTGGATGGCACGGGCCACCAGTTCCTTGCCCGTGCCCGTCTCGCCGAGCACCAGCACGGTCGTGTCGGTGTGCGCAACCAGGCCGATGCGTTTGTAGACCTCCTGCATGACCGGCGCCTTGCCGACCAGGATCGACTCGTCGTCCATCGAGGCAGTACCGGGCGGGGGGGGGTGGCGTGCGGAGTCCGCAGCCGCCCGCCGGGCCGACAAGGCGCGTTCGACCAGTTCGCTGGCCTTGTCCAGGTCGACTGGCTTGACCAGGCAGTCGAACGCTTTGCCCTGGATGGCGCGGGTGACCGTGTCGAGTGTGCCGAAGGCGGTGACAACCAGGATGCGGCAGTCGGGCGCATGCCGGCGCAGGGGTTCGAGCAAGTCCAGTCCGTTCCCGTCGGGCAGACGTACATCAAGGAAGACAATATCAGGGGGTGTCCGCCGGCACGCCTCCAAGCCTTGCAGGCATGACGGAGCCACCGCGACGGTCGCACCGCGGTTCCCGAAATAGCGCTGGAAGGCGAAGCAGATCGCCTCTTCGTCGTCAATCACCAGGATTTTCGTGCCGCGTTTCATCGGTGCATCGGCAGTTCGAACCAGAACCGCGATCCTTTCTGCAGCGAATCGTACCCTATCCGGCCCCCACGGCGTTCGACAATCTTGCGGCAGATGTGCAATCCCAGGCCGGCGCCGTGCGGTTTCGTGCTGACGAACGGGCCAAAGATGTCCAGTTCCGGAGCCACCCGCACGCCCGTGCCGGTGTCTGCCACGCACACGCGCACGGCCTCGGCGCCCGTGCACTCGGCGCCCACCGTCAGGTTCCCGCCGTTCGGCATGGCATCCAGTGCGTTGAGGCACAGGTTCAGCAGGACCTGACGCAGTTCGCCCGGGTCGGCCGCTACGGCGCGCGTGGCAGCGTCGAACTTTCGGGACACCTCGACCTGCGCGTGCCGGCACCGTCCGTCGAGCAGTCGTAGCACGGACGTTGCGGCTTCCTCCAAGTCCGCGACAGGACGGGTTGCGGACTCCGCATTCGTGTCCGTCGCGGCTGTGTGGGGTCGGGTCCCACCCGTCGCGAAGTTCAGCAATTCTCCGAAATATAGGTCGAGGCGGTCGATTTCACGAATGATGAGTTCGACGCTGCGGTCGTCCTTGACGCCGGCCCGGGCCAGTTCGTCGGCCAGGACTCTTGCATTCATCTTTATTCCGCTCAATGGGTTACGGCACTCGTGCGCAATTGATGTTGCCAGTTCTCCCAGCGCGGTGAGGCGTTCAGACTGGACGAGTTGCGCTCGGACTTCGTGCAGGTGCCGCAGCAGCCGGTCAAAGGCCTCGATCAGTTGGGTCATCTCGGCCGGGCCTTGGTGCAGCGAATCCCTCAATTCCGCCGGTACGCTGGCAGGCCCCAGGCTGGCTGTCCCGACGGACTCATGGGTGAGCGTCTCCATATGTCCGGCCAAGTCCCGGACCGGCCGTGATATCGTCGACGAGAGCCAGGAGCTGATGGCGGTGGCGACGATGACGGCAACAACCGTCGCCCCCGCGATGGGTGCCGTGGCCTGACGCTTAGCGGCCAGGATGCGCGCGGTCGGAGTCAGGAGGTACAGCCGCATCGGGCCCGTCGTGCCGATGGGCACCGGCGCCGTCGCAACGACGGCGGTGCCGACCCGGTACTCGGTCTGCCCGAGTCGCACCTTGGCGGGAACGGGACCGGCGGCAGCACATCGAAGAAAGGCGTCGGCATCCGCCTTGGAGAGGCTGGAGCCGGTCAAGCATTGGGCGTCAGTTGGCGCGGCGGCCAGTTCGGCGTCGAGGATCTGGCGCAGGTTTGTCATCAGCGCGTTGGAGAGGGGCAGGCGCAGGCGATCGACGAGCTCGGCCGCGTGGACCACGGCATCCTTGACCAGGCGGTCTTCGATGACGCGCCCGGCTACGTGCATGCCGAGCCACCCCATGGTCACACAAAGGACCAAGACCACGGCGTTGGTGGCCACGATGAGCCGGGTTTGGATGGAGGTCTTCACCGGGAACGCACCGGCGCTTTCCCGCGTCGCCCTTGGCGACGCGGAACGGCACAGACTCGTTACGGAACGCGTTGAAAGAAAACCGTCGCCGCCTACCGGCAAGGCGTCTCCGTGACCAGCGTCTTGAGGAGTTCGGTGGCCGCCTCAGGACACAGACCATGGCTGATCTTGAACCCATAGCGCTTCCACAGGAAGGCTTCGATGGTCATCCATTCCCCCTGGACCCGGACTTTGTGCGTCTGAGCGCACATGGTCAGGATGTTTTCGACGGCACGCAAACGGTCTTGTTCGGATCGGTTCTTCTGCCGTTCCCGACCCACCGTAGCCAGCGCTGCGATTCGGCGTTCGGTGATGTCGGACGCGAAGACCAGCGCCGTGTCCGTCTTCCCGTCGTCGGTGATCGGCGAGATCCGACAACTGAACCAGCCGGTCTTGCCCGAACCGAACGTGCCCTTCACGTCGCAATTCACGGGGCGGTCGGACTGGAGAGCGTCAGAAATGGCAGTGCGGAAGCGCTCGACGTGCGCCGGACCGATCAAGCTCAGAATGGATGTCTTCTGCAGGTGCTTGTTGGCCTGCTTTGGGGCAACCGTGATGATCGCTTTACGGTTGATGACAAAGATGTGCTCTGGCGTGTGCTCGATCACCGTCCGGAGAAAGTCTGCATTGCCAGAGTCCATGTCAGGGCTCCCTCGGCGGCCAGGGCGACAAACGCAGCCGATAAGCTCAGCGCCGCCGCTTCCCCCCCTGCCCACGGATGGATCCAACGGCGGCCAGGAGTCGCCCTACAAGCGGTTCTTCCACTTCTCGTTGATTTGCGTTTGCGAGGCGTCCTCAAGCTGCTTGTAGAAGGCCTGCAATGCGGCGCCCTCTTTCCGGCGCTGGAGTTGCGATTCGAGGGACGCGCGTTCCTCCTGAAGCTTGTCTTCCGCCGGCGGCGTGCGCGATGCCAAATAGACCAGGACTGTCCCGGTGTCCGTCTCGATGGGGTCAAGCCATGCGGGAGCGGCCTTGCCTATCACCAGCTCCTGCACCTTCCGCGGGTTGGGCACATTGCTCGGCGGACGCATTCGCGTGAAGGGGTCGGCGGTCTCAAATTTCAGGTCACCGGCGGCGTCGTCAAAAGCCTTCCCCGCCGTCAGGTCCTTGCTGATCTTCTCAAACGCGTCCTGGGCTTGCTGGCGCACTATCCGCAGGGCGGCCACGCGCTTGATCTGGCGCTCGACCCTGTCGGCCAGCGTGGGTTCCTGATCGTACGAAGGGAGGTAGGCCGCCTTGGATTCCAGCCAGCAGCTCACGTAGCAGTCTTTCTTCTGCCCCGCGATCATCTCGGAAACAGGGGTTTTCTCGCTCAGAGCAAAGGAGAGCCGGCTCAGTTCCGCGTCGTAGCCGAAGGGCATGATGGCGCCCTGCTCGCGGAACCACTGACTATCCTTTACGGGGACACTTTCCGCGGCAGCCAGCTCGGTGAAGACCTCAGCCGGCTTCTTGTCCGTGGCTTTCTGCGTCGCGTCGTAGGCCTTGTTCGCGAAGGCCACGGCGGCCTCCTGCGCCAAGCGTTCCGACTCCTCGCCAATGAGCTTTCCTCGGATCTCTTCCCGGGCTTCATCCAAGGTCCGGCCCTGGCGACGGTTTTCGAGTTTCAGCACCTGGTATCCTGCCGGGGACTCAATGATCTGGCTGACTTGCCCCACCTCCAGCGCGAAGGCGGCGTCCTCAATGGCCTTCTCCTTGTCGCCCCGAGCGAAGTAACCCAGATCGCCGCCGCTGGCCTTGGTCTTGACGTCTTCCGTATGCAGACGCGCCAACGCCGCGAAATCCTCGCCCTGGCGCAACTTACCGACAATCTCCTCGGCCTGCTTGCGTTTTTCGGCCTTCTGCGCATCGTCGGCTTTCGGCGGTAGACGGATGAAGATCTGCCGGCACTGGACTTCTTCCTTGCCGTAGTCCGCGCGGTTCTGTTCGTAGTAGGCGGAAATCTGGTCGTCGGCAATCTTGATGTCGCCACGGTAGGCGGCGGTGGCGAAAACCGCCACCCGCACCCGGCGCTGCTCGGGGACGAAATACAGTTGCAGGCAGTCGTTCACCTGCCGGTCGTATTCTTCCTTCTGCTGGCGCTTCGCCTCGTCCGAGAAGCCCGTCTGCTTGTCAACTTCGGCGCTATGCTCCTGCTTCAGATCGTCCGGCGTCTTGCCGTTGGCCAATTTCTCCCGGTAGACCTCGGTGTTCTCCTGGTAATATTTCCGCGTCTTCTCCGCCCACAGCTTTGCTTTGATCTCGTCCTTGACGGCGTCGGCGGCGGTCGGGACCGGACCGGGGATGGTTTCCAGGAGCACCGCGACGTAGTTCTTGCCGTTGTCAAAAATCAAGTCGGTGAACGGTGTCTTGTCATCCAGCAACAGGGCCTGGTCACGCAACCGTTGGCAGGCGCCGATCTGGGGGATCTCCGCGTCCGACTTGGCGAACGCGCCGGAGTCCTTCGGCTCCACCTGCGCCGTCTTGCAGGCGTCGGCGAAAATCTCCGTCGCCGCCTTGTCCGGCGTCTGCTTGCGGGCGTCCTGGAGCTGGGTGGCGAACACCTTGGCCGCGGCGGCGGCGTCCTGGCGAGCCTTGATCTTCTTCAACCGGTCCGCAATCTCGACTTTCACGTCCTCGAAGGCCTTCTTGCCGCCATCGTACAGCCGTTGCTTGGTCTTTTCATAGTAATCCTTGACCTCGGCTTCCGGGACGTCCGCCTTGTCCATGTACGTGTCGGAAACAAACTCCGCCACGCGAATCCGCTTCTGGTCGGGCAGTCGCAACTCGGTCCCGTGGTCCTTGAAGTATGCCAGAATTTCCTCTTCGGTCGGGTCCAGCGCCGGGTCCTTCAACAGGTCGTAGTACTTGAAGTCGTGGTAGCGGATGGTGAACGACTCGTTGTTGTGCATGAATTCGGTCTTGACCTCGTCGGGCGACACGAACACCCCAGCCGTCGCCTGCTCCTCGAGCCGGTCAATGATGATGCTGGCGCGCACGACGTCGTCAAACTGCTGCCCGTCGATGCCGCGCCGCTTCAGGACGTTGTCGGAAAAATTCTCGAATGCCGAGTGGTCGAACGTGCCGTCCTTTTGGAAGAACGGGTGCTCCTGGATGGTGCGGACGACTTCCTCGTCACTGACTCTGTCCATGCCGCGTGTCTTGGCCTCGTGCATGGCGCGCATGCGCTTCAGCGTCTCCGTGAACAGGTACGGGCGCATCCGCTCGTTGCTGCTCAGGAACTGGCCCCACTGCAGGAATACCGCCAGGTCGGTGGCCTCCACCTGGTCCATGAAATACTTGCCCTCAATGGGCTTGCCGTACATCTCCCCCATCTGCGGGCCCTTGAAACGTTGCCACATATCCGTAATGGATGCGCCCGGCGCCACGAATAGCACAAACGGGACGCAGATGACAATGGCGATGAACAGAAAGGCCCAGCGACCGTGACGGGCAAAGAGCCGGTTGAAGTGTGTGATAAGCATGCGTGCCTTGTCCCTCGCTGAGCCAGTTGAACACGTAAAGCCGAATAACATAAAGGACGGGAGCAAATTGACAAGGGGAACCGGCCAGGAAGTGCAATGCGCCCGTCGCGGGGCTGGTGGAGAATGCACGGGGATGCCCCCTGGGCGCCCGCAGCTTGCCCCGGCGTAGCTGCCTGGCGAAGTCGCGTTTCGCGGGCTGAACCGTCGCCAGATGTCCAGGTGCGTGCCGCGGGGACGTGTGCGGCATGGCGTCAAGCGAATCCGGACCGGCTGAAGGGCGTGTCGGTTTAGTGAGACAACAGGCCTTCCAGAGTGGCGGGACCGGCTCGCTCCCGCATGCCGGACCGAGCCGGTCCGGCCACTTTGGGCGTGGTTGCGCATCTGAGGTGGTTCAATCGACAGACCCTTCAGGCGGTCCGGACTCGCCGGGGTCGGGGCTCAGGAAGAGTCCGCCGCCACTTAGCGGGATTGGCCGCCTCCGCCCGCCGCCATTGCCGCCTCGATGGCGCGCAGAAGCCGTTTCGCCGCGAACGGTTTCTGCACAAAGCCCAGGGCGCCCTCGCTCAGGATGGCCTGGGACTCCGCATTCAGGCTGTAGCCCGAGGCCAGGAGCGCCCGGACCTGCGGGTTGATCGCTCGCATGGCGTGAAAGGTGTCGCGCCCGCCCAGGTTTGGCATGATCACGTCCAGGATCACCAGGTCGATCCGTTGCCACTCGCCCCGGTAGAGTTCGACGGCGGCCCGGCCGTCCGGGGCCGTGAGCACCTCGTGGCCCGCGGACCGCAGGATGTCCGTCGCCAGGTCGCGGACCAGTTCCTCGTCGTCGACCACCAGGACCCGCAGCATCGCGGTCCGGTGCGCCTCGGCCTCGGCGCTTTCGCCGACCGTCGCGGTCGTCGTCTCGACCAGCGGCAAGTAGATACTGAAGGTGGTTCCCCGGCCCTCGGCGCTGGCGGCACTGATCGCGCCCTTGTGCTGCATCACCGTGCCGTACACGGAGGCCAGGCCCATGCCCGTGCCGTGGCCGACAGGCTTGGTGGTGAAGAATGGCTCGAACAGGTGCGCTTTGACCGCATCGGTCATGCCGCAGCCCGTGTCCGTGACCGTGACGAGGAGGTACTCGCCCTCGGCCAGTTCGCCGCCCAGGACGGCGGCGAATGCCGCGTCCACTGCGACCGTGCGGGTCTCGAACGTGAGCGTGCCGCCCTGCGGCATGGCGTCGCGCGCGTTCAGGCCGAGGTTGAGCAGCGCGTTTTCGAGCTGCGACGGGTCGCCGGTGACCACGGTCGACTGGGCCCGCAGGAGCTGCTCGACGCGGATGCGCTTGTCGATGCTGCGCTCGAGCATGTCCACGGTCTCAATGATGACGTGATGCAGGTCCACCGGGACCGACTGGTACTGGCCCTTGCGCGCGAACGCCAGCAGCTTGGCGGTCAGGTCCGCCGAGCGCCGGGCCGCGGTGCGGACATTCTCGGCATAGCGCTTGAGTTTCGGGTCGTCCAGTCGCGTGCTGAGCAGCTCGGCATAGCCCAGGATCCCGGCGAGCTGGTTGTTGAAGTCGTGCGCCACGCCGCCGGCGAGCTGGCCGATGGCGTCCATCTTCTGCATTTGGCGCAAGCGCTCCTCCAGAAGCCTCTCGTCGGTAATGTCGCGCATGACATGGGCGACGTGCGTAACCTGTCCGTCGGAATCGATGATGGGGAATACGCCGACGTTGAACCACCGCCCGCCCAAGTTCGGCTCCTGGAAGACAAACTGCTGCGGCGTCCGGCTCGTGAACACGTCGCAACTGCGGCACCCTGTCGGCGGCCGATCGGTCCCGTGCACGACGTCGTAGCACAGACGTCCTTCAGCGGCCTGGCCTGCGAGGCGCTTCCGCATCTCCAGGTTGGTTCTGACCACGCGCCGGTCCCGGTCGATCACCGCGATGAGGTCGGTGCTGGAGTCAAAGGTCGCCTGCCACTCCTTCGCCGCCGCGGCAAGCGCCTCCTCCGCACGCTTGCGCTCGGTGATGTCCACCGAAACGCCGATGAGGCCGAGGACATTTCCTTTCTCGTCGCGACGCGGAACATACTGGTTGCTCCAATGCCTGCCCCCAGCCTGGACTTCAGCGCTGAAGTCCTCCCCAGCCAAGCCGCGCCGGATGAGCGCCAGCGCGTCCGGGTTGTTCCTGTAGAGTTCAAACACGGATTGCCCGACCCGCCCGCCCGCTTTCAGGCCCAATCGGGCCAGGGCACGGCCTTCCGACAGCAGGAGGGTCCCAGCGGCGTCCAGATCCCACAGGACAACGGGTGCTGCCATGACGACGGAACGAAGGTGTTGCTCGCTCTCCCGCAGCGCCGCCTCGGCGCGCTTGCGCTCGGTGATGTCGCGGCAGAGCGAGATGATGCGCAACGCGTCGCCCTCCCCCTGCACGGTCGCGTTGATCTCCACCGGCGTGATCCGGCCGCTGGCATCCACGTAGTCCATGGCCAGGTTCCGGATGAACCCGTCCCTGGCGCATTGGGCCACTGCGGCCGCGTTCCGCTGCTTCGCAGACTCCGCGGTCCACTCCATGACGCTCCGCCCAAGGATCTCGCGCAGTTCGTGGTGGCCGGACAGGCGCACGTATTCCCGATTCGCATCCACGACCTTGCCGTGCCGGTCCAGAATCAGGTACCCGGTGTTGGTTGTCTCGACTAGGGCGCGGTACTTGCCCTCACTGGCCCGCACGGCGTCCTCCGCCCGCTTGCGGTCGGTGACGTTGCGGAAATACCCGATCAGCCCGTCGACCCGGCCGGTCGCATCGAACTTCGGAACGTAGGTCCCATCGAAGAACTCGAGCTCGCCCTTCAAGTTCCGAAGCGACGTCTCCAGATGAAACGGTTCGCCCGTCTCCAGCACCTTCCGCTTGATGACCGTGAGTTTCTCGGCATCCGTCTTTTCGAGGAAGTCCCCTTCGGTCTTCCCAATCATGTCTGCTTCGGTGAGGCCAAGCTGTGGGTTGACGACAAGTCGGTAGCGCAGGTCGCGGTCCTGTACGATAATGTGGTCAGGCGTATTGGCGGCGATGATGCGGAACCTATCCTCGCTCTCGCGCAGTGCCGCCTCCGCGCGCTTCCGCTCCGTGATGTCGCGCGAGACGCTGATGAGCGCCTGCCCGGCGCCCCAGGCAATGGTGTGTTCGTGCACCTCGGCAGGGGTGGTCTTGCCGGACGCCGAAACGTATGCGGTCTCGAAGATCTGCGCGCCTCCCGCTGCGACCTTGGCGGCGTTGGCCGCGATCGCCGCGGCGTTGTCCGGCGCCACGAACTCCGCCACGTTCCGGCCGACCAGCGCCGCGCGCGGAACCTCGAGCCGGCGCGCCATGCTCTCGTTCGCCTCGAGAATGACCCCGTCGGCGTCGTGGATCAGGACCGCATCGGGCAGTTCCATGAACAGGCTGCGGTAGCGGTCCTCGCCGCCGCACCGGGCCCGCGTGCCTGTCGTCGTCTTAGCCATAGCCATGGATCTCCGATCGTTGGTGGTGTACCGAAGAGAACCGAAGAGACGTACGCTGGTCGACGCACCCTCCCCTCTTCCCGGGGCGCAAGCGCAGGGGAGCGGTGGGGGAGCGGGGTCGTTCCTATGGTTCTAGTTGATTGGCAGTAGGTTGTGAGCTGATATTTGTGAAATAACCGTGCTATTCGTTAGTTCTGATAGCCTAATCACGGGGGAGCGGGGTCGTTCCTATGGTTCTAGTTGATTGGCAGTAGGTTGTGAGCTGATATTTGTGAAATAACCGTGCTATTCGTTAGTTCTGATAGCCTAATCACTGGCTAAGGTTTTGACAGCCAAGTCGCGACCAGTCCGTCCGATACGGGCTTCGGGGCGCTCAGTGCGTACGAACCGGCGGCGCGCGCGTCGAACGGCGTTGGCGCAGCCAGTGCCGTCACCTGGCAACGGCCCGTGGTCACGCGTCCAGCCAGGCGTCGTACCCAGGCCTCATCGCCGACCGCCACGGCCCGGCTCCAGTCCGGCTCGCGCACCGGCGGACCACTTGCGAGCACGTCCTCGATCGTGCGCAGGTGCCAGTCGCGGAACTCCACCTCGGTCTTCATCTCCAGGCAGCGCAGCAGGCACGGCACGTCCAGGATCCGGTAACGCTGCCGACGCCCCGCCAGCTCATGGAAACCTCCGCAGACCCATTGTGCCGGATGCTTCACGCGTCCGGCCCGGACCATGTTCAGATCAATGTAATACAGACACCGCGACAGATGCGCGCCTTTCTGAATCAGTGTAGCGTGATAGCGGCCGCTCCAGAACGCGCCCTCCCGATGCTTGCGCCGGTTGTAGTCCTGCGCTGCCGTGCCCTGCAGGAAGCGCAACCCTTCCGAGATGTACTCCATCTTCGCCGCCCACAACAGCAGGTGGACGTGGTTCGAGGTGATGACGTAGTTCAGCACCGACACCGGATACGCCAACGCCATCTGCCGCAACCGCTCCCGGTACCGCCGCCGGTCTACCTCGAACCGCAACAGAAACTCCCGTCCGTGACAGCGGTGCGTCACGTGCACACACGCCTGCTCGGCAACCCCGCGCGGCCTGGCTCTGCGTCCCATCCGCCCTTGCCTTCCTCCGGAATCATGGTCCCGGGTCAGGACGCGGCACCCGACGGGCCGGCCCAACCAGGACCACGCCCCGCCGGCACATGTCCCCGACTTCGCCCCCTACCATAGCACGCCAGCCGTCGCAGTAAAGTAAATTAAAATATGCTACATATAAAACTATGGCGTCAGAATTATGGCTTCCGTAAGTTCTTCTAGGTAAGTAATATACGCTTCCATCGCCTGGGCGCCAGGCGCGATTCTCTGGGGATAGGCCTGATGGGGTGTCCTTTTTTGCC
>Ga0208968_1000778_pt1 | contig 19038 bp, 11 predicted proteins | sample RifOxyA3_FD_184031 | JGI IMG/M metagenome (GOLD analysis project Ga0208968, IMG submission 184031) | Groundwater microbial communities from Rifle, Colorado - Rifle Oxygen_injection A3 (SPAdes) | ecosystem: Environmental > Aquatic > Deep subsurface > Groundwater | place: Rifle, Colorado, United...
CGAGCGTGGTCCTCGCCGGCCGCTGTCACGGACGAGTCTGGGTCGACCGCAACGGCAGCCGGATCGAGGTGGTGGTCCACCAGGTCGAGGGCCGGCCCATAGAACCCCGATCTCTGCTCCTCAGTGCGCCGGAGCTGTATCAGCCACCGGCTCCTGGAGATCTCGTTTTTGCCCGGGTACGCCTGTCCCGCTCGGAGAGCCGGTGCGGTCTCACCCGGAAACCGTGTCGCCGGGGACGCCTCGAGGATCCCGGTACCTTGGTCGTGGTGCGCTCGGAGGGCGTGGTGCGTGAGCTGTTCGAGGGTTGGCGGAACAATCTGGAGCACCACCTCGAAGTGCTCGACAGCACGGGGTTCATCACCGCCTTGCTCCTCGGCTCGCGGCACAGGCTTGCCGATGAACAACTCCAGGCGTTCTTCGAGAGCGGTCTCGGTCATTTCGTGGTCGTCTCGGGCCTGCACTTGGCCCTGGCCTGGGGACTTGCCTTCTCGCTCTGCGGAGGGCTCCTGCGCCTCGTGCCCTGGTCCTTCTTGTTCGTGCGGCGTTCGTTCTTGTGCAGTATTACCGCGTACTGCCTCTGTCTGGCCTACGGAGGTCTGACGAGCGCCCATCCCGCGACGTCGCGGTCTTTGTTGATCATCACTCTGTTCCTGGTGTGCTCGTTGCGTGGACGTCGGCACCGGCGGTTCGACACCGTGCTGCTCGCTCTCACCATCCAACACGCTATCATCGGTGAGGAATTGCTCGACGTCTCCCTCGTGCTCTCCTACCTCGCCTATGGGCTCGTGCTCCTCGCTCTACCGGCGACGAGACTGCCTGCCGTCGGTTTCTTCCAGCGCGTCTGGCGGACCTGTCGCGAGCACGGACGGCTGATCGTGATCGTCCAGCTCGGACTCGTCCCTATCAGTGCGCTGGTTTTCCAGCGGATCTGTCTGGCGGGTTTCTTCAACAACCTGCTCATCGGTCCGCTCTTCACCCTCGGTATCATCCCCGCGCATCTCGTGACCTTGGTCGTCGGGACGTGCCACCCGCCCACCCTTCCTCTCCTGCTCGGCTGGCTCGATGGTCTCGATCGCCTGCTCGTGGAGGTTCTGCTCCTCTTGCCGCGCGAGGTATTCTCCGTGGTGCTGAGCCCGGCCCAGACCCTTTGCCTCTACCTCGGCGGGGCAGCGCTCTTGGTCTTTCGCCCCTGGCCTCGGCGATGGCGTCCCGTGGTCACCGTGCTCCTGGGCTGTACGGTCGCCTGGGGGTTGGACGGGCGACCGGTCGATCCGGCCGAGGCAGAGGTCCATGTCCTCGATGTCGGTCACGGCGATGCCATCCTGGTCCTGCATCGCGGCCACGGGGCGGTCCTGATCGATGCCGGGGGGAGCCGCCTGGGAGCGGATCCAGGACGTACCCGCGTGCTGCCCCATCTCGCGCACCTCGGTCTGCGACGCCTTGAACTGGTGGTGGCAAGTCATGCAGACCTGGACCATTACGGCGGTCTGCGAGCCGTCCTTGAAGTGGTCGAGGTGGGGGAACTCTGGCTCGGGCCCAGTCCGGCCTCCGAACTCGCACCACTGGTCAAGACAGCGCTCGATCGGGGCGTGACCGTGCGCCGGGTGATGGCCGGCCGGCGCTGGTGCAGCACCGACGATGGGGGGGTGTGCTTGACCTTGCTTGCGCCGGAGGCTGCCTTTGCTCGTGCCCGGAGCGACAACGTCGGGGCCATGGCCATGGCCTGGGACCTCGTGGGCTACACCGTGATCTTGACCTCTGATTTGGAGGGTCGAGCGCTCGACCGGTTCATCGATCAATACGCGGGGTTGTTACGTTCGGCGGTCGTCCAGCTCCCCCACCACGGGAGTCGCAGGGCGGGGGCGCGGCCGGTGCTGAGTCGGCATCAACCTTTGCTCACGTTCACCAGTTCTCGAGAATGCCCGGAACCGGCACCCGGGTTGCCGCACGACCTCTGCACCGGCACTTCGGGGAGTATCTCCTTGGCGATAACGCCCGACGCTCTCTCGATCGGAGCCTGGGGGAGTGGGCGCGGTCCCTAGGGAGCCTTTTTGGGAGGGTGGACCTCGAGGACGGGCGCCAGCAAGCCGCACGCGGCCAACTCGACCTCGACCTCGGCCAGGCCTGCTTCGATGGTGGGCAACCAGGTCTCGAGTTCTTGAACGTCCTTGGCGAACGACCACGCTCGCTGGTAGACATGCTGGGCCTTCTTGGCCAGCAGACCCACCTCCTGGCGGAACTGGAGCCGTAGCCGGTCGGCCTCGGCTCTCGGCACTGATGCAGGTATGACCAAGGAAGGCAGCAGGAGGCGGTACAGGCCCAGGTACAACTCGGCGATACGCTGCAGGCTGCTCATGGCCATGCCCGTGTCACCGACCTCGATGGCCCTCCTGAAGTAATACTCGGCCCGCTCGGTCCAGTAGGCTCTATCCCCCAACACCTTGTCCGGCCCGGCCTCGGGGGCTCGTACCTCTTCGTGCAGCGCACGGTGGACCTGGATCTCTCCGAGGACGTGGTACGCTTTTGCCCGTTCCCAGTCTTCGATGGCAGGCAGGTAGGTGCGATAGGTGTCGATGTAGTCGAGGCAACGCAGGAGTTGCCGTTCCGAGTCCTCCAAGTGGCGCAGCCCGAAGGCATAAAAACCCCGGAGCAGGGCGAGTCGGACGGTGTCCTGGTTGCTCAGCAAGGAGTGTCCTTCGAGCTGATCCAGGTAGAAGAGGGCCTCGTGGTAGTGCTCGTCGGCAGCGTAGGCTTCCGCGGCGAAGAAGAAGTGACGGGGCGGTTCGAAGCGGTGGTCGCTCTGGCGCAAGTAGCGGGAGAAGTAGTCGGCGGCCTTGCCCGGTTCGTTCAATTCCCTACAGGTCAAGCCCAGCTTGAGATGCACTCTGGGCAGGAGTTCTCCCTCGGGATAGCGGCGCACGTATTCGCTGAGGAGCTCGTACGCCCGACCGTACTCGTGATGGTCGAAGGCCCGGCTGCCGTCGCGGTAGAGGAGGTGTGCCTTCCACAATGCTCCGTCGAAGAGGGCGCGGTTGAAGGACAGGGGCCGCGCGACCAGTTGGTCGATCTTTGCCCTGTACGTGGTCTGGCCGCACGCGGTGAGCAGAGAGAGGAGGATAGGTCCGAGCCACGGTCTCATGGTTCCTCCCCTGGGCCGGGGATAGTGCCGAAGAGAAAGTCGGTCAAGGTCCCCACGGCGTCGAGCTCGACGGGTTCGAGGTCGAGTTGGGGGATGCTGGTGAGTTGCATGGTGTCGGGGAGGGCACTTGCCAGAGCAGCGAGCTGCTCTGCATCCCTGCGGGCCAGGTCGGCCAAACGCTGGTGGGTCTTCTCACAGGCCGTGATCAAACGTCCGGCCCGTGCTGCTCCGAGGCCGAGGGTTTGCGAGAACAGGGCTTCGAGGGGCGGGAGCGGGCGTTCGGAAAAGGGATAGTCGAACACGCGGTTGACCAGGAGATGACGGTGTCTGAGCCCATAGTCGCGCATCTTCCGACCGAAGTACAGGGCCTCGTGCATGCTGCTGCGTCCGGGGCTGGCGATCAGGATGAAGGTCGTGCCGTCCTGGCGCAGGGTCGCCTGCACGTCCCGGACTCGTTCGCGGAACCCTCCGAAGAGTCCGGCCAGGGCTCCGAGGAACTCGGCGATCGGCCCGAGATTTCCTTGATCGACCACGCGGCCGAGCAGCCACAGCGCTCGCTCCCGGCCGAAACGGAGCAAACGGGAACCCTCGTCCTCGGGGACGAACCAACGGAAGATCCTCTCGTTACAGAAATCGAGCATGCGTTGGGGGGCATCCAGGAACCCGAGCGCATCGCGGGTCGGGGGGGTATCCAGCACGATATGGTCATAGGTGCCGTCGTGATGCAGTTCGTGGAGTTTCTCCAGAGCCATGTATTCGTGGGTACGGCTCAACGCCGTGGCCACATGTTCATAGAGGTGGCTCGTGCGAACTCTCTCGAATTCTTCTTTCGAACGGGCATGCCGAGCGAGACTTTCGTCGAACGTGAGCCGGCAATCCAGCATCATGGCTTCGAGCACCCCCCCGGCCGAGGTCCTCGTCGCTTCGACGATACGATTACCCTCGGGGGCGACGCCGAGGGCCTCGGCCAGCCGGCGGGCCGGGTCGATCGTCACCACCAGGACCCGTCTGCCGCGACGAGCGAGGAACAACGCCAGGGCCGCCGACAAGGTCGTCTTGCCCACACCTCCGCCGCCGGCGCAGACGATGAGGCGCCGACCGAGCAACTCTTCGGCCAAGGCACTGTTCACAGGACCTCCGCGAGGAGCCCGAGCTGGGCTCGATCGAGATCGCGACCCGGCAGGGCGGGCAAAGAGACCAGGGGGAGACCGAGTACTCCGAGCCTGTCGCGCTGCCTCGATTGTCGGTGCAGGGTGTTCCGCCAACGAGTGACCGCTCCTAGGAATTCCTCGGCCGGGGCTGTCCTACAGTTTGTGCGGAGGAAGGCGAACTCCTCGTCGTCGAAAGGGTCTTCCTCGCAGCGATTGAGCACGATCTTGCGCAGGGGGACGGGGATGCTCCGGCGCAAGGACGTTGCCAATTCCAAGGTTTCGCTCACCGGTAGTTCCTCGGGGAGCGTGACCACGTAGATCTGGGCCTGTTCGAGCATGGCGAGGACTCCCTCAACCAGCCGGCGAGGTCCGCCGAAGGTGACGAACTGGGCGAAGGCATAGGGGATGCGCAACAGGGTCAAGCCATGTCCGGTGGCGGGGGCGTCGAGGATCACTTGGTCCAGTTCCGGATGCTCCTGCAACAGGGCGTCGAGGGCGCCGAAGAGGAACATTTCATCGAGGCCGGGGGTGGCGCGGAGGAAGGAACGCAGAGCGCTGCTCTGGGCAACGAGGTTGAAGAGGAGCGGTAGGGGGAGTTGCCTGCGCAGGAAGCGTTCGGTGGCATCTGTGGCCAGGAGGTTGACGGCCCGGAACCGCGGAGCGAGTTCGACCGGTTCGGTGGGGAGTTTGCTCCGGCCGAGCAAGGTGCCGACCCCTGTCTGGGAGTCGAACTCGACCAACAGAACCTGGTGTCCTGCCGTGGCCAGACTCATCCCCAGGGCGACTGCCACCGTGGTCTTCCCCACGCCGCCCTTGCCCGTGACGATGGTCATCTCCGGTCTTGTCGTGCTCATCGCTCGCGCCCTCTCGACAAGGCACGGACCCTACCCCCTGAGCAGGGGAATGACAAGCGTACTCGTGCCCTTTCCGCCCCTGCTCGTTCCGCGGAGCTCACGGTTGGTGAATTTCGTCCTTTACTTTCTCGACGGTTTGCATTATGGTCGGGTTCGCTCAGCGTGTGAAAGGCTTGAGCTTCCTGCATCCAGACGAGGAGGGGTGGTATGAAATTCTTGGCGTGCGGTGTCGTTCTGGGCATCCTCTTGGGCCTTCCAGCCCTGGCCGAGCAGGCTCCCGTGACTCGGGTCATCGACCTCGACGATCTGTTCGTCAGCACCAGCTTCCAGGTTCGTGCCCCCTCGGTCGATTTCGCCGGCGTCGGTATTACCGAAGGTACTGATACCAAGTACACCGGTGTGGGCAGCAAGGTCGCCATCGCCATGCGGCGCATGCTCGACGGCAAGTCCAGTTTCAACTTCCTGCCCTCGAGTCTCTACCGGTTCATCGGGATCAATCCCGACATGATCATCAAGACCCTGCCCTTCTCCCATTATTTCTCGTACATCTTCGATATCACGAGCTATCTGCCCGTGAAGTCGACGAGCAAGCCGAGCGATCCCCTGTTCTCTATCTTCAAGATCCACACCGGCGACCCGGCCTGCAATTCCCATATCACCCGTCTCGCGCCCAAAATGATGATCCAGTTCAAAGAAATCAAAGAAGGGACCGTCGCGAAGGGCTATACCCTGGTCGACCCCGAGGGCAAAGAATATACCGCGCTAGAATACGGGTTCGCCGAGGTCATCTTCCATACCTCCTTCGCGTACTGGGGCGATGTGATCAATCGCATCAAGCAGTGGTTCAAGAAAGGCACCGGCGATGTCATCGACGACGTCAGCGAGAAGGTCGACCAAGAGCTCCGCACAGCCCTCGCCTCCGGAGATTACGACACCGTGCTCGCCGCGCTCGAAGCCAGCGAAGGCACCAATATTTTCTGGGAGATCTTCAAGGAGCTGAACGACGGTATCCACGTCAATACCGGCAATTTCAACGAACTCTTCGATATTATCAAGGATATCAGTCTCTCTGAAACCGTGGTCTCGGGTGTCGGCAAGGACGGTGCCCGCAGTGCGGGAATGCTCTACGAGATCGGAACGACTCTGCCCTTCCCCAACCTCGAGATGTTCGTCCACCTCATCAAGCAGATCGTCGCGGGCATCATCGGCATCCCCAAGCTCATCATCGGGTTCCCGAAGAACGACCTCCGCATCGCGGTGGTCACCCGCTACATCAGCGAGCAGTTCTACGAAGTGACCAGGATCTACATCGTGCCCAAGACCGCGGCCGAGATGTATTATCCGCCCTACACCCAGAACAGCGCAGGCCAACTCGTCATCCTCGACGATGGCGAACGCACCGATCCGCGCCTGCCGATCTCATCCTACGCGCGCTGAGACTCATCCTTACCCACCCACCCGCGCGGCTCTTCTCCGAGTTGTTCTCGGAAAAGGGGTCTGCTACGATGCACCGTCAATGACAAGAGCAGAGGATCTCATCATGCCATACTGTCCGAAATGCCGAGCCGAGTTCCACGAGGATGTCGCGATCTGTGCCGACTGTAACCTACCTCTCGTCGCGGTGCTTCCCGTCTCTACGGAAGATGACGATCGCGGTCTGGAATACCTCGATCTTTATCTGGCACCCGACAACATGGAAGCCGAGAACATCAAAGTCCTGCTCCAACGGGAGGATATCCCCGTGCTCCTCAAGGACCGGACGTGTTCTGCCCTGCCCATGAACATCGGCGAGCTCAGCGGCGTGACCGTGGCCGTCGCCGAGCAAGACCGCACGAAAGCCAAGGCCTTGCTCCAAGAAGCGATCCAAGACGAGTACATCTCTCCGAATGGCACGTTTTTCTAACCCCTCCTTGCTGCTCCGATGAGGTGCGGGTTCCCACGCTTCCTCCCTCAGAACCGAGCCCGCAGGCAAGAAAAACAATTCGGCGTTGACTTCCTTGTGCCCAGGGACCACAATGCCCTGTTTTGCATTCGTCGCCTCAAGGAGTTGGGCGTAGTTGGACGGGATCATGGACGAACAACGGTTGCAGCTCTCCTTCGAACTCGATGGCACGACCATCGAGCCTCGCGTGGTCCACTGCAGTGCCGACCGGATCGGCATCGAATGCGCGGCTGCTGGCCTCGAACACCTCGAGGTGCTCGAAATCGCCCTGCACTTCCCCACAACGCCGCATACCTTGTTTGTCGAGACCACTCCCCTGAACATCGAACCGGGTCGCTATGACCTCTTGCTCGAGGATCTAGACGCGGTCGAACGCGAACTCTACCAGGAATTCCTGTCCAAGGAGCCACCCGAAGCCGAGGATCGGCCGAGGACAGTGCGGCAAGAAGCTCTGGCACCGATGATCGACTTCCTTCTCGAAGATCCCTCGAGTCCCCCTGGCTCTTCCGGGATCAGAGACTCGGAACTCGAACGCACCGCGGAAACCCTGATGCGCAAGATACTCGCTCGACTTCCCTCCAGTTCGCAGCGAAAACCATCCCCCTCGCTGGCGAGTCCGGGAGGTGAACCTCCCGAGGCAGTTGACGAGCATTATCAGCAAGTCATTGCCATGATCGCGGGTGAAGAGGGTGGTGAGGAGGATCCCTCGTCTTTGGATCGTCTCGGCGAACCGATGAAAGAAGACTGGAAAGAAGACTGGACCTCGGGGGAGCTCGATCTCGGATCCTCTCCGGTCCCGCTTTCGTACGATCGACCTGCACAGCGTCCCCACAGTGGCACCGCGAGTGCAGCTCCGGCCGAAGAGATGGCCTGGACCGACGAGGGGATAGACCTTGGGGCCGAGGCCGATGCGCTGCTCGCCGACGCGAGTGTAGCCCCGGCCGAAGAGATTGTCTGGGCCGACGAGGGGATGGACCTCGGAGCCGAGGCCGATGCGCTGCTCGCCGACGCGGGGGCAGCCCCGGCCGAAGAGATGGCCTGGACCGACGAGGGGATGGACCTTGGGGCCGAAGCCGATGCGCTGCTCGCCGACGCGGGGGCAACTCCGGCCGAAGAGGCCACCTGGGCCGACGAGGGGGTGGACCTCGGTGCCGAGGCCGATGCGCTGCTTGCCGACGCGGGGACAGCCCCGGCCGAAGAGGCCACCTGGGCCGACGAGGGGATGGAGCTCGGGGCCGAGGCCGACGCGCTGCTCGCCGACGCGGGGACAGCCCCGGCCGATCAGCGTGAGACGTTTGAAACCTGGGAGGATCACGGTCTCGGTTCCGACGAACCGCTCGATCCACACCTGGAACTCGATGCGCAACTCCACGGCTTACTCGGGGACGAGAACGAGTCAGGTTGGTCCGAAGCGGCCCCGGCTCACGAGAACTCCGAGGAGCACGAGGGGGACTGGCTCTCCTCGGACGATGCATCCCCAGCGGAAGATCCTCTTCCACCCTCCGACCCAGCTTCCCGGGAGGAGCTGGAGTTGCACGATCCGTTGAGCCTGCCCTCGGACGTTGAGCCCGTCCCGCCGGCCCCTGCCGAGCAGGATCTTGATGCCGAGATCGCCGAGCTCTTGGGCGGCCAGGCGGAGAACGAAGCCGTCCCGCCGCCTCCTAGAGAACAGGATCTTGATGCCGAGATTGCCGAGCTCCTGGGCGGCCAGGCGGAGAACGAAGCCGTCCCGCCGCCTCCTAGAGAACAGGATCTGGATACCGAGATTGCCGAGCTCCTGGGCGGCCAGGCGGAGAACGAAGCCGTCCCGCCGCCTCCTAGAGAACAGGATCTGGATACCGAGATCGCCGAGCTCCTGGGCGGCCAGGCGGAGAACGAAGCCGTCCCGCCGCCTCCTGCCGAGCCGAATTTGGATGCCGAGATCGAAGCCCTCCTGTCCGACCCAAAGGAGCCTCGCGATCCCTCGACGGAAGTTCCGTCCCAGCACCGGGACGACCCGTTGATCGAAGACCTCGTCGAGCTGGCTTCCAAGGACAGGAGCGGTCCGAGAACCCCACCCCTCGACGAACGCGCTATCGACGAACAGATACGCAGGACCATTGAGGCTCGGATGACCTCGGGAGCAACCCCCAAGCGTGCCGGCGTTTCTTCCGCGGTGCAACGCGTGAAAGTCATCCTGGTGGGCCTGCTCGCGGTGGTCCTGCTCGCCGTCATCCTGCTCGGCCTTCGCCATTTCCTCTCGGAACGCAGCCTCCTCCCCGGGAATACGGAGCAGTTGGAGGACCTGGAAGAACTCGAAACCGAAGCCGTCCTGCCCTTGCCCCATGAAGCCAAGGCCGAGAGCCCGGAAGTTTCTTCGGATCTTCCCCTGGGCGAGCAGATCGCCGCAGAACTCGCCGCTGAAGACACGCTGGAACCCGAGACCGACAGCCCCTCGAAAACCGGAGCGGTTCCGGCACGTGCCGAAGCTCCGGCCACCGGCGAGGTCGGCCTGGCCGGCGCAACGTCCCAGGCCGCGGTCCAGGAGAGCGCCGGGGGGGAGAAACTCCTCGAACTCTCCATTAAAACGTATAAACGGTACCAGGCGGTGACCATACCCATCAACGGTTCGAGCAGGAACATTTGGGCGGAGAAGCTCCCCGATAGGGTCTTGCTCCATTTGCGTGGGTTCACCTCCGCCCTCCCCGCGAACGAGTACCCGGTCAACAGTAGGAAATTGGGGGTAGTCCGGGTGGCCGAAGCGGGTGGAGAGGTCTCCCTCTCGATCGAGGTCCGGGGTACCTACCGCATGCGTCTCAAACGCACCGAGGGGAAGGAGGTCGAGGTCAGAGTCTGGTAGTCTGCTCTCGACCATCCGTATTCGATCGTAGTTTCACCACCCATACTTAGGACAATAGGAGCTCTGCAATGAACCCTCTCCTGTTCAGCTTGATCCTCGCAGCAGCCGGTCTAACGGCTTGTAGCCCTAGCGAGCCGGTCGGCACCGCTGCAAATGCGGCGACCCCGCAGGAGCGAACCACCCTCGGACCCGGGCCGAACTCGGGCAACTTGACCAAGGTGAGGATCCAGGTCCTCGAGCCGACCTCCTTCAGCCGGACCATCACCCTGAGTGGGGTGACCGACGCCGATCAGGACCTCACCTTCTCGGCCGAGACCGCGGGCCGTCTTGAGCAGCTCACCGTCGCGTTGGGGCAACGGGTGAAGAAAGGCCAGGAAATCGCGCGCATCGATTACGCCATGCAGAAGGCCCAGGCCGACCAGGCCGCGGTCTCCCTCACCCTGGCCAAACGGACCCACGAGCGCTTGACCACCTTGCGAGGGGAAGAGATGATCAGCGAACAGGCCATCGACGAAGCTCTGGCCCGGCTCCAATCGGCCGAAGCCCAGCACGAGATCGCCCGAGTCAACCTGGAGCGTAGCCGCCTCGTCTCCCCGATCGACGGTATCGTGGCCCGGACCTTTGCCGACCAAGGGGAATACGTCGCCCCGGGGATGCCCGTACTTCAGGTTGTCGATCACAGCACCATCGTGGTCAAGGCCCAACTCCCCGAGAACCAGATCGCAGAGGTGAAGCGAGGGGATCGGGCCACGGTCAGGATCGACGCGCTCGGGACCGACTTCGAGGGCAAGGTCCACGTGATCCTCCCAGCGGCCGATCCCCTGAGCAGGACCTTCCAGGTCCGGATCCTGGTGAAGAATCCCGAGTATCGCATCCGCGTGGGTATGGCCGCCACCGTGCACCTGCGCGTCCGCGATTTCAAGGAAGTCCTGGTGGCACCCCAGGACGTGGTGCTCGAGGAGTCGGCCGGGCGTGTGGTCTACCTCGAAGAGGGGGGCGTGGCGCGGCGTCGGGTGGTCGAGACAGCGCTCGCGGACGGTCAACGGGTCCTCTTCACCTCCGGGGTCGCGCCCGGCGATCGCCTGATCGTCCTCGGTCAGCGGGGGCTCTCCGATGGTCAGCAGATCCAGGTAGTCACCGACTGAGGAGCCCCTCGTGAGCATCACCTCCTACGCCGTCTCTCATAAACCCACCGCCTATGTCCTGGTGCTCCTGCTCTTCATCGCGGGAGTCAATGCGTACCGCGTGTTGCCGTTGGAGAGTGCCCCGGACATCGAAATTCCGATCATCTTGGTGCAGACCCTCTACCTCGGGGTGGCTCCCACCGACCTCGAGAAGTTGGTCACCAATGTGCTCGAGCGCGAGCTGAAGGACCTCAAGGACGTCAAGAAGCTTTCGTCCTCCAGCTCGGAGTCCGTCTCCATCATCACGATCGAGTTCGAGACCGATGTGGACATGGACGACGCCTACGAGAAGGTCCGCGACAAGGTCGACAAGGCCAAGGTGGACCTGCCTCGCGATGCCGAGGACCCGGTCCTGATCGAGATCAACATCTCGGAGTTCCCGATCATGCTGGTCAACGTGGCCGCGGATTACGGCATGGTCAGGCTCAAGCAGGTCGCCGAGGACATCGAGGACGTTGTCGAGCAAGTCCCGGGCGTGCTCGGCGTGGACATGGTCGGCGGCTTGGAACGGGAGATCCAGATCTATCTCGACCCGAACCGGATGGAGTTCTACGAGCTCGGGTTCGGTCAGGTCATCAGCCGTATCCAACAGGAGCACCTGACCACCCCGGCCGGGAACCTCGAACTGGGCCAGAGCAAATACACGGTGCGCATTCCCGGCGAATACAAGGATGTACGGCTCCTCGAGGACCTCGTGCTGAAGAGCCCCAATGGTAACCCCGTGAAGTTACGGGATATCGGTCGGGTAATCGACGGGTTCGCCGAGCGCACCACCATCTCGAGGACCGACGGGATCGAGAGCATCAACCTGCGGGTGGTCAAGCGCGCGGGCGAAGACGGCGTGCGCATGGCCGAGCGCATCCGGGCCGACCTCGCCGCGCTCTCGCCGACCCTGCCCACGGGTACCAAGGTCGAGGTGGTCAAGGACGAGAGCATCTATATCCGGGATATCGTCACCGACCTCGAGAACAACATCATCAGCGGGTTGCTCCTGGTGCTGCTCGTCTTGTTCGTGGCCATGGGATTGCTCAACGCGTCGTTCGTCGCCCTGGCCATTCCCCTCTCCATGTTGATCACCTTCATCGCCCTGCGCCTCCTGGGCGTTACCTTGAACATGGTGGTGTTGTTCTCGCTCATCCTGGCGCTGGGTATGCTGGTCGACAATTCCATCGTCATCATCGAGAACATCTATCGGCATGCCTCGGAAGGGACCGAACGCAACCTCGCCGCGATCGGTGCTACCTCCGAGGTGGCTTGGCCGGTGATCACCTCGACCCTGACCACGGTCGTGGCCTTCGCCCCGCTCTTGTTCTGGGAGGGGGTCATGGGGAGTTTCATGGGCTACCTCCCCAAGACCGTGATCATCGCCCTCTTCGCGTCCCTGTTCGTGGCCCTGGTCATCAATCCGGTCACAGCGAGCAGCTTCCTGCGCACGAGCGGGAAGAAGCTCTTCGACGACAGCGGCGTGCCGACCGGACCGGTCCTCGGGCGGTACCACCGGGTCCTGGCCTGGTCCCTGGACCATCCGTGGTGGCTGATCAGCGCGAGCAACCTCCTCCTGATCGTGACGGTTATGGCCTATGCCCGCTTCGGTTCGGGCATCGAGTTCTTCCCCTCCAGCACCCCGGAGCGGGCGCAGGTCTCGATCAAGGCCCCGCAGGGGACGACCCTGGCCACCACCGATGGGTACATGCGCCAGGTCGAAGCCTTTGCGCAGACAGAGGACAACGTGAAAATGACCATCGCCAACGTCGGGTACGGCGGCGGCATGCTCAATCTGCAGAGCGGCGGGGGCAACAGTCACCTGGCCGTGGCCGATGTCGAGTTCAAGGACCGGCACGAGCGGACGCACAGCACCTGGGATTCCATCGAGGCCTTCCGAGGTTTCCTCTCCGGCCTGGCGGGCGGCGAGTTCAAGGTCGACGTGGAGAAGCACGGCCCACCGACCGGCGCTGCGGTCTCGGTCGAAATCTCCGGCCCGGACTATGCCGTCAGCACCCGACTGACTCGCGAGGTCAAGGAACTCCTCGGGACCATCCAGGGGGTGGTCGACCTCAAGGACGATTACGAAGCCGGGAAGCCCGAGCTGGTCGTCGAGATCGATCGGGTCCAGGCCAAGCTCCGCGGGGTCGATACCCTGGTCATTTCCCAGGCCGTGCGGTCGGCGATCAACGGGACCAAGGTCAGCGTGCTGCGCGAAGGAGAAGAAGAGTACGATATCGTCGTCCGCTCCGACGAGCGCTTCCGGGCCTCCATCGCCGATCTGCTCGACCTCAGGGTCACGGGCAAGGACGACGTCCAGGTTCCCCTCCGGGATGTGGCCACGGTGCGCACGACCGGCGGTCTCGGCTCGATCAAGCACATCGACCGGAGGCGTACCATCCTTGTCAGCGCCGATGTCAGCGGCCGCAGTAGTTCCGAGGTGATGCTCGAGGTCAAGGCCTTGCTCGGGGAGAAACTCCAACTCCCGCCAGGGTATTTCGTGACTTACAGCGGTGAGGACGAACACCAGCAAGAAGCGGTCGAGTTCCTGTCCGAGGCCTTCCTCATCGGCCTCCTGCTCATCCTGATGATCCTGATCACCCAGTTCAATTCGGTCCTGCGGCCGGCGATCATCATGGGATCGGTGGTCATGTCGTTGATCGGCGTGCTGCTCGGACTCCTGCTGTTCCGGGAGAAGTTCGGCATCATCATGACCGGCATGGGGGTGATCTCCCTGGCTGGGGTGGTGGTCAACAATGCCATTGTGCTCATCGACTACACCGACCAGCTCTTGACGAAACATGGCCTTCCCTTGCGCGAGGCCCTGTTGCGCGCCGGCGTCACCCGGTTCCGACCCGTGCTCCTGACCGCGATCACGACCATCCTGGGGATGTTGCCGATGGCCCTCGGGATCAGCATCGACTTCACCACGTTCTCCATCGACACCGGTTCCTCGACGGTCGAGTGGTGGGGCCCCCTGGCCCGAGCCGTGAGCTTCGGCCTGTCCTTCGCCACGGTGCTGACCCTGATCATGGTGCCGGTGATGTATCTCGTCCAGGCCAGGGTCGTGGACGTCTCCCGCCGGCTGTTCGGCCGCATCCTCCCACGCCAGTCCTGATCGGAGGTCTCATGTTCCTCATCGCGTTGCTCCTGTGCTCGCTCTTCATTGCGGCGCCCCTCCAGGCCCGAGCCGACGAACTGGACCTGCCGAGTGCCCTGCAGTTGGCCAGAGAGCGCAACCCCGCGGCCGGCACGATCGAAGAGAGCCTGCATCAGGCAGAACTCCTCATCGACAAGGCCTGGGCCATCCTCCTGCCGAGGCTCAACCTCGATGGCAACCTGACCCGCAACGAACGCGAGATCGCTCTCGATTTCGGCGAACTGACGGCCGCGCTCTCGCAGCTCAGCGGCGATCCGGCGCCCGCGGCATCGTCGCGCACCGTGATCCAAGAGCTGTGGGGCAGGCACGCCGGCCTGAACGCCAGCATCTCTCTGTTCAATGCCCGTTCCCTGCCGCTCCTCCGCTACGCGTACCTTAATAAAGATGCGACCGCAGGGCAGGCGGGCCGCAGTCTCGAGACCCTGCTCTTTGCCGTCTCCTCGGCGTATCGCCAGGCCTATGCCTCGGGCGAGTTGATCGAGGCGGCCCGCGAGAACGAGAAGAATGCCCAGGCCTTCCATCGGCAAGCCATTGCCTTGACCTCTGCCGGGCAGGGGACCCGGATCGATGTCTTGCGAGCGGAGAGTCTGGCCCTCTCCGCCTCCCGAGACCTCGCCGACAGCAGCGACGGGAATGCCACGGCCCTCTCCGCTCTCGCCGCCCTCCTGGATCTCGACACGTCCCCCACGACCCTCGCCATGCCCGCGAAGCCGGTGCTCGAGCTCCCCGACGAAACCTCGGCCATCGACCGAGCCCTCGATCAGCGCTCAGACCTGCGCTCGGCCTCGATGCAGGTCTCGTTGGCCGGCTACTTGACCCAGGAGACCTGGATGAAGTGGGCTCCCAACGTCGACCTCACCTATGCGTGGGCCTGGGATTCCGCCACCGGCTTCTCGGGCGAGCACGATACCTGGAGAATCATCCTCGGAGCCTCGTGGCAGCTCTTCGACGGCGGTCTGCGCTCCGCGGAACTGGCCGAACGGGAGTCCGCCCTGCGCGTGGCCAGGAACCAGCACCGCCAGCTCTACCTCTCGGTCCGCGAGGAGGTCCGCAAGGCCTGGCTGGAGGTGAAAAAACGCGAACGGCATGTCGGGCTCGCCGAGAAGCAACTCGAACTCGCGACCGAGAACCACCGTCTGGTGCATCTGCAGTACGAGGTCGGCCTGGCCACCAGCCTGGAGGTCAGCGATGCGGCGGCCAAGCTGGCTTCCGCTCGTACCGGCGTGATTCTGGAACGCTTGCAACGCGATCTGGCCGTACTGGCGCTCGGGACGGCCATGGGGCGGCAAGAGGGGTGAAGCACCGCTGGGGGTTCTTCCGCTCGAGCAGCCAAGAACCCCCTTGTCCGAGACGATCATGAACGCGGGAAGCGGAGCGTGAAGCAGGTGCCCTGACCCGTTGCACTGATCACCGTGACTTCTCCACCGTGGCTCTCCACGATCTTCTTCACGATGGCCAGCCCAAGGCCGACCCCTCGTCGCTTGTCGGAGGTGTAGCGGGAAAAAGGATCCTCTCCCTCGCCAAGGGGCATGCCAGGACCATTGTCCTCGACCACGAGGAGGACCTCGTTCTCCACGGGTTCGACCCTGAGCTCGACCTTTCCGTCGGCGCGTCCTTGCAGGGCTTCCTCGGCATTCTTGACAAGATTGGCCAGGGCACGTTCGACCATGAAGGCATCGAGTCGGAGGACCACCTGCTCCGGAGGTGTGACCAACCCGATACTGCAACCGCCGGTGCGGAACGGTGCCAAGACCCGTTCGAGGAAGGAATGCAGTTCGACCGGCACGAGAGCCGGTGCTCGCGGGGTACCGAGGGTGGCGAGATCCTGGGCGAAGCGTTCGAGATTGCACAACTCGGCCCCGAGGATGTCGGCCAGCGTTCGTTCCTCGGTATTCAGCTTCTTCTTGTTGAAGAGTGTGAGACAATGTCCAATGTTTATCAAAGGCTTGCGAAGATCATGCACCAGGCCCGAAGCGATGCGTCCGAGCAAGGCTTCCCGTTCTCCCTTGCGGATGCGGTGGGTGAGTTCCTCGAGTTGGTCGGTCATGGTGTTCAAGGCCGCACCGAGCTGGCCGATCTCGTTGAACCACGGTACCCGTGGGCGTTCACGCCATTGCCCCCGACCGATGGCCGAGGTGAAGGCAAGCAGCACCGCGACAGGGCGGAGGAACAGGGTATTGCTCACCAACCAGCCCAGCCCCAAGGCAACCAATCCGACCAGGAACAAGGACCAGAACAACCTGCTCCGCAGGGCCAGGAGGTGCTCGAACGCCTCCTCCACGTCCTCGGTGAAGATGATCGTCCACTGCAAGCGGTCATCCTTCGTGATCCGAACGAAGACCTCCCGGCCTTCCTGGACCATGGTGCCGCTACCGTCGCGAGCGATCCTCTGCAAGACCTCCAGCTCGGTCGGCGGAAGCGCCCTGAACAGCGAGCGTTTACGCCGCGGATCACCCGCGGCCACCAGGATATCGCCCACGATGAGCTGCAGCCGGCCGCTCCGTCCGACCTTGAGCCCGTCGATCAGCCCCCAGACGAAGACGAGATCGAGTTCGGCGGCAAGGAGGAAGTTCTCGTCCCTCCTCAGGTACCATGCCCGCGGCAGGCGGCCATGTTCCAATTCGATCGGAGTCAGGGTACCGTCCGGCCAGTCCCGCCACACCTCGGGTAAGGGATGGTCGGCCGCGACCGGCCCCGACCCCTGGAACCCGCTCCCCCCTGTCTCATAGACCTGGAGGCTGAGAAACATGTCCTTGCCTTGGAGGAGGTATTCGTCGAGGAGTTGAGCCCGGCGCTCAGGAGCGACGACATTGCGTCGGAGCAGGGCAAAGAGTCCGTCCACCTGACGGGTCATGCGCAAGGTTGTTTCTTCTATCACCTTGCCGAACAGATCGGACAGTACGATGCGGTTGCGCTCGAACTCCCGCAACGCCGTCTGTTCGGCCGCTGCCATCGCTGACCAGCCGAGTACGCCCAGTGGGAGCACCCCGACCAAGCACAACAGGATGGCCATCTGGACGGCAAAACGGCGCATCGTCCCCCCTCGAGACAGCTCCCAACGAACCATCCGGCGCTTCGGTACCAGGTCAAGGTTTCGGCCGTAAAGGACAAGATTTCGTCACATCGTGCCGAACCGCGCTGCCTCCCGACCTGGCTCCACGTGGCGGGCTCCGCAGGCAGGCACGAGGCAAAATGTTAGCTCGAAACCATCGTTTGGACAAGGTAGCATTCATATAACATGTTGTCATTATGTATTCTAATAATCATTTTGCCGTTCCCTTCCTGGCATCGATCTTCCACTAGGCGTTGCCCAGTTCGACCTCTCGGTGATCCCGGTCATGCACGCATCGCAATTCAATATCGTCCTGCCCGGTCCGACCGATAGGACATTCGTCTACAACAGCTTTACCGATCACTGCTGCGAGCTCGACGCCGAGCTGGCCGACTTGTATCGCCCCGGTGCCCCGTTCGACGGGGCTCCCCTCCCGGCTGAGCACGAGAGCTTCTTCGAAGCGGACGGACACGACGAGGTCGGTGAATACGAAGGCATGCTCGAACAGACCTTGGCCGACGACTCGGAACTCCAGTTCACCATTGCCACCACGCTAGCGTGCAATTTCGCCTGTTCGTACTGCTATCAACATTCCATGCAACACCGACCGTCGATGACTCGCGCGACCGCCAGTGAGGTTGCGGCGTGGATGCTGACCCGCATCGCCTGCCATCAGCCCGAGCGGGTGGTCTGCAAATTCATCGGGGGAGAACCCCTGCTCAACAGTGAGGCCATGTTCCACATCCTCACAGCGCTGGCTCAGCCCCTACGAGAAGCCGACATCGAACTCACCCTCTCCATGACCACCAACGGCTGGTTCCTCGAACCCGCCTTGATCTCGCGCTTACAGGCCTTCGCGCCTCTTACCGTCGTTGTGACCCTCGACGGCGTCGGTGATGCCCACGCCGTTGGTGTCGAGGGTCAGATGCTGGGCGCGGCTCCGGCCGTATTCAAGGATACTGAATATATCCGGTCGCAGCAATGCCTCGCCGCCGAAGATGTTCAGCTCCTTCAAGTCATGCCGGGCGGCCTGATCGAGCAGATCCTTGATTTCATTGAGATTCAGCTCGCGGTTGGGTTCGACGCGGAATGAGCCCTGCGAGCAGTGGACGCAGTTGCACTGGCAGCGGTAGGTGACTCCCAGAATCAGTCGTTCTATTTTCAGCTTGCTCCTCCAGTGCAAAGCAAGACCCGCCGAACCATCGGGAGTTGACGGCCTGGAATTCGCCCCCCTCATGGGCCGAATTTAAAGAAATACCAGAAGTCGCAGTCGCAAGCGGTAGAAAGGTAATGCCAGCGTGAAATTCAGGTTGAATAGGGCCGGTTGTAATCGGTATTTTTACCGAGATTCGATGTTGGTTATCGGCAGGTCCCTCCGTAGTTGTATTACTTCGAGTCTAAGGCAGTCGTGCAGGTACGGTCAAGGGGAATTGCGGGAAATCGGGCTGGGGGCAGGTTGCTTTGCGGTAATTTATGCAATGGCTCGTTGCACAATTTCGCGGTCGGGCCGGGCTGATTTTTCACAGCACGGCCCTTGCGTAATTAATAGGCGACCCTAACATTTATTCTGGTATATCGGGACCAAAACGACGACAATGGCCCCATGAATTTTGACGACTTTGAAGCATCTCAACCATTGATCAACCCCAACTTGCCCAGGGTGAAAAAATCATGAAGAACGCGGCGCCAGATTCCTTCAATACTTTCGCGACCCTATACGTCGGCGCGAAAACCT
>Ga0208968_1000781_pt1 | contig 19018 bp, 15 predicted proteins | sample RifOxyA3_FD_184031 | JGI IMG/M metagenome (GOLD analysis project Ga0208968, IMG submission 184031) | Groundwater microbial communities from Rifle, Colorado - Rifle Oxygen_injection A3 (SPAdes) | ecosystem: Environmental > Aquatic > Deep subsurface > Groundwater | place: Rifle, Colorado, United...
TGAATCGGTGCAAGGTGCGGTGAAGTGGTTTCAGGATTCAAAGATTTCCAATACAAGAGTTGAGACCGTTAAAGCTCCGGCAGAGAAGTCTAAATATCGGACCTATTCATCTGATCGGGTGGTGGTGGTCGATCCGCTGGCGCCGCCAATCTGGACACGCTATTACGAACTGGGAACCCACAAGCCTTTGTTTTGCGACCGTAACAGCAAGTTCCTGTATTCGATGGCCGAAGTGAGCCGCGAACGCCGCGTGGGTTACGCCTGGTACACTTATGTGCCGCAAAAGGTACTCGACAAATATCCGGAGTGGCAGCAAAAATGTAGTCCGGAGAAAAATGTGTTGAATCAATAGTGTATTCATAAATAAAAATTTCAAGAATGAAACGATATACATCAATCACATTGCTTTTGCTTGTTGCCGGTTTATTAACCGGAATGGTTGCAGAGAAAAAGAAACCTGTCAAAGTATTTATGGCCGGTGATTCAACTTGTGCAAATTATGCGCTGGAAGACGATTACCAAACAAAACGGTTTCCAATTACCGGCTGGGGACAGGTATTTCAGCAGTTTTTCAGGAAAGACAGTTTACAGATGATTGCCGGATTAATTAAAGCCGACAGTGTAATTGTTGACGACCGTGCCAAAGGCGGGCGCAGTTCCCGGACCTTTTTTCAGGAAGGACGATGGCGGGCCATTTATACTGAATTGCAACCCGGCGATTTGGTGATCATTTCGTTTGGGCACAACGATGCGGCAAAAGATAAAACCGAGCGATACGTTGATCTTGAGGGTTACAAAGAATTTTTGCGTCTCTATGTTTTGCAAACCCGGCAAAAGGGAGGAATCCCCATTCTGATTACACCTGTAAACCGCAACTATCCTTGGGAAGAGGGAGTGTTGAACAGTTGTCATGGTGAATATCCGCAGGCGGTGAAAGACATTGCCGCTGAAATGAATGTTTTGCTCATTGATCTGACCCGGTTGTCGTGCGAATTTTTCACGAAAAAAGGACAGGAATATGCGACGACAAACTATTTTATGAATCTGCCAGCAGGAACTTATCAGGCTTATCCTGACGGGCAAAAGGACAATACCCACTTTCAGCCTGCCGGTGCACAAGTGGTTGCACAACAGGTTTTTGACGGGTTGAAGAAGTTGAAAAATAGAAAGTAATGTTATGTAGTCCAGCTTTTTGAGAAGAACTCACCCCAATCCTCGCGAGCTCGGATTCCCCCTCACTTTCTGGAAGAGAGGGGAAAGCCCCGAATTTTTGGGGCTGGGGGTGAATGTATTAATAAACTAATGATGAATTAAAGAGATGAAACGTATTAATCTTATCGTTTTAGCATTTTGCCTAATTGGTTTGGCGTCTAGTGCACAGCTTGTTACTATTGGTGGCATTCCGCGCGACACTTCTTTCACCCCCTATCAAGCCTGGATCAAGATTAAAAAAGAGTTTCCGCAGGCTCAAATAGTAAAGCCAATTTTACCTGAAGGAGTTATTGCTGAAAAGGACATTGTTTACGCCAGTTTGCCTGAAACGGCTTATGGAAAGCGTGATTTGTATCTCGATTTGTTTCGTCCGGAGAACCCAGGGAAATATCCCGCTTTGATCCACATTTTTGGCGGCGGCTGGCGTTCGGGAAACAAGTCGATGCAGGTTCCGATAGCGCAGCAAATTGCAGCCAAAGGATATGTTACAGCATCGGTTGAATACCGTCTTTCGCCCGAAGCGCTTTATCCGGCAGCAGTTTACGACATTAAAGCGGCCATTCGGTTTTTACGGTCCAATGCTGCAAAATACAATATCGATCCCGATAAAATAGCCATTACCGGAAGTTCGGCAGGTGGTCAGTTAGCGGCTTTAATCGGAGCAACCTCAAGTGTTGAAAAGTTTGAAGGGAATGAAGGTAATCCCGGAGTATCATCGGCAGTTCAGGCCATAATCGATATGGATGGCGTACTGGATTTTGACACGCCGGACGAAAAAGGCAAAGACGAAGAAACCGCCAAACGTTCCGCGGGTGCTTTGTGGTTCGGGGCAACTTTCAGGGAAGCTCCAGAAAAGTGGAAGGAAGCATCGGCAATTCATTATGTAGGTCAAAAAACACCACCAATGCTTTTCGTCAATAGCGCTTTGCCCCGGTTTCATTATGGGCGCGACAGTGTGATCGCGATTTTGGATGAGCATGGAATTTATACCGAAGTTCATACCATCGAAAATACGCCGCATCCGTTTTGGCTGTTTCATCCCTGGTTTGAGCCAACTGTAAAATACATGGTCGATTTTTTGGATAAAGTATTAAAATAGAAGATGATGAGGATATTCAAACTAACTTTTTTCTGTTTATTGTTGTCGGTTTTATCTTTCGCCGCAAACTACGATTTTGTAGTTGCTCCGGATGGTTCCGGAAATTTCACTTCCATACAAAAAGCCATCGATGCCAGCAAAGCATTTCCCGAAAGCCGGGTGACCATTTTTGTAAAGAATGGTACTTATCACGAAAAGGTTCTGGTGCCCTCGTGCAACAGCCATTTGTCGATTATTGGCGAGAGTGCCGATAAAACAATCATTTCGTACCACGATTATTTCGATAAAATCAACCGTGGCCGGAACAGTACTTTTTATACTTACACGCTGAAAGTGGAAGCCAACGATTTTCATCTTGAAAATATTACCGTTGAAAATACTGCCGGACCTGTTGGACAAGCTGTTGCTTTGCATGTGGAAGGGGATCGCTGTGTTTTCATCAATTGCCGGTTTTTAGGCAATCAGGATACCGTTTATGCTGCCGGAAGATTTAGCCGTCAGTTTTTCTCGAATTGTTATGTGGAAGGAACAACCGATTTTATTTTTGGTGAGGCAACCGCCATTTTTGATGATTGCAATCTTCACAGCAAAGCCAATTCGTTTATCACCGCGGCCAGCACTCCTGAAGGAAAACCATTCGGCTTTGTTTTCCTGAATTGCAAATTGACTGCCGCTTCCGGAGTAAATCAAGTCTATCTCGGGCGTCCGTGGCGTAGCTTTGCCAAAGTCGCTTTCCTGAATTGTGAAATGGGTTCGTTTATTGTTCCTGAAGGCTGGGACAATTGGTCGAAACCCGAAAATGAAAAGACAGCTAAATTTGCCGAATATAACAATACCGGAGCGGGAGCCAATACTGCCAAACGTGTTGGTTGGTCTGTGAAATTATGCGTTCAAGAAGCCTCAAAGTTTAATAAAGAGAATATATTTGCGCCACTTGGCTGGGAAATTCCGCAAGATAAAAAGTGGTATAATTAAGTTATGGGCAAGTTTAAGAGAATGCTACCTCAGTAATTATGTCAACAAAAACAAAGATTAAAATAGTCGATAACACAAGTTTGCGTGCAGAGATTGACGAACTTTATGAGCAAACCAACCAGATTAATTTAGCTAAATGGGCGATTAAATGTGCAATACACGTTCTACCATTAACCGAATTTGAGAAAATCGATATGACCTCAATTGACAATGGATTCAAAATAAATGAACTATGGCAAATAGGAAACGCCTCAGTCCATGAGGTTAGACAAGCTGGTTTCAAGATACATGAAGTGGCTCGACAATGTAAATCTGAAATAACGAAAAATGCAATTAGGGCAGTTGGTCAGGCTGTTGGAGTCGGACACATGAGAGAACATGCAATGGTTTGCTCTGATTATGCTATAAAAACAATTCAAATAGCATTCCCAGACCAAATAGACGAAATCAAGCAGGAGAGACAATGGCAGCTTAATGAATTAAAAAAATACAAATAATAAGACTATGCTTAGAGAAAATGTCAACTGGGGTTTCCGTGCGGACAGCAAAGTCCGCAACACGCAACAAAGGCATCGGGGCCCGGCAGGAAAGAAGTCCGCAACCCCAACTGAATATAGTTCCGAACGAAGTGAACAATTAAAAAATGAAATAATGACACGATTTTATTTACTATGTTTGATTTTGGTCGGATTCATGGTCTCAATCAGTTCTCAGGCTCAAACTAATTTATCCAAATCATGGGTTTCTGACAATGGCGACGGAACCTACACCAATCCGGTTTTGTATGCCGATTATTCCGATCCGGATGCGGTTCGCGTTGGCGACGATTATTACATGACCGCTTCGTCGTTCAATTGCGTTCCCGGTTTGCCTATTCTGCACTCGCGCGATTTGGTCAACTGGGAGCTGATCGGTTATGCGCTTCCGAAGCAACCGCCTTTTGATGTGTTCGATAAAGTTCAGCATGGCGGTGGTGTTTGGGCTCCCTGCATTCGCTACCATAAAAACGAATATTACATTTATTATCCCGATCCCGATTTTGGTATTTACATGGTAAAAGCAAATAATCCGGCAGGTCCGTGGTCGGAGCCTTTGCTTGTTCAGGCCGGAAAAGGCTTGATTGATCCCTCGCCGCTTTGGGATGATGACGGAAAAGCTTACCTCGTTTATGCTTTGGCCGGAAGCCGTGCCGGAGTTAAAAGTGTTATTCTGATCAGTCGCATGGCTCCGGATGGAACCCAACTGATTGGCAACAGCGTGATGCTCATCGACGGGCATAAAAATCATCCGACGATTGAAGGCCCCAAAATATACAAACGAAACGGTTATTATTACATTTTTGCTCCGGCTGGCGGCGTTCCTACAGGTTGGCAAATGGTAATGCGCAGCAAAAATATTTTCGGACCTTATGAAGATAAAATTGTAATGGCGCAAGGCAAAACCGACATCAACGGCCCTCATCAGGGCGCTTGGATCGATACCAAAACCGGAGAACATTGGTTCCTGAATTTTCAGGATTTGGCCGCTTATGGAAGGGTGGTCCATCTGAACCCGATGAAATGGGTAAACGACTGGCCGGTGATTGGTGTGGATGCCGAGAATGATGGTTGTGGCGACCCGGTTCGTACTTATAAAAAACCAAATGTTGGTAAATCTTATCCAAAAGCAACGCCTCCCGAAAGTGATGAATTCAACGGAAGCGAGCTGGGCCTACAATGGCAGTGGCACGCAAATTATCACACTGCTTGGGGATTTACTTCCGGAAATCTGGGCTTTTTCAGACTGAATTGTATTCCGCGTCCAGCCGATGCGGTCAATCTTTGGAATGTTTCAAATATGCTTTTGCAGAAGTTTCCTGCTTCTGAATTTACAGCAACTGCCAAACTAACTTTCGATGCCCGTTTCGACGGCGAAGAAATTGGTTTGATAGTGATGGGGCTGGACTATGGCAGAATTTCAATCAAGCGGGAAAACGGAAAGTTGGCGGTTGAGTCGGCCACCTGCAAACAAGCTGACAAAGGCGGAAAAGAGGAATTATCGATGGCTCGACCAGTAGAATCAAATACGATTTATTTCCGTGTTCAGGTTCAGAAAGGTGCTGAGTGCAATTTTAGTTACAGCACCGACGGAGAAACATTTACGACTTTGGGCAGCACATTCAAAGCCCGTGAAGGCAAATGGATTGGCGCCAAAGTTGGCTTTTATGCCCTCCGAAACGGAATTATCAACGATGCCGGATCAGCCGATATCGATTGGTTCAGGATTGAGAAATAATAAAGTCGGAAGACCAAAGTCCGGAGACGGAAGACCGAAGTCTGAAGACATATACGAAGCGAGGCTTCCTAAGCGTGAAGCAGTTGAAGGGAGCATGTTGCTGGAAGTTACCGTAAAAGGTTAAAACATCATTAGCCCGGGGTTTCAACCCCGGGTAAAATGAAAGTTGAGAGACCGTCCGCGAGAAAATGATAAAAAAAGAGTTGATCTTTTTTCGTACGGAATGACGAAAATGATTATTAAATAAAAATGACGAAAATGATGGTAAAATATTTAAAACAAATTGGATGTTTTGTATTTGTAATGGTTTTGGCTTGTTCTGCATTTGCCTCCGACTTCAATTTTGTCGTTGCCACTAATGGAACCGGTGATTTTATCACGGTTCAGGAAGCCATCAATGCCGTTCCCGATTTCAGAAAAAACGAAACGCGGATTTTTATTAAAAAAGGAACCTACAAAGAGAAACTGGTGCTGGCCGGAAGCAAAACCAATGTGGTTTTTATAGGTGAAGATCGTGATCAGACCATTCTGACATACGATGATTTTGCCCAAAAGAAAAACCGTTTTGGCGAAGAAGTCGGAACAACCGGTTCAACATCCTTTTTTGTTTTTGGAGATGGCTTTCGTGCCGAAAATATCACCTTCGAAAATTCATCCGGACTTGTTGGTCAGGCCGTGGCTGTGCGCATTGACGGCGACATGGTGGCTTTTATCAACTGCCGTTTCTCCGGATTTCAGGATACGCTTTACCCGCACGGTGAAAAGAGCCGCCAGTATTACCGCGATTGTATCATTGAAGGAACCGTCGATTTTATTTTCGGCTGGTCAACCGCAGTGTTCGATCGCTGCACCATCGTTTGCAAAGACCATGGTTTTGTGACCGCGCCATCTACCAACGAGGGAACCGCTTATGGCTTCGTTTTCCTCGATTGCAAGATTACCGGCGATGCTCCGGAAGCTTCGTTCTATTTGGGTCGTCCGTGGAGACCATTCGGAAAATCAGCCTTTTTGCGTTGTGAGTTGGGAGGCATGATCAAACCTGAAGGTTGGCACAACTGGGGAAAAGCGGATAATGAGAAAACATGTTTTTTTGCTGAATATAAAAATACAGGAAAAGGAGCATCCATAGAAAAAAGGGTTGGCTGGTCGCATCAGTTAAGCGATGCAGAAGCAGCGGCCTACACACCTGAAAATATTTTGGGCGAATGGGTGGTAAAACACAAGTAAAAAGAAGTCGGAAGACCGGAGACGGAAGTCCGAAATGCCGCTCCCTGAGTAGCGTGCTTCCTGAGCGCGAAGCAGTCGAAGGAAAGCGTATCGAAGGGAGTCTTAGTGAATTTAAGTGTTCAGTCGCAGTAGGCAGTGTTCATTTGATCGAAGTGGCAAAAAAAAAATGAAACACTTTTACAATGAATGACTTAATGACAATTTATTGACTATAAATGACAAATTTTCAATCATCAATAACAAATTAGAAATCATAAATCAAAAGATATGAACTTACTAAAAACAACGTTCACGCTGGTAACCGCAATTCTGCTTTCAGCCTGTGCTATTTCGCAGTCTGCAGCCCAAAAAGGACAAACTGAAGATTTGTACAAAGGAATAGAGTTTCAAATGCCTCGTGTTCAGGAGCCGGTAATCCCGAAAAATTCGGTTTCGATTACCGATTTCGGAGCACAAAATGGCGGTCAGGAGCTTTGTTCGCAAGCATTTACAGATGCCATTGAGGCTGTTTCAAAAAAAGGTGGTGGCCGTGTCATCATTCCGCGCGGAACCTGGCTTACAGGGCCAATCACCCTAAAAAGTAACATTGAGCTTTACACCGAAATTGGAGCAATGGTGATTTTTAGTACCAACAAGGATTTGTACCCGTTGGTTGAAACCAGTTTCGAAGGATTCAACACTTTTCGCTGCACTTCGCCAATTAATGGACGTAATCTAGACAACATTGCAATAACCGGAAAAGGGATTTTCGATGGTTCGGGTGATGCATGGCGTGCCGTTAAAAAAGAAAAACTGACAGAATCGCAATGGAGAAAACTGATCACTTCAGGTGGAATAGTAAGTGAAAATGGTAAAACCTGGTATCCGTCTCAACAGTTCCGTGATGGCGAAAAAAAGGCTGAAATGAATGTTCCCCGCTCCTTGAAAACCAAAGCGGAATTTGAAAAGATTCGCGATTTTCTGCGCCCTGTGATGGTCAGTCTTATCTCGTGCAAAAAAGTTTTGATTGACGGACCAACTTTTCAGAATTCTCCGGCATGGAACATTCATCCGCTAATGTGCGAAAATTTTACGATGAGAAATACCACCGTTCGCAATCCATGGTTTTCACAAAATGGCGATGGAATTGATATCGAATCATGCAAAAACAGCATTATTCACGACTGTAGTTTTGATGTGGGTGACGATGCCATTTGCATTAAATCGGGCAAAGACAAAGATGGACGCGACCGTAAAATGCCCAACGAAAACCTGATTGTAAAGAACTGTATTGTTTTTCATGGTCATGGCGGCGTAACTGTTGGCAGCGAAATGTCAAGCGGAGTAAAGAATCTTCATGTTTCCAACTGCACTTTTATCGGAACCGATGTTGGTTTGCGATTTAAAAGCAATCGCGGACGGGGTGGGGTAGTCGAGAATATTTATATTTCAAATATCGAAATGATGAATATTCCGACTCAGGCCATTTCGTTTAATCTTTATTACAGCGGAAGGTCGGCTTCGGAAGATCTGGATGCCGGAGAAGATGGGCAAGCACCTGCATTGCTGCCGGTTACCGAGGAGACACCTCAGTTCAAAAATATTTTCATCCGCGATGTAAATTGCAAAGGCGCAATGACAGGAATATTCCTGCAAGGGTTGCCCGAAATGAAGCTTGAAAATGTTGAACTCACCAACATTAAAATGGAAGCTGATTATGGCCTTGTGTGCATTGACGCCGATCAGGTTAAAATCAAAAATCTGAACCTGAAAACCAAACACCACCCTGTAATTGATCTTCAAAATAGTTCAAATGTTTCCATCGACGGACTTATTTCTCCGGAAGGGTTGCCGCTGATAAAAGTCTCAGGTTCGCAAACAGGTGCAACTGACCTGAAAAATGTTGGAATTACCAATCCTGAAACCCAATTGGTTGTAGGGAAAGAAGTTCCGAAAAATGTGGTTCAATTTGAAAAATAGGAGATGAAAATTCCCACAATATTGTTGAAATAGAATATGATAGCTTCGTGGGGTGTTGTTTGATGCAGATTGGGATTTAGCCCAGTATGGGCGAAATATTGGTAGCCCAGGGCAAACGACGAAGGAGTGTCGCCCTGGGTTGAAAAGGAAAATGGAATACCGTTCGCGCTATGAGGTTTTCAAGGCATTAATCAATTTTCGGACGGAATAGAATTAACGATAAAAGTTTTAACAACTAAAAGAGAATTCAAAATGAACCGCATGTATAAATCAATTATTTGTTACATCATTATTTTGACCGGAATTGCCAAAATTGGTGTTGCTCAAAATATGTCAGAAAACCGAATCACCGTTTTTACCATCGGCGATTCCACAATGGCAAATAAAAAAGCGGAAGTAGCCCCTGAAACCGGCTGGTGTCAGGTTTTTAACGCATTTGTTGATTCATCAGTTGAAATTAAAAACCGGGCAGTGAATGGCCGTAGTACAAAAAGTTTTATTACTGAAGGCCGATGGAAATCGGTGACTGATTCATTGAAAACCGGCGATTACGTGTTTATTCAGTTTGGACACAACGATCAGAAGATTCTGGATTCGACCCGATACACTGAGCCGTTCACCACTTACCGGAAGAACCTGGAACGTTTTGTGCGTGAAACCCGTGATAAAGGCGCAACTCCTATTTTAATTACTTCCATCGTTCGCCGGAAATTTGAAAATGGTTTTTTGACTGATACCCATGGCAACTATCCGGTGGTTGTAAGGCAGGTAGCCGCTGAAATGAATGTTCCTTTAATTGATTTGCAGTTGCTTACTGCCGGGGCTGTTACCGCACTGGGTGATGAAGCTTCAAAACAAATTTATCTTTGGACTTTGCCAACTGATAAATTTCCGGAGGGACGAAAAGACGATACCCATTTGAACGTTGATGGTGCAACCCTGGTGGCAAAATTGGCCGCGCAACAATTGATTTTGCCGGATAATTCGCTGACGAAATGGATTCGTACAAATAAGACAATCAGGTAAAAAGCCTTCGTACAAATGATATCGCATTGGATAGGGTTTTGAATACACTTGTTGGTATTTTTTCCTGATATATTCCCCACATACAACTAGAAAATTCTCCTGCTGCAAATCGAGTTTTTAGTTTTCCATTTTGAATTTCGTAGACAGAAAGTATCCGTTCCTGGCCATAAAGAGGATCTCTGATGGTAATTTGCTTTCCTGTCGGTATCCATTTGTAGTCCCAAATGTTCAAACCGTCCACTTTAAACTTTAAGCCATCAGGAACTGTGTTTAAATATCTCCAATTTGTGTCTATGGCCATTAATTTTTCTTGTAAAACGAATACCTCAAATTCAGGATCAACGGGAATTCTTCGAATGTGGTTTTACCAACCAGCTTTCGTCCGTATTCTTTCACCCCGTATTGATACCCCAATTCAACTGCATATCCTTTGAGATTGATGCGTTTGCTGTACCATTCCTTGCCGATTAGCAAACCGGCAATTGGCAAACTTGTTTTATCTGCATCTCCATACACATTGACCCATTTCCATTTGCCAACCAAACCAAAGTAGGTACGGTCGGTCCTGTTGTACATGATGGCGTGAAGAAACTTGAATCCGGCTTCAATGTCGTTGGGTTTAAAATTATTCATTTCAGAAGATGGCCCTCCAAAAAATTCAAATCCGGTTGTTTTGGAAGTCCAGATGCGCATATTTGGCTTAAAGCTCAGTACCGAAAGTTCTGCCCCAAATCCTGACATCTTCTGTGCAAAAGAATTTATTCCGAAGAAAAATAGCAGTACAAATAGAGATATTGCTCGCATAAAGTTTTTTTGATTGTTATTTCTCCCATTTTTTCAAAGCATCCATATTCATTTTATTCTGAATATTTTTTGCTTCAGGAGTGTATAGAAATTCAAGTTCTGTTTTGAAATATTCGATAATTTTTCCGCGTACCATTTTTAGCATTGAATTGAGCAGATGGTTTTGTTCTGTAAATGCTTCAGGAAGGACTGCGATTGTGGCAGGCAACCAACGTTCAGGAAATGAATTTTCGAATTTTCCACCTGATTTGTAGGCATCTACTTCCTGTTGAATAATTTTAAGTGCTTCGGCCCGGGCTTCTTCTGTTCCGGCAGTGAATCCGCGTTTTTCAAGTTCACGGTTGATGGCCACCATGTTGGGCACAATCATTCCTGAAGTATAAGCATTCTGGTTGTTGTACAGCATGCACTGATCGATGAATGGCGACTGATCAATCAGGGCTTCTTCTATTCCTTCGGGACTGAATTTTTCTCCATCACTTCCGATCAGCAGACTTTTAAAGCGGCCAAGAACATACAGAAATCCATCCTTGTCCATGTAACCCATGTCGCCGGTGTACAGCCATCCGTCTTTCACCGTTTCCTCCGTTGCTTTGGGATTGTTCCAGTAACCCTTCATTACATTGTCGCCTTTCACTACGATTTCACCTTTTTCTCCCAATGGCAGTTCGTTGCCATCCAAATCGCAGATTTTCAAATCCAGGTATTTTACCAGCTTGCCCGACGATCCAAATTTAACAGCATGCAAGGCGTTTGACGAGATCACCGGTGAAGCCTCGGAAAGGCCGTAACCCTGGCACATTGGCATCCCGACGGCATAAAAGAATCGCTGTAACTCGATGTCAAGCAAAGCTCCGCCACCGATAAACAGGTCGAGTTTGCCACCGAATCCCTCACGTATTTTTGAGAACAGAATTTTATCGTATAAATTCAGCAGCGGTTTGTAAAGGATCCGGGAACCTTTGCCGCGATCCCATCCGTTTCCGTTGTATTTATAGGCAATTTTCAGGGCATGGTTAAACAACTTTTCAATTACCGGACCTTTTTGCCTGATACCAGTTTCAATTCCTTTCCTGAAGTTTTTTGCGACCGCCGGAACACTCATCAGTATTTTTGGTTGAATTTCCTTAATATTTTTAGGGATATTCTTCAAGGTTTCCGTGGGAGTTTTGCCCAGTTCGAGCGACGCAATGCTTGCTCCGTTGTACATGAAACAATACAAACAGGCGGTGTGTGCGAACGAATGGTCCCATGGAAGATAGGCAAGTGTTTTCCAATCTTCGGTGATATCAAGCAAGGTGTTTGCCTGAACAACATTGCTGGCGTAATTTAATTGCGAAAGCATAATGCCTTTCGGATCGGCAGTTGTGCCTGATGTATATGAAATGTTGGCAATATCGTCAGGCAGGATGTTGTTGTAAATGGCTTCAAAATCAGCTTTGTTTGTTTTTAAATATGCATCGCCCAAGGCCATAACTTCGTTGTACGAAATATCATTGGCAGCCGGATTTTCTTTTCCGTCCATGTAAATTACTTTCTCCAGCATCGGCAGTTCATTCCTGATTTCTTCAATTTTTGCGGCATGTGCTTTTGAAACGACAATCATTTTACAGCCCGAATGCGTCAGCCTGAATTTAAGTTCGCTGCTGGAATCAAGTTTTACCGATAAGGGAACATTGATTCCTCCTGCATACAAAATGCCCAGTTCAGATATGATCCAGGCATTCCGGCCTTCAGCGATAAGTCCAACACGATCGGTTTTTTGAAGGCCAATGGCAACCAGCCCCGCTCCAAACCTGTAAACCAGATCGTGGGTTTGCCTGTAGCTTGTTCCTGCATATTTTCCATCTTTTTTCTCCCAGAGGTAAATGTTATTGGGATATTTGGCAACACTTGTTTCAAAAAGTTCGATAATTGTTTTCATGTGTTTATAATTTGATTATTAATTGCCACATGGAACTCGCCATTGATAATCATGCGACTGTGTCCCGATTAATCGGGATGGCTCGTTTCATAAGTGTTAAAGGTTTTAGGTCAAAAGTATTCAAATGTACAAAATGAATTTCAATTACTTGTTTTCACAATCCGGAGTACAATATCTTCCTGAAATTCAGGACAAATAACAATTGCTGATCTGCTTGTTGCTGTCATGTTTTCTTTTCGACCGATACTTCCGGTCAGCGTATTTATCCATTCAGCAGTGTAATTTCCGTCAGAAAGTTGAAGCCTGATTTCAGCCAGACTGCCTTTGTCGAGATAAATGGCATATTGCTTTCCGGTTTCAGCCAAAACCTGAAATTCAGCCACATTTCCTTTAACGACCTGCAAAATGGAATTGTCGGGTTTCATGCTGATGAAGTCAAAACTTTCGATGAAATCTTTCATGATTTTCAATTGCTTTCGGTATTCATGATGTCCCCATCCGGGCGTTCCGGCATCAATGCTGTGTGTGCCGTCCTCTTTGCCAACAATAAACGAATAGTCGAGGTTGTTGTACAAAGCTCCGCCAGCCAACATAAATTTCCATGCTTGCGAGCGGTAGTGAAAATCGACCTTTGGCATAAAACCGGTTTCATCGAGCCCGATTGCTTTTTTTAGCCCGAGGTTTTGGGAAGCCGCCTCGGGATAGGCATAATGAAAATTGAAGATCGAAATGTTTGGATCCGGATTTTCAATCATATTCCTGAAATTGCTGATATTCTGTGCGATCAGGTGTTTGTTGGGCAACGCGGTTTCTACTTCATTAATGATTTGGGCAATTTGTTTTTGCCATTCCAATGATGTAGGATTTCCTGTTTCAACCAGTTTTTGCCATGCAAACGGATGTGTTATTGTATCTGTTTCGGCAATTTTCTCAACAAAATTTGGATTGTCGGCCCAGGGTTCATTCTGAATTTCGAAAAAGAAATTGCCAAATGGGTTCAATTCCTGAACAACTTTCCGGACATATTTTTCCTGAACTTCCATCAACTGACTGTTGTTGATGGTATTGACCTGTATGAAAGAAATGGAATCGAATTGCTGAATGTTATTCGTTGGGTTAAACGGGCTGGTTTTCCACTGGTGATTGGTATAATAAGAAGTAAAAAGGGTGACTTCTACCACAATTCCGTTTTCGGAAGCTGCCGAAACAAACCCTTTCAGGCGACTGAAAAAAACGTTATTCCACCGATTTAGATCGTATTTTCCGGAGGCCTGATCTTTTGTCCACGGCGTTATCCAACTTTCAGGCTTCGGATTCATCGTATTATTTATGATGCCAAACAGATTATCGCCCATTTCGGAATACGGGCCGAGAAAAATCCGGGTGTAATTGAGTCCTTCTTTTTTGAGTGTCAGCAAGTACTTTTCGTAATCAAAATCGGCATTCATCACTGCGCCGTAATGTTCGCCCGAAGTTACCAGGATGGTTGGTTTGCCATCGTACAGGAAATAATTCGGATTTTCAGGATGCAGGCTGAATAACTTATTCTTCAGCACTTTCCAGAAGTCATCAGCCAAAGCTTTTTCGTCGATTTTGATATAGGCTTTGATTTTTCGCTGTATATTTTCGGGCGGAGTTGTGGCAGTTTCGATTTTAGTCAAATCGGGTTTCAGATAAGATTCGACCAACGCCAAATCCCACATAACGCGGGTTTCGTCCTGCGGATTTTGCTCACGCCAGCGGTCTTCAAGAATTTTCTCTGCTTCAATGGTTTCATCCAGTTTTGTGTAAGTTTCTTCGCGTTTAAATTGCAAAGGCAAAGCTGTCTGAAGGCACATCATCGTCAAGTCGAGTTCTTCGAGATTAAGCAGAAAGTCAAATGCATTCAGGTCGTTACGAATGTTGAATTCGTTTTTGTTCCAGATTTTGGTCTTTGGATCGTATTGCGCACCCAAAGCAAAACAGCGGATTCTTGATTTGATTTCAGGAGCCAGAATCAATGCCGAAGCCAGGTTGGTCATGGCGCCAATGGTCAGAATGTCGAGTTTCTCATTCTCCGGAAGGGCTTTTACAGCAGCAATAATTGCTTGTGCAGCTTTCGAATCTCGCGGATCTTGCTGTCCCCAGGCACGGCCAATCTGGCGGTCGGCGCCAATGGGGTGGGGAATATCCAATCTTCCTAAAGCTTTCAGGATTTGTTCGTTTAATCGCTGACTTTCGGCTACGGTATTCAAGCCTTTCGATTTGTAGGCATTCCATTTTTCGAAAACCAGCAAATCCGGATTGTTAAAATGGGCAGAACTCAGCCCAACCAGTTCGATTGTAGGATCTTTTACCAAACGCACGATGGCATACAAATCGTCCATTTCGTTGCCGGTATCGGCATCAAGCCAAACTTTTTGCTTTTGGGCAAATCCGGCGAAAATCATTAACAGGCCGGCGAAAAATAAGAGAATATACTTCATGGAACAGTTGTTTTAATTTCGATTAGTCATCAATACTTTGACCCACCAGTTGACGGAATTTCCAACCAGTTTCGTCGGTTACCGGGCCTTGGGTTTGTTTCATCAGGATGCCAATTACTTTTTCCTTCGGATCGGCAAAATACTGGGTATTGAAATAGCCGCCCCACTCGAAAGTTCCTTCGCTGTTCATTCCGCCTTTTTCTTCGCCTTTCCGTGTAAGCACCGAGAATGCCAGCCCATACACTTTATCAGGATTCTCGCCCCAGATGTCACCAATCTGGTTTCCCATTATGGCTTCAATGGTTGTGCGGCTCAATAAACGAACACCATTTAATTCGCCGCCATTCAGATACATTTGGAGGAAAGTAGCGTAATCTTTTGCGGTGCTCGAAAGCCCTGCACCACCTGAGAAAAAGCTTTTTGCGCCTTTAACAGGGTAATCCGTATCGTAGAAAGTGACCGGATATTTTGTCCATTTACCATCTGTTTTTTGCTGAACGGCAACCAGTCTTCCTGCCTTTTCTTCGGGCAGATAAAAGCGGGTATCGTTCATCGCCAACGGATCAAAAATTCTGGTTTTCAGAAATTGGTCGAAAGGCAACCCCGAAACCACTTCAATGAAATAGCCCAACACATCAAGGCCTTCGCTGTAAGTAAATTTTTCGCCTGGATTGTGATGCAACGGCAGTTTAGCCAGCTTTTTCACACTTTCGGCAATGGTAATTTTCTCTGTGGTAAACAGGTCGGTAACTCCAGCTTTCCCGTAAATCATTTTCATCTGTTCATTGCCGTCAATAATTCCGTAACCAATTCCCGAAGTGTGGGTTATCAGGTGGCGAATGGTAATTTCCGATTTGGCCGGCTCACTGGTGTAAGTCGTATCGCTGTATTTAAACGATTTTAGTACGCGTGGATTTTTAAACTCCGGAATGTACTTCGAAATTGGGTCGTCGAGCTGAAATTTACCTTCCTCCCAAAGCATCATAACGGCAGTTGCGGTGATGGCTTTCGACTGTGATGCAATGCGGAAAATATCATCGCGTTTCAACGGTCTTCCGGCCTGATTATCGGCCATGCCATAGGCTTTCCAGTGTACGATTTTACCGTTTCTGACAACCAGCGAAACGATTCCGGGAAGATCGCTCTTTTGCACTGCTTCCGCACACATTTGATCGATTCGGGCCAGTCGTTCCGAAGAAATGCCCACACTTTCAGGAGCAGCTTCGGTTAAAACCGGCAACTTTTTAATCGATTTGGTTTGTGCATTTAGCCCGGCAGATATAAAAACAATTAAAACGACGAGCAGAAGATTAAGTTTTTTCATGTTGTATAGTTTTATGGTTTAAATGTTTAATGATTTTAATTGCTTACTAAGACTGAAACTGATCACTGAACACTTTCTAACACCAGCACCCAGTCGCATCCCCGGCCCGACCTGAGCCAGGAAAGTTCTTTCGACATTCCCGGAACTTCAAAGCTTTTTTCTCCTGAATTTTCGAATTCCCCAATAACAGTTGTTTGCCCGGTACGCGGATCAAACCATGAAGCTTTCACTTTTTTCCCGGAAAGGATCCCCATTTTGACAATGGTTTTATTTCCGGTTGGGATGTAGATGTAAGCAAACGATTTTCCCCGGATAGCACACGAGTAAGTTGCACAATCGCCTTGTCCACCTGTAATAAGCGACTGGTCTGGAGCCATTTCAGTAATCGGGTGCGAATCCATCAATTTTTTCAGGTGCCCAACCTGAAATGCCCCCGGCTTATCCATTCCTTCCTGCCATGTATAAAATGTTTGTGCTGAATGTTTTTTTCGTGTCTCATCGGTGAATTGCCATATCGGCTGACAACCATAAGTGAACCCTGCACAGCCAGAAAACACACTCCAATAGGCGGCAATTCTTACGTCGGTTGAGGTGAAAACCCCATTATCTTCTAATGCGTAGTTAATTCCATGTCCTTCGTAACAAGGCTCTGAATTGATTGTGGGTTTCGGATTGTGTAAATTCCAGTCAGAAATTGCTGCTAAGTAGGATTTCGTGTTGTTAACTTCAGCGTGGTAAGATCCCCAGGTGTGAAAATCAATCCATTTATCCTGATGAAACCAGCTAGAAGACGAATTAAAGGAATGATGTGTCATGAGTGTAGTTGAATAATCAGCCTTTCCATCTATCTTTTTCGTATTGTTTGTTCCGTCGGCTATGCCTTCAGCCATTGCCCTCCACAATTCAATTCCATTTTTGCGTTCGTCAGGGTGTCGGTCGCCTCCTAAAATCCAGATCAGGTTAGGACTATTTCGGTAACGTTTACCTAAAAACCAACCGTAAGTGTATGCTTGTTCGTTGGTGTTGAAGAGGGCTTTGTCGGTTCGAGGAGTCACCCACTCGCCCCAGCTTGGCATTAAGGCAAGGTAAAGTCCTTTTTTTTCGGCTGTTTTAACGGCAAAATCAATATGATCCCAAAAGTCGTATTCCTTATCGTTTTCAGTATTGTTACCCGTTGTTTGCAAAGGTTTCTCTGGATTTTCATTCGCAAAAATACTATCGCCATAATAATTGGTTACTTTATCCATGTGAATGAATTCACTTATAACTACAGTTTGAATAACATTGAATCCTTTCGCTTTACGGTTTTCGAGATAGATTTCTATCTCTTCTCGGTTTAGGCGATGAAGCATTTCCCATGCCGTATCGGCGAGCCAGAAAAATGGAGTTCCATCCTGATGTGATAGGTAATGCTGATTGATAGTTGATACCTGAATCCGGCCATGGTCTTTCCAAGGTTGAGCCTTTGACACAAGACCCAATACGATAAAAATAAACAGCATTAAAATTTTCTTTTCATTCATTCCCATAATTTTAAAATATCCAACAACCAATATTTAATATTGAATTTTCAAGTTTTCTCTAATATTCAAGATTCAAATAATCAAGACTCGTTACAGTCGCATCAAACCTGTTAGCCAGCCTGCGCTGTGAGGAATCCAATCTTCGTCGGTTAACGAAAACGGACCATCGTTTACTTTCTTTGGTTCGGTATCGTATTTAAATTGTTCACCGGTTGAAAATCCATTGCAAATTACACCACGTGTATGAAACCAGGTTCCTGCCCACCGGCTTCCGACTCCACACATCATGCTTGCCGGCAATGCTGCACCTTCCGGAATATCGGTGCTAAAAATAACACATCCCTGTTTCAAATTTTCATTGGTAATTCCACTGTTCAATCCGGCCAGCCATTGCAGGTTTCTGTAAGCGATTTCTTTTAGTTTTTTTCCATTTTGAAGCATCGGTATGTCCCGGATTGACTTGCAGCAGATCGATAACAGGCATCAGATAGTTGGGATAAATTCCACCCATATCGGCCCCAAATTCAACACCCTTTTCGCTGGGAACGATTCCGTGGCACCACGAAGGCTCGGAGTGGATCATGCTATCGAATTCGTAAAAATGGCCATAAAATCCACTTTCTGCTTTCTCTTTCGGTATTTGTCTGGCCATCACTTTTCGGGCAAATACAACAGCCAACTCTTTTGCTTCTGAATCACCCAGCTTAGACATTTCCATAGATGCGCGGCACATTACCAATAAATCGCGGGTAAGCCATTCATCTTTAGGTATTTCAGCATTAGCGGGCAATCCGCGCTGCATTTTCATGTAACCATATTCGCCCATTGGTTTGGCTGAACCTACCAACCATTGAAAAGCTTTTTTTGCTGTTTTTGTATACTTCTGTTTTTTATCGGCAAATTCTTCAGGCAGCAACTGAACTGCTTTAGCCAGGGCAACAACTGCTTTCATGGCATCGTGTGGCAGAATATCTTTTTCGTGCCCTTTCAAATCGTGGGACATTGAACCTTCCGGAAAGCCCAGTTCTTCGGCTTTTGCTTGTGTCATTACCAGATATTCGCAGCCTACAGTAATTTGAGTATAAATCCGTTCCAGAAAGACAGAATTAAAAACCTCCTTTTTCTTTTCCAGAAGTTCTTCCAACGAAATAATCATGGCACTTTGGGCCGGATTCTCCACCCATAAGGTTCCTGCATCCTGCCATC
>Ga0208968_1000784_pt1 | contig 18951 bp, 18 predicted proteins | sample RifOxyA3_FD_184031 | JGI IMG/M metagenome (GOLD analysis project Ga0208968, IMG submission 184031) | Groundwater microbial communities from Rifle, Colorado - Rifle Oxygen_injection A3 (SPAdes) | ecosystem: Environmental > Aquatic > Deep subsurface > Groundwater | place: Rifle, Colorado, United...
CAGCACGATCATATTGTTCATTTTTATCATCTTCACGCCCTGGACTGGGTGGATATTGTCAGCGCCCTGTCCGCCGACCCCGTCAAAACCGCCAAACTCTCTGCAAATACAAGCGGCAGACGGGAAACCGCAGAATATTTCAAAGAAGTCCAGACCAAGCTGAAAACCTTTGTGAACAGCGGCCAGCTCGGACCCTTCAACAATGCCTACTGGGGACACCCGGCCTATCAATTGCCGGCCGAAGCCAACCTCATGGCCGCCTCCCATTACCTGGAAGCCATCAAGCTCCAGGCCAAGGCCGCCCGGATGCACGCCATCTTCGGCGGGAAAAACCCCCATCCCCAGTCTCTGGTGGTGGGCGGGGTGACCAGCGTCGGCGATCTGACCCCGGAAAGAATTGATGAATTTGCCGCCATCTGGAAGGAAACCAAGGCCTTTGTGGATGAGATTTATATTCCGGACCTCCTGGCCGTGGCCTCTTTCTACAAAAACTGGGGCGCCATCGGCGGCAACAATACCACCTATCTCTGCTACGGGGATTTCCCCCAGGCCGGGATCAACGATGACCTGCTCATGCCGGCCGGTGTGCTCATGGGCGACTTGAATCCCAAACCGGTGGACACCCTGAAGATCACCGAAGACGTGACCCGTGGCTGGTATGAAAAAGGCGGGGCAAAACATCCCTACGAAGGCGAGACCAAACCCATCCAGGGTGAAGTCACCTATAATACCGATGCCCAGTACAGTTGGATGAAGGCCCCGAGATACGACGGCAAATCCGCAGAAGTCGGCCCCCTGGCCCGGGTCCTGGTGGCCTATACCAGCGGCCAGAAAGATGTCAAGGCTCTGGTGGACCATGTCCTGAAGACCCTTGGCGTGGGCAGGGAAGCCCTTTTCTCCACCCTGGGCCGGACGGCTGCAAGAGGGATTGAAACCGTTGTGGTGGGCAATGCCATGGGCGGATGGATTGAAAAACTCAAATCCAATATTGCCGCAGGCAACAAAAAGACCTACCAGCCCTGGACCATGCCGGACAAGGGCAGGGGCTTCGGCCTGAATGATGTGCCGAGAGGCGCTCTGGGCCACTGGATCGAAATCGACGGCGGCAAGATCAAGAACTACCAGTATGTGGTGCCCTCCACCTGGAACCTTGGACCCAGCGACGGCAAAAACCAGAAAGGCCCTGTGGAAAATTCCCTCATCGGAACCCCCATTGCCAATCCGGAACAGCCCCTGGAAGTGCTGAGAACGGTTCATTCCTATGATCCCTGCATTGCCTGCGCCGTTCATGTCACGGATCTGCACAACAATTCAACCTATAAGGTAAGCGTTATTTAACCCCATAAAGCGGGGTCCCGGCCATCCCGGCCGGGACCCCGTTTCATACTTAAGGAAACAGAATGGACAAGATCATGGTCCTGGGCGTCGGCAATATCCTGTACCGGGACGACGGCGTGGGCATCCGGGTGGTTGAACGGCTTGAAGGCCGGTATGAATTTTCCGACAATGTCACCCTTGTGGACGGCGGTGTCCTGGGGGTCAACCTGCTGGGGATCATTGCCGGGGCCGACAAGCTCATCGTGGTGGACACGGTGATGAACCACGGGGCGCCCGGTGATTTTCACAGGCTGGAGCATGAGGACATCCCCAACCGGATCCTGGCCAAGAACTCCCTTCACCAGGTGGATCTCATCGAGGCCCTGACCCTCTGCCATGCCCTGGACCATGTGCCCCGGACCACGATTATCGGCATTGAACCCAAGGACCTCAATACCCTGGGCGAGGACCTGACCCCGGAAATCGAATCACGGCTGGACGGGCTGACGGACCTGGTTCTGGATGAAGTCAAAAGACTGGGAGGGACCTATTCCCTTAAGGCGTCTTAAACGAAAGGAACATGATTCATATCCAGATCCCCGGCGTGGGGGAAAAACGGATCAGCCACGTGGTCTTTGATTATAACGGCACCATTGCCAAAGACGGGATTCTCATCCCCGGCGTCCGGGAGGAAATGGCCGCCTTTTCAGACAAGCTCTCCTTCCATGTCATCACCGCCGACACCTTCGGGTTTGTTCAAAAAGAACTTTCAGGAATTCACTGCTCCATTACCATCATCCCCGAAAAAGACCAGGCCGAAGCCAAGCTTGCGTTTGTCCGGCGGCTGGGGCCGGATCAGACCCTTTGCGTGGGAAACGGGGCCAATGACCGGCTCATGCTGAAAGAAGCCGCCATCGGCATTACCGTGCTGCAGGAGGAAGGGCTGGCCGTCACCTCCCTTCTGGCCGCCGACCTTCTGGTCAAAAACGTCCTGGACGTGTTCGGCTTTTTCCGGACCCCGGACCGCCTGAAAGCCAGCCTCAGGACCTAAACCGTTTTATTTTCGGATCAGGCTTAAATTTTTTCTGTTCCTTTTCAATGCTATTTGCTATTCAAAAGGGAGGCATGGAAAATTAATGCTGATTTTTCCATGTTTATTGATTTTTAACGGAAATAGATGGATTTTTTTCTGTTGTATATAGGCAATATATGGAAAATTTTCTATATATTAATACTGTTGGGCTGAGAACCTGATAAACCATATTTAGAATCAAGATATGAAGACACCATACATTAAACATACGTTCGGTGATGAGGTAAGTCGGAAGCTGAAGAGTCGGCATGGATGGCTTACAGCAGGTGTGGCGTCCTCTATCCCATGGCCTTCCTTGGACGTCTGCATTGAATACGCCGAAGACGAGTACTTTTTGCGTGGATCAGAGCGGGAAGGTAAACCTTCACCCCCTGGAATCACAATTGCGTGTAATCGTGACGATGTCGATAATGTTATTTCCAAGGTTTACCGCTTTACTTCAATACTGAGCTGGTTTTTAGGGGGATATGTTTACGTGTCTGGCTATGTTTTGGGCAGCCACCCTATCCTCTATGGTGATCAAAAACTCGTCTATTCATCTCTCGGCATAGCAGGTTCCAAGTCCTTCAACTGCAATCATATGCCAATCATTGAAAATGAAAATGTTCGTAAGGCTCTTGCCTTTTGGCGCGAGGGCAAGAGGCTATGCCATATTCATGATAGTTATGCCTTCCTGAGCTTTTATAAGGTTATCGAATCTCAATTCTCGGATACTAAGAAAAAAGTTAAATGGATTGCCGCAGCTATTGACAATCTTACAGATAGGGCCGGGAAGCGCGTAGCTGAACTACGTCAAGAGGGCATTGACATAAGCCGTCATCTTTTTGAAAGCGGTCGGTGCGCTGTGGCTCATGCATCATTTGAAGGCGAAATCGTTGACCCTGATGTCCCATCTGATAGGCGTCGTCTATCTGCCGACTTGATCATAATGGAAGAACTTGCGCGGATGTACATTCGAGACGAACTAAAGGTTCCAGATTCAAGATCATTATATAGATCACGAAATCACCTATCACCATGGGATTCATTGATTCCACCTGACACGCTGGAAATTCTCAGATGTGGCGGAACTCCAGAAGACTGTTCCTGCTTACATGGTTTGACAGTTTCTGTCGGACTTTGGCCGGATGGTCCAATCAAAGGGCTGGAAAAAATGACCATGCACGTCGATTCAGTCAAGGACGGTGTAGTCAAAATGGTTCTGATCAATGAACGGAAGACCGTGCTGTTAATTTTCTTTCTTGATTATCGTAGCGGTAAAATCCACACAAATCTGGAAGATGGTGGGCTGATCTATGGTGAAAACAGTCCAGAAGAGGCTGACGTTTTATCATATGCCACTTTTTTCTATCATGTATTAGGCAACGGGATAGCAGAACTTGCACACGGAAGCCTTGAACCAATCGACTGTGAAGTTGTTATACCAGTCAATATCATTCCTCCAAATCCAGAAGAGGCAATTAAAGAAGCTGTACAAAGATTCAGAAGTGAGCATGCTGCCAATGAAAATAAAGAAAGATGATGAATTCTGGAAGCCCAACCAAGGCATTAAGAGCGACGGCAAAAAGCCGCCGCGCCTTATGCCAGCCGTTCTGCTTTTAATCAAATGAAAAATCTTAGAGAATATAAATTTGATTCCATTTATGAGCTTATTAGTCTTATTGATAGCCACGTAAAACATGGCTCTGAATTCTGGAACTTTGATGAAGAGTTATTCGCAAGTTGTGCAACCAAATTTTCAAAATTTACTCTTCTTCATTTATACACAATAACTACAGCATTGAATTATTACAGGCGATATTTTAGAAAAAACGGGGACTGTATTGACGAAGATGGGATTAAGTATTGGTATGATCTATTTGAAACATATAATGTAAAGCATGAATTATTTGATTTTGAAACTGAAGAAGATATTTTTTTCTGGTTTGAAAGAAATGAAAACTCATTTTCAGATTTATTTGAAATGATGGCTGATGAAGTATTTCACATACTGTTTTCAAATAGAAATTTTCTTCTTAACTTCAATAAATTACTACATGATACAGTTCTTGATATTACCACTCACAAGGATAGGTTTACTGAAAAAGGGACAATCAAAAGAACGTATATTCCCACTTGGGTTAAGAAGGCAGTTTTTCATAGAGATAAGGGACGATGTGTTTATTGCAACACTGATTTGACATACATATACAACACGTTGACTAATTCGAATTATGACCATATGGTTCCTTTAGATTTAATGGGAGTGAATGATCCCTGTAATATTCAGCTTACTTGTGAAAGGTGCAATAAAAGCAAAAATAACAAAGAAGAATCAACAGGAACTCACTATATTCCGTGGTGGTTAAAATAGATTTTAGCAGAACAAATCAATAAACTCTGACTAAAAAAAGCTGGCGCTTTTTTAGCAGGTTATCTTAATCGTTAAGCGTGGATGAGAAAAATCATGAAGTACCATCAAACTGACATTTCGAAAATGGTTGCGGAATTCCAATTGGAGAATTCCCCTACAGATCGGTATGCTTCGTTTGATTATTGCTACCACTACTTTCACCCCACCACAACTAACGATCTATTGGGGGAAATAGAAAAAAGCTGTCTATCACTTGGGTTTTATCTTGCAAGCTGGGGGATGCTGCGTGGTTCGAGTTTCTTATTAAATAAAAGCGTAAAATACTACGAACCACTTATTAGATTCATTGCCAGCTTGGACCATTCTGTTTGGGATATAGATGTAGATCAATATTCTGAAGAAAACATCAGAAAAATATGCTCCATCTATCGAGAAATTCAACATATTATTGTAAATAACGGAAACTCTCACCTGACCCTTGTCACCAAAATTATGCTTGGTGTTTTTGGCTTTATTCCTGCTTATGACAATTTTTTTGGAAATACTTTTAGGGATATATTTAAAGGTATATGTGGCTTTCGAAGTGTAAATCAAAAATCCTTGCACTGTATCAAACAATTCTATATCGATAACAGAGAAGAGATTGACAAGTATTCTTCAAAAATATATGTGAAAAAATTTGTTACAGGAAATGACTCAGGCATTACGTACACCAAGTCAAAGATCATTGATATGTATGGATTCAATAAAGGACTGAAACAAAGAACTTAACCATGCAATTCACCGGAGAATTCTAAGGATGTGCAATGCTGCTTAATATTGATTTACAAAATAGGATTGCTGACAGAGTTCGTGGTGTAAGCCTCAAATCTTTCGGGCTCGATGAGCGTGCATTTCAAGATATTCTTTATAGGTCACTTGATAAGCTGATACCAGATGACGAGTTGCTGCTTCTTATGCAGTCTCGCCAATGGCAGGAAGAGCCAGATTTAATGGCAATAGACGGGAAAGGAAAACTCTATATTTTTGAGTTAAAAGCCTGGGAATCGCGCTCGGAAAATATATTACAGGTATTGCGTTACGGTCAAATCTTTGGAAGTTTTAAGTATGATGACCTTAATCGCTTATATAGAAAATTTGAAAATGAAGGCAAAAGCCTAAAAGAGGCACATACATCAATTTTCGGTCAAGAGTTGCCTGAGGGAGAATTCAATAACACGCAAGTCTTTGTTGTCATGACAAATGGCATCGATTACAAAACAAGGGAGGCCATCCAGTATTGGCGAGATCAATCGCTGGATGTAAGGCCGTGGATTTACCGGGTGTATAAAAGCCAAAGTTCCGGAATGCAATTGGAGATCTCGACCTTTTCCTCTGTGGATAATCCGTACGAGGATATTTCAGAGGGCTACCAGGTTCTCAATACAAACATTGGTAATTCCCAGGAAGATCATGAAAGCATGTTGAAAGAAAAGATTGCTGCTGCATATTTCTCACCGTGGAAAAACAAAATCAAAAGTTTGTCAAAAGGTGATGTTGTATTTCTCTATCAGTCGGGTGCTGGTATAGTTGCAGTAGGGAAAGCCAGCGGGAAGCTGCAGATTCGAAATTATCATAACAATCCAAAGAATGTAGATGAAGAGTATTTCATGAAGCTAAATCAATTCCACCTTCTTCAAACGCCTATGTCTGCATCTGAGGTAAAAAGCGTTACAGGGGTGAATCACCGATTTATGAGCACAATGTTTGGCGTTGACTCGGAAAGCGGGAAAGCACTGTACAAAGAAGTCCTGAAGCGATGAACGAACAAAGCCATAACAAGGCCCTAAACTCGGACGCAATTTTCGTTCGCCTCACTCACTACAAATGCGCCGGATGCGCAAAGCCCATCCGGCGGACGTAGGTCAAATGGAGGGATCACAGGAACCTTCCCATGACCGGCCGAAATTGACCCGTCATGATTGGTTTTTGAACGGTTGACAAAGATGGCGTTTAGCGCCTATGAGTGAAAATAACACAGAGAGAGGCGTAATTGGAGCGGTAATGGAGCGCAAAATTTGGATTTCGGAGCGGTAATGGAGCGCAAACGGAACATTTGGAGCAGAAAGGGAGACGGGACCGTGAAATTATCAGTTGAACAGCTTTTGGAAATCGCGCAGTTTTCGTTTGTACGTATGGATGGGGCCTGGTTTATGGCCCTGGCCGGAAAGCTTGGGAAAGAAACGGCATGGGAGATGGATGTTGATGCGTGGACCCGGTTCTCCTATGTATTTGGAAAAAAAATCAAAAAAGACATTATCCCTGATCCGGTATGGCCGGAAAGTTTTTTGGAGATGCTGAAAATTTTCAGTAAGGTGCTGAAAATTGAAGGCCGTGAAGTAATTGTTGAGCCGGATGCCATCACCGTCCGGGTTACAGACTGCGAGACCCAGAAGGCAATTGCCAAGGCTGGGATTGCAGATTGCGGCATTGTGACGGTACAGACCTATGAGGGAATGATCCGGGGATTATTCGGAAAAGAGATGGGGGTGTCTGTGCAGCATACGAAAAACCTGAATCAGGGGGATGCGTGTTGTGAAGTGATCCTTTCCCGGAAACCGCGTTAATGCGAAAGCAGCATATTAAGCCTAAGGATAGGCAGGTCCTATGAATATCGTTTCAACCATTGTTCCGGTCTTTGTTATCATCTTTCTCGGGCTTTATGCAAAGCTCCGGGGATTTTTCAGTCCGGATTTTCTAAACCAGGCCAACCGGCTTGTCTACTATATTGCCATCCCGGCCATGATCTTCAGTTCCATTGCAAAGGCCAGCCTGAAAACGGAAGTCCATCTGTCCGTCATCCTGATCACCTTTTTCGCCTTGACGGCTGTTGCCGCCACAGCCTTTGGCCTGGCGCGGGTCCTGAACATGCCCCGGCCATCCAAGGGGTCCTTTATCCATTGCGCTTTTCATGGTAATTTAGGGTATATCGCCTTTGCTGTTGCCTTTTATTATCTGGGGAACCAGGGATTTGTGAAGACGGCGATTATGTCCGGGTTTGTCATGATTCTTCAGAATATCCTGGCTGTGTTTGTGCTTCAATTTCACAGCGAAAAGAACGAGGGCAGCCCCAAATTGCGGGATACCCTGAAAAAAACCATGGCCAATCCCGTGATATTGTCGGCCTTGGCCGGCATCCTGGTTTCCTTTTTCAGCATCCCCCTGCCGGAAATCATTGACCGGTCCCTTGACATATTAAAGGGCATGGCCCTGCCCCTGGCCCTTTTGATCATCGGGGCCTCCCTGTCGTTTGAGAGTCTGAAGCCCAGATTGCGCAATGTCGGCATTGCCGTGTTTTTAAAATTGATCATTGCCCCTGCCATTGGATTTTTATTGTTCAGAATATTTTCAATTCAGCCCGAGCATTACCTTCCCGGATTGATCGTCCTGGCATCCCCCACGGCCACGCTGACCTATATCATGGCCAAGGAGATCGGCGGCGACCCTGATTTTGCCGTGGCTGCCATATCTATCTGCACCCTGCTTTCCAGTGTGACCTATGGGTTCTGGCTGACGCTGGGGTAAAAAGCAGGCCTTGCAACTGCAATAAAAAAAATGCGGCGCATATATTTTATTGCGTATTTTGACCTTAAGCCGGTTGAATCCGTTCATAAAAACCCGGGATTGATAATTTTTGTTTCTAAATTTTCATATGATTTAAACCGGTTATGAAAAATACAGGTAAAAATCAGTTCCATTGGAAAGATTGGCATGGTTATCGCTATGTATCCCCTGAAATATTGGGGATAAAAATTTGCCAAAGGAGACAATCAATTATGGATAAAGAAGTTTTCAGTTTATGTTTCATGTGTTCGGTCCGGTGCCCTATCACGGTCAAGGTCAAGGACGGCCATGTGGACTGGATCGAGGGAAACGCGCATGTTCCCGGTATTGACGGAAGTCTGTGTCCCAGGGGATCGGCCGGGATTTCCATGCTCTACGATGACCAGCGGGTCCAGTCTCCCCTCATCCGGGTCGGGGAAAGGGGTTCGGGAAACTGGCGAAAGGCCTCCTGGGAGGAGGCCATCGATTATGTGGGCTCCCGGCTCAAAGACATCATAGACAAAAACGGGGCCCCGTCGGTTGCCCTGTGCGAAAGAACCCAGCTCGCCACCCATGTCAGCAAAACCTTTTTAAAGGCCCTGGGGTCTCCCAATCATTTTACCCATGATGCCCTGTGCAAGGGCAGCGTGAACACGGCCTGCCGGTCTCTTTTCGGGTACACGGACGCCGAGGTGGGGATTCATTACGGCGAGACAAAGCATATTGTTCTGTATGGCCGGAATATTTTCGAATCCATTGCTTTAAAGGAAGTCAATACCCTGATGAAGGCCCTGGAAAACGGGGCGAAATTGACCTATATCGATCCCAGGGTGACGGTGACCGCCTCCAAGGCTCACCGTTACTGGATGATCCGGCCCGGAACAGACCTGGCCCTCAATTATGCCCTGATGCATGTGATTTTAAAGGAAAGGCTCTATGATGCGGAATTTGTATCAAAATGGGTTCACGGCTTAAACGAACTCCGGGATTTTGTAGAGCCATATACGCCGGAATGGGCTGAGACGGAAACCGGGATCCCTGCCGGAGAGATCATCCAGTTGGCCCGTGAAATGAGCCGGGACAAACCCTCGGTCATTTTCCATTACGGATACCGGGGCGCCAATCATCGCGATGAAATTTATATGAGAAGATCCATTCTCATGCTCAACGCCCTCATGGGCAGCGTGGAAGCCAAAGGCGGTATTTTCTTTAAAAAAGGGCCGGGGGCGGCCGGCGGAAAAGGCGCCCGGAAACTGACGGAACAGGAATTTCCGAAAATTGAAGCCGTCCGGTTTGACAAGGCCGGCACAAAGGATTTCCCTCTGCCCGACCCCAATCACGGGGTGGCCCAGATCTTTCCCCATGCCGTATTGAATGAGGACCCCTATCCCATCAAAGCCCTGATCGCCTACCGCATGGACCCGCTTATGTCCATTGCCGATACCACCCGGACCAAAAAGGCCCTGGACAAGCTGGATCTTGTTGTCACCATTGATATCAATTATTCGGACATCGCCTGGTATTCCGATGTGATCCTGCCCGAATCCACATATTTGGAGCGGACCGACTGCATCCAGCAGATGAACGGCCTCAAACCCCAGATGTTCCTCCGGAAAAAAGCGGTTGAACCCCGGCATGATACCCTGGACGGGGCCGTTATTTTGAAGCGGATCGGTGAAAAACTGGGCATCGGGCGCTATTTCCCCTATGAAACCATGGAAGATCTCGTGGCCTGGCAGATCCAGGGAACCGGGTTCACCATGGCGGATTTTGAGAAAAAAGGCTTTGTGGCCTATGGTTCGGAACAGATTTTCTGGGACCGGGACAATCTTCCCTTTAAAACCCCTTCCAAAAAGATTGAATTCAAGTCCAGCCTGCTGGAGAATGCCGGATACGCGTCTTTTCCGAAATATGAAGCCGTTCAGGCGCCCACGGACGGCCGGTTCCGCCTGGTGGTGGGCCGGTCGGCCCTGCACACCCATATCTCCACCCAGAATGTGCCCTATCTGAACGAACTGGAAAGTGAGAACAAGCTTTGGATCAATACAAAAAGGGCGGGCGAACTTGGAATCAAGAACAATGCCCTGGTGGAAGTGGTTTCTTCCTGCGGCAAGGGGCGGATCAAAGCCTTTGTTACGGATTTCATCCACCCGGAAGCCGTGTTTATGCTTCACGGATTCGGGCATGAGGCCGGCCGGGCAAAGCGCTCCTTTAACCGGGGGCTTTCCGATGCCCTGATCCAGGAGAATGTCTATGACCCCATCGGCGGCAGCCCGGCCTATCACGATACCTTTGTATCGGTGAACCCCCTTTAATTTCAATATGGTATATAAGAACCCGGAGGCGTTGAATGAGTAAATATTATCTGTTTCAGGACACCCGGAAATGCATTGGGTGCCATGCTTGTGAAATCCAGTGCAAGTCCAATAAAAACCTGCCCAAGGGACCCAAACCCTGCCAGATCATCCAGGTGGGTCCCAAATTCATCGGCGGATTGCCGAAAATGTCATTTATTTTCATGCCCTGCTTTCATTGCGAAAATCCGTGGTGTGTGTCGGCCTGCCCCACGGGCGCCATGCAGAAGAGAAGCGCCGACGGCATTGTTTTCATTGACAAGGACCTTTGCGTGGGATGCAAAACCTGTGTGTCGGCCTGTCCCTGGGGCGCTCCCCAGTGGAACCCGGAAACGGGCAAGGTTGAAAAATGTGATTATTGCAAAGACAGGGTTGATAAGGGCTTGAAACCGGCCTGCGTGACCACCTGCACCACCGGTTGCCTGAAATTCGGGAATGTTGAGGATATGACCCAGATCCGGCGCGTGCGGCATGCCGAATCCGTGGCATCCTTTGAAAACAGCAGTTTTTAGGTTTGTAAGGAGCAAGAATGGCAACACAGACCTGTCCGGTTCGAAACACCATTATCTACCTGTCCGATCTGACGGAGTCCGGGGCCTTGACAGATCCCAGGGAAAGACGGATCTGCGAACAGATCCTGAATCTGGTTGAAGAGATTTCAGAAGGTGCGGCCGGAAACGGCCATCTTTCGGCCATTGATGCGTTGATGGAAGAATACCTGGATGGGAAGGGCTCCAAAAAAACCCGGGTGAACGGAGACCGGTTAAAGGAAATGCTGTCCGAAAACCGGGAAGTGTTTGAAAGCCATATTGCCACCCGGAACTGTCCGTCCCACGACTGCGGGAAGCTGGCCCCATCCCCCTGCCAGATGGCCTGCCCGGCCGGAATTGATATCCCGACCTATCTGACCCTGATTGCCCGGGGAGAAGATGCCAAGGCCATTGAGGTCATCCGCAGGGACAATCCCTTTCCCTGGGTCTGCGGGCTCATCTGCACCCGGCCCTGCGAAATGATGTGTGTGAGGGCCAGGATCGATACGCCCGTATCCATCAAATTTTTAAAGGCCTTTGCAGCCGAAAGGGCCATGTCCGAAGGGGCCTATCATAATCCTGAGAAAAAACCCTTCAACGGAAAAAAAGTCTGTGTCATCGGCGCAGGACCCGGCGGCCTGACCGCCGCCTATTATCTGGCCCTCATGGGATACAAGGTCCGGGTCATTGAAGCCCTTCCCGTGTCCGGCGGGATGATGATGATCGGAATCCCGAGATACCGCCTGCCACGGGAGGTCATTGATCGGGAAGTGGCCATGATCGAGGATCTGGGGGTGGAAATTTCCTACAACACCCGGTTCGGAACGGACATTACCTATGAAGACTTGAAGGCGGAAGGGTTTGAGGCTTTTTTCATTGCCATCGGCGCCCACAAGGCCATGGATCTGGGCATCAAAGGGGAAAAAGAGTTCCCCAAGGCCCTGGAGGCCATCCGCTTTTTAAAGGATGTGGCCCTGGGCAATCACCATGCGCCCGGAAAACAGGTGGTGGTCATCGGCGGCGGCAATGTGGCCATTGATGCGGCCCGGACCAGCCTGAGGCTTGGGGCGGGAAAGGTGACCATTGCCTATCGCCGGTCTGAAGACCAGATGCCGGCGGATATTGAAGAAGTGGAACAGGCCATGGAAGAAGGCATTGAATTTTCTTTTCTGACCATCCCCAAGGAAATCCTCGGCAGCGAGGGCCGGATCACCGGGCTGGATTGTATCAAGGCCGAACTCATTCAAAAGGAGGGTTCCGACCGGCTGGTGCCGGTTCCCGTCCTGGGCGGGGATTTTATCCTTGAGGCCGACGCCGTGATCAGTGCCATCGGCCAATATGTGGACGACAAAGGGATGGAGGCCTTTGACCGGATGAACTGGAGCCGAAGGGGCACCATCGAAGTCAGTCATGCCAGCATGGAAACCGCCATGCCGGGCGTGTTTGCGGCGGGAGACGCCGTGTCCGGGCCTGCCACGGTCATTGAGGCCATTGGCGGGGGCAAGCGGGCCGCCGAAGCCATAGACCGGTATTTCAACCATATCCCCCAGCCCCGGATGCCCAAAATCCCGGTGCGCCACCACAGGGAACCCCCGGTGGAGATGACGGCGGCCCGGAAGATGACCCTGAAACGGCCAAGCATGCCCATGCTGAATGTGGACCGCCGGAGAACAACCTTTCAGCAGGTGGAATTGGGCTATGATGAAGAAAGTGTCCGAAAAGAGGCGGCCAGGTGCCTGAGGTGTGATATCTGCCGGCGGTGCGGCAAATGCATTGAGATCTGCCGGGATAAAATGGGGATTGATGCCCTTCAGTTGGGATATCTGGAGTTTGATCATTCCACTGAAACCGATTTCCGGACAACAGAAAAAAAATGTATTACCTGCGGGGCCTGTGCCGCCAATTGTGAAAACAAGGCCATTGTCCTGGAAGAAAAGGAAGGGCGGCGGAATTTAAAATTATGCGGCACCCTGTTAAATTCCCAGGCCATCCTCTATTGTGAAAATTGCCGGGCCGTTCTCCCCTCCGCCGAATATCTGGAGTTTATTGCCCAAAAGACCGGAGATATGGTAAAAAGGACCCAGCACCGGCTTCTGTGCGATAATTGCCGGCGAAGCCTCAATGCAAAAATAAATGTTGAAACACGGCCGTCGGACCCAAAATAAAGGAAACAGCCATGCAATTTCAAAAAGGCCAAAAGGTCAAAGTGGCCAGAAAATCCCGGGATGAAGCCTGGGAACCGTATATGGATGATTTTATCGGGCTTCACGGCTTTGTCACGGACCCGGATACCTCCATCAATGATCCGGACGCCCTTATTGAGGTCAGCCTGGAAGAAAAAGGCACCCACCGCCTTCCCCAGGATTGTCTGGAACAGATTGTTTAACAAAAGCTGAGGATATGATGAAGGTAAAAGATCTTTTAAAGGACAGTACCGGCTCTTTTCATAGTGTTGAGGGGAAAGAGACCGTGGAAGAGGCGCTTAAGAAGATGTCGGCCTATGCCGTGTCTGCCCTGGTGGTGAATAAGGAAACGGCCCTGCCCGGAATATTCACGGAAAGGGATCTGGTCCGGTGCCATATTCTTTTCCCGGACCGTGAGATCAAAGAGATTCCAGTGAAAGAGGTCATGACATCCAGGCTTATAGTGACTGAGCCTGAAGACACAATTGAAGAGGCCATGGGCATGATGATCCAGGCCAAGATCCGTCATCTGCCCATTGTTACCGATGGGCGGATCACCGGGATGCTGAGTCTGGAGGATCTGGTTGGAAAGCATGTGGGAGCCCTGACAAGGGAACTTCATTATCTCAAGGATTATATATCCGATCTCCAGGATGCGGCTCATGATTAATATGACCATTGATGACCGGAAGATCAGTGCCCGTGAGGGGCAGACCGTCCTTGAGGCGGCAAAGGAAAACCATATCCGGATACCCCATTTATGCTATCATCCGGCTTTGAAGCCCTCCGGATCATGTAAACTCTGCGGTGTTGAGGTGGCCTCTCCGGCCGGAAAACATGTGGTGATGCTGTCCTGTATCCTGAAGGTGAAAGAAAATCTGGATGTTCGGACGGATTCCGAGCTGGTTCTGGCCCACCGGAAAAAAGCCTTTGACAAGCTGCTTCAGATGGCTCCGGAGGCCGGGAGGATCAGGGCGCTTGCCCGGGAATGGGGAGTGAGTGTCGCCCCGTTACCGGATGGGTGTATCCGGTGCAGGCTCTGTATCCGGGTATGTAATGAAATCGTCAAGGCCAAGGCCTTGAAAATGACCACGGATGAAACCGGGTCCAGGGTCATGCCCGAGCCGGGGCGATGCATCGGGTGCGGCACCTGTGCCAACCTGTGTCCCACCCGTCTGATCAAGGTAAGGGACCAGGATAGCGTCCGGACCATTTCCATAAGAGATGAGATCATCGGACAACTTCCCCTTGAGCGGTGTGAAGGCTGCGGGAACCTCTATGCCACGGAGACGTTTCTCGCCCATGTCAGGGAAAGCATGGCTGGCCACCCGGACTCAAAAGATCATCGCCGGATCTGCCCGTCCTGTATAAAGCTCATGTCCGGCAGGGCAGTGACGGAAAAAAAGAAAAAATAAAAATTCAACCGGTATTATTCTATATCGGGCTACGGGATAAAAAAGAACCTTGAAACCCCTATGCCGAATCTCTATAATACGGGATCAGTCGTTGGCCTTATCCTGGGAACCATGTGCGGAGGGAAATGAATCCTTTCTTTACGAAAATCTTGAAATTTCTGCCGATTCAGATCCTTGCCGGTTTGATCCTGTTGCCCGGCCCGGCCTGGGCCATCCAGCTTCACCTGACCTCGGAAGGGATCATCACCCACCAACTGGGCCATCTTTTTTTCCTGGTTTCCATGGTGGCCCTGATTTTTACCCTTTCCGGCAAGGGGCTGGATAAGCAGAAGGGCTGGCGACTGATCCAGTATTCCGCCTTTTTTTTTATCCTCTGGAACCTGGATGCCGTGTTCGGGCATTTCCTGGATAACCAGATCCAGGCCGTCAAACTGGAAAATATTTCCTTCAACCGGATGCGGATAGTGGTTCATGAGAACTCCCGGGTTCTCTACTGGGTATATTATGCCTTAAAGCTGGACCATCTCCTGGCCGTCCCGGCCATGCTGCTTTTTTTCAGGGGGCTTTCGACCCTGGTGAAAGAACAGCAGGCCCTGGCAATCAAAAAGGAAAACGCTTGACCGGATCATTTCTTCCCATCCTGCTCACCGATGTCCTCGGTTCCTTTGCCATGATGATCCTTGCACTTCTCTGTCTTTACAAGGCAAGAATCTTAAGGGAATTGGATGCGGACAATGCCGTTTTCCTGTATCTCATGTGGATCAGTACCGGGTTTGCCGTCTTTGCCGTATCCCGGTCCTTTGGGCATATCCTGAAACAATTTTTAATTCTGACCGGCAATCCGGCTGCCTGGCATGCCATCAGCCCCTATTCCGGCGGGGTGAATACCGTGTCCTTCATGCTGGTGGGGCTCATCACACTTTTTTTTAACCAGACCTGGAAAATCAATGAAAAAATACTGGCCGGCAGAAAAGAACTGGAAGAAACCCATATCCAGCTTCGCCAACTGAACCAGACCCTGGAACATCAGGTCATCGAGAGAACCGAGCGTCTTGCCGGCAGCGAATACAAAGCCCGCAGGATTTTCGAACAGTCCCTGGACACCATCCTGGTGACGGATGAACAGTTCAATGTTTCCGAAATCAACCAGGCCGGCGTGGTCCTGACCGGATATGAAAAAAAGAAGATGCTGGAAAACAAAATGGGTATACGGGATTTTATGGCCCTCCCGTCCGAATGGGATAGAATCCGCAGTCTGCTGGAAGCCCATGAATATATCGTGAATGAGGAAACGGATTTTCTGCGGCCGGATCATTCCCTGGTCCGGGTATTGATCACCGGCGGGGTGGATTACGGGGCCTTCGGCTGCGGGAAAAGTTTTCATTTCATTATCAAGGATATCAATGATAAAAAACAGATGGAACAGCAGATTGCCCAGGCCGACAAACTGGCGGCCCTGGGTGAATTGTCCGCCGGGGTGGCCCATGAGATCAATAACCCCCTGGGCATCATCCTTGGATATACCCAGCTTCTGCTGAAAGAAAATTCCGGGTTTGAAGAAGATCTTAAAACCATTGAAAAGCATGTGAAAAATTGCCGGAATGTGGTGTCCGACCTTCTCTCTTTTTCCAGGAAAGGCTCCGCGGAAATGGGCCGGGTGGATGTAACCCGGGTGATTGAAGATGTGATCAAATTTTTATCCAACCACACGGATTTCCGGAAGGTGGATGTAAACCTTGATCTTTTTCGCCGGGAGCCTTTGATCGTAAAGGGAAATGAGCAGGAACTGGCCCAGGTCATCATCAATCTCATGATCAATGCCTGTCATGCCGTTGAAAAAAAGGGCCGGATCGAGATTTCAACGGAAAAATCCGACGAGGGCCGGATCTTCATCACGGTGAAAGACGACGGCACCGGGATCCGGAAAAAACATTTTTCACGGATCTTTGATCCTTTTTTCACCACCAAACCCGTGGGGCAGGGGACCGGCCTGGGCTTGTCCGTGGGATACGGCATTATCCGGCGGCACGGCGGGGATATCACGGCACGGAACCGGAAAATAAAGGGCGCGGCCTTTACCATCAGCCTCCCGGCGGCCCTGCCCGGGGATGACGTATAAAAAGAACCGGCCGGAAAGACAGGTCTGACACGAACAAGGAGATGAAACCCATGACAGCCCAGATACTGGTGGTGGATGATGAAACCGATATGACCCGGCTTTTGCAGCGGACCCTGGAGCCTGAGCTGGGCTGCAAGGTCACCATGGCCTTTTCCGGGGAGATGGCGTTGGATATCCTGGATCAGACCGCCTTTGATCTTGTCGTTTGCGATGTCAAAATGCCGGGCATGGACGGATTTGAACTCCTGGACCGGATCAAGGCCGGATACCCGGATTTGACCGTGGTCATGCTCACGGCTTTCGGAAATATAGAATCTGCCGTAAAGGCCATAAAAGCCGGGGCCTATGATTTTATCGCCAAGCCCTTTGAGCGGGATGAAATTATTTTTAAAATCCGGAAAGCCCTGGAAAGAAGCCTTCTCTTAAAGGAAAACAAGCGCCTGTTAAAGGACCGGGAAGCCGATCCCCACGACCTTATCGGCAAAAGTGAGCCCATGCAGCGGGTTTTTGACCAGATCCGGATGGTGGCCGCCAGCGATGTCACGGTATTGATCACCGGTGAATCGGGAACCGGCAAGGATCTCACGGCGCGGTCCATCCATGCCCTGAGCCCGAGACGGGAGGAGGCCTTTATCTCGGTGAACTGCCCGACCATCCCGGAATTTATTCTTGAAAGCGAATTGTTCGGATATAAAAAAGGGGCCTTTACCAATGCTACCCAGGACAGGGACGGGCTTTTCCAGGAAGCGGACAAGGGAACGATTTTCCTGGACGAAATCGGGGACATCGGCCCGTCAATCCAGACCAAGCTTTTGCGGGTCCTCCAGGAAAAGGAAATCAAACCCCTGGGCGACACCAAAATACGGAAGGTGGATGTGAGGATCATTGCCTCCACCAACCGGAATCTGAAACAGAAAATGGCGGACAATGAATTCCGGCAGGATTTTTTCTACCGCCTCAATGTGCTTCCCATTGAACTGCCGCCGCTGCGGGACAGGATCATGGATATCCCCATGATTGCAGAACATCTGGTGGCCAAGCACTGCAAAAAAATGAAAAAAGAACCCAAAACCATTTCCGAACCGGTCATGGATCTGTTGATGAAACAACCCTGGCCGGGCAATGTCCGGGAACTGGAGAATATCCTGGTCCAGGGAATCCTCTATTCCAAGGATGATACCCTGAGATTGGCGGACATCCCCATCAAGGACATGGATGAGGGGAAAAAAAGAAGCACGGACACGTCCGCCATGGAGACCCTGTCCTATAAAACGGCCAAGGAAAAGATCCTCAAGGAATTCAACCACACCTATATCGGAGCCCGGCTTTCCATGGCCGGCGGCAATATCACCCGGGCCGCCGCAATGTGTGAAATGGACCGCCAGGCCCTCCAGCAGATCATGAAACGCTATGAGATTGATCCGGATAAGTTCAGATAAAGATCGCCCGTTTCCGGTTACGATGGAGCGGCAGCGCTTCGGCAATCCGGAGGATGGGTGGGTTAGCGTCTATCCCCTATTTGTTCGGTTATCCATGCAGATCAAAGACGGTTTCTTTTAAAATAAAGACGTCTTTTATTCTCATTGTTTTCGGCTCGCCTTCAGCTCTGATAAAGAGACAAATTTTGCCTTTCCGCTTTTAATTTTTTCTTTTCTTTTTTCGAGAATTTTTTCATGCCATTCAGGGCTTTCAATCTCATTATTTTCGTATAGAAGAGAATCCCAGATAGCTTCCATAGTTTGTAACCGCTCAATGGTGCTCATTTTTTTTATATCAGCGATGTTCATTTTTTTCTCCTTGATGTGGTAAGTAACATAGTTTTGCCAAAAAATGAAAAGGTGTAAGATTTCAGTTAACACAACTAATAATCGACGGCAAGGAGCTATTCCTGAAAACAGGGCAATCGCATGTAGAAATTATTTAGCCAAGATTTTTAGCAGATAGCTGTGATCCCAAGCAGCTTTGAGGCGTTTGGTCTGGATGCCGCCTTTGAGTGATTTCTCCT
>Ga0208968_1000787_pt1 | contig 18877 bp, 19 predicted proteins | sample RifOxyA3_FD_184031 | JGI IMG/M metagenome (GOLD analysis project Ga0208968, IMG submission 184031) | Groundwater microbial communities from Rifle, Colorado - Rifle Oxygen_injection A3 (SPAdes) | ecosystem: Environmental > Aquatic > Deep subsurface > Groundwater | place: Rifle, Colorado, United...
TACACAATGAATAATCAGAGGTTTAGAATATTTTTGAGCAATTTCTATTTGCTTCATGAAATACAATTCCTGCTGTGCGAAGTCTATTGGTCTTAACCTGTCGAGACCGCATTCGCCAACAGCGAGCATGTTTTTTTCACCCGTCGCAAGTTCAATCGAACGCAAACACTCCTCCGGATCGGCCAACCCGATATGCCAGGGGTGAATGCCGGCAGAATAGTACGATTTCTCATTTGGAAACGGCAAATCCTGCGCAAAAATATTCAGAATTTGAATATTAGTTTCGCTTTTAAAGTGATGGGTGTGAAAGTCAATTTCCTGCATAAATAATGGTTTGAAGGTCAAATTTACTTGAATTTGAAACATTTTGAATCCAATAAGATAATTTATCTTATTTTTGAATTTCATTGGGTTCAGAATATGATTTTTCTAAAAAAAATATACACCACCTGCATAGTTCTTTTGATCCTTTTTCCGGTAATGGTAAAAGGACAAATCTCACAGGGTGGAACTCCCGTTCGCATCGAAAAACTCAAATCAGTTTTTGCTGACGATTTGATCATTTTGCCTTCAGTCGATAATTTCAAGCTTCGGCAGGCTTCCTTTCGCGATCCAGCTGAGCCAATGCTCAAACCATTTCAATTTGCCCATCCTTTTGATGTTTCATTAAACCTGAAAAATTCAGGAAAGTGGTATTCTGATACTGAGTTGAATGTCTGGCAATTGAGAATCAGATCGAAAGGAGCATATTCATTAAATGTAATTTTTGGTCGTTTTAATTTGCCCGAAAATGCCCGTATTTTTCTGATTGGCGCCAATAGCGGAGAGATAAAGGGAGCCTATACTTCGGCAAATAACTCAATAAGTCAGGTACTTGCAGTTGAACCATTGGCCGACGATGAACTTCTTATTCAATATGAAGAACCGAAAGGTGCAGCATTTTCCGGCGAAATTGAAATTTCAAGGATTTCACATGATTTTATCGGTGTCACAGCATCGGGAACCCACCGTCCGCTGGGAATATCGGGGCCATGTAATGTAAATGTTAATTGCGATGTAGCAAATGGGAATGAAGAAATCAGGGATGCAGTTTGCCGAATAATAATAGGTGGATCTGAAATTTGTACCGGAACGCTTCTGAACAATACCCTGCTTGACAGAACGCCATTTCTGCTTACAGCCAATCATTGCATCGGTACCGAAAAAGATGCAAGCTTATCGGTATTCCTTTTTAATTACGAAGCACCATCCTGTGCTTCCATTGATGGTGATGTAAGTCGATCATTGTCGGGAAGCAGTTTGAAAGCCTCTTTTGATAGTCTCGATTTTGCATTGGTGCAGCTTAATAATGTATTGCCTTTTAATTACAGGCCTTATTTTGCCGGGTGGAACCGAAAGACCCAGGCTCCTTCATCATCTGTAAGTATCCATCATCCGTTAGGCGATATTAAAAAAATTGCGATTGACAAAGACGCGGCAAGCACATCCTCATTTAACGCAAGCTACGTAGCCAGAGGGTTCTGGAAAATTTTAAGGTGGGACAATGGTGTCACGGAAAGTGGTTCATCAGGAGGGCCTTTGTTTGACCAAAACAAACAGGTAATTGGCACATTGACCGGCGGGGCAGCCACGTGTCAGGTGCCAACAAACGATTTCTTTGAAAAATTTGAATTGGCCTGGAATTACCGGACTGAGACAAACAAACAATTGAAATTCTGGCTCGATCCGATAAATTCGAATGTGGAAAAACTGGATGGTTTGCCGCCCGATCCCGGAAAAACCCTTTGCAAACCCTTCACTAATTTTAAAGATAACGACAGCTATGCTGCTATCCCGATAACCAACGGAATCACAAAGAAAGGGTATTACAGCGGGTCAAATCTTGCCGGATTCACAGATTTTGCTGAGCACTATACTTTTGCTAATAATTGCGAAGTTCAGGGGATTTCGCTCGGAATTGCCAAAGTTAAAACCAATCCATTGTTTACACAATCATTCATTAATGTTCAGGTTTACGAAGGAAATGAGCTACCGGAAACACTGTTATATTCCGAAAAATTTGAGATTAAAAAATTCTGGATTGACGCAATGAATTATTTGAAGTTTCAAACGCCAGTCAAAACTACCGGTAAATTCTTTATTTCATACAACATCAGTGAATTACACGAAGGAGATACCCTTGCTGTTTATATGGCAAACCGTAAATCAGATCCAACCAATAGCTTTTTCCTGAAAAATCAGATTGGCTGGTTGCCGTATAATTCTCAAAACCTGAGCGGGGATGGATCAGCCTTGCTGACCGAACTAATTGCCTGTAATATTGATACATTAACAGCCGATACAGTAATAATAGATGATGATTTGGCAGCCAAATTTTATCCGAATCCGTTGAAAGGAGATATAAATTTGAAAGTTAAAACTGCTGATCCGATTGACTGTGTGGAAGACGTAGCAGTTTATGACTTACTTGGCAAACTGCAAAATATTTCGTGCGCTACAATTGGACCTAATGAACTGTTGCTGAATTTTTCAGGCAAAAGGCCGGGACTTTATTTTGTTCATATTGAAGCCGGTGGCCGGAAAATAGTGGGTAAAATTGCATATATCCATTAATTTTGCACTTTTCAGTTTATGAAAATCAATCTACTTTTATTTTGTGTGCTCATTTCAGGCTTGTTTTCATGCGGAAACCAACCACAAAAACAAAACAAAGCCAATTCAAATCAATTTGCCCACGGATTTCACATTGTAAAAATGGGGGAGATTACCCGTCTAGATGTGTTTAATCCATGGGAGAATGCACGTAATTTTATCTATTCTTACTACCTGATACCCAAAAGTATTGCCATTCCTGATTCTTTGACCGACCGTTCAATTATCAGGATTCCGGTTGAAAAGGTGGTGGTCTTATCAACAACCCACATTGGATTTATTGCAAAATTGGGATTGGAATCCACGATTATCGGGGTTTCGGGCAAAGACTTTGTTTCAAATCCCATTGTGAGGAAAGGCATTGAGGAAGGTTTGGTGCATGATATTGGCTACGATCAAAACCTGAATTACGAACTTTTGCTGCAACTGAAACCTGATTTGGTGATGGCTTACGGGATCGGTTCGGATGTGGCCGCCCATCTTTCCAAGATGAAAGATTTGAACATTCCAGTGGTGATTAATGCCGAATACCTTGAAGAAACTCCACTTGGCAGGGCTGAATGGCTGCTGTTTATGGGTTCATTTTATAATCAAACTGATCTGGCACAACAGATATTTAATGAGATTGTTATGGAATACGACAGTATGAAAAAAATGATTCCTACAAGTAGTCACAAACCACTTATTCTTTCAGGATTGCCATACAAGGATAATTGGTGGGTTCCGGGAGGAAAGTCGTATATGGCCAATATGATTGCGGATGCCGGAGGTGATTATATCTGGAAAGATAATCCATCGCGTGAGAGTTTTGTAGTTTCGCTCGAAAATGCCATTGTAAAAGCGACTCAGGCCGATTTGTGGATCAATACCGGGCAAACAAACAGTATTCAGGAAATACTTGAAAGCGACGAAAGGTTTAAAATAATTCCTGCATTGCAGAAAAAAATGGTTTATAACGACAACAAGCAAATGAACCCGACCGGGGGCAACGAAGTCTGGGAAACCGGAGCCGCCAATCCGCAGGATTTATTGCGCGACCTGATTCATATTTTTCATCCTGAAATCAGGACAGACAGTGCTTTTCACTATTATCAAAAACTGAACTAATGCAGAAAGACCGTCTGATATCGAGGAATTTTTTGCTGTTTGGACTGCTTGGTTTGCTTGCCATTCTGCTGTTTATTCTCGATATATTTTTCGGTTCGTTGCTGATTCCGTTTAAAACCATTTTGCATGTTCTTACAGGAACCGGGGATGTCAATCCTGAAATAAAAAGCATCATTCTCGACTTCCGGTTACCTAAAGCAATCACAGCAGTGATTGCAGGTATAGCTTTGTCAATAAGCGGTTTGCAAATGCAGACAATTTTCCGAAATCCACTTGCAGGTCCATTCGTTTTGGGAATCAGCGCCGGTGCAAGCCTTGGAGTGGCCATTTTGGTTTTAGGATTTTCATCGGTATTTACACTGGGCCTTTTTACCATCAGCGGCTCATGGGCTTTGGTAATTGTAGCCTGGCTGGGTTCAGCACTTGTATTGTTTCTGATTCTGGCCGTTTCAATCCGCATCAAAGATATTCTCACTATTTTGATTCTCGGAATGTTGTTCGGAAGCGCTTCGGGCGCTTTGGTAAATATTCTTCAGTATTTTAGCAACGAGTCGATGCTTAAGTCTTTCGTTATCTGGACGATGGGTAGTTTGGGAAGTGTAACGAAGTCGCAACTGAATGTTTTGATTCCATCGGTGGCAATCGGATTGTTTTTGAGCTTTTTCAGTATTAAGTCGCTCGATGTGATGTTGTTGGGCGAGCAATATGCGAAAAGTATGGGATTGCGGGTGCGAAATGTACGTTTTTTGGTATTTACCAGCACCAGTATCCTGGCAGGTAGCATTACCGCTTTTTGCGGCCCCATTGGATTTATCGGAATTGCAGTGCCGCACATTGGCCGTTTACTGTTTAAAACAGCACGACATAAAATATTGATTCCTTCGAGTTTACTGCTCGGTTCAATTGTGATGCTTTTAAGCGACATTGTTTCGCAAATGCCGGGTTACGAAAGTACTTTGCCAATCAACTCTGTAACAGCGCTGGTAGGCATTCCGGTGATTATCTGGATTATTTTAAAGAACAGAAAATTTTCTTCGGTCTGATGAGGAACCAACAGGTAAATATTACGGTACAAAACCTTTCTGTGGGATACAAGAAAGGGAAGAGCTTTGTTGCCATCAAGGAAGGTATCAATGTGAATGCACATTCCGGAGAATTAATTGCCTTAATTGGCAGCAACGGAATTGGCAAAAGCACTTTACTGCGCACGCTAACCGGTTTTCAGAAAGCATTGAGCGGCGAAATACTTTTTAACGACCGGAAACTGGGCAGTTTCAGCATCAAGGAATTGGCGCGGGTGTTGAGTTTTGTTTCTACGGAAGCCATTCGCGTGCAAAATCTGCGCGTCTGGGAACTTCTGGCAATGGGGCGATATCCGTACACCAATTTGATGGGAACGCTGACAGACGAAGATAACCGCATCATCAAGCGAGCTATACAGCAAGTCGGACTGGCAGGTTACGAAGATCGGATGATCGACCAGATCAGCGATGGAGAACGGCAACGCGCAATGATTGCACGGACACTTGTCCAGGATACACCGCTCATTATTCTGGACGAACCAACCGCCTTTCTGGATATCAGGAACAAATACGAAATTATTCACTTGTTGCACGACTTTGTGAAGACGGAAAACAAGACTGTGCTTTTTTCAACGCACGATCTGAATATTTCAACTTCGGAAGTGGATAAAATATGGCTAATGCTTGACGATAAGGTTGTTGAAGGCGCACCTGAAGATTTGATTCTTGCAGGAAATTTTGATCAGATGTTTCATTCCAATAAGGTTTATTTCAATGGTGAATCAGGAGATTTTATGCTTCGAAAAAATGTGATTGGAACTTACACTTTGAAAGGCCCTGAAGGCAAAATTTTTAACTGGACCTGCCGTGCATTGCAGCGAATAGGGTTGGTTTATACTGAAACCGATCCTCTTGTAATGATAAATATCCCAAATATGGAGGAAAATCCGGTTTGGAAGGTCGAAATAAATTCGAAGGAAAGATTGGAAATTTCTTCGCTTTATGAATTAACCGCGGAGTTGTACAAGCGTTTATCAGGCCTTTAAAATCTATTTGGGTGCCACAAAATAACCGGCCATTTTAATGGCTTCAGGAGTGCTGGCAAAATCAGCTTTTGAAGTTAGAATAACATCTGCAACCGCTTTGTAGGCTGGACAATTACGGATGCTAATTTTCTTGTTTTGGGCATGCACTTTTGTCACCAAATCTTTAAATTTCTGAAAATCCTCGAAAGGAATGTTCCCGGTTCCTTTCCAACTGGTTATTTCGCTGAAATCCACTTCAATTAAAGGCATTTTTCCTGAATCCGCCTTTTTATCAATATCGGTCAAACTACCCACCAAACCCAGAAAGCTTGGCCTGATGCTGTTTATTTTTTCGAGCTGGCTGTTGTCTTTTATCAGAATACGCAGTTTTCCAGGATGTTTTACTCCGGCAAGTTCGAAAGAAAGCATATCAGTGAACGGGCGCATTTCGAAAGCCAGTTCTTTGTAAACCTGAACTGGCAGACTTGAAATGTTCAATATCAGGTAAATGTCCCCATTATAGCCGGGAATTATTTCACCGTTATTCTTTTTAAACTGATTGAAAAGGGGATACAAATAAGCATCAGTTAGTGTGGGCAGTTTGTGATTGGCGCTGTCTGGCATCAGCTCTGTGACAAATAATTTACCGTAAATGTACATCACATCTGCCTCAAAATTAAAGATCCCGTTGCCTACCGATTCCCACAATTCGGTCTTGCTACTGAAATTTTGCGAAGAAATAATCGGTTTCGCATTTTTTTGCGAATAAGCCAATTGAACCATCAACACTGCCAAAACACCAACGAATATTTTTCTTACCATGTCCTCAAACTTCAAAATCTATTTGAAAGTCAGTAAAATTAATTTTTAAAATCTAATACTGAAGTCACTCTGTCAAGTATTTTCCTGCAATGCAAATTACATGGAATTCAATACGTTTTGAATTTACCCCAGTGAACCAACTCCGACAAATCTTTTCTGGTTTTTACCGGAGCCTCAGAGTTGGTATAACCAACTGGAATTATGGCAATTGGCTCGATATAATCTGGCAGTTCCAGTTTTTTTCTGGCCATTTCAACGTCGAAATTACAAATCCAACAGGTGCCAAGTCCAAGCTCAGTCGCTTTTAGTACCAAATGATCAATTGCGATTGCGGCATCCACATCTGCAAAATCTTTTCCGTCCGATTTTCGTTTCCACGATTGCGAATGGTCGGCACAAACCACAATGCAGACAGGAGCTTCTTTGAACCAGCTTCGATGATAAACTTCGTGAAACGAGCTTAGATCTTCATTTTCGGTTATCACTATATAATGCCAGGGTTGGTAATTAACCGCAGAAGGAGCCAAACGTGCGGCTTCCAGAATTTCAAGAATGCTACTTCTGTCAACTTTTTCGCTGGTGTACGATCTGACTGAGAAGCGGCTGGCGATTAGGTCGTTGAATTTCATTTATCTTTTTTTTTAGTTTTGAAGTAAAATTAAACAATCAAATACATCCGCATACAAAACCATCGGCCATTCCTTCATTCAAATCGGCAACAGCTTTTTTCTCTTCTTCAGTTCCGGAACATACATCACAAACCGGAAGGTTGATTTCCATATTTTTCTTTGTGGTTTGCGGATCGATCACTTTTCCGCAGACAAAACAATGGTTTAAAAAATCTGCCATTTAAAAGTTCTCCTGATATTTATGCTTCAAAAATAGTTCAATAATTTCAGGAATCAAAAATCACCTACTTATCCATTTTTGGCATTTAAATAATTATTTCCTGTTTTTTTTCTGATTTATTGGCAGATATTCCGGATTAAAAGGCAATTCTGGCTGATCTTTCGCCGATTAGCAGGGTGGCATGATAATCGTAAAAACCAATTCGAGTTTTAAACATTATAACTACATTTGTGGCTTGAAAATTTTGATCAATTAAAACCTGTACAATGGCATTTTTAAATAAAATTCTGGGCAAATTTCTTGGCAATAAGGCAGATAAAGACATGACTGAGATAACGCCATTGCTTGAAATGACGAAAAAAGAATATGAACGCATTAAATCACTTTCCAATAATGAACTGAGAGCCGAATCTGACCGGTTAAAAGCATTGATAAAAGAGCGGATTAAACCTGAAGAAGACAAGATCGCTGAACTGAATGAACTGGCAGAAACAGTTGATATTCAGGAAAGTGAAAAAATCTATCAGGAAATTGACAAACTCGAAGAAAAAATTAAAGACAAACTCGAAGAAGTTTTGAACGAAATACTTCCGGCGGCATTTTCAGTAATTAAAACAACAGCCAAACTTTTTAATGACAATGAAAAGGTTATTGTAAAAGCAACCGATTTCGACCGCGATCTTGCAGCAATCAGGAACAGTATTCTGATAGAAGGCGACAATGCAATTTGGCTCAACAAGTGGATGGCCGGTGGAAACCAGATTACCTGGGACATGGTTCATTACGATGTGCAGTTGATCGGAGGGATTGTCCTGCATCAGGGAAAAGTTGCTGAAATGGGCACCGGTGAAGGAAAAACGCTCGTGGCAACGCTGGCTGTTTTTCTGAATGCATTGACCGGAAAAGGCGTTCACCTGGTAACTGTAAACGACTACCTGTCGAAACGTGACTCGGAATGGATGGGGCCGATCTTCGAATTTCACGGACTGAGCGTTGATTGTATCGACAAACATCAGCCCAACTCTGAAGGCCGCCGCAAAGCATACATGGCCGATATTACCTACGGAACCAACAATGAATTCGGCTTCGATTATTTGCGCGACAACATGGCCATCAATCCAAATGATCTGGTTCAGCGCAAGCACCACTATTCAATTGTCGATGAAGTCGATTCAGTTTTAATTGACGATGCCCGTACTCCACTGATTATTTCGGGTCCAATTCCGAAAGGCGAAATTCAGAAATTTGAAGAGCTTCGTCCCAAGGTGGAGAAACTATATGCAGCACAGCGAAATGTTGTCAATCAATGTTTGTCGGATGCAAAACGAATTCTGAACAATCCGAATGCTACCAAGGAGGAAAAAGAACAAGGTTCCATTTTACTGCTTCGTGCCCACAAAGGATTGCCAAAGAACAAGGCAATTATCAAATTCCTGAGCGAAGAGGGAATTAAAACCCAGATGACAAAAACAGAGAATTACCATATGCAGGACAATAACAAGCTCATGCATATCATTACGGATCCGCTGTTTTTTGTGATTGAAGAGAAGCAGAATTCAGTAGAATTGACTGATAAGGGAATTGACCTGATTTCGGATGATGTTGAAGATCAGATGTTTTTTGTGCTACCTGATGTTGGTTCTGAAATTGCTGAAATTGAAAACGATAAATCGCTCACCAAAGAGCAGGTGCTGGCAAAGAAAGACGATCTGCTTACCAATTATTCCATCAAGTCGGAACGCGTTCATACCATCAACCAGTTGCTAAAAGCTTATGCAATGTTCGAAAAGGACGTTGAATACGTGGTGATTGAAAACAAGGTGAAAATTGTGGACGAACAAACCGGTCGTATCATGGAAGGCCGTCGCTATTCGGATGGTTTGCACCAGGCCATTGAAGCCAAAGAACGGGTAAAAGTGGAAGCTGCAACCCAAACGTTCGCAACCATTACACTTCAGAATTATTTCAGAATGTATCACAAACTGGCTGGTATGACTGGTACTGCAGAAACAGAAGCAGGTGAGTTGTGGGACATCTATAAACTGGATGTGGTGGTGATCCCGACAAACAGAAAAGTAGTTCGCGACGACCGTGAAGACATGGTATATAAAACCAAACGCGAGAAATACAATGCGGTGGTTGAAGAAATTGTAGCCCTTAACCAGGCAGGACGTCCTGTTTTGGTTGGTACAACTTCTGTAGAAATTTCGGAATTGCTGAGCCGCTACCTTAAAATGCGCGGCATAAAACACAATGTACTGAATGCCAAATTACACGCCCGTGAAGCCGAAATTGTCGCCGATGCCGGTGTAACTGGGATGGTGACCATTGCTACCAACATGGCTGGTCGTGGTACCGACATAAAATTAACAGCAGAAGTTAAAAAAGCAGGCGGTTTGGCCATCATTGGTACCGAAAGGCATGAATCTCGTCGCGTTGACCGCCAGTTACGCGGACGTGCCGGTCGTCAGGGTGACCCGGGATCATCTCAGTTCTTCGTTTCGCTGGAAGACGATTTGATGCGGTTGTTCGGTTCAGACCGTATTACCGGAATCATGGATAAAATTGGTCTGAAAGAAGGCGAAATGATCCAGCATTCGATGATTACAAAGTCGATCGAGCGTGCGCAGCGGAAGGTGGAAGAAAACAACTTCGGCATACGTAAACGTTTGTTGGAATACGATGACGTGATGAATTCGCAACGTGAAGTAATCTACAAAAAACGCCGTCACGCTTTGTTTGGCGAACGCGTTGAAGTGGATCTCCTGAATACAATGTACGATGTGATCGAGAATCTGGTGAGTGAATACCAGGAAAACGGAATGTTCGAAGAATTCAATAACGACCTTATCCGCCTGATGTCGATGGAATTGCCTGTTACTGAACAGGAATTCATGAAAATGAAAGCGGATGATCTGGTTGATAAAGTATATCACGAAATGGTTGCGACTTACACGCGACGGATGGAAAATATTGCCAAACAGGCTTATCCGGTTATTCGCGACGTTTATGAGCAAAAATCACATCTGTACACGAACATTGTTGTTCCAATTTCCGACGGAAAACATATTTTCCAGATTGTGACCAATCTTGAAAAAGCATATAAAAATCAGGGGAAAGAGCTGGTTAAATCTTATCAGAAACAAACAGTTCTGGTTACCATCGACGATGCATGGAAAGAACAGCTTCGCGAAATGGATGATCTGAAACAATCGGTTCAGAATGCTACTTACGAGCAAAAAGACCCATTGCTGATCTACAAATTTGAATCGTTCAATTTGTTCAAGATCATGATCACCAAGGTAAATAAATCCATTGTTTCAATCCTTGCAAAAGGCCATATCCCGATCAGCGATCCGCAGCAGGTTCGCGAAGGCCACGAACGCAGAGGACTTGATCTGAGCAAATTATCAACTTCGAAATCTGAATTACCTTCGGGACCATCTAGCCAAAGCCGGCCGGAGGCACCTCAGGAACCCAAACAACTGCAACCTATCAGGGTTGAGAAAAGAGTAGGACGAAATGATCCTTGTCCGTGTGGAAGCGGTAAAAAATTCAAGGCGTGTCACGGTAAAGACCTTGCTGATTAATACACAAAAACTATGGACATTCTGGCATTTATTCATTGGAACGTTAGCCCCGAAATTTTCACGTTAGGGCCTTTGCAAGTTCGCTGGTACGGACTTTTCTTTGCCCTTGGTTTCCTTTTCGGTTACAATCATGGAGAGAAGATGTTCAAACACGAGAACATTGATCTGAAATGGCTCGAAAGTTTGTTCATTTACCTGATTGTTGCAACCGTTGTTGGTGCACGTTTAGGTCATGTATTGTTTTACGGTTGGGATTATTATTCGCAGCATCCGATTGAAATCCTGTATGTTTGGCAAGGTGGACTGGCCAGTCACGGTGGTGTTCTCGGAATTATAATTGCCATGATTCTCTGGAGCCGGAATGTTTCGAAACGTTCAATTTTGTGGGTTTTGGATAGGGTAGTGGTTCCGAGTATTTTTGTTGGTGCCTTGATCAGATTCGGAAATTTAATGAATTCGGAAATTTACGGGATGCAGACGACCTTGCCATGGGGATTCATTTTCGAAAGAAACCATGAAACAGTTGCCAAACACCCAACACAAATTTACGAAGCATTTAGCTACCTGTTAACTTTTGGCGTAATGCTTTACATGTACTGGAAAACAAAAGCCAAAGACTATCAGGGCATGTTGCTCGGTGTATTCTTTATCATGGTTTTCACTGCGCGCTTCCTTGTTGAATTTATCAAGGAAGATCAGGAGGCATTTGAAGCAACCATGAGTTTGAATATGGGACAATGGCTGAGCATTCCGTTTATAATTACCGGAATTGTCCTAATTATTCTTGCCGTTCGGAAAGGACCGGTATATTACAAAAACCTGGAAGTTAAAGGAAAAAAATAGAGATTCAATACCTATTGAAAACCCTGAAATCGCAGACAAAATGCTCTGATTTCAGGGTTTTTGTTTGATAACAATTGCGAAGCGATTAAATGTGAATAGCCATGTATGAAATGCATGGACGATGAACAGCGTTCGTAGCGCAACCCCTATCGGGAGGGGTTGAATGTAGCATGCCACTTTAATTTGTGAAAAAGGAAACTATGTGATAAACAGGCTTATAATTTTTCGGCCCTGCTTTCACACGAAAACAGGGCCGAATTATATGCTTTGAAGTTCTTTTCAATTCATTCTGGCTCATGCCAATTACAAAACTGCTTTACTGGTAAATAGCTTCCTTTTAAAATAAAAGGCTACGTTCACCAAGCCAACCATCACTGGAACTTCGACCAGCGGGCCAATTACAGTGGCAAAGGCAGCCTGTGAATTAATACCGAATACGGCAATAGCCACTGCAATAGCTAATTCAAAATCGTTGCTTCCTGCAGTGAAGGCCATTGTAGTTGATTTTTCGTAGCCTTCACCCATCCATTTGGCGACAAAGAAGGTACTGAAAAACATAAACACAAAGTAGATGGTATATGGTATTGCAACCCTTAGAACATCCAATGGCAATTCAATAATTTTTTCGCCTTTCAGTGAGAACATCACAAAAATGGTGAATAACAGTGCTATTGGTGTTAACAAGGAAACTTTAGGAATAAATTTGGAAAAATACCATTCGCTGCCTTTCCAATTGCGGAGTACCAGGTTTGAAATCAAACCGGCGGCAAAAGGTATTCCCAGATAAATTAGAACAGTAATTGCAATTTCTGAAATAGAAACTTCAACAACAGCGCCTTTTAAACCAAACAGTGGAGGTAAAAGGGTAATAAACACATAGGCATAAACTGAATACAGGAATACCTGAAAAATGGCATTGAAGGCAACCAATCCGGCAGCAAGTTCCGTGTCGCCTTTGGCAAGGTCGTTCCAAACCAATACCATTGCAATACATCGGGCCAAACCCACCAGAATAACACCGACCATTAATCCCGGCTGATTATGCAGGAAAAGAATAGCCAAAAAGAACATGACCAGTGGGCCGACAATCCAGTTTTGGGTAAGTGAAAGGCTTAAAAGTTTCAGGTTCTTAAAAACCAAAGGCAATTTTTCGTATTTCACTTTGGCCAGAGGTGGGTACATCATCAGTACAAGGCCAATAGCAATGGGAATATTGGTAGTTCCTGAGCTTAACGAATTCCAGAAACCTGAGATTTCAGGGAACCCAAAGCCTGTGACAACCCCGGCAAACATGACCAGAAATATCCATAACGTAAGGTAGCGGTCAAAAAATGAAAGTTGTTTTGCTGTGCTCATATGAATTAATTTGAAAATTTGAAAATTCGGCAATTCAAGAAACATAGACTCATAATCGAATTGCCGAATTAATTAATTGTCGAATTAGTTTTGTTTATACCCTGAAACTGTAATACTGAATATTCCCGTATCTCCTTTTTGGAAATCTTCCATTTCGGATTTCGACAGATAGTTATCAAGAACTTCGTCAGGAATGGATATTACCTTCTGTTTGTGGATAGTGATATTTTTGAAGCCTTGATATTCAATGATTTCAAGATATTTGTTCATTTCACTGGCTCCCGAAACACACCCTACATACATTTCGGCATCTTTTTGCAGTTTTTCGGGCAGTTCACCTTTAGTTACCACGTCCGAAACACAAAAATGACCGCCCGGTTTCAATACGCGTATCATATGGGCAAAAGCTTTGTCTTTATCCGGAACCAGATTTAAAACGCAGTTCGATACAATCACATCAAATGTGTTATCGGGCAATGGCATTTCTTCAATGTCGCCCTGAATGAATTCAACATTGGTGAAGCCAAGCTTTTTGTTATTTTCAATTGCTTTTATGATCATGGCATCGGTGAAATCCAAACCTGTAACTTTACCGGTTTCGCCAACAATGGCGCGAGCTACAAAACAATCGTTTCCGGCACCGCTTCCCAAATCAAGAACGTGGTCGCCGGTTTTGATGTTGGCAAATTGAGTCGGAATACCACAGCCCAAGCCCAAATCCGCATCGGCAATGTGGCCTTCCACGTTTTGGTACTCGTCTCCAATCATGCTGAATTCCAACTCGCCGCAGCAACTTGAAGTTCCGCAACACGACGATTGGTTCATCAATAAACTTTGGTTGGCAATTGCTCCGTATTTTTCCTGAACAACCATTTTTAATTCTTCTGCTTTCATAACTGTGGTTTTATTTGTTCGATGTAAAATTTCCAGAATCCTTCTTTAATCTCATCGCGAACCCTAATAAATTCGCTCCATATAAACTCTTCGGTTCCGACAGCATGACTTGGGTCGTCGAATCCGATGTGCAAACGGTGCTTCACTTTTCCGAGAAAAGCCGGACAGTTTTCGTTGGCTCCACCGCAAACAGTAATCACGTAATCCCATTCATCGTTCAGGTATTTTTCAACTGAATCGGAGGTGTGGTGACTGATATCGATGCCGATTTCTTTCATTGCGGCAACTGCTTTGTGGTTGAGTTTTCCGGAGGCTTCGGTTCCCGCAGAACAAACGGTGATGCTCGGATCGAAAGACTGTAAAAAGCCATGTGCCATCTGGCTGCGGCAACTGTTTCCGGTGCAAAGGATGAGTACTTTCATTGTGATATGATTTGTAAATTGGTAAATGTGAAGATTTGAAAATGCAAGGATTTAACAATTGTATTACTGGCAAAGAAAGTCATCAGGCAGTTGAATTTCTTCCAGAAAACCAGATAAAAGATTTTTCATTTCTTTTACCTTTTCGCTGTCGAGGCAATAGTTCATTTTTACGCCTTCAACATGTCCCTTAATCAGCCCGGTATCTTTCAGTTCCTTCAAATGTTGATTTACTGTAGTTCTGCTCAATGGCAATTCGTCGGAAATATCACCTGAAATGCAGGTTTTTGTTTCGGCCAGAAATTGCAGAATTTGCAGTCGGGCAGGGTGGGCGAGGGCTTTAAATAAATTCGCTTTTTCCTGAAGTGCTTCGTCGAAAAGCGCTGTTTTTGATACTACCATTATTTCGAATTTTAAATATGACGCAAATATACGTCAAATATTAATACGACGTATATTTACGTCATTAAATTTTGATTACATTATTTACAATCGTTCCCGCTCCCTTTTATTATCTTCGCTGTATGAACGCAAAACCGAAACCCATATTCGCCAGGCGCATTTTCTGGGATGTGAACTTTGACCTGATTGACTATGATGCCAAAGCCAACTTTGTTATTGAGCGGGTTTTTGAGCGGGGCGATGTGGAAGACATCCGGCAATGCCGACGGTATTACGGCGACGAAAAAGTAACCGAAGCCTTGCTAAATGCCAAATTTCTGCCCGAACACCGCATGCACCTTGCCAGTGCTGTAATTGATAAACCACTAGAAGAATTTAGATGTTACATACTAAGACAGTTGAACCCCGAACTTTTTCCTTACTAAAAAAGCTGATGGAGCTTCCATCGCTTCAGAATTTCTCATTGGTTGGAGGTACAGCTTTGTCTCTTCGCTACGGACACCGAAGTTCAGTTGATCTTGATTTGTTCTTTCATGAAAAATTTGATCACTCAGGCATTGAAAAAGAATTGATTAGCGAATTTGGATCTGATTTCGATTATGAAAGTGGGCATAAAAATTTTGGCATATTCTGTAATATTAACAGCATAAAGGTTGACATCGTTTATTTTCCCCATCAGCCAATTGCAGCTATTGAAACCGTAAAAAATATCAGAATTTACAGCAGTGCTGATATCGCTGCAATGAAAATTCAGGCTATTTTTGGTAGAGCGAAGAAAAAGGACTTTTGGGATTTATATGAATTGCTTCAGCATTATTCCCTGCAGCAAATTATAGACTGGCACAAGCAGAAGTACCCAAGTCAAATGCTCGCAATTAGTATTCCAAATGCAATTACCTATTTTGTTGATGCCGACGAAAGCGAAACTCCGGTGAGCTTTAAAAATCAAACCTGGGAAAGTGTCAAAAAAGGGATTCGACGGGCAGTAAGTGACTATCTTCGATGAACAACCATAGTCAGCTTCCCATATTCTATCCTGATAAATTCTACAAGCAGCTTTTCCTGCCTGATCCTAACATTTCGGCAGTGGCTTAAATGCTCAAATTGGAATGGAATTCTGATATTAAATGACTGGTTATTGCTGATCTGAAATTCATCCTCACATTCCAATTCTCCATTGGGGCCAAATCGGGAGATGAAATATTTATCATTTTCTTTCCATCTGATAGAAAACCATGATCCTGAACCTTCACCACTCAACCATTGTGCAAACTCCGGAATATCTTTCGGCCTTGCTGTCTCTGGTAATGTGCCTTTCAACTTGCTTTTATCGGATATTGGAGCCGTGCAGAATGGCGCTTTGGTCAGTAATTTTGGAAGAACTACTTTGTTTTCAAAGGAATTTACATTGTTCATGGGGGTTGGAGTCAACGGTACCCCGAAATTTAATTTAAATGTCGGACCCCACGAGGGGTTTCCTGCTCTTAATACACTGTTTACAAACCTCGAACAGTTGCTGCCTTTGTACCGGAACGGGCCATAAGGAATCGGACTTTTTTGCTGAAGATAGAATGCCCTGCTATATGCTCTTTGAAAATTAATTCTGTTGTATGATGCATGGATTTTCCCTTCTCCATGACATTCAGGGTTTAATTGTAATTCAGTTAATATTTCTTCAAAATTTTCGATTTTCCGATCGTCTTCAGAAATCGAGGCGGATGTTTTCATTTTTAAACCATCGTCGGTTGCTTCACTGCGAACCCTGCCATGCTGAAACGGCGAGTGGTAACGGCCAAAATCAAAATAATGGCATTTACATGTTTCAGGATCAATGAGAACCAAAGCGGCATGACCAACTTTGTAATAGTGATTTTCGCTAAATCCAAGAAAATCTGAGAGTGCATCGTACCAATACCCTGGCTGTTTGCAATAGGTTTCGGGCCAGGCGATGGCAATGGCAAATCCGGTAGGTTGTTTATGATTGGTCATAACTCAATCTCTTGATTGGTATTGTTTTGCAAATCGGTATAATTCATCCGGAATTTTCCGTCAGCAGGAACGACTTGGGTAATACTGACTGTTTTCATGCCGCCCTCGCGCTCCATCACCACATCAATTGACTGATCGCTGGTATGAGTGCCCGAATGAAAAGCAAGAATTTTTTCAGAAGAGATTTTTTCGTTATTTTCCTGCAAAAATCGTTTGAACCATTGATTGCGCAATTTTCGATTCTCCGAATTGTACAAAGTAACCGACGACCATATTTGCGCCAGTTTTTGGTTCAATTCCCTGAAATGTTTGGTGCTGCCGTCCCAAATAAATTCATTGAAATGCCTGACTTTTCCACCTTGCTGATCCAGTACGATCATTGTAAAAGGCTCAATCTCCGATAAATCCTTTTCCTGAAAAAAGTCGAACACGTCAGATTCAGAAAAAATTAGTTCGAGTAAAACAGTACCCCGGCTTTGCGCGTATGGTGGTTTTTTTTCGTGAGCCTCAAATGCTCCGTTCAAAAGGCAGCACAGGCGTCCGTTCCCGTTGGCAGCGATCCACGATCCTCCCGCTTGAACATCTTTCGGAAAACCGACTTTTAGTTTGCCGATCCTGTAAATTTGCGGCACAACGGTAGTCCGGAATGACTTCTCATCGCGGTTCGATGTCAGTACAAAACCTGCATCGCTTACGTTCGGTATGTAACTTACTGTGCACATTTGTTTTCGCGAAAACGGATGGTTGAATAAGCTACGCCAAAATGTTCGTCGGTTAGTTCCTTTAATCCGAGCGCAATTAAACCAGCTTTAATAAGTGCCTGATGGTGAATGCTGTGTTCGATGCAATAGGCCAGTTCGCGTCCAACCGAACTTTGGATAGTATTTTGCGATGAACCGTCGGCAGTAAAATCGCCCTCAAACTTTACCGTGAGGTTCACATCCAATGTGTCGATGCCCTGAATCAAACGGTCGATCATTGAAATGACAAAATGCCGGTCGTTTTCAATGCGAGTATCGCGTTGCCGCTTGTCATAGCTTATTATTCCGGAAAACGAGCCCGACACAAGCAACAGGTAAAACTCTAAAATATGACGGACATGCTGACCAATGGTTGAGCCAGAAAGTATATCTGCTTTTCTGATATAATTTTCGTTATCAATATTTTGCAGCAGGTCTCTTATTTGTAAAATATTTTCCTTTGCAGTTGTTTTCATTTTGATTTTTATTTGGGTGTTTTATTTCGAAACAGCAGGTGTTTTGCGAACCTGCTGCTAATTTTTTCTCTATTTTATGTTGGTCTATTGAGCCTGAAGTTCTGAATGAATGGTAACTTCAACTGTTTTTGCAATATTGCTCGAAGGTTTACCTTTTACAAATGAAACTCCGTAATAGGCCAATGTCAGGTTAAACATGCTTTGTATCTGAACAGTGTTGCCTTTTACTGTCAGCCTACCTTTTTCGGTAACCGGTTTTGTAACTCCTTTAATGGTCATATCACCCTGAACATTGGCTTCATAGCTTCCATCTTTAGCGAAGTCAACCTTGTCGAGGTTTGTAATTTTGCCGATAAGTTTTGCTTTTGGAAATTCCTTTGTGTTTAAAAAATCTTCTCCGTTAAAATGTTTCTGCATCAAGGCTTTTTCGAATTCGAAACCCTGCATTGGAACAGAAAAAACTACCTCGCCGGTTGCTTTGTTAATGGTTCCAACTGCTGCATTGTTGTTGGCTTCAATGTTCTCGGCTGGTGTAGTCGAGAAAAATTTAATGTGTGTTTTGGTACTTACCAGTTTGTCGGATGTTTGTGCGGTGGCCGAAAATGCTACAAATAAGGCCAGAATGATTGTTGATAAACTTAATTTCTTCATGATAATTTCTTTTAGGATGTTTATGTTTTGAATTTTATTT
>Ga0208968_1000800_pt1 | contig 18685 bp, 2 predicted proteins | sample RifOxyA3_FD_184031 | JGI IMG/M metagenome (GOLD analysis project Ga0208968, IMG submission 184031) | Groundwater microbial communities from Rifle, Colorado - Rifle Oxygen_injection A3 (SPAdes) | ecosystem: Environmental > Aquatic > Deep subsurface > Groundwater | place: Rifle, Colorado, United...
CCACCGTTCATCACCGCTGCTATGGAAACCAAACAAATCATTACGGGTAAAAGAAGATATAACACGACCATAATAATCCGGCCCCGTATACCGGGCAACCGAGAAAATAGTATACTGCTGAAGACTGTCAAAATTGTATGTCGTGTAAACCGCATCACCGCCATCGAAGTTTACAACATTCTGCCCTGCAGGTCCATTAGTGAGAAGAGCTGGATCGCTGATGACATTATTCGCATCACGTCCCCAGCCCGACTGGTCCTGCCAAGTGGTTACATTGCCGCTTCCATTCGTCACAACACCAACATCCGCCTTGAGCCATAGCGCCAAGCCGGATGGAAGACCGGCAAAACGAATGGGATTCCACTGTTCTATCTCGTAGCTGAGTTCATTAGTCTGGGTTTCATCTGTAAACCGCAAATCGGCTCCGGAAGACGATGCAAATTGACTGTACAGGAAATTAGTCATGCTCTCACTCAACACAACCAGCACAGGGAGGTTTGTCAAAGTTTCAGCTTTATCGTACCCGCTGAACGTGATTTTGGTCCTGAAGGGACTGGCTTGGATCGTATCAGCCAGAGGCTGATAAGCTGTCCTGAAACTGACAGGATCACTCCACGAGGTTAACAAAACATTTGTAACACTAAACCGGACATAATAGGGAATATCAGGCGTCAGCCCTGTTACGGAGTAACTTAGATTGGTTACAACGTTGGTAAACGAACCAAGATAGGCAGAATTCGCCCAGGCTGAAGCAACATTAGTACAGTCTGCCGGACCCCAATAAGCCCACACTTCCGACACTGTTCCCGAAGAAGACAACACTGCATTAAACACGGCGGAAGTTGCTTCAATACTGGACGGGAAACTATTAGATACTCCTGCACCAGCCTGGCAATACTTCCACATCCCCGGCTGAAGGATGACGCTTACACGCGCTTCCGGCTGACCCGGCTCAGTAATCCAGAAATTAATCGATTCACCACCTGCATTTTCCTTGCCCAGGAAGATAATATTATATGCCTGCCCGGCCGTCAGGGTCACATTTCCGCTGGTAGACCGTATCGGGGCAGCAACCACACCGTCACTGGCCTGGAAAATACCGTCATTATTAAAATCAATGTAAATCATGCCCCAGTCGTCGCAATCCCACCGGAAATTATGAACCCCGGAAAACCTTGGAACCATTTGACCGCTAAACACAGTGGCAAAATAATCCGACGACGGAAATCCCGTAAACATGCTGAAATTGTAAATATCTCCGGTGGCAATGGTATTGTACTGAGGAGCTTCGGCCAGCGCAAGAACACTGTTTACCTTGTACCCGGTAAATACCCTGTAAGAAGATATGTTATAAGCGGCATCATTTAAATTAAGAGCATTAGCATTTTGTCGATCATTCAGGAAAAGCGAACCTCGAAGTCCAAACAAATAAAGCCCTGGCATCATTGTCGTGAAACTGCTGCTGACAGGACTCCAGCATTCACCCACGGCATTTGACGCATAACAGCGGTAGTAATAGCGCAAGCCATAATAAAGATTTGAGAGAGCTGTTGAAAAATCTCCCACACTGGTCACACCATTCGAATATACATTCTCCCAGGTCGCCTTGTTTGTCCCGCCGTCAGACACACCCCAGTAGATGCAAACTTCCGCCGTTGACCCGGTTGATGTGTAACTCCCGTTCAATACAGCCGTATTGGTCAGCACATCGCTCGGGCCAATTCCGTTATTAACCGCAGGGAACCCTGCCGCAGGGAATGTAACAAGCATGCGGTTGCTTGCAGTATCCATGGAAACCACGGGCATTGCCCACCCTTCCGCACCTCCACCAACCGGTTTCTCAATGTTCCAGGTAATGTTTGTGTCGGGATCAGCTACTCCGGCAGGCCAGGTCATAATCACAAACTGCTGGTTAACAGGCTCCGTCAATCCCTCCGGATTGTATAACCTCAACGTACATTCACCACCCGGAGTTAATGTCACCTGATTTGAAACAGCTACAAGCCCTGGAGTTGTTCCATATCGCCAGCCGTATATTGATCCGGAATTCATCGTCAGGAAATTATTCAATGTCAAAATCCCGCCGCTGTTTGTCCCGCCAGGCACGAGCCCGGAACCGGACAGAACAGTAACAGGGCCGTTCACCACGCCCGATCCGCCAATAAAACCAGTGTTGGTAACAGTAACGATGCTGTCACTATGCAAAGAACCATTAACAACCAATGTTCCATTACTTATCAACGTAGGACCGGCATAAGTATTTTCATTCAGCAACACAACCTGACCGGCACCGGCTTTACCCAATCCGCCCTGGCCGTTAACAACGCCTGAAACGGTCATGACATAGTTGCTTGAGTCGAGGGTACCGACATAATTGTTCGCAATCCATATGTTACGGGTGTTACCAAGAACAAGATCCGCTCCAGCCAGAAGGGCGCCATTCCCATAATTGAACCGTATGCTGTTTGTAGGAACAAAAGGCACGGCGCCGATTGATCCATCAGAAAAAATAGTTATTGTCCCCTGCTCAATTCTGGTAAAGGCATAGCTGTTGGTTGCGGCAAGAATCAGGTTACCAGGCGCACTCTTTATAATCTCACAATCTATTCCCGAAATAACGCCTTGCATAATCGCAGTACCGCGCACATTGATCCGGCGACCGCCATTAATTGAATTCAAGTTTATCGGATTAACCCAGATAACCGGATCAGTACTGTTCACATTACCGAGTTGAAAATAGTTATATGGACTAAAGTAGTTCTGACTCCAAACAAGGTTTGAACCGTTGCCACCGATGTTGACGGTCAATGGCCCGCCAACAGCAGCAAAACCTCCACTGCGATAGTCACTGCTGTAAATGGAGCTCATCCATGCCACCTGGTTGGCACCAAAGCCCAGATCACGCGTAAAGGTCCCGTTCATTTCAACAATACCCTGATCCCAGCTATCCCTCCAGCCGGCCAGCCGCAGGTTCGCAGTTGCAGGCAGGCTGGCACTATTAGTCATACGTAACGCTGTAGTATTGGCCTCAATAGTCCCGGTAATGGTATTGGAACCATCTAAAACAAGAGGATACCCGGTAACACCTGTAGGCCCTAAAAGAACCCCGGGCCCGGTAATCGCTCCTTTGATCGTTAAGGAACTGTTCCGTGTATCAAAAACCATAAATGCATTAGTGTTAATATAAAAGGTACGATTCACATCAGTCGTCATGGCATTTCGGGGTTTAAGCCAGTTAAATCCGCTAACAGCAGTGATGTTCGTCTGCGGCGTCGAAGGAACAGGCCCAAACGATCCGTCCCCATAAAAGTATACCCCTGCATTATTTAAATATGTACCACCGGAATATGTGTTGTTTGTTCTGGCCAGCGTTATCAGACTGCCATTCTGTGAACCCATCGCACCGCTGTATGACACCAGTCTCAGCACAACCGAAGTAGCCCCCCTGTCCGTGATAATTGTATCCAGGTTGGTATTCGTCAGCCCACTTCTCCTGTCAACCTTATGGTTGTCGATGATTATAAGCTCATTCGTGCCGGAAGTGAGCCAGCCGCCATTGATTTTGGATCCAACCGCCGAACTGGCTGTAAACATAAGTCCGCCCGAAACAATCCGGTTTGTACCGGTAAGCGAGAGAGTACGGGTGGTAGAATCGTTAAACCTCAGACTGTTCACCATCGCATTCGTCATTGTACAGTTCAGGGTGATTATAGAATTATACCCGGCAATGAAAACGTTCGTGCTGTAGGCCATGTAAGGTGCAACAACATTAAAACCATTATTCCTGGCCCAGTCATTCGACCTCACAGTTGCATAACAACCAAGGATACCGTCCTCATTTGGCGTTAAAGTTGTAATACTGCCGTTATAAGGAAGATTGAAATCTACAAGTCCCAAGTTCCGGGTAATCGTCCCCAGATTAAGATTGGCAGTACCACCGCTACCATTGGTCACAGTAACAAAATTAAGCCCGTTATCCAGGGTCATGCCATCAAACGTCTGGCTGTTCACTACACTGTTCTTCCCTTTGATTATCAGGGTGGAACCGCCAGTCAAAGTCAGCGCCGAACCGGAACCTATAATATTATTTGTCGGTGAAAGAGAACCGCTGAAATCAAGTGTGGTCTGTCCGCCATTAAGAACCACCGGCCCTGTGAAAAGATTCGTCGCCGCAAGAACCAGCGTACCGAGCCCCCTCTTTTCCAAACCATCGTTACCGTCAATCACGGCAGTAATGGTGGTAGTGCGATTCGATATATTTATCACAGGTAGACCGCTCGTGACATCCAGGGTCAAGTTCCCTGCACGTTGAAGCACCCAATCATTCGAGAGCCACATGAAATCGCCAAAAAGGACTGTTCCAATCGTACGGTTTCCATTCAGCGTCACAGTCCTGGTACCGCTATCAATGTTCACCCGGGAGAAATCAGCAATCCCATCCGTGCCACTGGCGATCTGGCTTCCATTCCAGCGGCTCGACGTGGTCCAGTTGTCGCTACCATTGTAATTCCATATGCCATCCACGGCCCAAATATTCGATGAACAGAAGATTACAAACACAGAAAATAGAATTCTCTTCATCATACCACTAACTCCACCTGGTTTACTTGAACCAGGCTCACACGCAAACACTCTGTTTCAAGAAACTACTTTTCCATCAGGCCTTATTTCTGTACGACCATGACAGTTCCACATTTTTCAGTCAGTCTTACGAACGACTTATTTAATCGTTATTACCATTCCTCTTATATATTTCGATAAATCGCTGCAAACACTGAACGTACTGTTGGACGCCTGGTTCAAGTAGCAGGCCCACATCCAGTTCGAGGAACGAGATATACTGGAAATACGCACCTCATCAATTTTCCCGTCCGAAGGCCAACGGTAGGTACCGGCACCAGGATTGGCTATTCCGATCTTCCACGTGGCTGTCCCATATTCGCGTGCCGCCAAACCAGGGGAGAAAGAGTTACCAGTTTCCAGCCGCCCATTCACATAAAGCCGCATGCTTCCTGTTGTGCGATCAACAACCGAAGCAGCATGGAAAAAGGTTCCCGGCTCATTAGTACTGATTGATGTACAGCTACGGCCAGTGTCACCAGTCCAATGTTCGGAAACAACTTTCTGATTGTTGGCATAACGTAATCCCATATGACATCCTGGTTTCTCTATTATTCCGTAATGGGCATTATTTTGATCTCCCGATCCCGGCGGGACGGATGCCGGCCTGAACCATGCCTCCACCGTGTAGTTATACTCCTGAACCTCCTGCAGGGAGGCCGAATTTGATAATTCAACGTAATCATCCCCGTCCGGGCCATAAAATGAATCAGCTCCATCGACCACCCCGGTTGCATTCATTGCAACGCCACCCTTGGGTGTACAGATATTCTTATACATTGAAGAATCCGAGTGCATCCCGCTGGTTTCGTGTAAATGCACTACACCCCTGTAGTTTGAATCCCATGCCGCCCCGTTCGTAGTATACGCCGGTACATCGGCAACTGCATTGTTACCCCAGTAAGCCCAGATATATGTGTTTGAGTCTACAAGCTGAGGTATCTGTACCCAGATGTGAGATTCACCATCGATATCCCACTTCTCAATTTCATAGTTCAACATGAAAGTTTCACTGGAATCAACAAATCTCAGATCGCCTGCATTGTTCTGCAAAGTAAAACCAGAATAGCTGAAACCCGTTATGTTGGTACTGAACGTAACCAGAGCAGGGAAGTTAGTCAGGATTTCCCCCTCAGGATTGGTATAGCCCGGGAAGGTTATCTTCATCTTGCAGATCCACATGCTGCGCAGATAATCGTGAATCGTAACAAGAGCATTGCTGGGCGAACCTATTACATAACCGCCGTTTGAAAGAGTTAAAGAAACCATTTCATCAGGTTCAAAAACAAGGTCTTCAATTGGTGTAATGGTAATCAGGGCATTGGTCTGCCCGGCCGGAATCACTACGTTTCCGCTCAATGTACTGTAATCAACCCCATTACTGGCAGTTCCATTCACAATATAGTTAACAGTGAAATCAATGTTGGTTCCAGATACAGGCCGATACACGGAAAATGTACCCGTATTTATTCCTATCTCTGATGCATCTGCATCCACGGCTTTTACCGCCAGTGAACCGGTGAAGAATCTGGCAGATGATTCGACCCAGGCAGATCTTACGGCGTTTGATGCAAAATACCGGTAGTAGTATATTTTATTTGCCTCCAGTGCACCTATGCTGGCCGTCATCAATCCAGGATATACCTGGTCACGATAATCCACATACTGCCAATTGGTTGCAACTGTGCCGCCATCTGTCTGGCCATAGTAAACCCAGGCATAAGTTGGAACTCCATCATCATGCAACAGCATCCCGTTCATCCTGGCTGAATTTGCCGTTACATCAGTCGCGCCATTCCCATTAGAGATAAAAGCGGAGAACGTCATGAACGATGCATTGGATGCCTGGTTCAGATAGCAGGCCCAGAGCCAGTTGGAAGAACGTGGAACAGCATCAACACGCAACTCATCCATGAATCCATTCCACCAGCCCCACTGATCATGCTTACACCCGATTTTAAACTTATCGGAAGATCTGATTAGATCAGACCTGGTCCCCTCCGCGACCTGTACACCATCATGATAGAGATAGACCTTGCTGGTGTCATAATTATAAACATACGCATAATGGTGCCATGTTTGAGCTTCCGGAACTGCCTGAGGTCCATAAAGTGACGAGGTTCCATTAAATTCCGAGGCCCACTTGTTACCGCCGCCTGAATCAGAAATGGCGAATGTATATGTCAGGGTGTTTGTAACCGTATCACCCGCAGCATAGGCAAAACTCCAGCCTAACCCGGTATTATGATACAGCCAGGCCGAAAAAGTAATACTTGTTCTGATATTCAGGCTTTCACCCCTGCTGCCTAGTTCAATATAATTGCCACTTCCGTTAAAATACTGACCATCGCCAATCCAGCCATTGCTCGTCGTATTCCCGATACCTGCGCCATGGTTTGCATTCGCACTGGAATCCAGAGCGCTCGACTGACCCATGTGCCAGACGGCCCTGAAGCTGGAATCCCATGTTGACCCATTCCCGCTGTAAACAGGCATCTCCGTTCCCTCTATTCCCCAGTAGACCCAGACAACTGCATTATTAGTGAGCTGCGGCACCTGAACCCAGACATAGGAATCACCGTTGGTATTCCATTTCTCAACTTCATGATTCAGAATGGTTGTAGCGTTGTCATTCATAAACCGCAGATCGCTACCATTGGTCGATCCACACTGGCTGTATGAGAACCCGTTCGATCCTTCGGTAAAAATAATCAACGCAGGAAAGTTGGTCAGCGTTTCATTCTTGTCATATCCGTTGAACTGTATCTTCATCTGGTGTTTAATTGGGGAGAAAACGGTTGAACTGGGAGCCCATCTCCCGCCAAATGAATTGGTCGCATAATAACGATAATAGTACGTGTAACCGGAAGAGAGCCCCGTAAGATTCGTACTCAGAGAACCGGCACCGATGTACCCAAAACTGCCTGCATGCGCCCAGGCAGCCTTGTTTGTCCCGCCATCAACTTCTCCCCAGTAAACCCAGACTTTAGTCGGCGCACCGCCGGTCGATGAAAGATAGCCGTTGATGGCCGCCGAAGTCATTGTAGTATTCGTTGCGCTGCCATTGTTGATTACCGGCAAGCTTGTACTCTCAACCGCACTGGCCGTATTAAACAAGGCGTTGGAACCCTGATTCATGTAACAGGCCCAGATCCAGTTGGAGGAACGCGGAACATTGGATATCTGGAACTCATCAAGGGCACCGTCAAAGTGAGCAGTCGTGCCATAATCATACCTGCAGCCTATCTTCGCAAAGCCACCTAAAGACCTTGCGGTGTATGTCGTGGTGCCGACAAGCACTCCATCAAGATAGACAAATCCGTTGTTAATGGCAGGATCACCATTAAATACATAAACAACGTGCCGCCACATACCGTTGTTGACATACAAACCAAAGCCATCAGATTGGGCCGGGCCAGGCCGCCATGTGCTTCCCTCGTAATAATTAAGTTTGCCTGAAGCAATAGTTGCAAGCAATCTACCTCCCAATATGTCAAACGGACGGCCATCACCGCTCGTGGTAACAGTCTTCAGCCAGTAATGGAACGTGTAAGTACCGGACGCAGAAGATAACCCTGTAACATCGACATAATTATAGCCACCATTGAGATCTATCGCATCGCCAACACTACCCTGCACCAAGCTTGCCCCATAATTTACACCATCAAACCTGGACGCTGTGGAATCTGGATATTTATAGTCGGAATTTGTCGTACCAAAATGCCAGACACTAAGATAATTATGAGACCAGGTCGCTCCATTTGTTGAATATGAGGGCATATTCGTGTCTGATCCTCCCCAATATGCCCATACCCATCCGTTACTAATAAGTTCAGGAACCTGTACCCAGGCATATGAACTGCCACCAGTATTCCACTTCTCTATCTCGTGGTTCAACATCACAATCTCGTTCGAATCCGAGAATCTCAGATCACCACCATTGCTGGCAGTGCATTGACTGTAAGAAAAACCATTCGATCCCTCTGAAAGAATCACCAGCGCAGGGAAGTTCGTCAATGTCTCTTCCTTGTCGTACCCGCCGAACTGCACCTTCATCCTGTACCGCGACGAAGAGAAGGTCTCCGTCGTAGGCGCCCAGCATTCACCATTGGAATTGCTTGCATAGAACCTGTAGTAGTGCCGAGTAGCACTAGTCAGCCCGCTTATGTTGGTCGTCAATAACCCGCTCATCGAGATATCCACTTCCCCAAAATCAGCCTTGTGACCCCAGGCCATCTTGTTCGTGCCGCCATCCGCAGTTCCCCAGTATGCCCAGACTGTCGTCGGGGCATTACCCGTCGATACAAGATTTCCATTTAGGTTGGCCGAGTTGAGCAGCACTGCAGAAGGCGTGTTGTTGCTGATGTAAGGCAACAGCATACCTTCAACGGCACTCATAGGACTGAACACGCTGTTCGAGGCCTGGTTCATGTAACATGCCCAGATCCAGTTCGATGACCTGGGAATACCGGAGATCTCAATCTCATCAAGGTAACCATTAAAGGAGTTTGTCAACGTCTGGAGCTGACCAAACACAATCCTTGTCGATACATTCAGGAAATTGGTGTTACCCGTCTGGGTCCCACAATCAACGCCATCCACATATATCTTCTTCTCTCCTGTCGATCTGATTCTCGTAGCCACAATATGGTGCCAGTTCTTGTCATTAATGTAAGTTATTCCGGAGTGCAGGGTTGTATCAGGATTCCCGGTCCCGAAGGCAGCCAGATTGTTATTATAGCCAACACCAAAATCATTTGTATTCCCCGAGACATCTGCATCAACCAGCCCTGAGCCATTATACCAATGCGTTCCTCCAATACTGTTGGCAGTCGCCTTCATCCAGAATGCAATCGTGAAATCATCCTGGATCATACGGCTGATACGTATCGAATTGTCCAACCCGTCAAAGCTCCAGGCATTCCCAATCAACCCGGCCGCCGGCACAGAATTAGCGCCTCCATAAACCGACCCGTTATAGTGGTTCGTCGTGGAATCCAGTGCATCGGAATTCAGATGCCAGACGCCCCTGAAATCAGCATTCCATGTCGTACCGTTTGTGGTATAGGAAGGTGCAGCAATATTAGTACCGCCCCAGCACACCCAGACTCTATAGTAATTCACCAACTCAGGTATCAGCACCCAAACATATGAATTTCCATTCGTGTTCCACGACTCTATTTCGTAGCTAAGCTCGCCCATCAACTCATTCGTAAATCTCAAATCAGCCCCGCCCGGCTGCAACTGGCTATAGGAAAAACCGCCGGGACTCTCCTTTAGCACCACCAGCGCAGGGAAGTTCGTCAGTGTCTCTTCCTTATCATATCCGCTAAATGCGATCTGCATGCGGTAAGGCAGCGATGATATATAACTGGTGGAATTCAATGATCTGAAAGACAGGGAATCCAACGCCCAGACATCATCTATTGAGTTTGTTGCCCTGAATTTGAAATAGTACTGAACGTCAGGAGTCAGATCTGTTACCGTGCAACTGATGTTTGTTGCATCAACATTTGTCCATGATCCGACAGGGAAGCTGTTGACCCATGCTACGGCATTGGTTCCAAAATCATTTGTATTCCAGTAAACAAGCACATCAAGAGCCGCGTTTGAAGCATAAAGCGTAGCATTCAGAACGGCAGATGTTTCTGTTATGGAAGAAGCAGCAACATTTCTGACTCCTGCCATCGGAATATAGGTAATAAAGGGTATAGCCGACTGCTGGTTCATCCAGCATGCCCAGACCCAGTTGGAAGAACGTCCCGCGCTCTCAATACGGAATTCGTCTATGCTTCCATCCAGGTATTCACTGGAACCGTTGTAAGCTGCCATGTAGCCGATGGCAGAGCCTGCAGTGGAAAGCGCACCACTTCTGTTCTCTGAACCGATCTCAACCCCGTCCCTGTAGATCTTCTTGACCGACCCGTTGTAAGTCGCAGTCAGCAAGTGCCACCCGTTTATGAAATCACCGGCAAAAACCGGCGCGTCGAGTTCCGTATATGAGCTACTGGGACCCAGTCCAAATGAAAGAATTGTCCCACTATTCTGGAATGCGAACAGGTGACGATCGTTGCCATCGTCTTTCCTGTATATTTCGCGGTTGGCAAGACCTTCGAGATTTGTAGACGCATTGACCCAGGCCGAAATACTGATCTGGGCGGCCGGCCTCAGAAGTACGTTGTTCCCGCAATTAATGTAATCATTTCCATCAAAATACTGGGCTTCCCCGACCTGCCCATTGGTATACGAATTCCGGACCTGCAATGCCGTGATACTATTGGCGCTGGAATCGTAGTGAGAACCTGTTAACAGCTCATCGGTTATCTGCTCATTCAAATGCCAGACACTCCTGAAATTGTAGTCCCATGTCGCACCATTGGTGGTATATGAAGGCGCTATTGTTGCATTGGAGTAACCCCAGTATGCCCAGATCGAACAGTTGTTCGTCAACGCCGGCACCTGTACCCACACATGCGAACTTCCATTGGTATCCCAGGTATCTATCTCGTAGTTCAGTTCCAGCGCCTCGGTCTCATCTGCAAACCTCAAATCTGTTGCACCGGCTTTCACCTGGCTGTACAGGAACCCCGGTAAATTCTCTCCCAACGTCACCAATGCCGGGAAGTTAGTCAACGTCTCAGACTTGCCGTAACCGCTGAATGTAAGCTTCATCCTGTTCGAATAAACAGAAGAGGCAAAAGATGACCTCAATGTATCAGAGGGTTTTGACCAGGCTGTATCCTGTTCATTGGTAGCCAGAAACGAAAAATAATAGACCGTATCCGGCAACAGTCCCGTCGCCGTGCAGCTTATATTCGTTGACAGCACGTTAGTATACGTACCGACATAATTACTGAATGCCCAACCTGCTGGATTGGTCCCGCCATCACTCATCCCCCAGAATGCCCATACCTCACCTACAGAACCGCCGACACCAAGCGTGACATTCAGCACCGCAGATGTGGTTGCGATATTTGATGCCAAAGCACTGCTAACGGTTATGACTGTCCTGGCATACTCTGCAAATACATTGTTTGAAGCCTGATTCATCCAGCATGCCCAGAGCCAGTTTGATGAACGTTTGACTCCTGAAACCCTGACTTCGTCCAGTACGCCGTTATAATAATAACCATTGAAATAACGGCCCATCTCAACATTACCGTTCCCGGCACCTATTGCGGCTATCGTGTTCGTTGCTCCCAGCAATCCGTCAACATACAGAGACGCGGCGGAACCGCTCTGGGCTCCCGCCAGGTAATGCCAATTTCCTCCTGATGGAGCCGACACGGCCACTTCTCCTGATTCTCCCTTCCACTTGAGAGAAGAACTTTCCAGGAACAACTGCCACTGTGTATTCGCCGGATTTTTACCGAGGATGATACTGTTCTGATTAAAACTCGTTGCATAAGCCCAGGCCTCAACACAAATCTCCGAGACAGGTTTTACATTACCAACCCCCCTGTAGGCAGTACTGCCATTGAAACCCTGTCCCCAGTTTATGAACCCTGCCGCATTCGTAGAAGCAGTGCCATCAACAGAATTATAACGATTGGCAGTCGAATCCAGCACGTTCGTATACTGCATATGCCATACGCCCAGATAACCCTCCGACCATGTTGAACCATTGGTGGTATAAACAGGAGGGATGGCTGCATTGGTATTTCCCCAATGCGCCCAGATCGAACAGTTATTCGTAAACTGCGGCACCTTAACCCAGACACGCGACTGACCTGAAGTTGGCAGGGGAGCTGCAGGAGTATACGAGGTTGTCAGCCCGTATTTGTCTTCAAGATAAAAACCAACCCGGTTCATTTCCGCGTCTGTGAGTCCGGTCCTGTAAAGAATAATCTCGGCAAAATCCACCTTGCCATAACTGCCCACATTGGGCGCAAGCCTTGCAGCTATAGCATACCCCACAGGATCTAAATCTTTTGCAAATGATATCGCGCTCGTGCCCTGTATAACACCATCAAGATATGTCTGCGCACCTACTGCGTTAACTCTTATGGCATCAATCCTGTAAAAAGAATTGTCACGCAATACACTTATCGAAGGATTCCCATTTCTATGATACTTGATCCCGTTTGTCCCCGTCCCTGTAACATTCTGCTCGATGTCAAATGCGGAATTCCGATCGTAGTCATAACCTGTTGCAGCAACCTGCGCAAAATAACCGGCATAATTGCCGTTCGTCCGGATCTTTGAAACAAAGAAGTACGTCATCTGACCCGACAGATTAAATCCGGGTGCCCAGTTCGTGTTCCTCAGGTACTGTGAATAACTGTTGTTGAAGCTCAACACGGCCTGGCTGTTCAGCTGATTCGTCAGGTACAGCGGGCCGAAGCCGCCCACTGTCCACGCATCATTCTTCAACCCCGACTGGTCCTCCCACCGGACGACATTGCCGACGCTGTTTGTCACGACGCCTGCATCAGACTTCAGCCACAGCACCAGGCCATCCCCGGGATCCCAGCTTTCAATCTCATAGCTAAGCTCGTTTGTCATCGTCTCATCCGTAAACCGCAGGTCAGCCGCGTTAGACGAAGCAATCTGGTTGTAATAGAAGTTGGTAATACTCTCGCTCAGCGTAACAAGCACTGGAAAATTCGTAAGCGTCTCAGCTTTATCGTATCCGCTGAATGTGATCTTCATGCTGTAAGGAGCTGTGACAGGCATGAAAGCAGTCTTGAATGTCTGGGGCTCGCTCCAGTAATCCATCAGGGCATTCGTAATCCTGAACCTCAAATAATACTGAGTATCCGGATAAAGTCCATTGACGGCATAATTCAAGTTCGTAACAGCATTGGTAAATGAACCAACATAAGCTGAATTCGCCCACGCAGAAACAACATTTGTACAGTCAACAGGCCCCCAGTAGGCCCACACTTCAGACACTGTTCCGGAAGAAGACAATGTCGCATTAAGTACAGCCGACGTGTCCCCGACACTTGTGGCGACAGCGCTGCTTATCCCGGCCCCACCAATACAGTACTTCCACATCCCTGCCTGCAATGTCGTATTAACACGCACTTCAGACTGACCGGGCTCGGTAATGTAGAAATTGAGCGACTGGCCACCTCCAAATTCCTGCGCCATGAAGATGAAATTATACGGATGATCTGCCGTCAGGGTTTGCCGGTTTATGCCATCCCACGCAGGCACACCTGCAATGCTTCCCTCTCCAGCCTGGAAAACGCCGTCGTCGTTAAGATCAATATACATCATCCCGCGATCATCATTGCTCCACCTGAAACTGTGAATGCCCGTCACACGCGGAACAAACTGGCCGCTCAACGACGTAATAAAATAATCCGAGCTGCCATAATTGAATCCCGGGAAATTAACCCATCCATTAATTTCCCCAGTAGCTATTAAATTCCACTCGGGCGTCTCGGTCATCACAAGAACACTGCCGGCCTTGTAACCTGTAAGTACCCTGCTTGCAGATATATTGTATGCCGCATCCGTGAGAACCAGAGGCGTATCACTTGATCCTGCATTAAGGAATATCGACCCGCGAAGACCATCTGAATAGACAGCCGGCATCATGGTTGAAAAACTGCTGCCGACAGGACTCCAGCAATCACCCACGATATTTGACGCATAACAGCGATAATAATAGCGATGTCCATAATACAGGTTCGAAATGGTCGTTGCGAAATCACCAAAGTTGGTCACTCCAAGCAAAACCACATTTGCCCAATCAGCCTTGTTTGTATCTCCGTCAGATGTGCCCCAGTAAATATAAACCTCAGCCGTTGCACCGGTCGATGCATAACTGCCGTTCAATACCGCCGTGTTGGTAAGCACACTGCTCGGACCAATCCCGTTGTTGACTGCAGGAAAACCTGCGGCACGGAAGGTCAGTAACAACCTGTTATTCACCGCGTCAACCGCAACCAGGGGATCGGACCAGTTCTCACAGCCACCACCTGCCGGCTTCTCTATTGTCCACAAAATATTAGTAGAAGGATCAACAACACTCTCCGGCCAGGTCATGATTACAAACTGCTGGCTCACAGGTTCCGTCAATCCTTCCGGATTATACATCCTCAAAGAATACGTACCCCCCGAAGTGAACGTCACAGCATTCGATACAGAAACAAGACCGGGAGTCGAGCCGTATCGCCAGCCATAGACAGCACCGGAATCCATCGTCAGAACATTATTCAACGTCAAAGTCCCGCCGCTGTTCGTTCCGCCAGGAATAAGCCCGGAACCCGACAATACGGTAACAGAACCATTCACTACACCCGACCCGCCAAGAAAACCCGTATTGGTAACCGTAATACTGCTGGCCACGGACATCGAACCATTCACCACAAGGTCACCATCGTTGATCATTGTATAACCCCAGTGATCGTTGGCGCCAAGCAGCACCACTTTACCACTGCCGGTTTTCACCAGGTTACCCTGCCCGTTGATTATTCCGGCAACAGTCATTACATAATTGCTTGAATCAAGAGTCGCAATACGGCTGTTGGAAATCCAGATATTGCGTGTGTTCCCTATGACCACATCAGCGCCCGCCTGCAATACTCCATTACCCCAATTAAACCGGATATTATCCATGGGGGCCGGTGGAGCTGTACCAAGCGCAGCATCAAAGCTGATTCTTATTGTACCAGCTTCGATACGGGTACCGTCAACAGTGGGTGTAACACCACCTCCATACGTGTTCGTTGCCGCAAGAACCAGCACGCCATTATCCGCTTTGATTAACTCACTGCCATACCCTGAAATCACTCCCTCAACAATCGAAGTTCCCTTCACAGCAATATACCTGCTGCCGTTAAAGACATTAAGGTTTATTGGATTAACCCACGTCACGGGATCAGTACTGCTGTCGTTACCTAGTACAAGATAATCTCTGACATTGAAAAAGTTCTGTCCCCATACGAGATTTGAGCCATTGCCTCCGATATTAACCGTTAACGGTCCACCCACAGCCGCAAAACCACCTCGACGATAGTCACTATTATATATGCTACTGCCCCACGCGACCTGATTCGAACCGTGTCCCAGATCACGGGTAAAAGTGCCGTTCATCTCACAAGCACCTCTATTCAAGCTGTTACCGGCCAGTCGCAGGTTGGCTGCTGGAGGAAGACTGAACGAGTTCGTAAAACGCATTCCAAGATTATTAATTTCTATTGTTCCAGTTATGGAATTGGACCCGTTAAGAATGACCGGGTAACCACCATAATCAGGCGTCCCCAGCACAATTCCACCACCGGTAATACTACCGTTGATGGTAAACATACTCCTCGTGCCATCCAGCACGAGATAGGCATTTGTACAGACGTTAATAGTGCGGTTGGTATTGAGTGTCAGCGTTGTCCTGGGCTTCAGCCAGTTGAATCCGCTTACCGCGGTAATGTTTGTCTGGGGAGTTGAAGGAACAGGGCCGAACGATCCGTCATCATAAAAATATAAACCGGCATTATTCAGACAAGTACCACCGGAGTAAGTGTTGTTATTCCTCCACAACGTTATCAGACTGCCATTCTGGGAACCCATTGTGCCACTGTATGACACCAAGCGGAGTACCACGGATGTTGAGCCCCTGTCCGAAACAATGGTATCAAGATTGGTGTTGGTCAGAGCAGATCTCCGGTCAACCTTGCGATTGTCTATGATTATGAGCTCGTTCGTTCCGGAGGTCAACCAGCCGCCATTGATCTTTGAACTGATCGATGCATTCGTCGCAAAGATTATACCACCAGAGACAATCCTGTTCGTATAGCTCAGCGTGAGAATACAGGTGTTCGTGGTGCCAAAGCGCAGGCTGTTAACCGTCGTGTTCGTCATCGTACGGTTCGCAGTCACCATGGTATTATACCCCGCGATGAACACGTTGGTGCTGTAAGCCGTGTAAGCTACAATGCCACTGGAGCTATTCCTCGCCCAGTCATTGGAGCCAACCGTAGCGTAACAGCCCAGTATGTCGTCATTGTTCGGCGTGGTCGTCGTAATCCTGCCATTATATGGAAGATTGAAATCCACAAGCCCGCAGCTTCGGCTGATTGCACCCAGGTTGAGAATTGCCTCGCCACCACTGCCGTTGGTTACACTGACAAAATTAAGACCATTCAAAAGATTCAATCCGTTGAACGTCTGACTGTTGGTAACGCTATTTTTTCCTTTGATTATCAGCGTAGAACCACCAGCCAGGGTAAGAGCCGAACCGGATCCAATTATATTATTTGACGGAGACAACGACTGACTGAAATCAAGCGTGGTTTGTCCTCCATTGAGTACTACAGGCCCTGTAAAAATATTCGTGGCAGCAAGAATCAGTGCACCCAGTCCAGCTTTTTCAAATCCATTGGTCCCGTCCATCGCTGCAGTAATCGTCGTCGTACGGTTCTTAATGTTAATGACAGGCAGGCCGCTTGTGCCATCCAACGTCAATACGGCGGAAGGATTCCGCTGCAAAACCCAGTCATTCCCGATATTGATCGCGTCGCCGAAAACAATGGTTCCTATGGTACGATTGGTATACAGGGATACAGTGCGGGTACCATTAATATCAACCTGCGAAAAATCAGCAATCCCGTCCGTACCATCGGCTATCTGGCTGTCCATCCAGCGGTTGGTTGTCGTCCAGTTATCACTTCCATTGTAAGTCCATATCCCATCTACAGCCCACACACACAATGGAAGAAACAGGACGAACCACACCATTATTATGATTCTTTTCATCAGTCCATTACCCAATATTCAAAAGCAGACCAATCATGTTCCACCTTAATCGACTTCAAGGCAGATACGTGACAGTTTCCTAACTGAAAACAATATTCCTCTATTCTTAATCTGAGTAAATTTTATTAGAAAAAAAGCAGTTTACAAAGCTTTAAATCCACATTTTCTTGTTAAGAAAAGGTCAAGTTTTGGTAAAAAATCCGGGCAAAAAAGGAAGATCAGCATGTAAAAGTCTATAATTTACACTGAGATTCAAAGACGTGGTCTGTGTACCTTGCTAACAAGGATGAGTCAGAATCTCCAAATCAGTCCTATTGAAGCGGTTTTTCTTCCAGCCTTCAAGCGGATTTCAATTCTTTCATTGATCACATTGCCGATAAGAGCTCCCGCAAACGCCCCAAGCACATCCGCTGTCATATCGCTGCTGCTGAACTCGTTACCTTCCTCGCTGCTGTCACTTATCTCCTTAACGAGGCCTGGTATACTGCCGATAAACGTAGCTAGAGCTATCCGACTGACATTCCCCATTTCTGTATTATAATGCAGAATGGTCTCTCCACCCACACCGCATATGCCAGATATCAGGAAATGTTGCGCCTCATCATCTGCCCCCACTGGGGCCACGAAAAGAAATGAACAGCATAGAATAATACAAAAGTTGCGAATGATGATCATTATGCTGCAGATCTTATTTCGAAAAATCAAAAATGTCAAATCCGGCCCGGATTACCCGGCACTATTATCGTATTCGTGTCCGGCGCACTCTTCACCCAAGAATCATCTCCATGACCTCACCCGTATTGATAACCACATCTGATGCAAGCGTAATGATTGCCCTGCCATCCTTAATATCCAGTTTGCCACCCACAGCCTTGCCATTCATCGAAACCTTGACATTACCCGGCTTGGCTTCCTTTACCGCCAGCGAAATGGTCTGCACCCTCAGCTTGCCGTACTTCACGGTTATCTGACTTCTGACTTCCGACTTCTGACTTCTCTGCTCGTACGTTCCCCACCCTTCCGCCACAGTGAACGGAACTTTGAAGTTCTCAGGAGTAAGTCTCGGCGCAAACCCGATGTATCCCTTCGGACCGTGATATTCGAAGCCACAAGCCGCGAGAAATACGCCGTATACTGCCATGGAGCGTGCGTAGTGATCACCGCATTCAACTTCGTTATATGGATTACGCCGCGAGGCATGATAACGATCATGCACCGCTCGGGTTACGGCAAGACCTTCCTGCAACAGACCCTCCCATACCATATGACTGGCGGCCTGGTATTCGAATCCATTCATGCATTCATTGAAATAGCCGGCAGCCCATTCAGGCCCTTTACCCTTGGCCTTGCTATAATCCCA
>Ga0208968_1000802_pt1 | contig 18670 bp, 15 predicted proteins | sample RifOxyA3_FD_184031 | JGI IMG/M metagenome (GOLD analysis project Ga0208968, IMG submission 184031) | Groundwater microbial communities from Rifle, Colorado - Rifle Oxygen_injection A3 (SPAdes) | ecosystem: Environmental > Aquatic > Deep subsurface > Groundwater | place: Rifle, Colorado, United...
AATCTGATGGGGAATCTTGTTGCAACATTTTCCACATTGCCTCAACATAATCTCTTGAATGCCCCCAGTCTCTTCTTGCTTCTAAGTTTCCCATTTCTAAATAATTCTTTCCAGTTTCTCGCTGAGGGATTCCTAGTTTGATCCTTGCAATTCCATCGGTAAATTTTCTTGTGACAAACTCCAGCCCCCTTCTTGGACTTTCGTGATTAAATAAGATTCCTGAGCAACAAAACATTCCGTTTTCCCTTTCTCTTTTTATGGCATTATGTGCTTTTAATTTTGCAACTGCATATGGACTTACTGGATTAAATGGGGTTTTTTCTGATTGGGGGGATTCTAAAACCTCTCCGAATAATTCACTTGTAGATGCTTGGTATAATTTTGCGTTTGGGGCTTCCTCTTTTATGCAATCTATAAGTCGTTCTACCCCTAACCAATTTACCTCATTTGTATAATGTTTTTGGCTAAACGATATCCCCACGTGCGACTGTGCGGCTAGATTATAAACTTCATCTGGTTTTATTTGTTTAATTATTTTAGAAAGAGACCCGATGTCTGTTAATTCTCCACAAACTAGTTCTAACTTTCCCTTTAAATGATTAATTCTTTCTGAGTGCCCATCGGTGCTTCCCCTTCTGTGCATTCCATAGACTTTGTAATTTTTATCCAACAAAAGTTCTGCAAGATATCCGCCATCTTGCCCGGTTATTCCGGTTATTAGTGCTACTTTATTTTTTTCTTCCATTAAAATTTAAAGGGAATAAGTTATTTAAACGTATTTGACTACTTGCTTTGGATGAAGAAAAAATTGAAAATTTTGAATATATGTAGCGCTAGAATTCAATATCCTGGAGGGGCTGAAAAAGTTATTTGGGAGTTATCTCGCTTTATTTCAAAACAAGGGCACGATGTTACAATTTTACAGACAGATTTATATGAGAAGGGGTATGAATGGAAGGCAATTGAGAATAAGGATGGTGTCAATATCATAACCTGTAAGAACGATAGATTCGTTAAGGGGTTTGGATATTCTAAGGATTTTAAGAAAAAGCTGAAAGAGATATGGGAAGACTTTGATATTATTCACGTTTTTGGGCATGGGAGATTTACTACAGATTATTCTTTAAGATTTATTAAAGACAAAAAACCAGTGATTTATACCTCTAACGGATTCTTTCATGACAAGAAATATGGTAGAATAAAAAAATTTTATAATAAATTATTTAAGAGTGCATTGAAAAACATAATTTTTTGTACTGCGTTGACACAGCTTGAAAGAGATGCCTACCTTGAGCTTGGCGTTCCTGATGAAAAAATTAGAATTATTCCCGCGTGGATAGATTCTAAGAAATTTAAGCCTAGAAAAATTGACAGGAAGAAGCTCTTGAAAAAATATGGGTTAGAAGACAAGAAGACCTTGCTCTATGTCGGACGCGTTCATGAAACTAGAGGCGCGCATTATGTTGTTGAGGCGATTAAAGATTTGGATTTTAATTTTATTATAGCCGGAAGAGATGCGGATCTTAGTGAAAGGATAAGGGACCGAGTGAATGAACTTGATATTTCTAAAAGGGTCAAGCTTCTTGGAGAAGTTAGTGACAAGCAACTTGCGGAAATATATTCACTAGCCGATGCTTTTGTTTTGTTTTCTGCGTGGGAAGGTTTCGGGATTGTTGTCATAGAAGCTATGGCTTCAGGTCTCCCTGTAATTGTTAGCGACAGGGGGTCTCTTCCAACTTTGGTGAAGAATGGGGAGAACGGGCTCATTGCTAAATTTCCAGACGTTGATGGGCTTAGGGATAAGATTGAACTGCTTTTTTCAGATAAGAGACTCGAGAATAAGATTCGGGAGAATGGTTTGAAATTTGTAAAGAATTTTGAGTATTCTAATGTGGCTAAACGGTTTGAGAGGTTATATGGTGAAGCGATTGGGAAATAAAAAGGTTTTGTTCGTGGGCACAAATATACTATATAAAAATATATTTTTATTTGCATAAATGTTGGGCATTAAGTTTATATAATATTTTGATGCCCTATAGGCATGAATAATCTTGAACAACTTAATAAACTGTACTCGGATTTAACTTCATGAAACATAAAAAATCTATTTCTGGCTCTAAAATAAAAGATTTAATGTATGCGGATTTAAAAAGATATGGGGAAGTAGATATGCGTTCTTTTCTTATTGCATATTTTACTAACCCTGGATATAAATATGTTTTTTATATGAGGTTAAGTAAATATTTCAAAGATATGCCTTTATGTTTTTTTCTTTATGTTTTTTGCAGAATGGCATTGAGGCATTATAAATTTAAATATGGAATAGAAATTCCCTACTGTTGTAATATAGGCAAAGGATTTTGCATAGGTCATTTCGGAACAATCGTAATTTCTGGAGAAACAACCATTGGTGAAAACTGCTATATCCTACAAGGAGTGACTATCGGGAGGGGGGGCAGAGATGGTGGTAGCCCAGTAATCGGGAATAATGTTGACATCTATGCTGGTGCAAAAATTATAGGCAATGTTAAAATCGGGAATAATGTTAGAATAGGAGCAAATGCAGTAGTTGTAAAAGATATCCCTGACAATTCTGTGGTTGGGGCTCCCTTGTGTAACTTGATATATATGAGAAATGCTAAAGATGTCGAAGATACGAAATGATGTGACTCATTAAATTTGAGTGGATTTTCTATTTAACTATAAAATAAGTTCCATTTACGCAAAGAATTAAAAGCAATTATGGATACTTTTTGCTATGGATAACATGCAAGGTAAGTTACGATATAAGGAAATGTTAAAGATGATTGGAGATGCTAGGGGTAAAACTATTCTTGATTTGGGCTCTGGGCCTAATCCCATATCAAAAAGAACTAATGCAAAAAAAGTTTTAATACATGATGTGAATAAGGAATTTACTCCCTCTGCTGATGTGCTCGCGGATTTGAATAAAGAAGCTATTCCTTTAAATAATTCTTCAGTAGATATTATTGTTGCTGGGGAATTTATAGAACACATGCTTAATCCTGTAAAATTTGTTCGAGATTGCTGTAGAGTTTTAAAGAAAAATGGGAAACTTGTTATTTCGACTCCCAATATTGCTTCATTAAAAAATAGATTTAAACTTCTCTTCGGGAAGATGCCGGAGTACTGTGCTATGGCTAAAATAGATGGAGAAGATTCTTTCCAAACTCATGTAAAAGATTTTAATTTGTATTTCTTGAAAAAAATTTTAGAAGAAAATGGGTTTCTTATTTCCGATGTTTCCTCTAATGGAATTATAGTTAGAAGCCAATTGGTTTTCCCTCATATACTCACCCCTGCTAGTTTTGGAGAAGTTTTAATTGTGTGTGCAGTCAAAAAATAAATTTCGGATAACTATTAAAAGTCTTCATGATATTTTATCTTATGAAAAAAATTCTGAAGGATAAAAAAATTATATATGTTTATACTGGGGACCATCCAGTACATCGAGCTTTTGCCGAAACTGTTACTAAAGAGAGTGTCCATATCTCTGAGAAAATTCCTTCTGGATATGATATTTATTTAACGGAAGGAACTTATGTTTTGCCCGTAATCTTAAAACTTACCGGACTACTTGGGCGGAATGCTAAGGTTATTACGCTTTTTGCAGAGAATCGGCTTTACTATTTAAAACATAGAAAAAGATTTAATAGAGAGAAAAATACTATTGAAGAGATGTCTTTGCTCAGGCGTCTAATCTACATGTTCTGCTTGAAGAAATTAGATGGTGCCATATGTGAAGGCGATTCTAATATAGAAATTTTTCGAGAGTTTGATATTGGTGTCCCCTATGTGGAAGTTGACCCTTTTATAAGAACTGAATGGTACACTAAATTGAAAAAATTTCCTCAACCTGAACTTAAGAATAAAAATATTCTTTTTGTTGGGAATGGCCCCGATTATTACTATAAAGGATTAGACCTTTTGATTAAATCCACTAAAAAGCTTAGAGAAACAGATAATGGATATCATCTGTATATATTGGGAAAATATTGGGAAAATATTGGGCTAGATCTTGACGGGGTTCATTTTGAGGGATATCAAAGCATTACAAAATATTTGGACAAGTGTTCTCTTCTGGTTCATGTCGGAAGGGGCGAGGGATTTGGTATCAATATAATTGATGCAATGCTTGCCGGTGTCCCTGCACTCGTGAGTGATAAAACTGGCGCCAAGGGAGCTGTAGCTAAAGTTTCTGATAATTTAATTGTGGGACTTAATGAAAAAGAAGTGTGCGATGCTATCGAAAATTATTTTTCTCTCAATATTAAGGATAGGTTGGCTTTGGCTAAAAAGTCTAAGAATGTGGCTTCTGAATTTGATAAGGGAAAAATCTTGGCGAAATTTAAATTAAAATTTTTAAAATTGCTTGAGGGGGTTTATAGAAAATGAAAAAAATATTGATTGTTAGATATGAACATATCGGAGATTATGGACTAACTATTTCTCCCATTGCATCAATTAGGAGAGCATTCCCAGAAGCTCAGATTGATATCGTAGTAGGACCATGGAACAAAAAGTTTGCGGAAGCTACCCCATATGTAAATAATGTAATTGTTTTTGATAATCCCTTGGTGAAAAGAAATATTTCTTATGGGGATATACTCAAAATTATATTGTTTAAATTTTTTAAGATAAAAAAACACCTTAAGGAATTAGAGAAAAAAAATTATGATATTTTAATTGATTTTTCTGATCGGAAATTTAGTTTAATTTTAGACAAGATGATAAAAGCTAAAAAGAAAATTCTTGGTACAGATTATCCTTATATCGGAGAACGGGAGGTAGATAGAATGAATAGGATATTAGCTGAAAGCCTTGGGATTAAAAAAATTGTTAAGAGAGGCATTTTGAATTTTTCTGAAAAAGACAAAAAAGTTGTTACTGATTTGATTAAAAAATTTAAAAAGGGAAATCAAAAAATAATCTTGGTTCACCCAATCGCTTCTGTTATTGAAAAAGACTGGCCACTAGATAAATTAAAAAAACTAATTAAAGAAATTGCCGCCAAAAGGAAAGACCTAATGTTTTTCTTACTAGGTGGACCAGAGCAGGAGAAAGAAATTCTAGAAATTGAAAATCAGATAAAATTGCCTAATGTGAAAAGCATTGCAGGAAAATTAGACTTACTCCAACTTGTCCTTTTGATGCACAAATCTGACTTAATTTTTGGAGGTGATAGCGCCCCCGTACATCTTGCAGAATTAACAAAAATTCCAATTATAACCCTATATGGACCAAGCGACCACAGAAGATGGGGCCCGCCGAAGGGTCAGGGAATAATTGTCAAAGGGGATACTATTAAAGATATCAAAGCCAAAGACATTCTGAAGGCAATTAATCATTTTATTAAAATTTGAAATTATTCTGAAGACTTTTGTGCTTTATATGGACTATTATAAATTGGAACATTGGATATCCCTTTAGTAAAAATATACTCTTTTAAATTTTCTAAATTTCTAACCATCCCTTCTCTGCTAATCGTTGAAAGCTCATGAACAAATGGAAACTTTTGGAACTCTCTTGTAATCCCAATATTATATTTTTTCCAATCATCGGTTAAAGTTTTAACCCCATATTTCCCTGGGTTTCTAAAAATGTCGGAGCCTGGCATTGGCACAAAATTCATTAATGTAACAACTTCTGGCTTTATATCTTCCAAAAAATCTATTGTATGTTTCGAGGTGTCTTCTGTTTCTCCTGGCAATCCTGTTATCAGAAACAATCTAGACCTAATGCCTGCGTCTTTTGTGGCTTGCAATGCTTTTCTATGATTCGCAACCGTTGTGCTTTTTCCCAATGCCTCGAGCGCACCATCATCTACTGATTCTATGCCGTATCCGATTTCTTTTATTCCTGCCTTTCTATACACAGCTAGAGCTTCTGGGTGTCTTGCAATGTAATCTGTTCTAGCGGATACCCTAGAAGAAAACTCCATCTCTTCCATTATGCCTTCCAGTCCTTTTTGTTTTATAAGATTCAGTTGGAAATTATCATCATGCCACCTTAGCTGACTTACTCCATATTCTTCTTTTAATAACTCTAGCTCTTCTCTTACTTGAGAGAGGCTTCTAAACCTTACAGTTCTATCATGAAAATATGGTGATGCGCAAAAGGAACATGCATTTGGGCAGCCCCTACTAACCATTATTGTCGTGGAGTTTCCCATGTCTGATCCTTTCAGCTTTATTCCTCCGGCAAAAGCTTTTCCTAATCCAAAATATTTTTTTGAATCCAGTAAATCTCGTGCGGGGTTTGGTAGAGATTCAATATTCAAAAAGGGCCTTCCTTGTGCTATCACTTTTTTCCCTCTATCCATAGTAGCGGCCTCTATTGCATCTCTTATGTTTGCTTCTCCTTCTCCAATTGTGACTACATCAAAAGGGACTTTTTGTATTTCTTTTTCCCAATATTTTTTACTAAATGAATCGAAATGCGGGCCGCCTACAATAATTTTTGATTTAGGGTGAGATTTTTTTATTTCTTCGGCCACTTCTATTATTCCTGGCATTTCTAAGGTACTTGCTGAAAGCGCATATATGTCTGCACCTGGGATTTTTTGAGCAAATTCTGTAAAATTTCCTGAGCTTATGTCTATTGGCATATCCGACCAAGAAACATTTACTCCTGGTATTTCTCGCGCTACTGCCGCAACTGACAAGAAACCTAGAGGTGCGTCTGAAAAAGGGTCATATTGCCAAGGATGTTGGATCTTTGTAAATCTTACTTCCATAAAAAATGTTTAACATAAAACCTTTTAAAGATTTGTGTGGTAAAAATTATTATCTACAATGGTAAAAATTAATGGGAAGAATCGGGATTTTAAAGAAGTTTTGAGAAAATTAGAAAAACGCGTGAGACTTAGATTTTCAAAAAACACATTAGATATGCGAAAAATTGACGAAGTGTCTATCTCCCCGATTATGAGGTGTTCTTTAAATTGTGCCATGTGCCATCAAAAACAAATTAAGCATTGGGCAGATATGGATTATGATTCATTCAAAAAAACTCTTATAAACCTGAAAAAAGCAGGAGTTACAAAAGTATCTTTGGTCGGAGGAGAAATTTTTGTCAAAGCAGATATATGGGATTTTATAATGTTGATGGAAAAAATGAAATTTAAATATGATTTGTCGTCTAATCTTTTTTTTGTTCCAAAGATTGAGAAATTGAAAGAATTGAAAGGACTTGAAATGATTACTACTTCTATAGATGGGGATGAAAAACTTCACGATAAGATTAGAGGGGTTAAGGGCGCATTTAAGAGAACTAGTGAAAATATTAAGAAATTATTGGATGATGGTTTTTTTATTGATGTAGCTTGCGTCGTCCAAAAGGCAAACATTGATAGGCTTGAAGAGATAGTAGAATTGGTTGGAAAGATGGGTGTTAAAAAAATAGGATTTTTAATAGAAAACAATTTGACGGATGAAGAAAAAGAATGTACTCGTAGGACTATGGAGTGGATTACTGGAAAAGAAACAGAGATAATAATAAGTTCTCTTAAAAATCCATTAGGCAGATTAACAGAAGAGGACTATAATAAGCTCCCTGGCAAGACGACAGCTATCCAAAATATTGTTGAAAAATATGGGATGAGTCTTGGGCTCCCCATGCAGATGAGGGATCCAAAAATTTTAAATAAAAAATATAAATTAAATAAATATACTTGCAGTTTATTTGAAGGTTATGGCTCTACGGTTTATAATGATTCCAGTATTCACCAATGCTGCTTTATGAAAATTCTTGAGGGAATGAATTTAAAAAATTCTGATCCTATTAAAATTTTTAATTCTTCTGGGTATAAGCGTCTTAGAACTGGATTTAAAGAATTTGGAGCCCTTGAGATTTGTAGGCTATGTTGTGCTATTAGGAAAAAATAGCGATTCAGGATATAAATATTTATAAGTTAGAATTTTGCCTTAAGTTTATGGCTAAACAAGTTCAAGCGGCAGATAGTATATTCTCTGCGTCTAAATTGTTTCAACACGGAAGAGTTAGAAGATATGATTGGGATAAAGATGGAGATGAAGTCCTCGGTATATACCCCATAACTCTTGAGATTGGAGCTTCTGGTCCTAAGAACTGCCCGCATAGTTGTAATTTTTGCATGCATGGGGACTACTATAATATGGCTGCGAATATGAGCCCAGATTTATATAAAAAAATTATCAATGAAGTTACCTCTTATGAATCTTCCAAAAGGCCAAAATCAGTAATCTTTTCATCTAGTGGGGAATCTACTGTTAACAAAAATATCGTAGAGATGCTCAAATATACCAAAAATAGTGGGCTAGATCAATCTCTTGTTACAAATGGATGGGGATGGGTTAATCGAAAAAAGAGAGAAGGTCTTGTTGAAACTGTTTTGGATAATGTTTCCTGGACAAGAACGAGCCTTAATGCGGGAACTCATCAGACAAGATATAACATCCATGGAGTTGGAGATTTTGAACAAGTTTTAGACGGACTAACTTATCTTGCAAGGCAAAAAAAAGAAAGGGAGAGTAATTGTCACATTGGGGCTCAAATTGTTGTTACCGATGAAAATTTTCATGAAATTGTCGGCGCTACCAAATTAGTAAAAGAAACAGGCATAGATTATTTTCAAATAAAGCCTGTCGTGTTTCATCCACTTGGAGGGAAACCGCAATTATCTAAAGATTTTTGGGAAAATGTTATGAATATTTCTAGAGTTGCAGAAAATCTTTATGAAGATAAGGGTTTCAAAGTTTTTGTTAAAGATGATCAGTTCGGAGCAATGATGAAGTCCAACTATGACCAAGGGAGCTATGATATCTGCAGAGCGACTTTCTTTCCTATCATTGAGGCAGATGGCACAGTCTTTCATTGTTCTCAAACTCGAGGGATGCCAGAATTTGAATTAGGTAATTTGACTAATCAAACATTTAAGGATATATGGGAAGGTAATCGGAGAAAAGAAGTTGTAAAAAAAATTGATCCAAGTAAATGTCAGCCAGTCTGCCGCGGGCACTTTAACAACAAACTATTGAACACTATTGTCCATGATGGGAATGCGAAAAATTTTGTTTGATATGGACAAAAAAATTGCAGTCATTGGAGGAAACGGATATCTTGGATATCATGTTGCGAAATATTTCAAAGCAGATTCTTTATCTAGAGCTAATGGGTTTGATGTGACTGAAAAAGGATTGGGAAAGAAACTTTCTGGTTATGATGTTATTATACATATGGCGGCGAAAGTAGATAAGAGTGGGAAAAATGATATGGAGGTTTTTAGAGTCAATGCCGATGGGACACGAAATATTGTTGAGTCTCTTAATAAGAATCAGACTTTAATTTTTGCTTCTACTAAAGAAGTTTATACGCCTATTAACAACCAGGACAGTTATGGACTTTCTAAAATAATAGCAGAGAACTACATTAATTATTTTTCTAAGGTCAATGGCTTTAAGTCGGGGATATTTAGACTGGCCACCACTTATGCTCCTGCGACTAATGGTTCAACTTTTGTTAATTATTTTGTTGATTGCGTAAAAAATAATAAAAAATTACTACTAATGATGAAAGGTGAACAGACAAGGGATTTTCTTTATGTTGATGACCTCTCCAATGCTTTTGAGAAATTTATTTATTCAGATAAAAAGAAAGGGATGTGGGATATTGGTGGAGGTAAAGAAAATTCAGAAAATTTTGCAACATTTCTTAATGATGTTGGGAAAGTTGTCGGAGTAAGTCCTGTCATTGGGTTTTCTGATGAAGTTGTCGCGGGGAACCCTCATCACATTACAGATATTGAAAAAATAGGTAAAGATTTGGGATGGGCTCCTAAAGTGGGTATCTTAGAGGGTATTGCAAAGATTATTTGAGATTATTATTAGGTTTTGCCATGGGAAATATATTATCTAGGTCTCTCCCTATCTTTAAGCTAAAAATATAATATCCTAGGAATAGATAAAATACCGCTGTTTTAAATGCCTCTAAGAGGACAGGTTTTCCTTCTTTCAAAAAATGATGTTTCTTAAGGATAATAAAAAAGGCTGCTATTGAAAATAAGGGTGCAGAAAGAAGAGGGAATCTTCTCCTTAATCTTATATTAAATGGAAAATCGTCTGAATGATAGTTATAGGTTTCGAAATCACTCAGAGGCTGCAGATTACAACGCGCCTGACCTTTGCAATATTTTCCGAGCGCTTTTTCTATAAAAGATTTTGGACTCGAAAAAGAATTTTTTTTCTTCGGCCTATGTTCTAAGAGATAATTCGTATCAATTGTTTTGCCCTCTGTATTAGGCTCATCCCATCCAGGATACTGAATGAATGAAGCTCTTGATTTTCTAAACATTGCTTTTTTTGCTGGCCAATCTTTAGTTATATATTTTTTCCCGTCCCACCATGGCCAGATAAAAGTATATGCTGAAGCCTCTTTATTTTGGGCTAATTTATTAATATTCTTCCTTAATCTATCAGACAAATATTCATCTGCATCCAATTTTAATACCCAGTCATTTCTAGCTTTTTTTATTGCAGTTATTAGATGCAATGCTGCTCTTGTTTTTCTTGGCAAGACAAATACTTTTGGAGTATATTTTTTTGCGACTTTTAATGTATCGTCTAAGCAAGGCCCATCATGGAAAACAAGTATTTCGTCCACAATTCCCTTAACAGACTTTAAGGCCCGTTCTATTAAATCTGCCTCATGATATACAATAATAAATGCAGATATTTTTTCTTGCTTTGACATAATTGTCCCTAGAAGATTTATCTTATAAATCTTTTTAGAATTAGGCATTACCTGGAGTAAGGATATTTCAGAGTTATTTTAATAATATAGAAACTGCACAGGAAAAATTATTTCAAAACCGTCTATTTTGGACAATGTCTAGAATTAGGATGAATATGTTTTTCTCAAAAGCAGACTATATAATGAATTAGTTTAATCTTATGCTTATTAAAAAATAAGTTTGAAAGCAGGTTGTTTATGATAATAATATAATTACCTACATGTCTATGCGGCTACTATGAACTTTAAACCATTCATAAAATAAGATTAGCCTTAATCTATATTTTATAGCCCTTCCGTCTTCAGATTTTAAAACTGTTTTTATGAAAAAGGTTTCCCATTCTTTAGATAATATCTTGAGACTCGAAAGCTCTGATATAATTATTTTTAAATTTTCAGTTGATTGCATCTCCTTTATCAATTTTGGCAATAAATCACTGTTAAAACCTTCTTTTCTTCTATTTATTATTTCTATTGGAATGTCTTCTTTAATTGCCTCTTTCATTAAAATTTTATTAGAAGATAGATTTATTTTCCATTTTGTTGGTATCTTTGAAGCAAGTTCTGAGAAACGATAGTCCAAAAATGGGGATCTCACTTCCAATGCGCTCGCCATTGAAGCTTGATCTACCCTATATAAGAAATTATTCCCCATTGTTTTGAAATGCTTATCAAACAGCATCATAGCTTCTACTAAATTTCCTCCGGATAGAATTAACATCTCACCCATTTTTTCTCTGCATATTTTTGTGAAAATTTTTGGTTTATAAATATCATCCCATGCACTTGAAAAAAAATCTTCATCTTTTAGAAGGCTTACTCTTAGCCCTTCCCTTATTAGAAATGTCTTGCTGTTTTTAGGCATTGCTGACATTAAAAATCTTCTAATTAATTTTGGCATTTTTTTTAACCTAGATATTTTTAATGCAGATTTATAATGGTCATATCCACCGAAATGCTCGTCTGCCCCATCTCCGCTCAGCCCAACTCGTATATGCTTTGAAGCATTTTCAAATAAAAAAAATGTGGGATACATAGAATAATCCGCATACGGCTCATCAAAAAAATTGAAAATTTTACCATTAATTCTTTCGAATTCTTTTTTATCAAATTTGTAAATACTATTTTTTAGATTAAGACTATCTCTCAATATCTTAACATATTTAACATCATTACACCCTTCCATTTCTACTGAAAAAGTATGTAATTGATTTTTTGATGTATTGTTTATTTCATTAACTACTATTGAACTATCCACCCCCCCACTTAGAAAAGTTCCCAGTGGGACTTCTGACATCATTCTTATTTTTGTAGCATCTTCGAAAATACTTTTGAATTCATCTATCAATTTTTTTTTATTATATACTGGATTGTATTTTGGAAGATTATAGTATCGCTTTTTTTTAAATTGATTGCTTTTAAGGTTGAATATCATATTGAATCCTTGCTCTAATTTGTGAATATCTTTGTATATTGTATATGGGGCTGGTATAAATCCTAAAGAGAAAAATAAATCTACACTCTCTTTATCTATTTCTATTTTTATATTGTGAGTTAGTATGCTTTTTATTTCGCTACTGAAAATAAATTTTCCGTTAGAATAATAATAATATAATGGTTTTTCTCCGAGTCTATCTCTACTTAAAAAAAGATTGTTTTTTTGTGAGTCGTAAATACAAAATGCCCACATCCCATTGAACTTTTCTACACATTTTTCTCCCCATTCAAGATAACTTGCCAGAACTACCTCTGTATCAGTATTATTTTTAAAAATATATCCTTTTTTTTGTAATCTCATTTTTATTTCTTTGTAATTAAATATCTCTCCGTTATATACAATTTGTATTTTCTTATTTTTATAAGAAAACTCCATCGGCTGAGTTCCCTTCTTGCTTAAATCTATAATGGATAACCTTCTGTGCCCCAGCGATATCTTTTTTGAAAAAAATTCTCCTGAATCATCTGGGCCTCTATGCCTTATGGACTCATTCATTCTTTTAATTACTTTTTTATTTTTAAAATTAAATCCGTTTATTCCACACATTGTAATAGTTGCGAAAGTCACTTTAAAAAATTTATGGAAGACATTTGCCCTGAATCGTATATCTTTTTTTAAATATAATAAGCCCATACAAATAAACAATTTTGCTTATTATTGTTGCGATACATGCCCCTATCGCCGCCTGCATCATTCCGAACTGTAGTCCATATCTAATAAAAATTATATTTAAAATTATATTCACAATAGTTGATATTATAAGAAGTACTGCTATAATCTTGGTTTTTTTAATGGAGATGAAATATGCCTCATAAAGTGATGCCATCGGAGACAATATCAACATTAGCGAGAATATTTGTAGAAAAATTGTAGCTTGGGCAAAATCACTTCCATAAAGAATAAGGATATATTTTGCAGTAAAAAAAACAAAGACAGATGCCATAATTCCTATCAATAATGTGAAATTACGAACTTTTGAGAAAATGCGGTTTAAAGAACCTTTTTTAATTCTAGAAAAAGTAGGCAACATAACTGCTGGTACAAAATGAATAACTGCCCCCAAGGATCCAATTAGCCCTAGTGGTATTCCGTAGTAACTTATATATGAAGCGTCTGCGATATAATGCCCCAACATGAGAGTATCAATGTTCCCGTAAAACATTCCGCTTAAAACAGTTAAACTCATTGGGAGCATAAATTTTTTTAGATCTTGTTTGTCTTTTTTCGTTAATGATCTTGCGTCTTCTTTAATAAATGGTATTCTCTTTTTCGCCGTAGTTTTTAGGTATAACAATCCAATCAAATGACAAACTCCTGTTGTTGCTATAATGATTCCAATAATTGAAGACTCTGACAATGTCATTTTAAATAAGATAAAAATTGAAGCTGGGATAAATATAAGCCTTAAAACCTGGAAGATTACCTCTTTGATTAGTGGCGGCCTAAAATCATTGTTAGACTGGAATGCTGTTATTATGAATGCTGCTAGACTATGTGCTGGAATATAAATTGCTCCAGCTAAAAGTGCATAAAAAATTGGTTTATGATAAAAATTATTGGCTATGAAATATGCGCACAAGACAAGAATTAAGGAGCATGCACTTGTTAGATATATCTTATATTTCAACAATTCATTGAAATAAGCTTTTGCTTTGTTCGGGTTATTCCTACCTAGAGACATGGAAACAAATCTTGACATTGTTGCTCCGATTCCCAAATCAGAAAAAGGGAAAAATAATACGATTGTTGAAAGCGCCAATAAGTAAAGTCCTGAAATTTCTGCCCCCAACATTCTTACTATTATTATAGTAAATAGCACGCTTCCAATTTTAAATATTAAGTTTGTTATCAATTGATATGTTGAATTCTTTACAACTTCTCCGGTTGTTCCAGAGAAATCTCTTGACTTTAATTTTTTAAAAACATTATTAACATCGCGTGCACCTTCTCTTATTTTTTTGTTTTTCATAATTAGTACAATGAGGATATATCCTCAATTTCTCACCCAAGGGAAGAAGTAAGGAATAGTTTTAAAGTTATTTGTGATGAAGAATTTAACAAGACCAACTTTTAAAAACGGCTTTGATTATCTTGGAAGAAAATGACAACACGGCGAATCATTTGCTCTATTAAAATGCAAAAAACTGTTTCAATCGCACTCAAACTACTTTTAAAATATAATACAAATGATACTCTGAGACAAAATTAATCTTTCTGAATCACTACATAAACCCTCTTTCCAATATACTTTCTGGCACATCAACTTTTGTACCAATTCCAAACCTTGTTGCTATTTTTTAGAAATAAGCTCCACGTCATCACAAATAAAAAGTTTTCCATTTAAGTTCATGGAGAACATTTAGGATTGTGACAAAATAAAATTTTGGTACTAAATTTATTCAAATTTGCGCAAAGATTACAGCCCATAATCATCAAAGAATTTTATATTTTGAGTAAAAGAATTAATTTGTGCGTAAGGTTTATATCTTCGTAACATTTATTAATAAAATTTATTTTCTACTTCGATGGGATATGATTATGAAAAATATTGGTTAAATTCACTAAAAGAAAGAACTGATTATTACGAACAGCTATATGGACATGTAAAACAATTCTACAAATTTGGGAACGGGAAGAGCGTTTTGGATGTTGCTGGGGGTAGTGGACAACTCGCTAACTACTTTGGACTTAGAAATGTCACATTGATTGATATCAGTGATTCCGGGTTAAAACTTGCCAAAAACAAATTTGGCTTTAATGTTAAAAAATGCGATTTAATACGAGATGTTTGGCCTATACAAAATGAGAAATTCGATTTTGTTATTTGCAATGAATTTCTTGAACATATTTATTTCCCCTCAATTGTTTTGAGTGAAATAAATAAAAGCCTGAAGAAAAATGGGACATTATATTTGGGGCAGCCAAATATGACACCCGATGGCAAACATCATGTTAAAAAGATAACATATTCTTATTTAAAATTTATTTTGAAAGAAAATGGATTTAAAATAGTTGACAGCATAATACCTCCAAAAATTATTAGTGCAAGGTTTTCTGAAATAAAAAAGGATTTAGGGCTTAAAACTAATTTAAAATTGTTTTCTGGTGCATTTATTGGATTATTTTTATCTCGAAAAATGCAGTTTATTGTTGCTAAAATGCTACCTGATTTATTCGGTGGGTTCTATCACATTAAAGCCAAAAACATAAACTAAATACATATTTATTTTCTAAAAACTAAAATAAGTTTAAAGGTTTTTTATTAATTCGTAAGGACTATATTTCTTACACTTATTTTTGACACTGGTGTTGTCTGGGATAAGAATATTTCAAAATTATTTTAATAATATGAAGACTATGCAAGGAAAATTATTTTAATAATATGAAGACTATGCAAGGAAAATTATTTCAAAAATCGTCTATCATGGACAATTCCAACTGTTGATAACTTTTAAAAGGTAATTTCTTTATCTTGATGGATATGAAATTGCAACAAATTCTTTGTGCTGATATTATGCAGAGAACCATTCCCTCATTGCCTAAATTACTTTCCAAATACAATACATTTAGTGAAGACATTAAAAGTTTGTTTAGTTATTACATTCTTAGAAAACGTGGTAAAATTGAGATTAAACCTGTCGGACTTGGCATAATTCCCTCTACTGCATGTAATGCGAGTTGTAGTTTTTGCGCCTATAAATTTTTTAAGGGAAGGAGAGAGTTTATGTCGCTTAATATTTTTAAGAAAGCCGTAGATTATTATATAAAAATAGGAGGGAAGTCTGTTGGACTAACCCCTACTCTTGGAGAGGTCCTTGTGGATCCTGGATTTTTTGATAAAGTTAAATATCTAAAAAGAAAAGGGCTTTCCTGCAGTCTTTTTACTAATGCCATTTTATTAAAGAGTAATGATAATTTAAACAAATTGCTTGAATCTGGAATTGATTATCTTCATTTTGATTTTAGCGACGTTGTTCCTGAGTATAGCGCGAAGGTTTTTGGAATTAGTGAAGCTAGTGCGAAAGATCAGGTAGATGGTATTTTGAAATTTTTAGAGGAACTTCATGGGCGAAAAATAAAAATGAATGTGAATTTGGACTTTCGTCCGATGAGACCTGTTCGTAAAATTGTTAAAGATATGAAAAAAACTCCATTTTGGAAACTCTATGAAAAAAAAGTTTTTACTATGAATTTTTTACAAACTTATGATAATTGGGGGGGGCAAATTAAAAAGGGGAATCTCCTGGGGATTCAGGAACTTAAGAGGGTGCCTAAAGTTAAAATTTATCCTTGTCAGGGATTATTAATGCTATCTGTGCTCCCTGATGGAGATGTGAGGCTTTGTGGATGTCGAGTGCTTGAAACTTTTAAGGATGATCTTGTGATTGGAAATATTACAGAAGATTCTCTTGGGAAAATTTGTAAAGGCAAAAGATGGAGGGAAATAATAGATGATTTCCAAAATGGCAAGCGACCTAAGGTTTGTGATAATTGTAGTTTTTATCGGCCATTGATTTCTTAATAAAAATAATTTTACTTTTCCATTTGTTTTATCATGTCGGCAAATGCAGGTCTAGTAATCAAAACTCCAATAGTTACCCCTACTATGGAAGTTACTGCAAATCCTCTAAGCAGCCCAGCGCCCACATAGAATAGTGGGAATAGAGATGCAATTATTGTCGCGAAAGACGTAAAAACAATAAACAGGGCCTCTTTTATCCTTACTCCCATGGATTCAAGTTTTCCTCTAATTGTTTCATCTACAATAACCTGCTGGTCGTTTATCCCAGTTCCAATGGCTGCAATTATTCCTGCGATAGAAGATAAATCTAGATTTGCCTTCATTAGCGACGAAAATCCTAAAATCATTATTATTTCAGACAGGGCCACAAAGAGCATTATAAAAGATAGTTTTATTCTTCTGTATCTTAAAATTATTATTAAACACACGGCTAGGAATGAAGCAAAACTTGCAATAAATATTGTCTTTGTGAATTGTTCTCCTAGGAACGGAGATATCCTATCTATCTTTACAATCTCGAGTTTGAATGGCAGACTTCCTGTAATTAAAATTGTCTGCAATTGTTTCATTTCTTGTTTTGCTGATTCTATTGCCTCTTCTCTAGTTGCACCTTGACCTGAGCCTGAAATTGATATTTGTGTTGTTGTGGAACCTTTTAGCGAACTTCCAATATTTAGGGATTGTGTTAATTTGCCGTCAATAAAGAAATCTAGTTTTTTGCTCAGATAAGAACCGTTGATTGAAAGGGTATCTGTAATATCCGCGTGTCGCTGTGCTGCTTCCTCGGAAAGGAAAATTGTGAATTGGAAATTACATGATTCTCCTCCCTGAACTGCGAAACATTCTGTGACCATTGCATCTTGGCCAGTTCTTCCCACGTGAGTTACGTCTTTATCCCCACCTACAAAAACTGTGTCGTTTCCTATTTTTGCTTCAAAATGTCCTTGCTGTCCAATAAGAGCCTCTAAGTTTTCTGGACTAGTTCCTGCGATTTCTACAACCATATATTTGTTTCCAGAAGAGTCTGATTGTTTCCTAATTGTCAAATCGGAAAGCCCGTAAACATTTAATCTTTCTTGAGAAATCGATATTAGGTCATCTAATTCTGCATCGGTTAATTTACGATCTGCCGTAACTAGTGCCCTTGCCCCTCCTCTAATATCCAATCCTGTTTGGATTCGTGTTTTGGGTATTTCGCTTAATGAAATTTCTTCCGAAATAGTATTTCTCGCCAGCAATACAAATTCGTTCTTGTCTTTTGTCGTTATTATAATCTTTTTTGTTTCTCCGTCCTCAAGAGAATAGTATTGCTCCATAACCTTATTGTAATCTTTCACATTCTCTATCTTTTCATCATTTATGAAAGAAATAACTTGGTTGGCCCTGATGCCAGAATCAAACAAGCTGGAATTTTCTTTCACGTTGTCGATTAAAATTCCGGTCTGTAAAAGAGATATATAAGGACTATGGGTACTTCCGAAGATGGCTAGAAGAGACATTCCTAAGAAAAACATCATAAGCCAAATTCTCCAAGTTACTTTCATTTTATTTTTTTACCTTGTCATATTTATTTTTTGATTCGGCATACCATTTTATTATCAGGACGTTTGTAATCCATGTGTTGAGCAAATCATATGCTAGCCCTATTAGGATTATGATAAATATTTGGTTTAAAACGGTTTCAAATCTGTAGATAAACATTAGGCCGACGAATATAGAGGCGATGGCAGTCAGTGTCATTGCGCTTCCGGTCTTAAATGCTCCTAAACATGCAGAATTTACACTTTCGTTTCTCCTTCTTAATACTCTGGAAGTCAATAAAATGTCAGTTCCTACAGAGTAACCTATAAGCATTAGAAGTG
>Ga0208968_1000804_pt1 | contig 18641 bp, 13 predicted proteins | sample RifOxyA3_FD_184031 | JGI IMG/M metagenome (GOLD analysis project Ga0208968, IMG submission 184031) | Groundwater microbial communities from Rifle, Colorado - Rifle Oxygen_injection A3 (SPAdes) | ecosystem: Environmental > Aquatic > Deep subsurface > Groundwater | place: Rifle, Colorado, United...
GCTCGCTCCCGCGGGTGTCGGAGCGAGCCGCTCCGACCACTTTAGGCGTCAGCCCAGGTCAAACTTCGACCTTATCTCCACCCGCAACTGACGCATTACCGAGGAACGTCATGGCGAGTGCCGCGTCGTGGTGGCGGGGGCAAGCAAGTCCGGCGTCATTGACCTTTTGGCCGCGGGCGCAGCTTGGCCGGATCGCGCTCGCCCAACGGCAGCGGTTCCCTGACGGGTGTCGTCCCTGCCCAGTCCTCGATGCCCGGCATGTGCACCAGACAGAAGGAGGTTTCGAGCGGGTGGTTGCACACGCAACCGACAGAAAAGCACGGGACAGACAGTACGCCGTCAGCCGCAATGAGATTGTTCGTGCAACCCGAGCGCACGTTTCGCATGTAGTACGCTCGACCGTCGTGGACGTCGAAGAACGCGGCCGTAAACGTGCGGCGGAAAATGAAATGTTCTCCAGCCACGGCGTGGTTGCAGCCGTTACCCCCGACAACCCGCGCCTTGGAGGGCAACGACTTGCCCGTACGGACGTCAAACGCCCCGCCGCCCTGGTTGTAGAAGAACTCGCCCTGCACCATGATCGGCTGCCCAGCGCTCTTCGGGATCTCCCACAACGGCTCGCCCGTACTCGCAGTCACCCCGCGATACCGCTGATCCTTCTGAACGATCAGCACATTGCAGACGTCGGAGTAGAACAAGGCATCATCAAACGACTGGATGCTGCCAAGTGGGTACGATGTGTCGTGGTAGCAGAGAAACGGGTTGGCGAAGACCCGTTGCCACTTCACGTCGCCCGTACGCGCGTCCAGGGCGATAATGGTGGAGTCAACCGTCTCGGGGGCCTTGCCGTCACGTTTCATGGCGGCCACCTTGTCGGCGGACGGTGAATCCGCGACGAAGACAAGTCCCTGTCCCAGCGCCAGACCGTGCTGATTGAACCGTTCCGTCGCCGGTCGCACCCAGAGTTGCAGGCCGGTCCCGCGGTCGAGCCCGACCAGCACATCACTGTTGTAGAGTCCTTCCGGGATACTGCGCACCTTCTTGAAAGCGGCGGCGATCACGACCACGTCGGCGCCGACGCGTATGTCGGCGACAAAGAGCGGTTGGTCCGGCGCCTCACCCGCGTGGTATGTGAAGCGCTTCAACACCTTGCCCGAATACGGCTCGTACACGACGCAGGTGTTGCCCCCGGCCACGTAGATGCCGTCCGGCATCGAGGCAAAACGCGTGAACGGATCGGCGTCCGTCTGCTGCCACAGACGGCGCCCGGTATACACGTCGTAGGCGCGCAGGTTCTTGGAGCCATCATCAAACGCCACCAGCACACCGTTGACGACTTCCGGCTTGACGCCGCTGTGATAGTCCTTGTGCTTCTTGAACCCGTAGTCTTCGCCATCACCGTACCAGAGCACGCCGAGCGGGGCCTTGACTCGTTCGTCGTGCGAAAAGTAGGTGTTCGCCGCGTCGGCGCCCTCGTGCGTCCAGTATGCACTCCCTGGCAACGCCCCCGCCCGGCGCACCAACGCCCGATTCCCCGTGTAAGAGAGGTCCGTTCCCTCCACGACGCCGGCTTGATGCCAAGCCGAGAATGCCGCACGTTGGTCCTCCGCCACGTCGAGGCACGCAACCCCGCCGTACGGGTGCAACCACGGGACCAGGCGCGCGACAGGCAACTTGGCGGCCAGGTCGGAACCGTTGAGCGACTCGGAGACCAGCAGGCTCGCCAAGTACGGCGGTGCGGGCAGCGTAAATGGGTCGGCGACAAGCGCCTCGACTCGAACGCCATACACCCCTGCCGCCACCAGTCGGTCACGCAGTGCATCGACCTTGACCCTGTCGGCATCGACCGCAATGATCTTGAGCTCGGACTGACGCAGCAGTTCCTCCACGAGACGTCCGCTCTCCACACCCAGCACCACGCCGTAGCCTTCGGTCACGCCCGTGGTTTTGAGAACGTCCGCAGCGCGACGGCTCCACGCGTCCTTCCCGTCAACCAACGGGTCGTTGAGCCGGGGATACGTCACGGGCTCGGCGATCGATGCACCGAAACAGAGAATGTCGCCTTCCTGCGTCACGACGAAAAGCCGGTCGTCGGCAGCCAGCATCGAAACCGGGGTCCCTGGCAGTTCCGTCTCCCAGGCAAGCTTAGGTTCGACTCCCGGCGCGGGGATATCGATAGCCATCAGGATCCGGCCCGTGTGGCCGTAGAGCCTGTGACCGGCGCGGATGGTCACGTTGCTCTGCCACTTCTGTGCCTCGTACGGCGTCTTGAATTTCCACAGCAGGGGCACATCCCATTTGCCGGGCAGGAGCACACGCTCGCCGTGCTTCGACTCGTAGGTCGTCTTCTTCGCCTGGGCGGTGTCGTAGGCGTAGAACACACCCGCGCGGGCACCGTAGACCACACCCGGCCCGAGCGCCGACCACGCATCGCAGGCGGGAACGAACTTGTAGGCCAGGCACGGTGTTTCAAACAAGTCGAGACGCTCGCTGTACTCTTGGGGCGTCTCTTCGTTTCCCTCGTGCCAACGCTCTCCCATTTCCCGTCCCGTGGTGATGTCCAGGACGGCACTCGCTCCCACGTAGATGTACGAGTCGCGCGCCGCAACACGGCAGTGGCCGTTGCGATAGCCTTGGATCGCGTAGAGCAGCGTACCGGTCTTCGGGTCCAACCCCACCGGCATGGATCGGCCGTTCGGCACCACCAGCCTGCCCCCCGTCAGTACAAGGTAGCCCTGCGCTGCAAGCGCACTGTCGGCAATGCGGTTGTGATCGGTACGGATGTTGGTCAAGTAGTTGAGGCGGTCGTTCACCCAGAGCGCCTTGCCGGTTTCAGCGTCCAGCGCGTGAACGAATGTGCCCATGGTCGGCCAGACCCCCGAACCGCAGTAGAGCACACCGTCGGCGATGACCAGCCCGCCACGCACCGGCCACGCCGAAATCAGACGGTTGTTGCCCAGGTGCCGCAGGTCGGGCCGTTCCGCGGGTGCGGCGCGAAACACCCACCGCACGGCGCCCGTTTCGGCGTCCAGACAATACACACGGCCGTCGTCGGACGCGGCATAGACCTTGCCCTGCCAGGCGACCGGCGCCAAACGCACAGGCCCGTCAGTGTAAAAGCGCCAGCATCGCGCCCCGGAAGCCGTGTCGTAAGCAGTGACGCTGCCGTCGCCGGGCGAGCCGACGAAGAGCCGGTGTCCCATGACGACAGGCTCGTAGCAGGCATCGAATTGCAGGCGTGCTTCGAGCGGCCAGGCCACGGCAAACGATCCCAGCTCGCGGCGCCACTGCAGGTGAAGTTCGTCGGGCAGGTCCGTCGGCGAGCAGGCCGTGCGCCCCGCGTCATAACGCCAGGTCGGCCAGTCCGCAACGTCCGCCGTCGACCGCACTCCCCAAGTGCTCAGAATGAGGACCAACAGCCATTTCAACGTTCGCATGACACTCCTTCGGGAGAGGCCGAAACGCGCCGCCATCGAGACGCGTGCGCCAGCCCACAGCGGTTGAGCGACCCGGCACAACTCGCCGGCCACACCGGCATCCGGCACGAACGCCCGCGGCCGTGCGCATTCCTCAGGAGACAGTATGATGCTCTCTGTAAGCAACCCTGTCAAGTGCCGACGCATTACGGTTCCCCACCGCGGCGCGTTGCCATCCCACGCTGCGCCTGTTATGGTAGCAAGACCCGCCGCGAAAAGGTCTGGCGGCGCAAATCGTGCTCGTCCTCGTCCTTCGTCGTCGTCCTCGATGGTGCATGTTGCGTCGATTCTGCGCCAGAATCGGGCCGATTACGACGACGAGGACGATTCTCAACTCCCAGTGAGTTGTCGCAAACCCTTTTCGCAGCGGGTGTAGCAATGGCCATCGCGACACGCAGCGAAGCGCCAACCGCGCAGACGCCCCGCCACCGCCCAAGGAACCCAGGACACGCATGGAAGAACAACCGAAGAAGTCACCCGCGACCCGGTGGGCACCCGTGCTGCTGTCGGGGTTGATCTATCCGGGCGCCGGACAACTGCTGCAGAAGCGCTGGTTGGCCGCGGTATTCTTTATTCTGACAAACACCGCGTTGTTCGTCTGGGTGGGTGTCGAGATGGCCCGGGTCATGTCCGTCTATCTGCGGTACGTTGCCGACCCCTATGGCGTCCCGCCCCCGGTGGCCCAACTCCTCCACGCCCTGATCCCGTTCGGCCTGCTGCTGCTCGTGTTCGGGGTCAACCTGCTCGACGCCGCCCTCGCTTGCCGCCGCCCGAAGCCGTGACCCGTCAGTCCGCGCGACTACGCCGGAAGCGGTCAAGGACGCTCTCCCTGGTGTTCGCGGGGCGAGCGATCGGACGGATCCGAGGGATCGTCCCCTTCCACACCCACCCACTCACATACCCACACACCCGCACGCACCTCTTCCCCCCGACACGGGTCCGCCACCCCTGCCATCTCAGCAGTAGCCCTTCTCGCGCAGCACTTTGTCGACCGCCAGTGTGAGTTCCCCGACGATTGTGGCCAACCGCTGCGGTTTCTTAGTCCAGGCGAGCAGTTCCAGGCTGATCCGGTCCGCGGTGACGGCGCGAGTTTCCACGATCGGAACCGGTTTCTTCTGCACCTCGGGGTGGGCCAACGCCACCTCGGTCACGGCCTGGATGGCAACGTCCTTGTCCACAGTCCGCAGAATGCTCACCGGCACGTGCAGTCGCACGCTGCGGCTTGGATTGGTCCAGTTGATGATGTTGGCGGTCACAAACGAGCCGTTCGGCACCAGCACGGTGATGCCGTCGTCGGTGAAGATGCGTGTACTGCGCAGCCCAATCTCCTGCACCGTTCCGCGCTGCCCCCCGACCTCGATATAGTCCCCCACCTGTATCGATTGCCCGAAATGAATCATCAGGCTGCTGACGAAATTGTTGATCACGTTCTGCAGCCCGAAGCCCAGGCCAACGGTGACCGCGCCGGCCAGCAGCGCCAGGTTCTTCAACGACGAACCTGCTACGTTCAGCCCCACCAGGAACCCGGTGACAATGATGAGATAACCCAGAACGGCGCCGAACGTCTGCCGCGTGCTCTCGTCCATCGGCGTCCGCGCCAGGACGCGTTCCATGAACACGCGCTGAACCAGTTTCGCGCCCCAGCACGAGAGCACGAGCACGACAATGCCCTTGAACAGGCTTTCGACCGTCATGCCGCCCACCAGGCCGTGGTGCCAGGCCCCGACCAGGCCGCCCCAGAACCTGAGTCCCAGCGCACCCGTTTTCTGCACGAGCACGGGGGCATCGGGAGACAGGAACAGGTCGCGCAACAGGCTCTGCCACAACCCGCCCACGACCCGGCACGCGACAGCGCCGATCGCGACCTGGACGATGCGCCGCACCAGAAGCAACGAGACGCCGGCTTCGCTTTGCCGTCCCGCCACACGCCCCAGCGCCCAACCGGTCACGCCGCACAAGGCGATGGCGATGCAGACGATGACCAACGTGGTTTCGGAAATCCGCAGCACCATCGTGCCGAGACTCTCCAGCGACAGCAGGTACGGCACCACCGCCACAATGGCTGCCAGGACACAGGCCCAGGCCAGCACGCCGCCCAGCAGGCGCAACCCGCGGTTCTCGGAATTGCGGCTGAGGAACCGCCCCAGCAGCGCCGGATGCAAGGCCAGCCGGAACGCGGCCAGCCAGACGAAGAACCACCAGACGCGCAGCAGGACCCCGCCCAAGGCCCAAAGGTCCGACTCCCTGCACAGAAGCGCCAGTGGAACCAGGACGGCGGCCGTTCCGAGCAGCATGCGTCCGTTGGCCAGGACCGCACCCGTGAGGGTCTTGCCGGATGGGAACCTGCGGTCGCAGCACCCCGCCTGCAGCAGGCAGCGCAGGGCCCACCACGCGGCGACGCAAACAGCCGCGTAGCCCGCCAGGATCGCGAAGCGATTCTCCCCGAACCTCGACAGGCAGAACGTGCCGAAAAACAGCAGCACCAGTGCCAGGGGGACAACCCGTTTCAGCCACCAACGCCCAACCGCGTCCGGGCATCGCCCAGCCAGACGCCGTGTCAGCAACGCTGAGAGCGCCCCGAGCACCACCATCCCGATGGTCAGCAACACGCACCCGACAACGCCCGCAAAACCCGCGTCTGCGGCCAGGCGCATCCGATATGCCTGCCCCAGGAACTCCAAATCGCTCCGGACGTTGCCGGCAAGATTCGCCAGTTCCGCCAGGGAGTCTCTCTGCAGTCGCGGGTCCTGACGCTCCCACAGCTTCTGGGCGGCGCGCTGCTCAAGCTGTTGCAGGAACGCCCGCGTGTCGGCCAGCCACTGCTCGGAGAGAGTCAGGCGTTCGCGAAGCAGCGCCCGCTGCGACACTCGCAGCAACACCTGCATAGCGAGTGCCTGTCGCGACGCGTCCGGCACCGTACCCGCCAGTTTGCCCGCCAGCCTTTGCAGATACTCCTCCACCCGCTGCGGCACCGCGCTCTCCTTCTTCGCGAAGGTCGCGACCGCCTGGCCGATCGCCTCAAACAAACGGTTCGCCTTGTCAGCGTCCAGCCCCAGAGATGCACGGCCGCTCTCGATCAAACCGTCGACCGTGTCCAATCGACTCTTGAAACCGGCGACATACTCCTCCGACGTCGTCGCGCTCTCGCGCAGCTCAGGCATCTGGTCCAGGATCGCGTCAACCGCCTTGAGTTCGACCGCTGTCTTGGCCTTGTCCGCCTTCTCGCGCACCGCGGCGGCCATTGCTTTCTGCAGCGCCAGGTACTCCTTCAGGAAATCACGTTGCGCTTCCCACCGGGCGCGTTTCTCCGCAGCCGCAGCCTGGTTCTCCACGGCCGCAGCCCGGTCCGCACCGGCGCCAGCCTGCGCCACGGCGGCCTGTGCCTTCTCCACCGCCTCGGTCGCGGCCACGATCTCCTCTCCGACGACCTTCAGCCGCACCTCCACCGCCTGGCGCCCGGCATCCACTGCCTTCTCGGCATTGTCCGCCGCCAACTGCGCTTCCTCCAGCGCCTCGAGGGCCACGCGTTCCTTTGTGGCTGCCGCAAAGGCTTGCAGTATCTCCAGTTGCGTCCGGAAGAACCGCACGTTCCGCCACGCACGGTCCTCCAGCACCTTGCTGAACGCCGCCCGCTCCTGCTGCCGTTCAGCGCTTCGCCGCAGGTGCGTTATCTGCCGATCCACGGCCGCCTGGTATCGCTGCGACAAGTCCGCAGCCGCAGCCTTACCGAGACCCGCCCGCCGACACCGGACCGCCGCCGCGATCTGCTCCTGAATGTCAGCCCATTCACGTTCGGCCTGCCTCCGGCGTTTCGCGTACTTGCGGACTTGAGCCCCCTGGTTGACAATCCCCTTACGGCTCGACTCAATCTTCTTGTCGCGGTTGGCGATATCTGCCGGAGCGGCCAAGGACGCGCGGGCGTCCAGGCGCAAGCCCAACTCCAGGTCGGCCACACGCTCGCGCCACGCATCCACCTCGCGACTGGCCTCGTCCAAGCGTCTCTGGATGAGGCTCTTCTCCGTCTCGACAGCCTCCAGTTCTGCCTGGCATGCGGCAGCCTCGGCCTGCGCTGTCGCCAGCGCGTCGGCGTTGCCCTCGGCAAGGACCGGAACCAGCCGCTCCCGCGCCGCCGACACCTCCGCCTTGACCTTGGCCCGCAATTCGTCAACCGCTGCCAGGCGCGGGGCGAGACTCCCTTTGAGCCCCTCCTGCTCCTGCGTCGTCGCGGCCAGAGCCGCCTTGGCGCGGTCGAGCTCCAGCGTGTAATGCTCGCGCATGGCGGCGTCCATCCAGTCCGCCCGCAACCCGGGTGTCACCGCGACGAACAAAAGCAGCAAAGCCACCGCACAGACAGGTCCAATGTTTCTCGGTTTCATCGTTGGCCCAATCATCGTGTCGTGCCCCGCGAGCGTCGCACTCTCGCCTGCCCCGCCGTGCCGTCAGGGGTCAGGAACGTACAGCGGTGGGTCAGAGGGGAGTCCGCCCGCGAACCCGCGACAGCTACCGCCCCAGCGTGATGTGCCGGCCGCCCTGCCGAGCTCTTCGGACTTCCGGCGTCCCAAGCCAGTCACGCCAGCTCACCCAACCCGCGTTTCGGTAGACCGCATCAGCGTGGCGAGGTATGTCATCAGGCTTCTTGCCCAAGTGCGGCAGCCTCCCCGCGCAGTATTGCCGCCATTCACTGCTTGACGTCAGCGCGAGGTCCCGCACATAAGCCCTCGCCGCGGCGTATGGACGGGGCTTGCGGCGCTGGCTGGCGACACCGCCAGTGCCCAGCCAATCGCCCCAACCGGTCCATCCCGTATCCCGGTACGCCACGTGTGGACCTCGGGGTATGTCGCCAGGTCTCTCCTCCAGTTCAGGCTCCCCCCCGCGGCAGTACTGCAGCCACTCGGCGCGGTTGCTCAAGCCAAGTCCACGCGCGAAGTCCCTGGCCTGGGCGAACGGACGAAGCACGGGGTAACGGACGCGAAGGTCGCCGGACCCGAGCCAGTCCCTCCAACTCGTCCAACCCTTGCCTTGGTAAATAAGTTGGGGAGTCGCAGGGATATCCGCGGGTTTCCTGCCCAGTTCAGGCATCCCTCCACTACAATACCACCGCCATTCGGCTATGCTGCCCAGTCGGAGCCGGCGCGCGAAGCGCCTCGCTCCGTCGAAAGGACGGTACGATCTGCGCCGAGCCACGACCAGACCTGTGCCCAGCCAATAGCCCCAACCTGACCATCCCTCGTTCCGGTAGACCCAGTCTGGAGTTGCCGGAATGTCGAGGGGCTTGGGGGGTTTCCCCGGAAGCTTCCCGTGAGTGTACAGACGCCACTCATTTTCGTTCCGCAGTCTCAGCATACGAACGAAACGCCGGGCGTCGGCAAACGGCCTGTGCACCCGGTTGATGTTGGACGGTATCTTCCGCCCAAACCAGTCGTCGGCGCCCTTCCAGCCTTGGGCCTTGTACACGTGGAACGGATCGGCCGGAATGTCCGCTGGTTTCGTCCCCTTGTCGGGCAGTTCTCCCTTGCAGTACAGATTCCATTCGTCCATGTTTCGAAGCCGAAGGCCGCGGACGAAACGGCGCGCCTCCGCGAACGGCCGGTACACTCTCTGCCTGGTCGCGACAAAACCCGTCCCAAACCAGTCACCCCACGTCGTCCAGCCCCGGCCCCTGTAGGCCGCCCGTGGTCCGGCTGGGATGTCCAACGGCAGAGGTGGCTTGTCCGGCATCTCGCCCCGACAGTACATCCGCCATTCGGTATGACTCCGGAGGCTAAGCCGATGTACGAACCGGCAGGCATCGGCGTAGTTCCTGAACTGCCGCAGCCTTTGCCTGGAACCGCCCGGCGGGACAAGCCAATCCCGCCAGCCCCGCCAGCCGACGTGCTCAAAGACCTTCTCCGGGGACAACGGCACGCCCTGCGGCAGCGCCTTCCGCGCCCCGCCCCGCACGCGCCGGCAGTACTCGTACCATTCCGTTTCACTCGTCAGTCCCAGTTTCCGGGCGCACTCGCGGGCCATGGGGAATGGCAGGTAAGACTTGCCACCGAACGCGACCGTCGCCGTGCCCAGCCAATCCGCCCAGGAGATCCACCCCTGGTGCTTGTACGCAACGTCCGGCCTGGCAGGGATATCGCCGGGGCGTTCACCCTTCCCGGAGAGTCTGCCCCGGCAGTACAACCGCCACTCGGCATAGTCCAGCAGACCCACTCGCCACACAAACTCGCGGGCCAGCACGAAGGAACGGGATCCCGTGCGGGTGTCCCGACCACGCTTCGGCTTGGCGCCCAGCCAGTCGGGCATGCCGCGCCAACCGTGGAACTTGTAGGCCTCCTCGGGCTTCTTGGGGATATCAACTGGCAGGGGCGGCAACCCCGTGCGCCGCCCCCTGACATAGGCAAACCACTCCGGGCGGCTCCGTAGTCCGAGCGAGCGCGCGAACTCCCGTGCCGCCGCAAACGGACGCCAGCGAGAGGGAAACGGATTCGGCCTCTTCCTGTAGTGAGAACTCGGGTCCATCTGGTCGGTTTGTCATGCCCTTGTTTGAGCCTTACTGTAAGGCCGGGACACGTCCGTACAAATAGCGGCGAGCCTGCAGGTGACCAGACTTCGGTTGTACCCGGCCCGCGCCTATCGGTATGTCGGCTCAAAGGCCGCCGCCCCCGGAAGAGCGATGAACAAGTCTGTCGAAAAGTACTTCGCCGAGATTGGCGCCGTCCGCGCCACGCAGGCGCATGTCGCGGAGACGTCGTTCTACACCGCCCTGGCCAATCTGCTCAACGACATCGGCCACGAACTCGACCCGAAAGTCCGCTGCGTGCTGCAACTCCAGAACCGGGGCGCCGGCATGCCGGACGGCGGGTTGTTCACCGCCGACCAACTCAAGCGCCGCGGCGGCGCCGGGCCGGCCGCCGATCCCTTCGACGGTCAACTCCCATCCAGAGGTGTGATCGAGGCCAAGGCCCCGGATGCGGACATCGACGCGGTGGCGGCTGGTGCGCAGGTCGAGAAGTACTGGCAGCTCTATGGCTTGGTGCTGGTGACGAATTTCCGCGAGTTCCTGCCCGTCGGCCGCGATGCCGCGGGCAAACCGGTGCGGCTCGAATCCTTCTCGCTCGCCGCCAGCGACAAGGAGTTCTGGGCCCTGGCCGCGCACCCGCACAAGGCGGCGGAACGCTTCGGCGCGCTGCGCCAGGACTGGCCGCGGACCCCGCTGCCACGCGACAAGGCGCAACTCCTGGCCTCAGCGGCCCTGGGCCGCCAGGTGGCAGCACTACTCGACTCCGAAACACCCGTCCCCGGTGTGACCGCCGGCAGACTCCCGGAGGCGTTGAAGGCCGTTGCGGTATTCGCACGCGTCGATGGCAAGCCCGCCAACCCGGCGGCCGGCGACTTCGACCTCACCGCCGGCTGGGGCCACGCCGGCAAAGGCGGCGTCACTATGCCGGGCAAAGGTCGGCTCGACGATCACGGCGACGCGTTCGACATCTACCTGAACGACATCGCCTGCTGGCGCAACGTCCCCACGCCCGTCTGGGAGTACACCATCGGCGGCTACCAGGTCCTGAAGAAGTGGCTCTCCTACCGCGAGAAGCCGCTCCTCGGCCGCGGCCTGACCATCGAGGAAGTGCGCTACGTGACCGAGATGACCCGCCGCATCGCCGCCCTGCTGGCCCTGCATGGAGACTTGGACAAGAACTACGCGGCGGTTCAGCCCGGGGGAGACTGACACGGCCGTCGTCGCCATGGAAGAGAGGGAACGGGGACAACCCGCCTCCCACGCCACGCCCATCGCCTCTCAGGACGCCCAATGTGGGTGTCATTCGGTGTGACCTGACGCGGCGGCCTGAAGTAGGCGTGGAGGGGGGACGTGCTGCGTGGGACAGTGGCGCGGGCAGTCCCCTGCGCGCAGGGTCCGGCAGGCGCGGCGAGGAGTCAAACGGAGGCCAGAACTTCACATCTCGGGGGCCTCAGCCTGTAGGGTGTTGTCAGGTAACGAAATCTCCCCTTCTGGCATCTATATAGGTGAAAACCGAGAAGAATGGCCATGACCCAAGATGTGTGTTCACCGGAGATGTCAGACATGTGTGATGAAGCTGTTGTCATCCAGAAGATACTTCAGGGAGACCGGGAATCGTTTACACAACTCGTCGCAAAGTACCGCGCCCCCGTCATTGCTCTGGCCTTCAACCGCATAGGCAACGCGGCAGACGCGCAGGAAATCGCACAGGATGCATTTGTCGCGGCTTTTCAGAGACTTCCCAAATTGAGAGACCAGAACCGCTTTGGCGCTTGGTTGCGCTCCATCACGCTTCGCCTGTGCGCCATGCGATGGCGTTCCGTGAAACGCAGGCCTGAGATGCAGTCGTTGCCTGATGATCATGAGGTCCCAGACTTCGCAAGCCTGACCTCGGAATCCCCGTTTGCTTTCGAGGCGTTGTTCAGGGACCTGCCAAGTGGATTGAGAGCAGCAGCGGTCCTGTGTTTCGAGGATGAACTGTCCCCGTCTGCTGCCGCTGCCGTGCTCAGAATCACTCCAACGGCACTGCGTAAACGTCTATACGACGCCCGAGCGCGATTGCAGCGCCGCATTGTCGAAAAGACCGAAAGGGAATTGCAGCTCCATCTTCTGCCCAAGGATTTCGCCGAAAGGTGCATTTGCCGATGTGGAAGAGCTGTTCCACGAAAGGAGGTGACAACCATGGCTGCCAAGAAGAACTGCGGATGCGGATGCGGATGCAGTGGCACTCGCAAGAGCAAGAAGGCGAAGGCCGCGCAACCCGCGCCCACGACGAAGAAGTAGTGCCAACAAACGGATGGAGGTCGACCTTGAGGCTCGCGTGTCCGCGCGAGTCTCAAGGCATCGTATCCTTCGTCCAAGTAAGATCAGGCATACACAACTACCTATCGCCAGGAGGGTCGAGTTTCCGCCCCGGCAGATCTCCCACGGGTAAGCGCCGCTGTGGGCGCTTGACGTCAGCGCCGATCTGGCTACTGTATGCTATGTTTTGAATATTCGGCGATACGAATACACCAGAACAGGCGCAACCATGGACGACACCCTGCAATGGCCAGCGGCAGCCGAGTTGCTGCGCTTGCTTGGCCATCCCCTGCGGCTGGCCCTGTTGAGCGAGTTGTCCAGGGGCCCCAAGTGCGTCACCGATATCCGGGAGTTGCTGGAGGCGCCCCAGGCCAATATTTCACAGCACCTTGCGGTGCTGCGGAAGGCTCGGCTCGTCGATTGCCACGAGCACGGGAATCTGCGCTGCTACTACCTCCTCCGGCCGGGGCTGGTTCGCGACCTGCTGCGTTTCCTCGGGCGCAAGTATTCGCCAGTGCCCAAGACCCCGGCACAGGTCAAACGCGCCGCTCAAGCGCGGCAAAGACGAACTGCGCGCGCCCAATGTGCGGTGAAGACGCCCGCCGGGCGATAGTTGTCCCCGACAGATGAGGTCGGTCATCCCCATACAGCGAGAAAAGCAGAACCGTGATCCCGATTCTCGACCACAAACATCACGACAGCCCTTCGATTTTCTCTCCCGACGGTTTGTTGCGCCAGGCACGGCGGCAGAAGGCCGTTCCCCTGGGCAAGGTACCGCAAATCTGTCTGCTTGACCCGGACGGCGACCTCTGTCGCCATCTGCGGCACAGTGGCGCGCACCTCAACCGACATTGGGCTTGTTACCACACGGAGATGGTCGAACTGGCGGTCCCTGCGGCTACCATTGGCGTGGTCGGTTGCGCGGTGGGCGCATCGTTCGCGGTATTGGTCGCCGAGGAGATGTTCGCTTCCGGTTGTCGGCTGCTGCTGAGTATCACCTCCGCCGGACAGCTTCTCCCGACGGGCACGCCCCCGTATTTCGTGCTCATCGACCGGGCGTTGCGCGATGAAGGAACCAGTTACCATTACCTGCCGCCCACGCCCTACGCGCGGATTTCGCCAGCCATGCTCGCCTTCGCCCAGACGGTGTTAACCGGCGAGCTGCGCATCGTGCGGGGCGGGGCATGGACCACCGACGCGCCGTTCCGCGAAACTGAAGAGGCAATAGCGTTCGCGCACTCGGAAGGTCTGCTGGCGGTCGAAATGGAGGCGGCGGCACTCTACGCCTTCGCCGAAGCCAGAGACTGCTCGGTGATCTGCTTCGCCCATGTGACCAACCAGATGGGAACCATTGAGAACGACTTCGAAAAAGGCGAAGCCAACGGCAACAAAGCGCTGGTGGATCTGATTGCCCGCGTCGCGCAGGCATGGGGGAAGCGCCAATGAAGACGCGGGAAAGCGGGTTGCCGGCCGACGCCATGTGGCGCTCCTTTTTCGATCCCGAGGCTATCCTGACCGCACTGCGGCTGACGCCGGAGGTCCGTGACGCCGTCGATTTCGGTTGCGGCTATGGGACTTTCGCGGTCCCGGCGGCCCGGCGGATTCGCGGCACGCTCCACGGGTTCGATATCGTACCGGCGTTGATTGCCAAGTGCGAGCGGCTGGCGCGACGATCCGGTGTCCGCAACGTCCGCTTCCACCGGCGCGACTTCGTGGCCGAAGGCACCGGGCTGGCGGACCAATCGGTAGATTACGCGATGCTGTTCAACATCCTGCACGCGGAACAACCCGTGCGGTTGCTCGCGGAGGCGCGGCGAATCCTCGCGCCGGGCGGTCTCGTAGCCGTGATCCACTGGAACTACGACCCGGCCACCCCGCGAGGTCCGTCCATGGCGATCCGTCCCCGCCCTGCCGACTGTCGCCGATGGATCGAAGAGGCGGGATTTGCGGTGCAAGGCGGCATTGTCGATCTACCACCCCACCACTATGGCCTTTGTGGCCAGAAAGGAGCAAGCGCATGAGGCCTGCCACCGCCCAGACCGAGCGGGAAACCGTGCCAACCGACAGCATGAGGCCAAACCCAATATGACATCAACGCGCGACCATTGGAACACCATCTTCTCCTCGACCGAAGATCAAGAACTGGGATGGTATGAGCACAATGCACGGCAAACCATGGAGATGCTTGAGAACGTTCCTGGATGGAACGCCGCAACCGTATTCCTTCCCGGTGCTGGAACCACCGTTCTCGTTGAAGAACTCATTGCTCATGGATGCAAGCTCGTGTTGAACGACGTAAGTAGTGAAGCGCTCAACCGCCTGAAGGAGAGACTTGGCAACAAGTCCCATGGCATTGTCTGGAACTGCCAGGACATCTCCAGACCTCTGGATTCGGGCGTGCCCAAAGTGGACCTTTGGGTGGATCGGGCTGTTCTGCATTTCCTGTTGGACGAAGGGGACATACGCGGGTATTTGGGCAATCTGAGCGCAACGCTGAGATTGGGTGGATACGTCATGTTCGCCGAATTCTCGACAACGGGGGCGCCGAAGTGCGCGGGGCTCGACCTCCATCGATATTCTCTGGAAGAACTCACAGAGCGGCTCGGCGCCGGGTATACTCTTGTAAGTCATACAGACTATACGTTTGTGAATCCATTCGGGGATCCGAGGCCTTATGTCTACGCACTTTTCCACAGAAACAAGATTGTCCCCAGTCCAAAACCGAAAGGTTGCGACCACGAACAGGCAAATTGACGAAACAACCATCGTGCGTGAGATCGTTGTCCGGTTCCCGCGGACGCGGGCGGTACTGGAGTCACGGGGCGTTGACTTCTGCTGCGGCGGGAAGCACTCGCTCGCCGAGGCAGCCAAGGAAGCCGGGGCCCGAACCTGAACGAGAGGTCCGCCTGTTTCAGTACGACTCTCGCGGGAATACACCGAAGGCAGCCTGCACACATGAAACCAGGATCACTCATCCTCGGACGTGGATTGAAGACGACACTGAAAGTTCTGCTTCTGGCCCTCGTCACCGCGGGGGTCGTGTACCGTGTCAGGTTCGCCCCGGTCCCAGCCGTGGCATACGAGATACAACCCGCCGCCATCGTCGCTGAGGTCATGGGCACCGGCACGTTGGAGGCGCGCGTCAAGACCACCATCAGTCCGCGCCTCCAGGAGCGGCTGGCGGAGGTCCTCGTGGACCAGAATGACGTGGTCAAGGCCGGCCAATTGCTGGCGCGGCTCGACGATGGCGAGTTGAGGATGCAGGTTGAGGTCGCAACGGCCGCTCTCGCGGCGGCCCAGGCCACGGCAGAGCGGGTACGCGTGGACGAAGCGCGCGCCCAAGCCGTGGAAGATCTGGCGCGTCAGAACCACCAGCGAGTAACCAGCCTGCTCATGGCGAAAGTCAACTCGCAAGAGGATCTCGACAAAGCGGTCGAGCAGTTGCACGTGGCGGAAGCCGACATCAGGCGCACTCAGGCCGCCATCGTTGAAGCGGAACGGCAGGTCGTAACGGCGGAAAAGACGCTTCTTTACCATAGGGAACGCCTGAGTTACACGCAGATTCTCAGTCCTTACAACGGACTCGTCGTCCGCCGCGACCGCGACCCCGGCGGTGTGGTGGTACCGGGCGGGTCCCTGCTTCAGCTCATTTCCACCGACGAAATGTGGGTTTCAGCCTGGGTGGATGAGACGGCATCGACCGGATTGAGTCTTGGGCAACCCGCCCGCGTCGTGTTCCGCGCCGAACCGGCCAAGAACTTCCCGGGCGAAGTGGCGCGCCTCGGCCGGGAGACCGACCGTGAAACCCGCGAGTTCCTCGTGGATGTACGTGTGAAGGAACTCCCGCAGAACTGGACCGTGGGACAACGCGCCGAGGTGTTCATCGAGACCGGGCGCAAGACGGCCGCCATCGCGGTTCCCCATCGGTTCGTACAGTGGCGCGGCGGCAAGGCCGGTGTTTTCGTGAATGTCCACGGCCAAGCAAGGTGGCGCGAAGTCACGCTCGGCCTGCGCGGCCGCGAGACGGTCGAGGTCCTCCAAGGCGTGGCCGCTGGCGAACAGGTCGTGAAGCCGAGCGAGACCAAGAAGCAGGAACTCAACGACGGCCAACGGATCGCAGTGCAATGAATCTGGCCACCAAAGACATTGGCCACAATCTGGGGCGGTTCGCCCTGACTGTCGTCGGCATCGGGTTGCTGCTGATGCTCGTCATGGGCATGGGCGGCATCTACCGCGGCCTGATCGCCGAAGCCACGCTGCTCATCGACACGATTGGCGCCGACCTCTGGGTGGTGCAAGGAAGTACGCGCGGACCGTTTGCGGAGATCTCGCGGGTGCCGGCCAATCTGGAAGACCGCATCCGGGCTGTGCCCGGCGTGGCCGGCGCGCGGCGTTTTGTCTCGCACACGGTTCAACGCGAACACCACGGGCGGTCTCTGCGCATGGTGGTCCAGGGGCTTGCATGGCCGGAGGATCATGGCGAGTGGATCCCTCTGGTGGTCGGACGCGCCCTGGGACAGGCCCACTACGAGATGATCGCCGATCGTTCGCTTCGCTTGCCGCTGGGGGAGCAGATCGAATTGGGCAAGGATGTATACGAAATTGTCGGCATCACCAAAGGCATGGTCGGGTCCGGCGGCGACGGGCTGGCGTTCTTCACCGTAAGCGACGCACAAGCCATTCAGTTCAACGTGCCGGGCGAGGCGACGCGGTTGGAGCGGGCCGCGCGCCGGAGTCGCGCCGAAGGACAAGACATTGGCCAGGTGCAACCGCTGCTTCTTGAGCGTGCGGACGGTCCAACCCGTGGCCTGCCGGTTCTCGCGCCGCCGCAAGTCAGCGCCGTCCTGGTCACGCTCCAACCGGGCGCGGACGCCGCGAAAATCGCAGCGACACTTGCCGGCTGGCCCGACATCACGGTCTATACCACGCAGCAGCAGATCGACCTGTTGCTTTCCGGCATGGTGGACAAGTCCCGCCGGCAGATCGGTCTGTTCAGGGTCCTCCTCGTCATCATCTCCACGATCATCATGGCGCTCACCATCTACACTCTAACCCTGGACAAGGTTCATGACATCGCACTGCTCAAGCTCATCGGGGCGCGCAACACCGTCATCGTGGGCCTCATTCTGCAGGAGGCACTCATCATCGGCACGCTCGGCTATGGACTGGCGTGGTGGCTCGGGCAGTTTGCTTTTCCGAAGTTCCCGCGTCTGGTGGTGATTGAGACATCTGATCTCCTGTGGCTCGCAGGCATCGTGCTGGGCATCTCGGTGCTGGCCAGCCTGCTCGGCATCTGGGAGGCCATGCGCGTGGAGCCGAACAAGGTGCTGTCGTGATGAAACCGGATCATTCCAAGGCACCCGCCATCGAGGCGTTCAATCTGACGAAGGTCTATGGTCACGGCAACACCGAAGTCGTGGCTATGAACGATGTCTCGTTGTGCGTGAAGCAGAGCGAAGTGGTGGCACTCCTCGGCCCCAGCGGCGCGGGCAAGTCCACCTTGCTCACCGCCGTCGGCCTTATCAACCCGCCGACCTCCGGCCGCATCGTCATTGGCGGTGTGCCCGTGCTGGACGCCGACCGACCGTTGGTGGACTTGCGCTCCTTCCGGCGCAAACACCTCGGTTTCGTTTTCCAGAAAGCAAACCTGATCCCGTTTCTGACCGCCGCAGAGAACGTGCAGATCGCAATGGAAATCAACGACGTGACACCCCGCGATGCACACCGGCGGACGATGGAACTGCTCGACTACCTGGGCGTGAGCGACCGGGCCAACAACCTGCCGGACGCACTGTCCGGCGGCCAGCAGCAACGCGTCGCCGTAGCCCGCGCGCTGGCAAACCACCCAAGCCTCGTGCTGGCTGACGAGCCCACGGCCGCACTGGACAGCCACCGAGGCCGCCAGGTCATGGAGTTGTTTCGCAAAGTGGCTCACGAGCAAGGGGCTGGCGTCATCGTCGTTACCCACGACCAGCGCGCACTCGACATCTTCGACCGCATTTTCGAGATGGAGGATGGGCGATTACGACTGGGCCTCACCGTCGCCGGAGGGCAACCGGCTCCACGAGGCATTCGGGACACGCCAGAGTGAGCGGATACTGAAAATCGCAGAAGCACCGGCGTTCGCGGGTGGGGATCCCGCTCTCTCTCCCGCAGGCCGGCACCCGCACCCATGTCGTCGTCGCCGCCAAGCCGTCCTCCTCCGGGTGCACGGGCGGTGAAAAAAAAACGACCTGTGCAAGCACGTCCCCATGGAGAAATGGGCCTCCGCGTGGAGGCCGGGATATGCTCGCTTGTAGTGGGCTCGTAGCGCGCGGAACGAAGTGGAGCGCCAAGAGCCCATCCGGCGCGTGACG
>Ga0208968_1000813_pt1 | contig 18480 bp, 17 predicted proteins | sample RifOxyA3_FD_184031 | JGI IMG/M metagenome (GOLD analysis project Ga0208968, IMG submission 184031) | Groundwater microbial communities from Rifle, Colorado - Rifle Oxygen_injection A3 (SPAdes) | ecosystem: Environmental > Aquatic > Deep subsurface > Groundwater | place: Rifle, Colorado, United...
ACAAAATTCTTGCCACAGACTCAACGATATCATCGATATAGGTAAAGTCTCTATAACAGTCCCCATAGTTAAACACCTTAATTGGCTCGCCATTAAATATCTTCTGAGTAAAACCGAAATAGGCCATGTCTGGTCTTCCCATCGGACCGTAAACGGTGAAGAACCGTAATCCTGTACAAGGTATGCCGTATAATTGGCTGTAGGTATGCGCCATCAACTCATTTGATTTTTTAGTAGCCGCATAAAGCGAAACGGGATTGTCGACCTGATCATCGGTTGAGAACGGTACTTTCGTATTCGCTCCGTAAACTGAGCTGGAGGATGCGTAGACTAAATGATCGACCGGGTTATGACGACAGGCCTCTAGAATATTGTAAAATCCGATGATATTGCTCTGAATATAGGAATCAGGATTTTCAATGCTGTAGCGAACTCCAGCCTGAGCTGCCAGATTCATGATAATGTCTGGCTTGTACTCTTCAAAGACGTTCGTGACAGTGTCTTTGTCTGAGATGTCTCCTTTGATGAAGGTATAGCGGTCATATCCTTCCAACTGTTTCAATCTGCTTAACTTTAAATTCACATTATAATAGTCGTTCATGTTATCAATTCCAACGATTCTGCATCCTTGCTCCAACAGCTTCATGGACAGGAAAAATCCGATGAACCCAGCACCACCGGTGATTAAATAGGTTTTACTGGGGTCTAATTCTTGATATCCTTCAATCATGTTAATTGATCTCCTTCTTTCAGATGGAATACCCTCCATGCATCATATTCTATCGGGTGACTGATTGTTTCCTACCTATAAAGTAATATTCCACGCCGCTTTTTTTCATATCTTCTCACCATAAATATTCCTTCCATCATATACCAGTGGGGTTCGCATCAATCTCTGATAATCTTCAGACTTCACAGCTTTAATTTCTCCCCATTCTGTAAAGATGAAGCAGACGTTCGCGCCTTGGAGTGCTTCTTCAACGTTCTCTACATAGTTTATACTACCCTCGCCATGCTCCCTTTCATTCTGTACCTGTCTCAGGAAACGCCTTCTTAAAGTTAGCAATCCCGACAGGATCATAGGCATAAATATCTGTCCCCTTCTCTAATAACAGATTTAACTACAATGAGGCAGTCCTTTTCTATCTTCTTTAAAACAGCATTGAGCAAGAGTGAAGGGAGAAAATTATAAATTATTGGTACCATAGCTTACTGACATTGGGTAGACTCCCCCACCGAAGTCTCGATGTTCAGCTTTAGCTGAACGAGTTCACTTTCGATTGTCTGATATCTTGGAAAACAAAGGTTCCATGACCCTGCGCGAACGGTGACTTCAGGAGCCGTTACTCTGAGTAAAGGCAACCCTAGTTAGTCTTTTCAGCATCATATGTGCCATACACCTTGTCCTTTTATTTATTCGCATCATAATGCTATCAGAGCAATATTTATTTACTAATTTATCAAAAGGGATCTCGTCTATTTCTTTAAAAAACTTTTCTCGTTTTGGATTCCTTTCAACTGATTTTGTAGCTGATGAGTTATAAGACACTGCTTTATTTATATCAACTTCCTTATATGTAATCTGGTATTTTATCCTGTTAAACATTGATTTACCACCTACACTGTTAATAATGGCAAGAGAAGTACCTTTATCGTCATCCATCTCAGGCAATATGTCTCGAATACCCCAAAAATCCGCAAGAGTGATGTCACTTTGTCTATGTAATGTTTTGAAATTGCATGCGTAACACGAAGGACGAAGACATATGTTTTTCAGAAATGCCTGCATATACAAATCCTTGTCATGGGTTTGTACATACTCCATCTCATTTTTGAATGAAAGTGAGATAGAGAATCGCTTCCATCCCTCATCTTTTCGTCTGAAAGCGATGCTTTGTATCGTCGCACCTGCACGATTTTCTTGATACGAAACGTATTTCTGCCACACCTTTAATGATGGCACCCCATGACAGATAATATCAATACACGTTAAATTAGCATAGTCCTGTTTTAGGTATGCTTTTAATCCGCCAATCTGACATGGGGTGCCTGAAAATAGCACCTGTCTTCCCTGCTTTAAAAAAACTCTCGCCTGCTTATATGTTTCTCCAATTTTGCTCTGGACATATTTAGAGCCACGCAATCTTCTCAGTTCCTCTTTTTCTTCTATATAACAGTGTACCACTGTAAAGTTTTTAAGAAATCGTGCTCCGAAAACAACACCGTTGTTATGAATCACCTGTTCTGCAATCAATGTAAATAGACCACCTGATGAACTCTCCATACGAACACTTTCATCTATGTTATAGCAAGCATAAGCCTGTGGCTCATTCTCTATTTGTACCTTATATATTATTGGACATATCTTTTCACACAAGTCACATGCTACACAGTTTTGCATATTAATTTTTGGATACCAAAAACCCTCATAATCACTCTCCATTGTAATGCAATCCTGAGGACAGATACTTGCGCAGGCGTGGCATCCATTACAGTTTTTCTTTTCAGTTATTGTTATCATTACTTCACCTTCCCTTCTTAATTAAAGACTAACTATCTATCAAGTAAACTCGTTTAGCTAAAGCTGAACATCGGGGACAACAGGTGGGGAGTTTACCCCACCTGAAGTGGAGACCGGGGGAACGCCTACTTAGAGAAGTAGGCGTCTTGACGTTGGTTTAATCAGCAATTTTATATAATTTTAATTTTAGAAACAACTTTGTGATTGGCTTACCTATTAAGTATTTCTCATATTGATTCATTCCTAAAAACCACATTGACACAGAATATACGACTATATAAACAACACCGCATACTAAAAATTTCTTTAACGAAAATAAATCTACAAATAAATACATTAAGAAACCTATAGCCATTGGTGGTAAAAGAGCTGGTACGAACTTTAATATTTGACTCCAGAAGTATTTCATATTGAGACCGACCTTTTTATGGTAATATAAATTCATAATCAGTCCGTTACCGATTAATAGGGAAATAGCTGTTCCTAATGCAGACCCAATACCGCCATATAGCTTACAAAGAGGAATACTTAAAAAAATATTTCCTAGCGCAATAAAGAAATAGACTATTGATCGGAACTGGTGCATATTTTTAGCTCTTTGGATTTCTATGCCTAAATTTTGTATAAGTGGTATCGTAACTGGAACAATTAGTACCATAGCAATTGGAAACGATTCTTTATAATCGGTTCCAGCCCACATATTAATAAATGGCTGTCCAAAAAAAATAAGTCCAGAACAAATTAGTAATAGCACTATAAATTGTACTCGTCCCACGCGTGTGAATAATTCTGTTAATTCATTATCATCATTTTTCTCTAAAACAATTCTATTGACTCTAGGTATAAAAACACTTGATAAAACGGTTGATAATGACAGATAGTATGTATTTAACTGTGCCGCTAAGCCATATATAGCAACAGCTATAGTGCCCCAAAATCTTCCTATTACAAACTTATCTATATTCCAATTAATTTGATCGATAATCATATTTAGAAATATATAAAACGTAAAAGATGATATTTCTTTCATTAATATAAAATCAAACTGGTAAAACGAAAATTTAATATTTAATTTCTTAAAGCAGAAAATTGCGTTAGCTAAGTATATTATAATGCTTAGAGCCGTTGTCACAACCACCATACCTACTGATTTATATCCCATAAATAAGACTGGTAAGATAACAAAAGGGCTTAATATTATCTTAATCATCTGCAATATTTTTTGAAAAATATATTTTTCATGTGCAGTAATATATGAATCGAAAACACTTGCAGGAAATGATAATGCCATATTAAAAATCAGTACTAGCATCAATATTTTTGCTGAAGACAGTTCACTCACGGATAGTTTTCCACCTAGAATAAAGCCAATGTTAAGTACAAGCACTATACCGGCAAGAATGGCAACCGATCCAATCACTAAAAATACAATCAAGAACATCCCGTTCAATTTAGCAATATTTTTATTTTCATTTTTGACTTTATAGCGTGAGTAATACCTCATATAAGCACTACCAAATCCAAAGCTCAATAATCCCAAATAACTTACTACTGAGGATACTAAATTATATAGACCGTATTCACTCTGACCTAACAGGCGGAGCATGATTGGCGTATATAGTATAGCAATTGCATAGCCTAAAATCATTGAGCTATATGATAGTGCAACTCCTGCTTTTAGTTGATTAATTCTCACTATCAAACTCCTTTAGATATAAGGCTCCTTTTAAATAGTCGAGGGCCTTATTCCGTTCAAATTCTAAAATTGGGGCAACGTGCGAATAATTAACATTAAAGATGTCAACGTTATTATTAATATAATTCCATTTTCTTGACCCTAGATTAAAAGTTGAAAGCAATGTATCAATCCTTGAATTCATAGAAGTGATTTTACCAACCCTGTCAAAGATAATAAATGGTTTTTCTAGCAAGATCGAAAAAACTGCACCGTGGAATGAATCAGTCAAAAATACCGTTGCTGAATTGACATAATCAATAAACTCACCTGGATCCACAGTATAGCGAACCCTATCATTCAAATCTGCCAAATTAACAGTCTCAAGCATGTTGTCTAATGCTATTTTCCTGATACTGTTTTGATATTTTTTAGAAACTTCACCAAGAAAATAAGTTAGCAAGTATGCATTTTCAGGTTTGTGATCCGACGGCTTGGTAACAGAAAGCCATTTTTCTTTGGACAGCATCAGCGTCGGATCCACCAGAACAACGGTATCCCGTCCCGTTAATTCTTTAATGATTCTGGCACCTGCTTCTTCTCTGACTGATAAATTCTCCATCTGTGACAGCCACGAACTATAGTTTTCTACATGCTCATCAGGAATAGACGATATTCCAAAACTGGGCGAATAAGCAATCCGCTTCTGCTTAGGAGCAAATGTCAAGAAGTCAAGGGACGAACCATGCCTGAAGTTTGGATTCCACACCTGGTCACTTCCAACGACAAAATAGTCATATTCATCTGATAGATTGGTTGGGATTTTGTTTTCTGATATGGTGAACTGGGTCTCATAAATATTCTCATTAGTAAAATTTTTGAAGGCATTTATTCTTTGAGAACAGCAGCCATCGAAATTTTTTTCATTCAGCCTCTTACTTATTTTTGCATTAACCCTTTCGAAGAATTCTTTTCCCGACATGTTTATTATTTTGCTAAGTCTATTTTGAACACCACTTTTATATGGAATATTTACAATCGTCTCAACTTTACACCCTAATGATTTAAGCACTTCCTGTGAAGCGTAGTTTTGTAATCTATTACCATAATTTGTATAGTCGCAAATTGTTATTATACCTATCTTTTTCATAATTCCCTCCTGGTTATTTTGAATTAACCAATATTTTTAAAAAGAAAAAACATATGGATATGTACTTTCCCCTCCGAAATAAACAAAACCGTAGAACCAATACAAAAACGAATAAAGAATAAGGACAATAATTATAATTAATTTATCTGACTTTTCAGCAAACATATTGGGTATCTGAGGTATAGTCAAAATATTTATGAATAGAAAATATATACCTATCCGATACGCGTAGATACTTACAGATGATAACTGGGTAACAAACACTTCAATAATCATTAAATATACAAGATATGTATTATATGCATTTCTTTTGCAATATGCCGAAAAATTAGATAATATCAAAATTAAATAGGGTGCTCTTTTTATTATTGAATTAATTGAAAAAGCAACGCCTCCCTCCCCAATATATCCTTTATATCTATCGGTCAAAATTCCAACATCAACAAAAACCAATACAATCTTTGAATATAATAGTATAAATGCTATCGAAACTACTATAATACTGCACTGCTTAATAAATGATATGCCTATATCTTCTTTCGCTGTTAAATAGCGATATAAAATATAAAAGAAGATTCCCAGTATTGCCGATTCATGTATTAAAATTGCACACACCATGCAAAAAACATATTTTTTAAAATCCTTCTTAACAATAAGATTAATTGAATAAAAGACAATGGCTGCAGCAAGTAATTGGCGCATAAGATTCAAAGAAACGTTATACAGCATAAAATAATATACTAACATTCCTAATGGCATCGACACATGCTCTCGAAAACGATAAATGCCCTTATACACGAAATAAGTAGTCAAAAAATTGATTATAAAGAATAGCCAGAATACATTATCGGTAAATCTTGAAATAATATATACGAAATACAAATAACTACTTTCAATAGAGCCGTACCTAATATTTGATATAACCGCAGCGAATTCGGAATAAGAGTCACATTGTAAAGCTTGGTTAAAATAGGGTATCCCGTATACCATCGTATCAGTTCCCACACTTTCACCGCGCAAACCTGCTAATAATGCGGGTAACAAGATGGCAAAAAAAGACAATATAATGAATTTCCTTTTCTCGCCACTGTCTATAGTTTTTTTAGCTTGATTCGTTATAATTGCTGAGATAAAAAAAGTAACTAAATATGGCCACATATAAGTCTTCTCCTAAAGTAATTATTTTATATACCCTTAAATAGCAGTTTAATCTAATTCATTAATTTTTTCACAAATCCTTTAATAGTATAGAATGGCATTATTAAAGGATTTGCATATTTTATTAATATATATTCAAATCTTTTAAGTAAATTTAGTTTATTTACTTTTGTATTTCTAATAATGTCTCTGACACCATCCGAATTGATAACCGTTAATATTTCTTTTCTATTTTTCGGCTTACATATATAACAATATTCCAAGATAATATTTGTAATTACCCTAAAATAGTGTCTATACATATCTGCAAAATGAATATCCATGCCTGATTCTACAATAAATTCTTTTCTCGATTTTAGAGTTTGTATCATGCCGTTTATTTTTTTACTCCACTCAAAAGTATGCATTGCACTTAAATGATTTTCGTTGTAATTCACAATTGGCACCTTGAATATTTTAATCTTATGAATATGTTTGCGGTAATTTAACACAAATAGCAAATCTTCACCAATCTTAAGTTCTGTATCAAAATTTATGTTGTTCTTTTTTATAATATCCAGTCTATATAATTTCGCCCAGCAAGTATTTAAATATGCTGTTGTTAATAATACTCTATCAAGACATTCCAAATCATCTGATTTTATATGCTTACATAAATTAATATACCTAGATCTTTTACGAGTATTAATTTTATGATAACTATAAACATATAAATCACAGTTACCAGAAACTATAGATTCTTCAATGGCATTCCACCCAGAATCAATCATTGTATCATCAGCATCTAGAAACATGACATATGTTGCAGATGCTAAATTTAATCCACTATTTCGAGCAGATGAAACGCCTCCATTATGTTTGTGCAAGACTTTTATTCTATTATCTTCTTCTGCTAGTTCATCACATATCTTGCTTGAATTATCGGTACTTCCATCATCGACTAATATTATCTCCAATATGATACTTGTATTTGGCCTTATTGATCTAATACACTCCTTCAGCCAGTTTTCTGCATTATATATCGGGACAATAATACTTAGGTCCATTACTCTACTCCTCACTACCTTTAAGTGCTTATACAGAAATTTATCCAAAGTCGATGCGCCTACTTCTATAAGTGGGCGTTTCCACCGGTCTCCACAGGTAGGGTAAACTCCCCACCTGTTGTCCCCGATGTTCAGCTTTAGCTGAACGAGTTTACTTGTAACACTCCGTTCACAGGTATGACCATGTTACTAAAGTTGGTAGAACTGTTGTATCAAGCCTTCTTCAACATTTTTTTCCCCAGCGAAAGAAGTCCGGTTCTCCTAATTATATTCTTGAATTTAAATTTAACTTTACCTTTGATATTATACCCGCCATACTTTTTGATAATAAATTCAAATCCTTTGTTTTCATAATCATCCCAGAACTCATCATATTGTTTAGGAATACTGGTAGCCGCAATTAAATTATGATTATGTTTTTTATAATCGATGGACTGACACATTTCAATTCTAGGGACTCCACAATCTTTATCGTTCATAGAGTATTTAATCATCTCTTCTATTTCAGAGATGATTTTCTCTCCTTTATAAGTGTGGTTAATTATTAGTGATACTCCACCTTTCGTTGGGAATTTGGGAATATCGAATTCAATTCCCCAAAAATCTCCTATCGTAAGGTCTGACACATAATTTCCCGGAAACTTACAGTTAAAGCAAGGCTTTCTTATTGGAAGATTTGTTCTAAATAAACTTATGTAAGAACTAATATCGTGTTTATTAATTCGTTTGGTTCCATTTTCGAATTCCACCATGACAGGATATCCCTTCCAAGCGGTACGCTTATGCCTAAATGAAAAGTCAACCAATTTACTTCCATATTTCTTCTCAAGAAAATCAACATAGTCCTTCCAAATCTTTTTGTTTGGTGTTCCGTGGCAAATAATATCGACCATAAATATATTGGATAAATCAATTTTCTTTTGCAAGAGAAAGCTCCTCAAAGCTGCGACTTGACAAGGAGTTCCTGTGAAAAGAATTACTTTTCCATCACTTAAATTTTGCATTATTTCCGAATAGATACTTCCTAAATCACTCTGTACATATTTAGAACCTCTAAACGATTCACATTCTGCCTTTGTATACGCCGCTTTATGAATTACATTGAAGTTTTCATCAAACGCAACTCCATATACAACTGGTTTATCTACTCCACCCCAATTTTTTTCAGTTAGTGAATAGACAGCATCCACTATCGCAGTAAACGCACCACCTGAAGAACTCTGTTGCAAAACTGAATTTTTATGTTTAAAAGCATAGGCTCTTTCTGTGTTTAGGGTTGTACTATTCATAAATATATCCCTCATGTCTAACCTTCCTAAATTAAAATAAGAGCATTATATTAAGCAATGGGCGATTAAGCAATTTCATATAGATGTTCTTAGGTGTTACTTTCTTAAGATACTGATTCTTTCTCCAGGTTGGACAGCATTCGTTCACAGTAACCCATGAGATCATAACAAGTCTCTTCCGTAAATCTTTATCTGTTTTCATACGTAACATTCTAACCAAGAAACTACAAAACAAAGTGCTTATATATTTGTATTCTAAAACGCTATGATATTCTTCATATAAACCTTTTGCACGATAGTACTCATATATGTCAGAAAATATTGTATGTACTTGAAGTATCTTTTCAGTTGATCTGCTTAATATCGAACCCTCTCTTTGAACATAATATAGCAGTGGTTCTGTTATCACTGATACTTCAGTAGTCATGTAAGGAACTATCTTATAGAAAAATTCAATATCTTCATATAAAAGCCCTTTAGGAAATTGTGCATCAAGCTCTTTTAACCAAGAAACCAAATATAGTTTATTCCAGGCTGCAACTCTTCCATTTAATAAATAGTCTTTCTTTGATGAATATCCAACTCTATAATTTAATTCTAACTTCTGAGGGTAGGCTTTATACAAATTACATTCAACTATCTGATTACCAGTCCTCTCTGCTTCTTCATACATTACCTTGTAAATATTGATATCGACATAGTCATCAGAATCCAAAAAGGCTATATATTTTCCGATTGCACGCTGCATTCCGTAATTTCTTGCATCAGATAACCCGCCATTTTCCTTTTCAAAATACCGGATTTTATCCGGATACTTCTTTAAATAGGATTTTACAATATCAGCAGAACCATCTAACGATCCATCATTCACAATAATTATTTCTAATGTTTCCAGTGTCTGTCTAACCAAACTGTCCAAACATTTGTCAATGTATAATTCAACATTAAAGACTGGAACTATTACACTAACACTTACCATTCTACTATTCATATCTCTCACCTTTTAACCTATGAATTATTGGATTCAAATTGGCTCTGCTTAACACGCTGCCAAGACTCTATCTAAATAGATTAGAGCCTTATCACGCTCGACCGACATTGTTTCATTTACTTTTCTATAATCAATATCGGCATCGATAATACCAACGTTCTCATAATCAATGATACCTCGCTCTTCCAACCCGACTAATTCCAACAAACTTGAAATTCTGCTGCTTGCTAGTTCAGGATAGATAGCAATAAACTTTTTGCCAAATACAAGCGAAAATACTGTAGCGTGGAAAGAATCAGTAACAACATACTGAGCGTATTTAACCAATCCTAGATATTCCTCAACCGTCGGACACCATTTTAATTGTCCTTTTCTATAAATATCATGCAAATTGTAGCTTATATTAAACACTTTAATTCCTTTTGCACGAGCCAGTTCATTTGCAAAACGATCAATCTTTAGATCGTGGTGAAGATTATAGGTTACTACATATTTCATAGTTTTATATCTATCAGAGACGTAAGGTTTCCAGTCTTTTTCTGTCATTAAAAGAGTAGGATCAAGCACCTGACAAACATCTTCAAAACCAAGACTATTAAAAATATCAACACCGGTATTTTCTCTGACTGAAAGGTATTTATAACTTTTAAAAAATTTCTTTACCGTTTCGACTTCAGCTTTATCGATACTACCATTACCAAAGCTTGAGGCATAAGAAAATTTCATTTTCCCTTCAGGAATAAAGGTTAAATAAAAGGGATAATCAATTCCCTCGTTCCAATGACTATTCCACACCTGATCACTACCGGTACAATACACATCCGCTTGGGGGCAATTTGCTATAAGTTCCTCCTCACTTCTATATATCTTTGAAGTAGTCTTAAGATTTCTCTTCAAGAATCTGTCAAATATAATCTTTTTCCTAATATAAGATACCGATATAATCATCCTTGCTGCCAATAATACTACTGGGTTCTTCTCTAATCTCTTGCTTTTATACTTTAATCTCTTCAATAGGCCCAAACTTGTATATCGCTCAGGATAATAATCAATGATTTCTACGTCACAGCCTTTTTCAACTAATTTATTCTGTAAAGCAAGCGTCTGCAATGATGAACCGTAATTTCGCACTCTATGCAAAGTAATAATATCGATTCTCATTAAATTCCCTACTTCCCGCTTATTTTTTATAAGCCATGTCTTTACACCAAAAGATATTTGGGCAAAAACCTAGATTACAATTCAATTTCAGTAATATAATCCCCAATAACCCTAACCGTTTTCTCTCGTTGAGAAACATATATACCGAACTTAAATATTCTACTATTTTTAATCAGTTCTCCAAGGTTATCTTCTTCACGGCACATAAGAACATATTCTTTCTTAGAAAAGGCATTCGCTATCTCCATCTGATGATCATCCACATGCTCGTGATATTTCTTCAATCTCGGAAAGACAATAACTGGCTTTCTATAGTTGATTCCAGCAATAATTGTTCCGACGCCACTGTGTGTAATCAGTAGGCCGCACTCCTTAATTTTTTCATTAAAACTGGCTTTATCTAGGAAATCAATGTACTCATAATTATTCGGCTTATAATCCGAATGTCCAACCTGAGCGAAGACTGGCTCATCAATCTCTCCAGATTCAATCAAGTTATCAATTTGTTTTAATAATCTATTACACTGGAACTTCTGGGTTCCTAACACTAAGAAAATCATATTTTTCCCTCACAAATCATAACGGCAAACCTAAATTGGAAGAACTTCACGATATGCATACACCATATTCGCAAATCTTAAAAAACTCCTCCAGTGTAAGTTGCCTTCGGATAAATCTTCAACAGTTCTTCCCACTGCACTATGAACAGGTCGGCAATACGATACATGAACTTGCCAGTCAAAGAGGCTTTATCTACTCTTGCAAAAGACTCTATGTAGATAACCTTTTTCCGGAGAATTTTACCGAGAAGGCAAATCGGAAAGGTGGCCAGGGCTCCAGTGGAAATGATGCAGTCTGGCTTTTCTTTCAAAAGAATACTCAACGACTTAAAGAAAATTTCAACGAGATAAATGATGAATAACGGCTCTTTTCTATTTACCTGCTGGACATGGTAAACTTTCTTTCCGAAGGAGAGTTCGTTGAACCCACCATTCTCGGTCACTAAAAACGAATCGTATTCTTGTTCTATTGGTCTCAAACATGCAATTTCTTCTAGATGCCCTCCTGAAGAAGCAGCAAAACAGATTTTCATAGAATCACCATCTACCCTTTAATTATATTAATTACTTTCATGAACCTGCATTAGGTCAACTCGCCCCCCGTCTCCCTAACACCACCGGCACCGTCCTAGCCAATATCCCCATATCCATCCAAAATGACCAGCGATCCACATAATCGGCATCCATCGCCATCCACTCATCAAAGTCCACTTCATTCCGTCCACTAATTTGCCAAACACACGTAATCCCCGGCTTAACCGCCAACCTCTTTCGATGCTTCGGATCATACATATTAACCTCACTCGGCAATGGGGGGCGTGGCCCGACCAAACTCATTTCACCCAAGAATACGTTCCATAACTGTGGCAACTCGTCCAAACTCGTCTTCCTTAAAAGCCTTCCGACCGGAGTAACCCGAGGATCATTTGTAATCTTAAACACCGGCCCACTCATCTCATTAAGATGAGCTAACTTTGCCTTAAGTTCTTCCGCATTCACAACCATGGATCTAAACTTATACATCTTGAAGATCCGACCATTTAAGCCCACACGTTCTTGACCAAAAAAAACCGGACCCGCAGACGAGACTTTAACAGCGATCGCAATTGCCAACAGAATCGGACTTATAACAACAAGACCAATACCCGTAAAAATAACATCCATGCCTCTCTTGGCTAATTCCTGCACAGGCAACCTTGGACGACCATCATAAGAAACCATCGGGAGTCCACCAAAATCAATCGATCTACTCCGAGCAACTTTAGCTACTGTCTCATCAAGTAGAACCGTTACTGTTTTCCCCATGAGATCTAGTAATTCAAGGCACTCCTTCACCCGTCGATCTGACAATGGTGCTGTGATAACCGTAAGATCTACTATTTTCATACCTATAACGGTTTGGAGATTTGAATATTCACCTAAGAATGGTACCTCCAGACCATTGCGCTCAGGAGCCAAGTAACCGACCACTTTGTAACCCAACTGAGGATTTTTATTGACTTTATCTAAATAAGAGTGAGCAGCTTGTCCGCTACCAAGGATTAACACATAACGTGTATTTCTTCCTATCGTACGCCAAGCTTGCAGCATCAGTCGAACCATTAAATGTACGCCTAATGTGAGGCACAGCGCTGTAGCCTCAAAGTAAAATACAAATCGGTTTTGTATCAGCGAGGGCTCGTAAAATGTAACGGACGCAATAGTTATGGCAAAGGTAACTACATGCGCTTTAATCAGCTGCTTGGTTTCCAAACCTGCAGACATAAACCGCCTTGATTGGTAAACTTGATTAACGTAAGAGCCAACCATCCAGCATAAGCTGTAAACCAAAAATATAAGAAAGTATTGTTCCCAAGCACTCCCAGGCATAGCATGTTTATATTGATAAAGCTCCACAGTAAAGAAAAACCCCAAGCCAAGGACAATTAAATCTGCTAACTGGGAAATGTCATCTAATATGGCCCCGTATTCTCTTAACACTTTCTCTCATCCCTCCTCACTCAAATCATTCTGCTTCGTGCAACTTTTGTACCCATTTCATCGAGAAAGATGGCTACATATTTTCCGATGACATCAAGGATTTCAATTCATTCTCAATACTTTCGTCAATATTAGCGTCGGTGTATGCCAGCGCCCCTATGACTTGATTTATTATAAGACGCTTCCAATATTTGTACATCTGTGTAAGCTACAGGCTAAATAAATAAACTGTCAGGTATTTCCTACAGGTAAATTCATAGTGAATTATATAGAAGAATACAAAAGAGCCACACATCACGTGTGACTCTTTTGTATTCTGTTTTTATAAACTGAAAGCTCTCTCTTAACTAATCATAGTACTTTCCACTTTGTCTTTTGTATAAATTAATACAGCCTCTAACCGGGATTTAACTCCTATCTTTGACAGTATATTGCTAACATGGAAATCCACAGTGCGGTTTTTGATGCCCAATGTGGCAGCGATTTCCCTATTGCGCAAGCCCTGGGCAATCAATTCTATTATTTCTATTTCCTTTGGAGTAAGTAATGTACCATGGATTTTTTCGGACTCTATAATATTCGTACTAATCTCCTCACCAACAATTACAGATCTAAGATATGGGGCCATGTTTTGAGAGAAATAGTACTTACCACTAGAGGCATGTAGTATTGCCGAAATCATTTCCGTTTTTGAACAGTCTTTAAGAAGAAAACCGTGGGCACCTTTATTTAAGGAGGCATTAACATACTCTTCTGGGTTTTGTCCTGTAAGCATAATAATACTGACATTTGAAGCTAGCTCTTTAATTTTCTCTATCAAATCAGTTCCACAGAAATCAGGAAGATTAATATCAAGTAATACCACGTGCGGATGTTCAGCCTTAACGATTTTTAAACAATCACTTCCATTCTTAGCCGTTCCCACTACAGAAATATTAGGCTCAGAAGATAGCAATGATACAGTTCCTTCCGCAAAGAGTGTATGGTCATCCACTACTACCACTCTTATAGTTTTCTCCGAGCTAGCGACCAAAATATTCCCTCCTCTACTAGCATCCCTATATTACCTAATAATTACGCCGTAACTTAGCCTAACCGTAATCTTTAACATAATCGTTAAATAAGAATAAAAGCCTTAAGCGTTACCCCTTGACCAATATTTGAAGTGATAGATAACTCCCCACCCAAGCTTTCTATTCTTTCTTTCATTCCGATTATTCCGAAATGATTGCCCGTCAGCGACCAATCGGCGATTTTCCGTGGGTCAAACCCTTTACCTGAATCATTAATTATCATTTCAATTTTCTCATCTTCCAGGGTAATGGTGACTTTTGCTCTGGTCGAACCTGAGTGCTTCATAACGTTATTAATTCCTTCTTGCAAAAAGCGAAACGCTACCACCTCAATATCCTCTTTAAACCGATGTTCTCTACTCATTCCAATTACTTCTAGGAATATTACCAAAAGCTCTTTTTGCATAATTTGCTGAAACAGGACCTCGACAGCAGGAATAAGACCCAAATCCCTCAAAGAGGACGGACGCAAATTACTACATATTGAACGAAGTTCGTAATTCAAATCCTCTATCATGTCCTGCATTACTGAGACAGTGTGAAAACAATTATTTTCAGTCGAAATATTCGCAATTAATTCTTTCATCCTCCGGTTTAGATCCAAGCCTATCTGTAATGATCCGTCATGTATTTCCCGCGCTAAAACTTTTTTTTCTTCCTCAAGGTTACTAAACAATAATCGATTGATTACTTCCAGTCCCTGGCTTCTTCGTTGTGATTCCCGAGACTTTTTCTCCATTACGTTTATCTCTCTAGACAATTGTTTTATGACACCGGTCGCTTTGAGGCGTTGGCCTATTTGATAACACGCCGAAGTTATTAACAGTACTTCGTTTGATTGAAATCTGATATATGAATGACGATGACCCAGGAACATTCCGCATGTAAAATCGTCAGAAACGAAAGGTATGTACATCTCCACAGGAAAATCGCTAGAAAATGTTTCGATAGAATGCCTTGTTCTCTTAGCTATTTGGTAGTAATTCTCCATGATTGCTTGTTCAGTAGTATTTCCAAGGTATCGTCCTACCGCACTTTTTGTGTACCGACCTTTCAGATCCTCTGCTATAACAAAGGCACCTTCAAGCCCAAGTTGGTTCACGAACTCTTCTACTATTAAAGCTTCATTCATTGAGGATGGATTTTCGTTTAGTCCAGCAATTATTTTTTCAATTCTATAATTTACCTGAGTACCAAAGATCTTATCGATTGCATAATGTAATATTGCTTTAAAAAGGTTAAAAATGACTAGTGCTATTATAGTTAAAGAGAATAATAAAAGAAAATACTCAATATTTAACTTTTCAGTCGCCCCTATTAGCAATAAATAACAAGCGAAAAGGCCGCTTGTTAGAATGCCAGAAATCAAAGAAATAATGATGCACTCAAGAAACTTACGGCCATCCGGCAAGTTCTTCTTTACTACAACATAACTAAGGGTAATCGGAAAAATTGCGATAAAGAGAGTACTAATCTTCGGATTAACGATAAGGTCAACATCAAGGAGGATTGGAATCGCCGTAAGTATAATAAAAGGCAACAAGCCCATCGCTAGTCCCGCAAGCACAATAGTTGCCTGGTTTTTCACGGGTTTATCAGCGGGTAATTTAATAAGCCTAACTAAATTCCACAAAACACTAACGGTGCCGATTAGCCCATTGGCTAGCGCTAGTTTTCTTATTTCTACAACCGCAAAAACAGCTCCTAACTCTTTTAAAATTAGAATCGTAAATACAAGTGTAGAAATTAGGCATAAAGCCCGAATTATAAGTTGATTCAGCCTATTACATGTATTAGTCAAAACAGAAACAAAATTCACCAATAGGACCGGTACGAGCGAGAAACCAATTACCTCTAGTTCCCTCGCCAATATCAATCCACGGCTTGAAGCTGGGGCTAAAATTATGACTAATCCCACTAGCCAATTTAACCAGAATATAGCACGAGCTTGTACAAGGAAAGGTCGCTTAAATACTGTAACAAGACCTACCAGCCAAAATATAAATCCAAGAGCCGCCATCGGTAGTTCACTTAACAATGTATAGGCAAACGGCGGTTTAGCTATTCGGACAACTCTAATTGGCGTTCCAGAACTTTTTACGGTAATCGTAGAAGCTCCTTCTGCGTCACCCCACTTTTCGGTAGAAGGATACGTTCCTGGGTCGTCGTTATCAATTTTTAAAATCGCATCCCCTATACGAATCCCCATTCGATAGCCCTCGCCATGGGGATCACTAAAAGTAACGTTCCAGTCTCCTTCCCAACTTTCAATGTCTAGACCTACATACGGGTGATTAACCAGCACAGTAAAATACACAAGGCAAACTATAACAAAGGCAGCATTAGCAATTCGAAATGCTAGCCGCCTAAACATTTTATCCAACAAGCTGAATCAACTTCTCTTTTCTTTTTTCTGAAATTGGGATAGCGTCTAGAATCTCCATCGCACGTTGCTTATACATCTCGTGAATAACCGAACAATAATGAATAGTCCCCTCATTAACAACCAATTCTCTTAACTGCCCTCTTTCTTTTGACCCAAATTCATCTAGACCTTTGATTGCCAAAGAACTAAGGCATTTTAACTCTTCAGCTTTTATCTCATTAAGAACATGTAAAAGATAAACGAACGGTAGAGTTTTCCTCCCCGTAATGAAATCACTTTTTGTTTCCAAATTTAAGAAATCAGCGAGATCATTTTTGATTTGACTCATTATACCTAGTTTCATTCCGAATTGTTCTAACTGGTTGACAAGTGCTTGGTCAGCACCACCTAAAATCGCCCCAATTTTACACGCGCTAGCAGTTATTCCGCCTGACTTTTTCTTAATAATCTCGAAATATTCTTCTAGCGAAATTCTCTCTTTACTGTCATTCAAAAACTCCTGAAATTGGCCGTCACACGCTTGTAATCCCATCTGGTTAAGAACGTTGCTTACATCTTCGAAATGCCTGCGATTAGATATATTCGAGAGGGCTTTATAGCTAAGAACTAGAATACAAGTAGCTAAATTAATCGCTTGCGCAGGAGGAACTTTACGCCAAGGAAGATCGTTGTTATCTTGGTCTTGAATATCGTCCAAAATATCCGCTGCCAAGGCGTAAAGTTCCATAGCGACGGCTCCTTGGAGGCCTACTTCTAAGAACCCTCCAGTGCTATCGCAAGTTAAAAGCGTTAATTGGGCCCATCCATACCTTCCCTTGATTCTAAAATTGGAATCAAGCCAACTATTGATTATGCATACTACACCTTCGCTAAGCCCTGATTCAGTTAAAAGCAGTTTTATTTCCTTCGCAATAATTTGGTCCATATTCATGATCACCTGGCCCCTTTAGAACCAAAAACGAGTCGGTGACATACTAATCGCTAAAGAATTACCCGACAATTCTTCTTTGGAGAACACCTTTGTTATTGCATCCAATTCGCAGTTAGTTATTTCAAGGATAGATTTTAACTGAGGTATTATTGTTGAGCTACAGTTTGGGCTTTTAGCTAATTCATGAACCAATTTAGCAATGTTGTCTAAGTTCATTTTTCATTCCCCCTTTCCTCCTTTAAGATTTGACAATTATTCATAAATTCCTCCTATTCGGGGAAATTTTATAAAAATATGCGTATCCATAACGATCTTCCACTTATTTATAGATTTTTCTATCTTGAAGCATTTACGAAACAATGTCGTTAAAAAGGTAATGTATGAATTACGGCTTCTTTGCTTTAGCGGGCTTTATAACGGTTATGCTTCTTCGTATAGTCAGAAGCGTTATAGTAGTAGTAGTAATAGTAGTACTCGTGGGTATTCAGGTCCACTTTATTTAGAACAGCCCCAAGGATCTTGACCCCCAATTTATCCAACTGATCCTTGGCTTTTTGCG
>Ga0208968_1000814_pt1 | contig 18472 bp, 14 predicted proteins | sample RifOxyA3_FD_184031 | JGI IMG/M metagenome (GOLD analysis project Ga0208968, IMG submission 184031) | Groundwater microbial communities from Rifle, Colorado - Rifle Oxygen_injection A3 (SPAdes) | ecosystem: Environmental > Aquatic > Deep subsurface > Groundwater | place: Rifle, Colorado, United...
AAACATCTTCCGGTGAACGAGCGTTGTACTTCCGGTTGGGTTTTGAAACTTGAGTTCGACAAGCTTCCGGTTTTACAGGTGTCCGGTACAAAACGTGAGGAGACAAAATGAAAAGAAACAGTATTAGGTTTATGACATCTTTACTTATGTTCCTTGCGGTTGGTGTTGTCTCGCCGGTTCAGGGAGGATCTGATAACGGGTGGAACGACTTGCTCGTGTGTCCCACGAACGCGATTGGTACGGTAGCGTGGCGGAATTTTTCCGAGGAGCCAGGAACGGCGCTTGGTGATGTATGGGTTTTTACGAATAATATGCTGGTGTGTCGCGGCAAGCCACGCGGTTATCTGGTTCTTGCTGAGAAACTGTCTGACTTCGAGTTGAGTTTTGAGTGGAAGCGACCGGAAGGGAAAAAACCTGGCAAGGCGGGGGTGCTGATGCGCATGTCCGGTCCCGACCGCATCTGGCCGAAGAGCCTGGAGGCACAACTCAACGCCGGACAGGCTGGAGATTTCTGGGGATTGGGTGGCTTTGAGTTGGACGGCCCTGCAGAACGCAAATCGGTTGTGGAAAATCCACAGCAGGGGCGGTTAACGAATCTAAAGCGGACTTCCGACCATGAGAAGCCGGTCGGCGAATGGAACATTTATGAGATTATTGCGCATGGTGCGGAGGTGACTCTGCGTATCAACGGAATTGAAGTGAATCGCGCGACGAAATGCGATCAGGTGGCCGGGCCACTTTGTCTGACTGCCGAAGGTGACGAAATCCATTTCCGGAATGTAAGGTTGCGTAAGCTTGCAGACCAAACCGGGGACACGTGGAAGAAAGAGATACTTAACAAGCAGATCAAGGCATTTTGTATTGATTTCAACTGGGGGCCAAAAGGAGTCAATGGATTTGCCGGGCCGGGACATTGGGGCGATGCCGATCCGGCCGCTCACGTGGCGTGGTATGAGAAACTGGGTGCAAACGTGATCCAGACATTTGCAGTCTCCTGCAATGGTTACGCCTGGTTCAAGGGCGGCAAGATTCCTGAACAGCCCGGTATGAAACATGATTTCCTGCCTGAGGTTGTGAAGCTTGGCCATGCAAAAAAAATGATGGTGATGGGATATTTCTGTATTGCGGCAAATACGCGGTGGGGACAGAACCATCCGGACCTGAGTTATGGTTTCAAGAGTGAATATCACATTCCGTTCACGGATGAGTATCTTGATTACCTTGCAATGTCCATCGAGGAGGCATTGAGAATAAGCGGGATGGATGGATTTATGATCGACTGGGTATGGAATCCGACAGACGCTGCCCGCAAATCGGGAAATGGCGGAAAGTGGCTGGGTGCGGAAAAAGGCCTGTTTAAGAAATTGATGGGAAAGGAATTTCCGGGCGAGGAGCAGCTCAGCAAGGAAGACAAGCTGGCCTATGAGAGAAGGGCGATTGATCGATGCTGGGCGAAAATCCGTGATGCAGCCAAAAAGACAAATCCGGACTGCGTTATCTGGTTGTCCTGTAACAAGGTTTCTGATCCCACTTCAATTGATTCCAATTTGTACAAACAGGTGGACTGGCTGATGGACGAGAGCGGGAATCCTGCGGCGATGAAAGGTATTGCCGGTATGCTGGGTGAGAAAACGAAGCAGGTTCTTTGTCTCGTAGGCTGGGGAGACAAGCATGATGCGCGGAAGGTTCTGTCGGACCCTGCAACGAAGGAGTATGCGATATACGGGTTCAGCAGGCCGGGTGAGAATTCGCTGCCGCTGCCAGTGGAAACATATTTTAGCAAGCCGATAGATGAGTTCAATGGGAACGACAAGAATATTGCCGTGCTGGCCCGCTTCTTCAATGGCAAGGCGTGGGATTATACATCCCAAAAGTAGTTTTGCCTTTTGGTTGCCGGATGAGCTACACTCCATAAATCGATTAAATGGAGATTATCATCATGAAAAGACGCTTATTTCTCAAGTCGGCTGCGGCGGCGACATTTGCATTCCAGTTTGTTCCAAGGCATGTGGTGGGCGGTGATGCTTCAACTCCGCCAAGCCGGAAAATAAACCTCGCTGCAATTGGTACGGGCGGGCAGGCCGGCAGTGATCTGGGTAATATGGCTGACGAGAATATCGTGGCGCTTTGTGATGTGGATGATCGTCGTGCTGTCGATGCCTTCAAGAGATGGCCGGATGCCAGACGCTTCAGGGACTTCAGGAAGATGTTCGACGAAATGGGTGACAAAATTGACGCAGTGCTGGTGGGTACACCTGATCACACTCACGCTGTGGCGGCCATGGCGGCCATGAAGCGTGGCAAACATGTTTTTTGCGAGAAACCACTGGCACATTCGGTTGCGGAAATCAGGGCAATGAGCAAGGAATCGATTGACCGAAAACTTATAACCCAGACAGGAAACCAGGGGCATTCATCAGAATCAATCCGTAATTTTGTGGAGTGGGTACGGGCTGGCGCCATTGGCGAGGTCAGGGAGGTGCATGCTGCCTGTGGCGCATTCAAGGACGTTTATTGCCGTATTCGGAATATCGAGAAGGTGATGAGCGAAAAACCTGAGGTACCGAAGGAGCTTGACTGGGATTTGTGGCAGGGTCCTGTTGCCGAGAGGCCGTATCATAATGATTATCTTCCATGGACCTGGCGCGGGTGGACACAGTATGGCAGCGGGACCATCGGTGACTGGGTGTGCCATGTTGTGGATCCCAGTTTCTGGGCGCTTGACCTGGATATGCCGACATCAATACAGGCGGAAGCTGATAACTTTGATCCTGTAAAACATGCTGGTCTTTATCCTGAGGGATCGCAGATTACTTATGAATTTGCCGCTAAGGGGAATCGCGGTCCTGTCAAGCTTGTCTGGTATGATGGTCAACGTACACTTCCCCGTCCAGCTGAGCTGGAGGAGGGGCGAAAGGTGCCTGAGACAGGGGCGATCGTGATTGGAACCAAAGGGAAGATCATGCATGGATCGCATGGCGCCGGGGATTGCCGGTTGATTCCAGAGAAAGCAATGCAGGAATACAAGAGGCCGGAGAAGACAATACCTAGAGTCAAGGCAGGCCATTACAAGGATTGGCTGAATGCTATTCGAGAAGGCCGGCAGGCAAGTTCACCGTTTGAATATGGTGCGCGGCTTTCAGAGGTTGGTCTGCTCGGAATGATTGCGATCAGGATGGCCGGGAAGAAGCTTGAGTATGATGCGAGGGCTATGAAATTTACCAATTGCGATGAGGCAAACAAGTGGCTCAATCCGCCGTACCGTAAGGGATGGAGTTTGTAGAGAGGTTATAACCAATAACAGATTGCGGATCGACGAAAAGTCGTAAGGGCACATTTATCAGAGACGGGAGGCCGGAAGTTGGGATGGCGCATTTAACCACGGCTGGAGGTGTTGCATGGATGTTTTATTAAATGACGTTGAAGCGCGGGTATTTGGGGCGCTTATTGAGAAGTCTGTAACGAGCTCCGAGTATTATCCTTTGACGCTCAATGCCCTTGTTGCGGCATGTAATCAGAAAAATAATCGTAACCCAGTCATGAGCCTTGATGAAAAGGCTGTTGTCAGAGCCCTCGATGCAATGCGTGACAGGCATCTTGCATGGCAGGTCAGTGCAGCGGGATCGCGTGTGTTCAAATACAAGCACAATCTTGAGGGCCTGTTCGCATGGACTGAAGAGCAGAGGGCGATAATGTGCGAGTTGATTCTTCGCGGACCCCAGACTGCAGGTGAATTGCGCACCCACTGTGAGCGGCTGTGCGTTTTGCCGGATGTCTCACAGGTCGAGGTGCTTCTTCATGGCCTGACGGAATACAAGGATGGCGCCCTGGTTAAAGAGTTACCTAAAGAGGCCGGTTGTCGCGAGCACCGGTATGCGCATCTATTATGTGGCGATGTTTCCGTGCCGATACAGGACATCCTGCCACAGCCCGAGCCCGCAACCCTCGCGGTCAGAGCGGAAAATGAGCGACTTGCTGCCCTTGAGAATGAAGTAGCGGTCATCCGCAAAGACCTTGGCGAGCTCCAGGCCCTGGTGACAGAATTCAGGAAGCAGTTTGAGTGATCTCTTGCTCGCCTTCGTCCGTCAGCTGACTACGGCGGAGTTCCGCTGATCCCGCCTTTCTTGGTGGGATGCCCCGCAGCTTGCCGAGTGGATCTTCACTTTGCCTCTGTCGGCAGTTCCACGAATTTTGCTCCGAGAGCCTTGAGCATTTCTTCTGCCACGAGTTTGTTGCCCAGGGGATTTAGGTGGACGGAGTCGCCTGTGAGAATGCCCTTGGGCTTGTTTTCCCTGTTGTTAGCTTTCAGGTAATCGATGAAAGCCTTGCGGAGGTCAACGAGCTCTATTTTTGTTTCAGATGCCACTTTGCGGCTGATGTCGCAGTATTCATCGAGCATTTTGTCGCGCTCGTTGGATCCATCATTTTTTTCGCCGATAACCGAGGCAGTGCAGAGGATTGGGCGAGCGTTTGCGTCTTTGATTTTGCCGATGATTTCCTTAAGGCCGGCTTCGAAGTTTTCTTTTGTTGTCCCTCCTGCGAGCACGCCTTCATTGTTCTTTTTCCAATGCCAGACATCATTAATGCCTATATAAACAAACACAATGGTTGGTTTTTTGTCCAATACGTCACGCTGAAGGCGGGCCTGGAGATTGGGCACTTTGTGGCCGCCGATGCCGGCCCCTATAATATCAATTTCAAGATCCTTGTGAGTTGTTTCCAGGGAATGCTTGATCATGGTGATGTAGCCTTGCGGACCTTTTCCGGCCGCAGTTATGGAATCGCCCAGGAAAACAATCCGGTCGTTTTTCTTCAGTGTCTGTGCAGTACTTTTATCTGCTGACTGTACAGCGGTGTCGAGTGAGAGAATTGCGATGATGGCTGCGAGACCAAATGAGCAAGAACGCATAATAAATACTCCTTATGTTTGTGTGCAGGGATATTGTCAAATGGTTGCTTGCAGGACAATCGGAAAGAGTGCGTGGCGCAATATCATGCCACAGGCGGCTTGGCTGCTGGAGAATTGACTGCGGTTGGGGTGGTGACCGGCGCGGGTATATTGACGGATGGTTGAGCAACCGGAGCTGTGTTCAGCGAAGGGGCAGTACCGGAAACAGGCGCGTTGCCTGCCGGCGGATTTACGTTTGGTAAATTGAGCACTGGCGGAGGTATGCCGGCGGCTGAATTAAGTGCGGGGGGAGGATTGACGCTTGCCGGAGCAGGGCTTGGAATATTTTGTGCCGGTGTCGGGTTTAGAACAGGAGCTGTACCGGCAGGCATATTCTGCGCTGGTGCATTTGGCTGAGGGATATTAACTATTGGTGCATTAACAACGGGAACGATTACAGGTGCTACATGAGGCAGAGGAGCTGCCGTGTTTATCAGAGGTGCATTGAGCATCTGGGTGACAGCGGTTTTGGGTCCTTTCCCTGAGAGCCCTTTGCCCATTAAACCTTTACCCATCGGCCCCTTGCCGAACGGTCCTTTGACTCCAAATGGACTTTTCCCGGGAGTTCCTTTATTTTGGACTGGTTGCTTGTTACCTTGGGGCAGTTTGGATTTGGATTCGGCGTAAGCTTTCTTGCGGGCTTCTACAGTCTTCTTGAATTCATCCCTGATGCGTTCGGAAATTTTCAGCAGTTCGTTCTTGCCGTGTTCATTGCACCAGTCTTTCTTTTCTTCAGAAGGGTACTTCCTGGCGATAGACGCGCATTCCTTGCGGATGCTTTCCAGGTATGGATCCTTATAGGAATGATGAGTAACGAAATCATGCCAGTCGTAAGGGCCACCCTTGCCATCCAGGAACTCATCAATAGTATCGGACATTTGTTTTAAGGTCGGGTCAACCAGGTGTTTTTTTGCCGTTAAGTAGGTATAAATGCCAATACCCACGGCAAATGAAATAGCCACCCAGAAAACTAACATGATACTCTCCCCTTTAATACAGGAGTTTTTTTTGTTTCGCGCACCATCAAAAACGGTACTTCAAATCCACACATCGGGCGAGATAATAAACGGTGGGGTAAATAGTGTCTAGCTGTTTTACTTGGAAAGAATGGTGATTGTCGGTTCTGTCTTGAACTGGTTCCAGCGTGCTAATTGATGTTATGAGCTGTTGCAGCCGCCTGCGTTGTGCTTTTGATAAAGAGGCAGCCTGTTCGATGTATGCTGATGAGCTTCCCGGGAATGGGGCAGTGAAAAAATAATAAAAAAATTATTGACCTTTACCATACCGGGCAGTATGGTTCTTCCATACTGATTGGTATGGTTGTTTGCCCGGAGGGGATGAATGACGCTTATAACAAAAAACATGTCGTCGAGACTGGCAAGAAGTGCATTTGACCTTTTTGCTCTGCATGGAATCAATAATGTGAACATGGACATGATTGCCGCGCATTCGAACTGTACCAAGGGCAGTCTCTACTGGCATTACGATACCAAGAAAGCGGTTATTCTTGCGGCCTGTGAGCTTTATTACCGGAATTGGGAAGAGCAGATGGATCATGAGCTTGCCAGTGTCAAGGATCCGGAGAAACGGCTTAAGAAGGCTGTTCGTTATTCCATCAGGCACTGTATGGTTGATAGCAAGAATCGGGTGTTTACGCTCGGAATAATGGGGCTGGCCCTCTACGATGAGGATATCAAGAAAAGCTGGGCGGGTTTTTACGACCACGTCAGGGAATATTTCATAATGCTGGTCCAGAAAGCAAAAGATGCCGGTAAAACAAATGCTGTTGATGCCAGGCGGGTGGTTGACCTGATGCTGGTTGCATTTGAAGGCATAAAACTGCGCACTATCATAGAACCTGATTTTGATGTTTCTGCCGAGGAAAAGGCCGTTTATGAAGGCCTCATGGAGGTCCTTGGCTGTCCGAATTGAAAAGAAGAAGCATGTTTTATTCTGCAGGGAGGTAACCAACATGGATCTTGTCAGGCGTTTCTTGCGGCTCAATACCATACTGGCTGGTATGGTTTTGAGGCGGTTACCTGTTGCGAAACTCCTTGTTTTCCTGTCAGCAGGGCTCGCCATGGTGTTTCTGGTTTCATGTTCAGCTACATGCCGGAAATCAACCGAAACTGTGTCATCGCGCATGCAGAATCCATTTTTTCCTCTTTGCTTTGAGATCAGTGACAGCCGGAAACGTTCTTTGCCGGAACAGGTTACAATGGTCAGGAGTCTGGGTTTTGAAGGGATTGGATATCCTTTATGGCTCGATGATAGCTTGGATAAAAACCTCAAGATCATCGATAATGCCGGGCTTGGGGTGTGCATGTTGTACACAAGAATTAACATCAATCCTTCCGCCGGGCAGGCCTATGACCCCAGGCTTACGAATTTGGTATCCAGGCTGAAAGGCCGTTCGGTAACAATTTGTGTTCTGCTGCAGGGACTTCCTCCTGCTGATGCAAGGGGTGAGGCGAAGGCTGTTGCGATCCTGCGTGAGCTTGGCAATCTGGCCTCTGACGCGGGATTGCGGATTTCGGTTTACCATCATAAGAATGACTGGACGGAGAGTCTCCTGTTTGCCTTGAAAGTGGTTGAGAAAGTGAACCATCCAGATGTCGGGGTTAATTTCAATCTTTGTCACTGGCTTATGGTTGATGGTGACAAGGATTACCAGCCTGTGCTTCGTCAGAATTCTGCGAAAATCTTTTTGGTCACTCTCAACGGAGCGAGCATGGGGGCGAAAGCCTGGACCAACGGGTTGATTCAGCCGCTGGATCAGGGGGATTTTGATAACGGTCAGCTCTTAAAAGTTCTTCGCGAAATAAATTATCGCGGGCCGATAGGTTTAATGTGTTACGGCATTCCAGGTAATGCGCTCGAACATCTGTCCTGCTCCATGAAGGCATGGCAGAAGTTGAAAGCGTTTGAAGATAGGTGACGGAGCTATAGAAATGGAGGCAATCATGCACGAATACATGGAAAGAAATGGAATTTGTTCCCGCCGGCAATTCTCTTTTGGCATATTTGCCGCAACCATGGCAGGTTTTGCGCGGGCAACATTTGCGGCCGCAAACAATCTCGCGTTTACAGCTGTCGAAAAGGAATTCAGTTTTGATACCGGTGTTCTACGCGGCACGTTGCATGCAAAGGGACAGTCCAGGGGACTGTTTCCGGCCTCTGATTGCAGGACCGGCACGGCATTGACAAAATCGCCCGGATTGTTTTCGCACTACAGGCTGCTTGACGATCACATGCGTTACGGTACGGCGGGGTGGGATTGGGCTAGTGAGACGCGATTGCTCGGTGGATGCGATGTGGAGGTGAAGTGGTCAGCCGACGATCAACACCCGTTTGACATGATGGCGGTCTATCACTGGTCGGCTCCTAACACTCTTGATCTGACCACTAGTGTGACTGCCCGTAAGGACCTGAAGCGTTTTGAGGTTTTTCTGGCGTCCTATTTTGAAGGGTTTCCAAAAACATTGGTTTATGCCAAGGATCCTGTTGCCTGCGGCAAAAAGGCATTCATCGGTGCGAGCAAGAGTGATGCAGTATGGCATATGTTCCCGCGCGATGAGGAATCTGTTAAAATAATCAAGGATGGTCGGTGGAAGATGCCGCCTCATCCGGTTGAATGGACAATCCGTCCAATGTTTGCCGCGCCGTTGGCGGTGAGACGTGATGCGGCTCAAGGGATGGCTGCGATCCTGATGGCGCAAGAACGGAATTGTTTTGCCATTGCCTCACCCCACGACGAAGAAGGCCACCGCTCCGTTTATTTATCGTTGTTTGGTCGCGATTTCAAACCCGGTGAATCGGCCGACGTGAAGTCGCGACTGATCATTGATCGAGATGTTTCGGATGACAAAGCCGTCGCTCTATATGAGAGATTTATGGAGGATCAGAAATAAATATAAACGATCAGTCGGGGTGCCGTTTGCAACATGATGGGGTGCGAATCGATGAAAGGAGGAAATCGCATGAAAGAGAAGATCGATAATACGGTTTCACGCCGTGAGTTTCTTGGAATTACGATGACATCTGCGGTCCTTGCCGGTGCATCGGTCCTTGGAGCGGAGGAGAAAAAGGAAGAAGAGAAGAAGCCTGTGGAATATTCCAGGAAGATAAAATTGGGTATCATTGGTGGCGGACACCGTGGGAATTTCGTGGGTGGTTTTATAAAGAAACATGGTGGTTACGACATCCATGCGGTTGCCGACTATTTCCCTGAAGTGGCTAACAAGCTGGGTGATGCGTTCGGAGTGGATAAGGCAAGATGCTTCTCCGGTTTGTCTGGCTACCGGAAGGTGATCGACAGTGGGGTCGAGGCTTTGGCGATTCTTGATGTGCCATATTTTTATCCGGAACAGGCCAAGGCCGCAGTTGATGCGGGATGCCATGTGTATATTGCCAAGCCGGTGGCGGTTGATGTTCCGGGAACCCTCGCGATTGGCGCGGCTGCAGAGGAAGCGACAAAGAAGAACCGGTGCTTCCTTGTTGATTACCAGCTTCCTCTTGATCCTGGGAATAAAGAGGTAGCTTCCCGAATCAATGCAGGCGGGTTGGGCCCCCTTGCTCACATACTCTCTTTCGGGAAGACTGCGGCATGGAACGATCCGCCAAAAGGTCCGACAATTGAAAGCAGATTGCAACATGTGGTGTGGTTGTCGGACATTGCCTTGAGCGGTGATACGATTCTTTCCTACGATATTCATATTATAGACGGCATAACGTGGGTCATGGGTAAAAGGGCGGTTTCGGCATGCGGGCGTTCCAGGATTTGCCGGGCGAATCCCAATGGTGATCGCATAGATGCATGTGGTGTCGTATTCGAATATGACGACGGGGTTCTTTGGACTCATGTTCTTCAGTCACTCAACAACAATGCTGATTTCAGCGATTTGTCTGCCAGTTTCTTTGGCGTTAAGGCCACGGCGCGCATTGCATATGGCGGCAAGGTGTATGTGCGTGGAGGCGATAAGCATCATGTTGGTGCTGTCAGCGGCGGCATATACAAAGAAGGCGCGGAAAGAAATGTAGCCGACTTCTACAGGAATATTACCGAAGGTCATTTCGAAAACGCGACGGTGAAACGTGCTGTTGATGGTCACCTGACCGCAATCCTCGGCCGTGAGGCATCAGCGCGGAGAAAATGCCTGACCATGGATGAATTGATCAGGGAGAATAAGAAACTAACAGTGAGTCTGGAAGGCCTTAAGGCTTAACGAATAATTAAATAGAACATTATAACCATTAGGAGAAAGAAACATGCATAATTCAGTCAAAGAAGCAGGCTCAACATCGCGTCGTCAATTCCTGAAAACATCAGCTGGTTTTGCCGCGGCAGCGGTGGCGGTTGACCTGGGTAAAAGTGCCTGGGCGGCTGGAAGCGACATCATTAAGGTTGGCGTGATAGGATGCGGAGGGCGCGGGACGGGGGCTGCCATGGATGCGCTGGATGCGGATCCCGGCGTCAGGCTGGTGGCAATGGCGGACATCTTTTCCGATCGACTGGAATCTTCATTGGCAAAGATCAAGGCGCATTGCCCTGACAGGACACAGGTGGATGCCGATCATAAGTTCGTTGGTTTTGACGGCTATAAGCATGTCATAGAGTCCAGTGACGTGGTGCTGATTGCATGCTCGTCTAAATTCCATCCGAAATACATGCGCGCTGCAGTGGATGCCGGCAAGCATGTGTTTGTTGAAAAGCCGCACGGAATAGATCCGGTTGGTATCCGTGCCACGCAGGAAGCTGCTGATCTTGCCAAGACAAAAGGGTTGTGTGTCCTTTCGGGCCTGCATAATCGTTATGCCATTGGTGTTCAGGAGACGATGAAGCGCATTCATGATGGTATGATTGGAAATATCGTGTCAATGGAGGTCAATTTTCTGCGTGCCCCGTATGTGCTGGTTGCAAGACAGCCGGGCTGGAGTGAGGCCGAATACCAGTATCGCAACTGGTACCATTTTTCATGGTTAAGCGGTGATGATGTGATTCAGTCTCTTGTGCACAGTGTTGACAAGGCCTGCTGGGCGATGCACGAAGAGCCCCCGCTGAAGGCACATGGACTGGCCGGTCGTTCAGCTTCATTCGGTGAAATCTATGGCGACTCCTTTGATCATCACTCGGTAGTTTATGAGTATGCGAATGGGGTGAAAATGTACGCTCTTTGCAGGACTCAGAAGAACTGTTACGGGGGAGTGTCTGATTATATTTATGGAACAAAGGGGCGTGCATCTCTATTGAATCACAAGATACAGGGAGAGACGAACTGGGATTATCCCGGACCATTCCCGAACCCTTATAAGGAAGAGCACAAGGCTCTTTTTGCTGCCATCAGGGCAGGTAAACCGATAAACAGCGGCAGCTATATGGCGAACAGCACGATGGTTGCCGTGCTTGGTCAGATTGTCTGCTACACGGGGAATCAGTTGAGCTGGAAAAAAGCAATCAGTGCGGATTTTGCTTTTGAACCGCGTGATTGTGATTTCAACACTGTACCGCCAGTGAAGCCGGGTGCCGATGGGAATTATCCAGTGGCCGTGCCGGGAGTGACTAAGCTGATCCCAGGGACATGATAATGGGGCTGGTTAGCTTTTAATGGGAGAGTATTGTTTATGAAAAAACTCAATATAACTTTTTATGCGATAATCTTTGTCATGCTTGCTGCGCTTGTTGGTTCAAATGCGGCTGATTCTCCGGCTGGATCGAACGTGCTTATAAGTGACAAGCCGGCAGAAGCAGGTCAGAAAAAAATACTGCTTGTCACGGGATGTGATTATCCGGGTCATCCGTGGAATCTTCTTGAACCTATACTGCGTGATGCCGTCAGCAAAGATCAACGCATGCACGTGACTGTTACGGAGGATCCGAAATTCCTGGCATCTCAGGACTTGAAGAATTATGACGCAATACTTCTGAACTATATGAACTGGAAGAATCCTGGCCCGGGGCCAGAGGCGCAGGAGGGCCTGCGCAAGGCGGTTGAAAAAGGGGCTGGCTTGGTGATGGTACACTTCACATGCGGTGCGTTCCAGGACTGGCCGGAGTTTGTAAAGGTGGCTGGCCGGGTCTGGAATCCGAAGTTTCGTGGACATGATCCAAGAGGCGAATTCAAGGTTGAGATTGTTGACAAGCAGCATTCGATAACAGCCGGGATGGAGGACTTTCTTACATTCGACGAATTGTACACGTGTCTGGACGGGAATGAACCGATTCATGTTATAGCGAAGGCGACATCGAAGGTTGACAAGAAGGATTATCCGATGGCGTTTACCCGTGAGTACGGGAAGGGGCGGGTTTTCCAGAGTGTGCTGGGGCATGATCCCAAGGCGTTTGAGCCGGAGGCGGTTCGCAAGCTGTTTCGCCGGGCGTGTGCCTGGGCTGCAGGCTTGGAGCCGAAGGAGTAGATGGAGTGAGGAAGAATCAGTGTCTCGCATTTTGTGCGGATTGCTTTCGCTTGATATCGTCTCATTAGCTGTGTTGTCGCAGGTTCCGCGGATGTGTATCCAGCGGAACCTGCGACGCCTTGCTTCTGAGGCAATCTGAAGCGAAATCCCTCCGCAGGGAAACAAAATGCGAAACACGTTTCCACATCCCGCTGTGCGGGATGAGTTAAGAAATTTTGGGTTTGGATGTCAGGGCTTGGAGTTGAGTAAATAAAGAAGGAGGAGGATGAGTATGCAGAACGAGAAGAGACGAGTGGCGGTGATGGGAAGGCGCGGGTTCATGGCTGCGGCTGGTGCAGCTGTGGTTGTGGCGCAGATCGGGTTGAAGAAAGCAGGAGCGGCTGAAGAGAAATCAAATGAGAAAGGTGGAACAATGAAGATAGGATTTCATACCGATGCGTTCAATTCGAGCTACAAGAGTTTTGAGGCCTGCCTGGAATGGGCCCAGAAAAACAAGGTACATTATATAGAGTGTGGGCTGATTGATGGCGTAAGCTGGATACACGGATTGGGTTACCAGCCGCACGTTGCGATGTACGAAGATCCGGTTCTTCTGAGAAAGAAAATGGCAAAATACGGTTTGCAGTTCTCGCAGGTTGATGCGGCTTACCCGCTGTCGCAGCAGGATGGTCCATTACGCGGAGTGCCATATGTTCTAAAGGCGATTTCCTGGGCAAAGCTGGCCGGCTGTCCGTGCGTGGATACAACAGATGGACTGCATGCGCCGGAGGGATTGAAGGATCCGGAAGCGCTTGATTTGATGAAGCGCAGCTACGAACAGATCATGGAAGTTGCCGATGCTTACGAGATGATTGTGAACATCGAGCCACATGGATACTTCACAACGAAGCCGGAAATGATGGAGAAGATGCAGGCGTTTGTTGACAGCAAGTATTTGCGGATGAACATGGATACCGGGAACACGTTTATTGCCGGGCAGGACCCTGTTGCATTTCTTGCGAAGTTCGTCAAGAAGGTGAGTCATGTGCATGTAAAGGATGTTTCCGAGACGCTGGCGGCTGCGGTACGTGGGTCGCAGACGGGTATTGCTGTCAGTCATTGTGCGATTGGTGATGGAGTGAATGCGGATAACATCCGGAAATGCCTGACGATTCTCAGGGATAATGGATACAACGGAGTGTTAAGCATGGAGTGCGAAGGTGCAGGCGGGCCCATGATCGAGAAGTCGCTTGCCTGGCTCCGTAAGACTTTGAAGGAGTTAGATATTGCTGAGGGATGATCGGGAAATGTCGCTTGATTGTTTCTAAGTGCTGCAAAATGAGGTAAAGGGGCCGAGACTTTCGCCCTGCTGCTGTTGAGTTTAATATTTTTTCCTTGGTATGGATTGCCTGTTAGTGGTTAAATGTTGATGAATTTGGTCGGCGGTCCATGTCTCTTGTTTGAAATTATGAGCAGAAAAGGAGAGTAAGATGAAAGTTGGCTTCAATATGCTGGTTTGTTCGTCGCTCGTTACACGTGAGCATCTCCCGGAGTTGAAGATTGTCAAGAAGGCCGGGGCCGATGGTGTGGAAATCCCTGTCATGGAAGGCAAGGTTTCTCATTATAAGGAGCTGGGCGGGATGCTGGACGGCATTGGCCTGGGTAGAACTTCTGCGATGGCGATTTTGGATATGGCATACGATCCGTTAAGCGACAGCAAAAAGGTTCGGCAGGCAGCTGTTGATAACATGAAACTTATGATTGATCGGTCGGAGGCCGTGGGCGCAGAAGTAATGTGTGGGGCACTATACCAGGTGATAGGTCATTTCAGCGGGAAGGCTCCGACGGAAATTGAGAAGAAGAGAGCAGCTGATATGCTGCGCACTGTTGCGGGCTATGCCAAGAGTGCTGGGGTCAAGCTTGGAATAGAGGCTCTCAACCGTTTTGAAGCATATGTTGTAACCACGCAAGCCGCGAGCGCGGATCTAGTCAAGAGGGTTGGCAGGCCGAATGTGGGACTTCATTATGATACTTTCCATGCCAATATAGAGGAGAAGGATCCGGTTGGTGCAATAAAGAAATATGGAAAGATTATCAATCACTTCCATGTGAGTGCAAATGATCGAGGCACACCGGGCCAGGACCATATTGACTGGAAGGCCACGTTCAAGGCGCTGCGCGGGACCGGGTACGAGGGGTGGATTGTCGTGGAGGCCTTTGGTGATGCATTGCCGGGATTAGCGGCGGCTACGAAGATCTGGCGCAAACTGTTTGATTCAAATGAGCAGTTAATCCGGGACAGCGTCTCGTTTGTCCGCAAGCAGTGGAATGCCGCGAAATAGATCAAGTATCTTTCTCTATTTTCGTTTGAAAGCAACATTTCGCAAGCAATGCTTTTGCGTGATGCATCCACGCTGACTGCGTTGCCGCAGACGGTGCGGATACATATCCAGCCCTTCAGAATTTTGCTTTTCTCGGAAGATTTCCACAAAAGGCAACAAAGTTAACGAAGAAAGATTCCTATATCTTTCCCGCCTTCGGCGAAAACTTTGGTTTCTTTGTTACCTTCTGTAAGAAATTATCTTCTATAATATCGGCAATCAGAACTCTTCCTTTGGTTGCGGCTTGCCGCGCTGGAAACTTGGTGGTTTATCATTTATCACGTCTTATCCTGTAAAGTTTATATTGACGCTCCGGTGTTGTTTCGGTAATGCTACCGGTGTCAATAGCGATACGCAGGACATCTTATGGCCAGCAGGAAGAATTCACTCGCCTTCGCCGGGATGCCCCGTGCCTCGGCACGGGGAGGAACGGCGGGGCTACGGCGGAGTTGCGCTGATCCTGTTTTTGTTAACAGGATGCCCCGCGGCTTGCCGGGGGGAGCTTCACCAGCAATTCAAAGGGTCTCGAAAGAAGCATGCCTGACCCCGGCGCTTGACCGCGGGCTCATGGTCCTGGAGCTTCTTGTTAAGAAGAGAATACCCCTTCGAGCGATCGACATGGCGCAGGAATTGAATATCCCGAAAGGAAGTCTCGGGCGTATACTCAATAACCTTGTTGATCGTGGCTACATTGAGCGTGACGAACAAACCATGACGTTTGCGCTTACGTCCAAGCTTCTGGCAATGGGAAGTTCGACTGTCGGTGAAAGTCACCTCATTGAAGAATCGCTGGATGTCATGCGTGACTTAAGGGATACAACGCTGGAAATGGTTGCGCTCCAGGTGTTGCTGAGTGACAGGGAGGGCGTGGTGTTGAATACTTTTCCTTCCCGGCACCAGGTCAGGCTAATGGTTGATCCCGGGACGCATTTTGAATTCCACGATACTGCACCCGGGAAGGTAATACTGGCATTTATGTCCGATAAGGACAGGGATCGCATTCTTTCCTCGATTAAACTTACGAGGGAAACAGATAAAACGATAACCACGCTGGATGCTCTCAGGGAAGAACTTGATGATGTCAGGAAATGCGGTTATGCGCTGGACAGAAGCGAATGCGTGGAAGGTATCCAGTGCATCAGCGTGCCTGTTTATGAACGTAACAGGACATTTGTGGCGGCGCTGACAGTCATAGGTCCATCAACACGTCTGTCCATTTCAAAGTTGAAGGAGCTGGCGCCGACGGTAATTGCTCACGCCGGAGAGATATCTCGGCGGCTCGGGTATGAGGGTGTTAAGAGTTAAACAAATATCCAATTCTGAATTTCCAAATTCAAAATAGAGCGTTAATCAATGGCAAGCAGTAATGTCGGGGCCTTTTCTTTATTTGTGTTTCATCTGTGTTTTCGGTGTATTCTTATTTGAAGTTTTGCCGACTAAGGAGAGAAGTTATGAATATAAGACTTTGCTTTGTATCGGCTGTTTCCGCTGTTGTATTGATGTTTGCGGCAGTGATTAATCCGGTTTTTGCCAAGGATACTGACCTGTTCCTGATCGGGTTACCCGACAATTCGGCGGCTGAGTTCGGGATTGTTAAAGAGAAATACCCGGCATATTCGAAAAAATATCCCGAGCCTGTGGTATTTACTGTGGGCAAGAGCAAGATGAGTGACTGGCCGTATCTTCATCCCAGTTCACATGATGCCTGGGCCGGCAGCAAGGCGCACACATTCACGATTAAGTTCAAGGCCGAAAAGGTGCACACCCAGTTATTATACCTGAAGATAGGCGTGGTGGGAATCTGGGAGCCGAGCCAGATCACGATTACCCTGAACGAGAAGCAAATTGCCTCGCAGAGATTGCCAAAGGAGGAGTTGTCCAATGAACTGGTGCATCGGCCCGATGGCGAAGGGAAATCTTTTCCGCTGATTTTTCCAGTTCAAGGGAACTCCGTAAAGGCCGGTGATAATACGATTACGATAAACATGAACGATGGCAGTTGGATTCTTTACGATTACGTGCAGTTGAATGGGCAGCGTGAGGCCCCGAAGATGGTGAGTGAAGAGGCTGTTGACCTTGCAAAAGAGTTTCTTGCCGGGCCCATGGCTGATGTGGATGAGATTGTTTTTGCCGTAAGATCGCTCATTGGTGACGGGCACTGGTACGCCAATATCGGGTATTACTCAGTGGACCGTGAAAGGCCTGCCTATGGCAAGGGTGGTCGTCTCTGCAAGTTGAATGTAAAGACCGGCAAGATGACAATAATGGTGGACGATGTCGAGGGGGCTGTGCGTGATCCCGTAGTGCATTATGACGGTAAGCAGATCCTCTTTTCTTATAGGAAAGGCGGCACGGATAATTACCTGCTGTATCTGATCAACTCCGATGGAAGCGGGCTTAAGCAGATTACAGAGGGCGAGTTTGATGATTTTGAGCCATGCTGGTTACCGGATGGAGGGATTGTCTTTGTGACGACTCGTGCCAAACGTTGGGTAAACTGCTGGCTTACTCAGGTGGCCAACATCTGGCGCTGTGATGCCGACGGCAAGAACATGCGGGCGTTGTCGGCCAACCTTGAGCAGGACAATACGCCCTGGATGATGCGTGACGGTCGGATCCAGTACATGCGCTGGGAATATGTTGACCGTTCGCAGGTTGATTATCATCACCTGTGGACAATGTATCCTGATGGTACCGCGCAGACAGTGTTTTTCGGAAATATGCATCCCGGTGGAGTATACATTGATTCAAAACCAATTCCGGACAGCGACGACATGGTGTTGATTAATTCGCCCGGGCATGGCGGAATAGAGCATGAGGGATTCCTTGCCACTGTAAGCGTTAAGAAGGGCCCAGACGATTTAAGCAATCTCAGGAACGTGAGCAAGCAGCGCGGTTATCGTGATCCATGGGCATTCAACGCTAACGCTTTTATGGCAGCTAACGGTAACAAGCTGGTTCTAATGAACGCACTTGGTCAGTCCAGTGTTTTGTTTACGCTGCCAAAGGAATTCGAGAAAGTCTGGTTGCATGAACCGCGCCCGATTTTTTCCCATTCAAGAGAACTGGTAATTACTTCCAGGGTTGATCTCTCCAAGCCGAACGGGCGCTTCCTTCTTGATAACATGTATCATGGCAGAAATATGGCCGATGTTAAACAAGGTGAAATCAAGAGAATGATGATTATGGAGAGTCTGCCCAAGCCAATCAATTTCACGGGAGGGATGGACCCGCTGAGTTATAAGGGTACATTCTCTCTTGAGCGGGTGCTGGGTACTGTTCCCGTCGAGCCTGATGGCTCGGCTTACTTCGAAGCACCTGCGGTCAGGAGCCTGTTCTTTGTCGCACTTGACGGGAACGGGAAAGCTATCAAGCGCATGCAGAGTTTTACAACAGTGCAACCGGGTGAGACGCTTGGTTGCATTGGTTGCCATGAGCATCGGGTCACGGCACGGTCGACGGTTAGCGGAAATGTTTCAATGGCATCGAAGAGAGCTCCAAGTCTTATCGAACCACTCAAGGATCTTCCTGATCTGCCGGATTTTGTGCGTGATATTCAACCGGTACTGGACAGGAATTGCGTCAAGTGTCACGACTACGACAAGCGGTCCGGCGGAGTGATTTTGACGGGTGATCATGGCCCGATGTTTTCGCATAGTTATTATACTTTGACTGTCTGGAAGCAGATTTCGGATGGGCGTAATTATGCGCGGAGTAACTATGAGCCGCGAAAGCTCGGGAGCGGCGGCTC
>Ga0208968_1000818_pt1 | contig 18404 bp, 16 predicted proteins | sample RifOxyA3_FD_184031 | JGI IMG/M metagenome (GOLD analysis project Ga0208968, IMG submission 184031) | Groundwater microbial communities from Rifle, Colorado - Rifle Oxygen_injection A3 (SPAdes) | ecosystem: Environmental > Aquatic > Deep subsurface > Groundwater | place: Rifle, Colorado, United...
AGCACCTGCAAAATTGATTGTCACAGCCGATCGATCGATGATTAAAGCAGATGGAAACGATTTGTCTTTCCTGACTGTTGATGTGGTTGATGAAAACGGTGTGATTGTTCCAAATGCTGATAACCTGGTGAAATTTCAGTTGGAAGGATCTGGCACAATTGTCGGTGTTGACAATGGTGATCCCGTCAGTCACGAGTCATTTAAAGCTCCGCAACGAAAAGCATTTCATGGAAAATGCCTGGTAGTGGTTCAGTCCGGAGAAACGGCAGGAACCATAAAACTGACAGCCAGTTCAGAAGGAATGCCGGTAACTTCAGTAGAAATCAAGATATTTTAGTGTTGTAAAAAATAAAGTGTTTGAAAGACAATTATTTTTTTGTTGTTTTGAACTCACAACTATGAAAACTTATATAAACCAATAAAATAATTCAAAATGAAGAAGTTAACTGTATTTTTATTCATTCTGCTTGCTGCTTTTACATTAAAAGCTCAGATAAATGTGCTTTCAATTGATGCTGCGGCTGGGAAAACCCAGATCAATAAAAACATTTACGGCCAGTTTGCCGAACACCTTGGCCGTTGCATTTACGATGGTATATGGGTCGGAAAAGATTCACCAATTCCGAATGTAAACGGTTACCGCAAGGATATACTTGAAGCACTTCAGGCATTGAAAGTTCCGGTACTTCGCTGGCCGGGTGGCTGTTTTGCCGATACTTACCACTGGAAAAACGGAATTGGTCCGTTGAACGAACGTCCGAAAATTAAAAATGTATTCTGGGGCGGAACCGTTGAAGACAATAGTTTTGGGACCAACGAATTTCTGAACCTTTGTGAATTACTGAATTGCGATCCATACATTTCAGCCAATGTCGGCAGCGGAACAGTGGACGAGATGGTCGATTGGATCGAATACATGACTTCGGATGATGATGTGCCAATGGCAAACCTTCGCCGTAAAAATGGCCGCGATAAAGCGTGGGATGTGAAATTTCTTGGAATAGGAAACGAAAGCTGGGGTTGCGGCGGCGATATGACTCCTGAGTTTTATGCCGACCTTATGAGGCAATATTCCAATTATGCCAAAATGTATGGTGGCACTAAATTCGACCGTATTGGTTGTGGTTCAAACGGAAGCGATTTTAACTGGACCAAAGTACTGATGGAAAAAGGACGTAACAACATGGATGGTTTGTCGTTGCATTACTATACAATTGCCGGAGAAGGCTGGAACAATAAATCGGCTGCCACAGGTTTTGGCGAAGAACTCTATTTTTCAGGATTGAAAAAAGGTTTATACATGGATGAACTGGTGAGTAAACATTCCTCTATTATGGATCAGTACGACAGAGATAAACGCGTTGATTTGTTGGTTGACGAGTGGGGAATCTGGACTGATGTTGAACCCGGAACCATTCCAGGTCACCTTTTTCAGCAGAATTCGATGCGCGATGCACTGATTGCTTCAAGTACACTGGATATTTTGAACAAACATGCCGATCGGGTGAAAATGGCAAACATTGCACAGATTGTAAATGTATTGCAGGCAATGATTTTAACTGAAGGAAACAAAATGGTACTGACCCCAACTTATCATGTTTTCAAAATGTACAATGTGCATCAGAATGCTACTTTGTTGCCGTCGAGCCTGTTTTGTGAACAATACAAACTGGGGAACGACCAGATTCCTGCAATCAGCAGTTCTTCATCGGTTGACAAAAACGGAAAAATACATGTTACCATCAGCAATCTGAACCCTAATAAGGAAATCAAACTGGAAGTTAATATATCTGGGAAAGCGATCACCAAAATAAATTCGGGCACAGTTCTAACTGCTGCTGCCTTCAATTCTGTCAATACTTTCGACAAACCTGAAGCTGTAAAACCCGCTGCATTTAAGAATGCGAAGAAACTTACTGATAGTAAGTTGGAAGTGAGTATTCCTTCCAAATCAGTGGTAGTATTAGAGTTGGAATAAATAAAAAAATCTATATCCGTCACATGAATGTGACGGCAAAGGATAAAGCTTTGAAGTGATATTGCAGTAGAAAACGATCATGAAAGCAATATTCTTTGCCGTTCGCTTCAGCGAACGGACATGCTAAAAATAATGGCCGGATTGTGAAAGCAGTCCGGCCATTTTTAATTTCAATTTCTCAATCCCTTCAATCTTTCTCAATCATTTCAAATCCCAAAAATAATTTTCAAAACTCTCACTAAATCCTTTAATTTTGAGATCTCCAAATACAGAACTCATTTTATGGTTTCAGAAAAAATGGTTATTGGTTTTTTAGGGGCTGGCGGAATAGCGCGGGCACATGCTTTCGCGTTGAATTCGCTCAGGTATTTTTATCCTGAAGTTCCTGAAATAGTATTTGAAGCTGTTTGTTCGGCCAGAAAGGAAAGCCGGGATGCCTTCGCTGAAAAGTTTAACTTTCAAAAATCGCTTTCCATCGAAGAATTCAGGAGCAATACAGATATAAATACGGTGCTGATTTTAGGTCCCAATAAAGTTCATTTTGAGCACCTGAAAATGGCGCTTGAAATGCCTTCGGTCAACCGTATTTATCTCGAAAAACCTGTTTGTTCGAACCTGGAGGAAGAATTGGAAATGGCCAAAATTGCAGGTGAAAGCGGGAAAGTTATTCAGATCGGATTTCAGTATTTGCAAACAGCTTCGGTGCGCGAGGCATTGGCTTTTTGGCACTCCGGAAAACTCGGAAACCCGATTCATTTCGACCTGAAATATTATCATGGCGATTATTTGCAGCAATCATACCGCGACAAAAGGATTACCCGATTAACACCTGCTCCCGATGGTGGGGCAATGGCCGATTTGGGATCGCATGGAATTAGTTTGCTGATGGCTTTTCTGGGCGAAAATCTGCAAATCACAAGCGCTTTTCAGGCGGGCCGTTTTGATGATGTTCCCGAAGATTCTGATTTGTTCAGTTCACTTTCGCTGGTACATCCTGAAAATTTTGCAGCCGGAACAATGTCGGCCAGCCGCATCAGTTCGGGTACTGGTGATTTGGTTTCGCTCGAAATTTATGCTGAAAAAGGAATGTTGCGTTATTCATCCCATTCGGTTGATTACTTCGAATACTATCTGGAAGAAACCGGACAATGGATCAGACAGGTGGTTGGCAGCAATTATTTGCCAATCAGTAGTTTTCCTTCCGGCCATGTTCCTCCGGGCTGGTTGCGTTCCATGATTCATGCCCATTATATTTTTCTTGGTGGTAAAGATCCAAAAGCCTTTGTTCCTGAACTTAAACATGGATTGGCGGTTCAGCGAATAGTAAGGGAAACAGCTAAATTTTTAAAAACTTACAGGGATTTGATAATAAAACAGTAAAGATGGAAAGAAGTAGCGGAATATTGTTGCATATCAGTTCATTGCCAGGCAGCGACGGAATTGGAAGTTTAGGTAAGGAAGCTTTTTCGTTTGTTGATTTTCTGGCAAAAACAAAACAAAAGTTGTGGCAGATATTGCCGCTTTGTCCAACCGGGTATGGCAATTCACCCTATCAATGCTATTCTGCATTTGCCGGAGACCCGCTGTTTATAGATATTCAGCAATTGGTAGCCGATCGTTTGATTTCAAAAGACTCAGTAATTGATCAGCATTTCAAAGCAAAAAAAGTAGAATTCGAAAGGGTAGAGGATTGGAAAATGGCACTTTTTCATGAAGCTTTTGCCAGTTTTAAAAAGAATTTTGATCGCTACAAAGACGAATATGTTGCGTTTATGAGCCATAACTCCTGGTGGCTCGACGATTATGCACTGTTTCGTTCATTAAAAACCAAGTACGGGGAAATCGTTTGGAATACCTGGAAGAAAAAGCTTGTAATCCGTGATAAACAGACACTTCAGGAGGCTTTTAAAGAGTTGCACGCCGAAATAGATTTTCATCGTTTCCTGCAATTTGTATTTTTCAGGCAGTGGTTTAAACTGAAAACCTACGCCAACTCGAAAGGCATTTCAATAATTGGTGATATTCCTTTATACGTTTCGCTCGACAGCGCGGATGTATGGGCCAATCAGGATATTTTTCTGCTCGATTCAGATTCAAAACCAACACAAGTTGGCGGCGTTCCACCCGATTATTTCAGCGAAACCGGTCAGTTGTGGGGAAATCCCGTATTCGATTGGGAACGGGTAGCTGAGCGGGATTTCGACTGGTGGCTGGCTCGCATTCATTTTAACCTCCGGATGTTTGATCAGGTGCGGGTGGATCATTTTCGCGGTTTGGAATCTTTCTGGTCGGTTGCTGCCGAAGCAAAAACGGCAGTAGTGGGAGAGTGGCTTCCGGCAAAGGGCCATGAATTGTTTCTTAAACTGAAAGAACAGTTACACGAGTTAAATATTATTGCTGAAGATTTGGGAGTAATTACTCCTGAAGTCGAAAAACTCCGCGATGATTTTGGTTTGCCCGGAATGAAAATCCTGCAGTTTGCCTTTGGATCGGATGCCGCGAATGAGAATTTACCGCACAATTATGAATCGAATTTCATAGTTTATACCGGAACACATGATAATGATACCACGCTTGGCTGGTTTAATTCTATTGAAAAAGCTGAACGAAAAGTGCTTCGTAAATACTTAAAAGGCAACGGAAAAGAACTGGTGCGCCAAATGACTGAATATGTATGGGCGTCGGCTGCCCGGATGGCACTTATTCCGATGCAGGATTTGCTGGGGCTTGGCAGTGAGGCACGGATGAATACTCCCGGAACGGCATCGGGCAACTGGACATGGCGGTTTTCCTGGGCACAGGTGCGTTCGAATCACCAGCACTTTTTAAGGGAAATAACAAAGAGATATAATCGATAAGTGGATTTCTGAAACTATTATATGAATTTCTGAACAGCCTCCATAAACAGTTCTGGCTGTTCTGCATGGAGCCAGTGCCCGGCATTCGGAATTTCCCAGATAATTGCTTCAGGATAAATACGATGGATGATTTTTAAGTCTTCCGGAAGAATGTAATTTGAGTTTGCACCCTTGATAAACAGAACCGGATAATTAAAAATCGGTAATCGGTCTTCGAACCATCTTTCGTTCACGCTGCTGATAATTTCGTCAAGATTGTCTAATAATATTTTGACATTGAGGCGCCATTCAAAATGGTGGGTTTCCTTTTTTCGATGAACATTCTTCAGCAGAAATTGAACGATTTGCGAACTGTCAATTCTCTCAAGCAGATAAAATTCAATATCTTTTCTCGATTCCATTCTTCTGAAATCGATTTCGAGCATTGCTTGTAGTATGTTTTTATGCAGAAAATACTGGCTTTCGTCGTTCAGTAAAAAGTAGTTTTTTGGGGCGATATCAACTACTATCAATTTTTCGATCCGTTCAGGATAATCGGCTGCAAAGCACATGGCAGTTTTCCCGCCCATGCTGTGCCCCATCACAATGGCTTTTTCAATTTTATGCTCATCGAAAAATTCTGCCAGATCATTTTTTAAGGCTTCGTAGTTGTGTTCATCCGAATTGGGCGACCGGCCATGATTGCGCTGGTCGATCATATAAACCTTGAAACGTGCGCTTAATTTTTTGCCCACAGTCAGCCAGTTGTCCGACGACCCATATAATCCGTGTACAATAACAAGCGGAAAACCTTCGCCTTCTTCTCTGAAAAAAAGGTTCATTGGTAAATTTATTTGAGGCAGGAAAGGTATTCCTGAATGGTATTTTTCAGGCCCAGATAAAGTGCGTCGGCAATCAACGCGTGTCCGATAGAAACTTCATCGAGAAAAGGTACATGATCTTGAAAAAAGCGAAGGTTCTTCAGGCTTAAATCGTGTCCTGCATTGATTCCCAAACCGAGCTTGTGGGCAAGTTTAGCTGATTCGGTGAAAGGTGCAACCGCTTTGATCGGATCAACCCGATACATTTTTGCAAATGGTTCGGTATAAAGTTCAATCCGGTCGGTTCCGGTTTCTTTGGCGCCTTCAATCATTGCCAAATCCGGATCAACAAAGATCGAGGTTCGGATCCCTTCGGCCTTGAAACGGGCAATCACTTCTTTCAGGAACGATGCATGCCGGATAGTATCCCAGCCATGATCGGAAGTTAGCTGAGTTGGGTCGTCGGGAACCAAGGTTACCTGATTTGCTTTTACAGCAATTACCAACTGAATAAAATCTTCTCCCGGATAGCCTTCAATATTTAACTCTGTGGTAATATAAGGTTTAATGTCAAAAACATCTTGCTTTCGAATGTGCCGTTCATCTGGTCTTGGATGAATGGTAATTCCCTGTGCACCAAAGTTCTGACAATTGATGGCTGCTTCAAGAACACTTGGAGTGTTTCCACCTCTCGAATTTCTTAATGTTGCTATTTTGTTTATATTTACACTTAGTCTGGTCATGATCTAAATTTTATGGGCGCAAGTTACAATTTTAGATTCGATTGACAGATAATGAAAACTTAAAAAGATGATAGCAAAAAACCTCCTTTCTGAAGTTGTCCCTTCGCTTAGATCGACTGACAGTGGTCAGAAAGCACTCAATTGGATGGAGATATTCAGGATTTCACATTTGCCGGTAGTAGATGGGAAAGAATTGATCGGTTTGATTTCAGACAAGATTATTTATGATTTAAACATAATAGATAAACCCGTTGGCGATTATGTAGAGCATCTACTCTCGCCGCATGTTCATATCAATCAGCATATTTACGAAGTATTTTCGGCCATTTCGGTGCTTAAATTGAGTGCAGTACCGGTGCTCGACTTGCATCACGAATACTGTGGTGTAATTACTGTTTTTGATCTGGCACAGAAATTTGCAGATTTGGTAGCAGTTCGCGAACCAGGTGGCGTTATCGTGTTGGAATTGAACTCAATAGATTATTCACTTTCTCAAATTGCACAGATCGTTGAAGGCAATGATGCCAAAATCATGAGTTTTTATATCAGTCATGAAGAAGATTCGAAGATGATGGACGTTACTCTGAAAATAAATATCGTTGATTTGTCGTCAATAATTCAGACATTTGTGCGGTACGATTACAATATTAAAGCGGTCTATATGGACGAGTCAATCATACAAAACTTATATGACGACCGGTACGATCAACTGATGAAATTTATGAACATCTGATTTTCAAGACAAACATTCCACCCAACAACTCTATTCTTTTCTCATGAAGATAGCACTTTACGGCCTTACCGTTAATCCTGATTTTATTGATGAATTTGCGAGACTTTTAGCCTTGTTGAAAGAGAAACAAGTTGAATATTTTGTTTACCGGCCCTTTCTGGAATACATGCAACAGGATTGCTGCTTAAAACCAGAAATTGCAGGGGTATTTGAAAGCGGCGACGATTTACCTGAAGACGTATCTTATATTTTTAGTCTCGGCGGCGATGGAACTTTGCTAAAATCATTTATGGTGGCGCAAAAAAGTTCAATTCCTTTGGTGGGGATTAATTCAGGCCGTCTGGGTTTCCTTTCGGATATTTCCCGAATTGAAATTGGACATGCGCTGGATGACATTATCTCCGGAAATGTAATTATTGATGAACGGACAGTGCTGGAATTGGAGATCGTCCATAACGACCATTCTGATTTCCATTATGCGCTGAATGAAATTACGGTGACGAAGCTCGATTCATCTTCAATGATTAGTATCAACACTTATATTAACGATGAATATCTGAATACCTATTGGGCCGATGGTTTGATAATTGCAACTCCTACCGGATCAACAGCCTATTCACTCAGCGTTGGCGGTCCGATTCTGACTCCCGATTCACAGAATTTTGTCATCAGCCCGATTGCAGCCCATCACCTGACCGTTCGCCCAATTGTTGTACCCGACCATCATTCTATTGCGTTGCAGGTTGAAGGCCGCGGTCTTCATTTCCTGACTTCTGTTGACTCCCAGTCGGAACCAATCTTCTTTTCGGTTTTACTGAAAATCCGTAAGGCTTCGTTTAATGTCAAGACTGTCAGGTTAAAAGACCATAGTTTCTTCTCTACGCTAAGGAATAAACTGATGTGGGGAGTTGACAAACGAAATTAATTTCAAGCCAAGCTTAACAATTTTTAACCTCTATTTGGGTTTTATAGTATGCATCAGGCATGGATATATCAGAATTGTATTACTTTTGTAGCGCTTGAAAGGTGTTATGTTCAGAATATAAATGATAGATCCTGAATGATTTACAGAGTTTAAAACCCTTTCAAAATTGTATTTCAATGAAGCAATTATTAATGGTTTTTTTGATCGGATTAATGGTTTCTAAAGCGCATGGACAACAAAGCGTTGATATTGGTTTTTTCGGAGGATCAGGCAATTACTTTGGCGATATGACGAAAACGGATTGGCAAGAGTCAATAAATCCGGCTTATGGTGCATTTGTGCGGTTTAATTTTAACCCAAGATATGGTTTGCGTTTTAATGTTTTAAATGGCAATATTGGCGCTATAGGAGAATTCGATTCCCAGAAATGGAATACTACTGATCCAAATAACAGATACTGGGATTTTAATAAAAACGTACTGGATATTTCACTTCAGTTCGAATTCAATTATTTCAAGTACATTGTCGGCGATAAGGCAACCCCTTATTCAACCTATGTTTTTGGGGGAGTGGGAATGCAGTCATATAGTTATGACATTCAATACCTCCCAGGCCAATTTTCTGGTTCTGAAATTACGCCCACCATTCCTTTCGGTTTAGGTTTTAAGTTTAATTTGAGTAAACGGATCGGTTTGGGGATTGAATATGGTATGAGAAAAACTTTCTCTGACAAACTGGATAACTTGGACGATCCTTTATTATATGAATATACAGTTGGTGGGTTAGTTACTCAGGTAAAATATACTGACCAGTTTCATAACAACGATTGGACTGCATATTTGGGGGTCCATCTGGTTTATAAATTGATATACGGGAACAAGGAGTGGATTTTAAGAACACCAAAGCAAAATATATTGGATTGGGGTATTGAAAACAATTCAAAGAACAGATAAAAAGATACAGCGAATTGAAAACCGGATTGGATTTGGTCTGGTGTCAAAATAGTTTAAACGGATATGATGTTTAAAGATAAACTGATAAAAGAAAGAATACCAAGGCATGTTGCCATCATCATGGACGGGAATGGCAGATGGGCCGCCCAGTTCGGAAATGAACGAAGCTTTGGCCACGAACATGGTGTTGAGGCTGTTCGCTCGGTTGTTGAAGGCGCCGGCGAAATAGGGATTGATTTTCTGACCCTTTATGCCTTTTCTACCGAAAACTGGTCGCGCCCCAAAGAAGAGGTGGATGCACTGATGGGGCTTTTGGTGCAGGCAATTTCGGATGAAACCGATGAGTTGAAAAAAAGCAATGTGCGACTTCAGGTTATTGGCGATGTTAAAAGTCTTCCTTTAAATGTTCAGGAGAAATTGGCATGGTCGATTGACAAATTAAGTGCCAGCACTGGATTGACACTTGTTTTAGCCCTGAGCTATAGCTCGAAATGGGAAATAGTTGAAGCAGTTAAACGAATTGCAGAACAGGTTAAACTGGGAAAACTGGAACCTTCGGATATTGATTACGATTTGATGAATTGTTATTTAAATACCTCTGAAATGCCTGATCCTGAATTGCTTATTCGTACCAGTGGCGAATGCCGGATAAGTAATTTTTTATTGTGGCAAATTGCCTATGCCGAATTGTATTTTACCCCTAAATTGTGGCCCGATTTTAGGAAAGAAGATTTATTTGAGGCCATTTATGACTTTCAGAACAGAGAAAGAAGGTTTGGAAAAACGAGTCAACAATTAGTAAGCTAATCCAATAACGAATAGAATGCAAAGCGTAAAACTGTTTATTATATTGCTGTTAATCAGCGCAAAAGTCTTTTCTCAGGAAGCTGACAGCACAAATTTCTCCATTTATTATTCAACTCCTAAAGAATACACCATTGGAGGTTTGGAGGTTCAGGGAATTCGTTATCTGGATACGCAGGTACTTTTACAGATTTCAGGATTGAGTTTGGGTGATAAAATATTGGTGCCAGGCGACGAAATTACCAATTCAATTAAAAAACTCTGGAATCATGGTTTGTTTTCTGACGTAAAAATAACTGCTGATAAAATTTTGGGCGACAGCATCTGGCTAAGGATCAATTTACAGGAACGTCCGAGATTGGCCGAAGTTAATTTTAGCGGAGTAACTAAATCGGAAAAAGACGATATTACCGAAAAGGTATTGTTGTTAAAAGGCAGTCAGGTAACCGATAATCAGGTAAATTCTGCCAGCAAAACCATCAAAAATATTTTTCTCGAAAAGGGATTTTTAAATACCGAAGTCAACATTATTCAACGTGATGATACTGCGCAGGCTAACAGCGTTATTCTCGATATCATGGTTGATAAAAAAGAAAAGGTTAAAATCAGTGAAATTGTTTATCACGGAAATGATAATCTGAAGCCGATGATCCTTGACAAATCGATGAAAAAAACCAAATCAAAAAAACTATTGAATTTTTTCAGTTCGAAGAAATTCCTGGCTGAGAAATATTCGGAAGATAAAATTAGCCTGATTAAAAAGTACAATGAGAAAGGCTACCGGGATGCCACCATTTTAAAAGATTCGATTACCAAATTGGAGGATGACCGTGTTCGGCTTGATATCTGGATTGATGAAGGCAATAAATACTATTTCCGGGATATCAAATGGGTCGGAAATACTGTTTATCCTGCTGATTATCTGACATCGGTTTTGGGGATTAAAAAAGGTGATGTGTTCGATCAGAAATTACTGGACAAACGTACCCGCGATGATGAAGATGCTGTAAGCAATGTTTACCTCGACCATGGTTATTTGTTCTTTAACCTTTCGCCAATGGAGACAAGGGTTGAGGCAGATTCAATCGATCTTGAAATGCGTATTCAGGAAGGACGTCAGGCAACCATCGACAAAATTATTATATCAGGAAATACAAAAACCAACGAACACGTTGCCCGTCGCGAACTCCGCACATTGCCGGGCGATCTGTTTAGTAAATCAGATATTATACGAACAGTGAGGGAATTGTCGCAATTGGGTCACTTCGATCCTGAAGCGATTAATCCTGATGTGAGGCCACATCCTGAAAATGGTACAGTGGATATCAATTATGAACTTGTAGAAAAAGCGAACGACCAGATTGAGCTTTCCGGAGGTTGGGGTGCAAACATGTTTGTTGGAACAGTTGGTTTGAAATTTTCCAATTTCTCGGTTCGCAATATTTTTAACAAAGAAGCATGGAGGCCATTACCAACTGGTGATGGACAAACATTGAGCATCAGGGCTCAAACAAGTGGAAAATTTTACAAATCCTACAGCCTCACATTTACCGAACCTTGGTTGGGCGGTAAAAAACCAAATTCCTTTACACTTTCATTGTCTCATTCGAAAGTGAATTATTCGGCCAATAATTCATACAGCAGCATGTATAACGATCCGTATAGTAGTTATGGAAGTGGTTATGGAAGTAGTTATGGCGGCTACGGAAGTAGCTATGGAGGATATTCACCTTATGGCAGTTATGGCGGCTACGGTGGTTATGGCTATGGCGGCTATGGAGGTTACGACTATGGAACCAATTACACCTACGATAACCAATCAGAGGCTGACGATCAGATACAGATAACTTCTGCAGCAGCATTGGGTTACGGTTACCGTTTATCATGGCCTGATGATTATTTCACCATGTATCACGAACTTTCGTTCCAGCATTACGAGCTGCAAAATATGGCAGGCTATTACTATTTCCTGAACGATGGAACCAGCAGTGGAAATGGCGGATTTAATAACTTCAGTTTTAAAACTGCTTTTGGGCGAAACTCTATGGACAATCCGTTATATACACGTAGCGGATCAAGTTTTACACTTTCGCTTCAGTTGACTCCGCCGTATTCGTTACTGAATGGGGTTGACTACAGCGACCCGACTCTGACAAATCAGGAGCGTTACCAATGGATTGAATACCATAAATGGATGTTCAAGGGCGACTGGTATTCTCCGATTTCAAAAAACAGAAATTTGGTTGTACATACTAAATTTGAATATGGCTTTTTGGGCTACTACGATACCAACCGCAAATCTCCGTTCGAAGGGTTTCGTGTGGGTGGATCAGGTATGTCGGGCTACAATTTATACGGAAGCGATATTGTTTCACTTCGCGGATACAAGGATTACAGTTTGAGCACTGGCTACGGATCAAACATCTATAACAAACTTTCGATGGAGCTCAGATACCCGGTAATTCTCAAACCATCTTCTACCATTTATGTGCTCGGCTTCCTTGAAGCAGGTAATGCATGGAATAATTTCAGCGACTATAATCCATTCAAACTTCATCGTTCGGCTGGTGCTGGTGTACGAATCTTCCTGCCAATGTTCGGTTTAATGGGAATCGACTGGGGATATGGATTTGATGAGGTTCCTGGTCAAAGCGATGCTGCCGGAAGTCAGTTCCATTTCGTGATCGGACAACAATTCTAATCATTTTAGCTTTGGTCTGGTATTTGATTAAACCCCGATAGAAACAATTTAAAATATACCATCATGAGGAAACTGTTTATTATTACTGGAATTCTGTTGCTGGGAATAGCAACAACATATGCTCAGAAATTTGCTTACGTTGATACGGAGTACATTCTTGAAAACATTCCTTCATACACTGCAGCTCAGGAGCAATTGGATCAGCTTTCGGCTCAATATCAGAAGGAACTCGAATCCATGCATGCTGAGGTTGAACAGATGTACAAGGATTTTCAATCGGAAAGTGTTTTGCTTTCGGATGAGATGAAAAGAAAACGTGAAGATGTAATCATTACAAAAGAAAAGGAATACAAAGAATTACAGCGCAAATATTTTGGACGGGAAGGCGATCTGTTTAAAAAACGTCAGGGTTTGATAAAGCCTATTCAGGACGACGTTTTTAATGCCATTCAGGAAATCTCCAACGAAGGAAATTATGCCGTAATCTTTGATAAAGCCAACGGAATAACCTTAATCTATACCAACCCTAAATTTGATCTTTCCGATCAGGTTTTGGCAAAACTTGGTTATAAAAATTAATATTATAAATTTGTCACAAAAAAAAATTTAAACTCAAAAAGTATGAAAAGTGTTTTGAAAATTTGTGTTTTAGGAATATTGTTGTTTTCAGCAAGTTTTGCCAATGCGCAAGCACCAAAGTTTGGCCATATTGACTTGCAGGCATTGATTCAGGTAATGCCTGAAAGAGCCACAGCGGAAAAACAATTTACTGCATACCAGAAAGAATTGGAAGATGCGTTGGCCATTATGCAGAAAGAATTCCAGACGAAATACATGGAATATGCTACAAAAAGAGATTCTTTGTCGGAAACAGTACGCAAAATGAAAGAAGAAGATTTGAATGCCATGAATGAACGGATTCAAACATATCAGTCAAGTGCAAGTCAACAACTTCAGACAAAACAAGGCGACCTGTTAAAACCAGTTTTTGAGAAAGCTGACAAAGCTGTAAAAGAGGTTGGTGCTGAAAAGGGACTTATCTACGTTTTTGACATGAGTTCAAGAGTTATTCTTTACAACTCGAAAGAAAGCCTTGATTTGTTGCCTCTTGCGAAAGCTAAATTAGGGATTCAGTAGATTTCATTATTTATACAAAGGAAAGCCATCTTTTTAAGGTGGCTTTTTTTATTTTTGTTTAAACTCAAGTTCTCATGACAGATAAATTTCAACCCATCGGAGTATTCGATTCCGGTTACGGCGGATTGACTATCCTAAAAGAATTTATTCAGGATATGCCACATTACGATTTCGTTTATTTAGGCGATAATGCGCGGGCTCCTTATGGTTCAAGGTCTTTTGAGGTTGTTTATGAATATACACTGCAAGCGGTGCAGAAACTCTTTGAAATGGGCTGTCCCCTGGTTGTTTTGGCATGTAATACTGCTTCTGCAAAGGCATTGCGCACAATTCAGCAAAACGACCTTCCCGGTTTGTTTCCTGACAGAAGGGTTTTGGGAGTAATCCGTCCGGCAGTTGAATCAATCGGCGATTATACACGAAACGGTCATATTGGGATTCTGGGAACTGTTGGAACCGTACTTTCCAATTCATATCCGATTGAGTTCGAGAAATGGGCTGGGGGAAAGGTGGTTAAAACAACTCAGGAAGCCTGTCCAATCTGGGTGCCTTTGGTCGAGAACAATGAACTCGATTCGCCCGGAACTGAATATTTTGTTGCAAAGAATATCCGTAATTTGATGAATGCCGATCCTGAAATTGATTCTATCATTTTAGGTTGTACACATTATCCTTTATTAATGCCTGTAATTAAAAAATTTGTTCCTGAAGGAGTCGAAATTTTGGAACAGGGGAAAGTCGTAAGCTTTAAATTGATGGAGTATTTACAGCGTCATCCCGAAATGGACCAGAGATGTTCGAAATCGGGAATTGTAAAATATTACTCAACCGAGAATATCGATGTTTTTGAAAAGAATGCCACTACTTTTATTGGAAGAGCGATAAAAGGGGAAAAAATTGTCCTGAAATAAGTATTTCGAGCAATTTGTCTAATCCGGAAGCTGGTTTATTTCTGAATGACTATCCGCCGATAACCGATTCTAATTAATTTTCATAGTTTTGTGTACCTATAAATCGATTAAAATTAATTTACCATGATGAAAAAATTAGTTGTTTTTCTATTGTTTGTGTTGATGACCGGTATTACTGTTCAAGCACAGCAGCCGGAACGCCCCGGACAGCAACCTCCTCCTGAAACCGGTGAAAAATTTAAAGTTGGAATGGCTGGTTACACATTTGCAAAGTTTGATCTGGATAAAGCCTTGGCCACCTTACAAAAGACTGATGTTCATTATCTCTGCATCAAAGATTTTCATTTGCCTTTCAAGAGCACCGACGAAGAAATTGCCGCTTTTCATGCCAAATTAAAAGAAAAAGGCGTGACCGGTTATGCCGTTGGCCCAATCTACATGAAAACAGAAGCCGAAATCGACAATGCTTTTGAGTATGCCAAAAGGGTGGGTGTAAAACTCATCGTTGGTGTGCCGAACGTTGAACTTCTTCCATATGTAGATAAAAAAGTGAAAGAATATGGCTTCAATTATGCCATTCACCTTCATGGCCCGGACATTAAAATTTATCCTGATGCCGAAGATGTTTGGAACCATGTGAAAGATCTTGATCCCCGCATTGGAATGTGTCTGGACATTGGTCACGATACCAGAAATGGCAAAGATCCTGTGAAAGACCTGAAAAAATACATCTCTCGTGTTTTCGACATACATATTAAAGATGTAACCGGAACTACCAAATTGGGTTATTCACTCGAAGTTGGTCGCGGTGTCATTGACTTTCCAGCGTTTGTAAAAATGTTGAGAAAAGTTGGATATACCGGCGTTTGCAGTCTGGAACACGAAAAAGATATGACCGATCCGTTTATGGGAATCGCTGAATCAATCGGATATTTCAGAGGCGTAATTGCAACCACAAAAAAATAATTCAGGTTTAAATACCCTGTTTGAACAAAGCCGTCGCTTCCCAAAGTGACGGCTTTTTCGATTTTGTGTCTCGTCCTGAAAAAAATGAATAATGAGAAGCATTGAACAGTAAAAGATTCTTAATTTTAGCCATCAGCCTGAATATTCAAAAGTCTCAGGTTGTGGTACCTGAAACTTTAAACTGAAGGTTATGAGATTGTTTAAAAAAATTGGGATTCTTCTGTTGTCCCTGATCGCATTTTCATTCACAAAAGATAAAATCACATCTCCTGAAGTGACTGTTGATGAGCTGAAAAAGCATGTCAGCTACCTGGCTTCAGATGATTTGAAAGGACGCAGGACAGGCACCGAAGGCGACAGCCTTGCTGCGGAATATATTCGGAGTGAATTAAAGAAAAATGGATTTGTTCCTCTCTATGAAAAAGGTTTTCAACGCTTTAGGGTAACCGACAAAATTATTTCCGGGCCAGCAAACAGCCTGATTCTGAATGGCGCATCTTTGAAACTGGATACTGATTTTGCTCCTTTTGCCTTTTCTGATAATAATTCATTTTCAGGAGAAGTGGTTTTCGCCGGATATGGTTTCAACATTAAAGAAGATAGTCTGAAATGGAAAGATTATGAAGGACTGGATGTTAAAGGCAAAATAGTGATGATTCTCCGGGCCGATCCTGAAATTGAAAAAACGATGAGTATTTTCATGAAATACAGCAAAGACCGCGACAAAGTGCTTCAGGCAAAAGATATGGGGGCAGCGGCCGTCTTATTGGTCTCCGGAAAAGTTTTCGATCCGGAAGATAGGTTTGAACCACTGGCAAAAGGCGATCAGTCTGTCGGCATTCCTGTATTCCGAATTTCAAGAAAAATAGCTGATTCGATTATGGAACCTAAAAAGCTGAGCATCGAAGATCTGGAGAAAAAACTGAACGAACAGCATCGTCCGAATAGTTTTTCAACTCGCATAAGTATCTCAGGTCATTCCGATGTTATTCAAACCACCGTACCAACACGCAACGTAGTGATGGTTTTACCTGGCCGCGATAAGGTTTTAAAGAACGAATATGTGGTTTTAGGTGCGCATTTCGATCATTTGGGAATGGGTGGTGCCGGATCGGGCAGCCGAATACCCGATACCGTTGCGGTGCATAGAGGAGCCGACGATAATGCTTCAGGCGTGGCAATGATTCTTGAATTGGCCGAAAAATTGGCTGCAAATCCAACCAACCTTAAGCGTAGCATAGCCGTAGTTGCTTTTTCAGGCGAAGAAATGGGCTTGCTCGGCTCAAAACGTTTTGTTGATAATTCGGAAATTGACCTGAGTAAGGTGAACGCCATGGTGAATATGGATATGGTCGGGCGCTTAAATGAAAGCTCAATGCTGCAAATTGGTGGCGTAGGCACTGCCGAACCTTTTAAAAATATTTTAACCACCGCTAATGATACCACAATTCTAAAGCTTTCATTATCTGAAGAGGGCTACGGGCCATCAGATCACGCTGCGTTTTATGGGAAGAATGTTCCGGTTTTGTTTGTTTCTTCCGGCGCCCACCTCGATTACCACACACCGGCGGATACCTGGGATAAAATCAATTACGGTGGAATGATTAAAATTGCCGACTTGTCATATCGGGTAATTTCTGAATTGGCCAATATGGATTCGAAACTCGTGTTTAAGGAAGCCGGCCCAAAAGAAGTTGTAAGCCGCGGAATGCGCCGAAAAGGAGTTACCCTTGGAATTATGCCTGATTTTGCCGGAAATGTAAAAAACGGATTGCGTGCTGACTTAATTACTCCTGGACGACCTGCCGCAATTGGCGGCATGAAAAAAGGTGACATTATCACTTCCATAAATGGAAAACCGGTCAATAATATTCAGGATTATATGTTCAGGATGGGACAGCTCAAACATGGCGAAACTATCAATGTAGAGGTGTTGCGGGAAGGTAAAAAGGAAGTACTGCTGATACAGCTATAAAATTTCAGTTATGAAAAAGTTCGTATTTTGGTTTTTTGCTTTTATCATTACAATTTCGGCAGCAGTATATCAACGTGCAACCGGTCCGACTTATCCGAAAAAAACAACTGTTTCAGTAAATAATATAAGTTATCCGCTAAAACTTGTTCGCAGTCTCGGTTTGGACGAAGATCCTGTGGTAAAACTGAAAATAAACGATGCTACTATTTCAGCAAAAATTTATTACCGCAGATTTAGGTCGAATGATGAATATCAATCGGCTGATTTTCAATTTAAAAGTAAGCCGGTTTATTCGTTTATCATGAATAAGATGTTTAAAATTGAGAAGGACGAGGGCTTTTTTGCTGAAGTTCCGCAACAACCGGCTGCCGGTAAAATCGAGTATTACTTTGAAATTACCGATGGGTCAGGAACGAAAACTTACCTGAAAGAATCACCGGTTGTGATACGTTTTAAGGGAGGCGTTCCTGGATTTATTCTTCTTCCGCATATTTTATTCATGTTTATTGCCATGATTTTTTCCAATTTTTCGGGTTTACTGGCCATGTTTAAAGTCCCTTCGTACCGGAAATATACATTTTGGACATTCGGCTGTTTATTGATTGGCGGCATGATTCTGGGTCCGGTTGTACAGCTTTATGCTTTTGGTGAACTTTGGACCGGCATCCCATTTGGCTGGGATTTAACCGACAATAAAACCCTGATTGCATTCCTGTTTTGGATTCTGGCAGTGGCAATGAATTGGAAGAAACAACGTCCGGTTTACACAGTGGTTGCGGCAATTGTACTATTACTTATTTACTCAATTCCTCACAGCATGTTTGGTTCGCAACTCGATTATGATTCAGGAACGGTTACTCAGGGGATGATTATGAATTTATGGTTTTGGTAATGGGCTGAAAAACAGGCAGTGATTAAAT